>Ga0075163_10004997_pt1 | contig 17751 bp, 14 predicted proteins | sample JI1023141ADNA_FD_71478 | JGI IMG/M metagenome (GOLD analysis project Ga0075163, IMG submission 71478) | Wastewater effluent complex algal communities from Wisconsin, to seasonally profile nutrient transformation and Carbon sequestration -... | ecosystem: Engineered > WWTP > Effluent > Algae...
CGCCGCGCCCTCTGTGGACTTGCCCAGGGCGAGGCCAAAATCCAGAACCTTGACGTGCGGACCTGCTGCGGTGGGAACGGCGAGCAGGTTCGCCGGCTTGAGATCCCGGTGCACGATGCCTCGACGGTGGAGGTAGGCCAGCGCCTGCGCGACCTGGAACAGCAGCTGCATCTTTTCTTTGAGCGGCCGGTCGCGTCCAGCTGTCAGGATCGGCACTGCGTCCTGCAGCAGCTCCATGGTGAAGAAAGGAATTCGGTCGGCATCGAAGCCGTAGTCGAGCACCGAGATGATGTGCGGATGGCGCAGCGAGGCCAGCGTGCGAAACTCCTGGGCCAGGGCGATGCGCAGGCCCAGTGAGTCGCCGGCCCCGCGCACGAAGACCGGAGAGGTGTGCGAGTGGGCAACGGTCGCGGAGAGCTCGCGCCTGCTGTCCCGCTCTGCTTGAACCTGGGTGGTGCTGCGGCCGAGCGGATCCATCTCGGCCGTCGGGGCGATGTCGTGCGTGATCGAGGCCGCCGAGATGCTCTTGAGCGCCACCAGCTGGCCGCGCAAGCGATCGCGGGCGAGGTAGACGATCCCCATGCCGCCCTGACCAAGCGTTGTGATGATCTGGTAACGATTCGCAATGGGAGCAGGGAGTCTGGATGGCATCGTTGATTAGTTCCACGCTGACTGTCGTATGTCCTGCCGACCCGTGATCCGCTGGGGAGGCGCCGCCTGCTGGCACATAAGCGAGCGAACTCCGTAGGCAAGCTGCGCCCTGAGGATCCAGACATGACGGCGCAGCCCATATCCCCCTACACCAGGGCCCCGCTTCGCTATGTAAAGCGCAGAATAATCCATGCTGATAAGCTATCATGACTCAGGGATCGCAGAGTAACGGCGACCGTGGGTGCGGGTACGGCCGGGCAGCGGATCAGGAGCCAAATCTTTCATCATCTTGAGATCAAGAGCATCTGACGCGCGGCGGCGTAGATCCCAGTTTCGAGTTCTTGACAGGAAGCTATGGACAACCAATCGAGCGATTGCTTCTCCGAGGTCATTCGGACACCTGCTGCCAGACGCGGTACACAACGCCATGTGACTGCGCGGGGCATTAAATCCCCGGCCGGTAGGGGGACGCCATGACCAGACGCCTTGAACTGGAGATTCCGTCAACCTGGCAGTTCGTTCGTCAGATCAAGCGGAAGGTCGAGGAATTCCTGGCAGACTATCCCGAGTCCCTTCGTTACAGCGCAGGAATGGTCGCATCGGAGCTGGTCGGCAACGCCATCAAATACGGCGAAAAGACGCCGCAAGCGACGATCTGCGTCTCGGTCAACGACACGCAGGTCGAGATCGAAGTGAACAACGCCGTAAAATCTCCAGAGCACCTGAGTCAAGTGCAGATGCGCCTCGATCAGATGGCCCATGCTGAGGACAAGGCGACGTTCTATCTGAAGCGCCTGCAAGAGCTGCTGATGGATACGCCAAAGAGCCAAGGCGGGCAGCTCGGTCTATATCGCATCGGGTACGAAGGTGACTTCAATCTGAGTTACAAGTACACTGACCAGGTCCTAACCATCAAGGCAACCCGAGGACTGTCATGAGCACTGAGAATGCGGCGCTAGAGGTGGAAGAGCTGATCATTCGGTTTTCGCGCGAGGGCGATGTCAACAACATCGTCTGGTCGGGAGTCAGCGAGATCCAGGATCCGGAACATGATATCGGTCCGTTCTTGCGCGGGCTGATCCCGCAGCTTGGGGGCCGCAAAACGCTCATCGATTTCCGACTGCTGGAGTACATGAACTCGGCAACGCTCCAGCCAATCTTTCAGCTGCTCAAGGAGCTCAGCCATCAAAAGATCGAGACGGTCCTGCTCTACGACCGCGGTGTCGAGTGGCAGCGCCTCAGCATCCGGTCTATCACGGCTGTCGTCAAGAGTCTGCCGAACGTCACGATTGCGATCAGCTGAGGATGAGCTGTTGGCCGAGCGAGAAGCACCATGAAGTTGTTACAGACAACACCGCCCATCCCGCCATATCTGCATCTCGGCTCTGCATGGCTCAGCATGTCCAGTCTCTCCGACCGTCCCAAAGAGTTGCACCGGCTGATCGACGACAAGTGGCGTCAGCTGTCTGCAGAGGTCATTCGGAATCGCCAGAACGTCCGCGAAATTACCCGTCGGATCGACGAGCGCAGCGCCGATCCTGAATACACGGAAGCCACTTACGAAGTCTTCTATACCATCACCGAAGAGCAGCGCGGCCTCACCCTGGTCAATTACTATTTCTGATCTTCTCGCTTTCTGAGCGTGGAGCCTGACGCTGAATCTCAGCGCTGCGCAGGGCCGTTATCGGGATGTGCTCTGCCGGTAACACGCTCATGCTCCGCATGAATGTGCGTGTGTCATAAGGTGACCTCGCGTAACTCGCATAACTCTGAAATGTTGTAATTCTCCGTCGGAGCGGTCGCTCGTTTTGCGTAGACTGACTCCACCCGATTGCGGTAAAATTGCTACGATGGATCACCCTAATTTACCTTCGCCTTTGACAGTAGTATCTCTCTTGCGACAAGTCTGCGACGCCCGTCCGGATGGTATTGCGATTGAATTTGGCAGCGTGACCTTACGCTATCGCGATTTGGATGTGCTCTCGGATCGATTGGCCGCATATCTGCGCGATGATTTCAACATAAAAGCCGGCGATCTAATTGGAATCTGTCTCGAACCGTCTCCAACCGCGATCGTGGCCATGCTCGCCGTGCTGAAGGCCGGTGCTGCCTATGTTCCGCAGGATGCAGAGCTGCCCAAGTCGCGGCTCTCATACATGTTCCAGGATACGGGTCTCAAGGTTGTCCTCACCCAGCGCAAGTTCAGCATTGATATCGCGCTAGGGGCCGTGGGAATGCCGCTCGAAATCCTGCTGCTCGACCAGGATCAGGCGTGGCAGAAGCATCGCTCGCAGTGGGATCCCAAGTCCTATGAGCCGGCGTTAAGCGACCTGGCCTACGTCATCTACACGTCGGGCTCCACCGGCGTTCCCAAAGGCGTCATGGTCGAGCATCGCGGTCTCATCAACCTGGTGCGCGCCGCCATGTCCGTCATGCGGATCTCGACCACGTCGCGGCTCATCCAGTTTTCTTCGTTCAGCTTCGATGTCGCGGTGTGGGAGATCTTCTCCACCCTGGGCGGCGGCGGCACGCTGATCCTGGGCACGCGCGAGGACATCCTGCCGGGGCGAGCCCTGGCTAGCTTTCTGGCCCGCAACCGGGTGACCGTGCTGTGCATCCCGCCGTCGCTGCTGCCCACGATTCAGGCGGCCAAGGAGGATCTGTCCTGGCTCGATACAGTCGTCGCCTGCGCCGAGTTCTGTCCGGTGGCCGTTGCCCGCGCCTGGTACTCCCCCACCCGCCGCTTCGTGAACGCCTACGGTCCGACGGAGATCACGGTCTGCGCGACCACCTTCGAGTTCCACGGCGAAGGCGACAGCGTGCCCATCGGCAAGGCGCTGCCCGGCGTAACCACCTACGTGGTGGACGAACAGATGAACCGCCTGCCTCCGGGGGAGGTCGGTGAGCTCTACATCGGCGGCGAGGGTGTGGCGCGCGGCTACCTGGGCAAGCCGGAGCGCACCGCGATGTCCTATATCCAGAGCCCGTGGAGCAATGAGCGTCTGTATCGCACCGGCGATATGGTCGTCGAGAATCCCGAGACCGGTCAGCTGGACTTCCTCGGGCGGCGCGACAGTCAGGTGAAGATTCGTGGCCTGCGCGTCGAGCTTGGGGCCATCGAGCATGCGCTCTGTCAGCATCCGGGCGTGCAGCTAGCAGCGGTGTCGGTCTTCGAGCTCCCGACCTTGAACGCCGAGACCACCAAGACCCTGGTCGGCTACTTTGTGCCGCAGCCGAACGCCGACTTGCAGCAGCTGACGTCCGAGGCACTAAACCGCTTTCTGGCCACCCTGCTGCCGAACTACATGATTCCGCCGATCTTCATTCAGCTCGAAGCGATGCCGATGAAGGCCAACCTCAGCAAGGTCGATCGCGCCCGGCTGCCGCCCCCGACGGCCAAGCGTGCTGCGCCCACCGCCGCGACGACGCGCGCGCAGCAGATCGCCACCATGTTCGATCAGGCGCTGAACCTGCCGCTTGGGACTTTCGAGCCGCACGGCCACTTCTTCGAGATGGGCGGCAACTCCACGGATGTGGCGCACCTCATCATGGCAATCAAGACGGAGTACGGAGTCCGCCTGCCGCCGCGCTCTGTGTATCAGTATCCGACCCCGACCACCCTGGCCAAGACGATCGACGAGATCCTGAGCTCGCCCTACTACCTCACCGCCATGGAGGTTGTCGACCTTCCGCGCGAGGCGCGACTTGCGGATGTCGTACCCTCACGATCCGTCGAGAGCGGTCCCGAGTCGCCGCAGGTCGCCTTCTTGACCGGTGCCAGTGGCTTTCTCGGCGCGTCTCTGCTCAACGAGCTCCTCACGCGAAGCCCCAACCTGAAGGTCTATTGCCTGATTCGCGGCGAGTCCGATGCCGCGGCCCGCGAGCGGCTGCGCAGTACGTTCCGGAATAACCTCCTGCACACGGATTATCTCGACGGGGATCGGGTGGTGGTGTTTGCTGGCGACATCGAAAGCGAGCAGCTGGGTCTGACCGCAGCTCAGTACGGACAGCTGGCCGCAGAGGTGGACACCATCTATCACTGCGCCGCAGATATCCGCTACGTGAAGCCCTATTCCGTGATGAAAAAGCCGAATGTCGAGGGCACGCAGCACATCTTGGAGCTCGTCTATGCCGGCCGACCCAAGACACTTCAGTACGTCTCGACCGGAGGCGTGTTTGGCTCGACGGAAGCGCTGCTCGGCATCAGCCGTGTCGATGAGCACTATGACATCGACACCAGCATTCCCATCCTGGGACTGGAAAACGGATATACAAAGTCGAAGTGGGTTGCCGAACGAATTGTTCGAATGGCCAGCGAACGCGGTCTGCGCACGGCAATACACCGGCTCGGCTTTATCAGCGGCAGCACCCATACCGGCATTGGAAATAACTCAGACCTGCTATGTCGAGTCATTTGCGGATGTATCAGGCTGGGTCTATACCCAAATTTTCCTCACAAATATTGGTATATTACGCCGGTCGATTATGCGGCAAAGGCCATGGCCCATATCTCACTTACCGGTGGAACCGGTGCTTATCACATCGTTGTCCCGAAAGAGAACGACGTAGGCCACAACGGTCTCTTCGAGCTGGTCGGCGAGCTCGGTTATAACGTTAAAATTTGTCCCAGTGACAAGTGGTTCGAGGCGCTGGCGAGCTGCCCACCCGACAACCCGCTCTATTCGATAAGCTCCTTCCTGCTGGAAAAGATCCACGAAGGTCGCAACACGATCCTTGAGGTCCATCATCGCAGCGAGACCATCGACACCACGCGGGTGAACGACGCGCTGCGCGGCTCGGGAGTCGTGATGCCGAAGATCGGCCGCGAAATAATTGCCAAGTATATCGCCCACTTTGTTGCCAGCGGCCTCATCGATCCGCCGGCCGTGGGCCAGCCCTAGGCGAATCCCGAACCGCTGGGCTTCGTTTGACGCTATGATCGGCTGTTTTAAGTCTGTGGGCAGCTTGAGCCCAACGCCCTGGCATTGAACCGGAAGGCAGACGATATGATTTCCCTCCCCGGATACACGCTCTCCACCATTCTTCACGAGGGGCTTTCGACCCTGATCATCCAAGGGCATCGAGACGCGGATCAGATGCCCATCGTTGCCAAGCTGTCGCGCAGCGAGCTGCCGCGTCCGCGCGAGGTGGCCCGGCGGCGCCACGAATATTCGATCCTGAAGCATCTGGATGTGCCCGGCGTCGTCAAGGCCCATGCGCTGGAGACCCACAGCCAGGGGCCGGCGCTGATCCTGGAGGGCATCAAGGCCAGGCCCCTGAATGAGCTGATTCGCGCAGGGACCCTTGATCTGAGCGAGATCCTGCGCATTGCAGTGCGGCTGGCGGAGATCCTGGCCGGAATTTACAAGCAGCGCGTCATCCACAAGGACATCAAGCCGGCGAACATCCTCATCGAAGAGGGAACGGGCAGCGTCTACCTGATCGACTTCGGCGTCGCATCGCTGCTATCGCAGGAGGCGCTTCAGGCTACGGCGCCGCACGCGCTCGAAGGCACGCTGGCCTATATGTCGCCCGAGCAGAGCGGCCGCATCAATCGCGTCATCGACCATCGTACGGACTTCTATTCGCTGGGCGTCACGCTGTACGAGATGCTGGTCGGCGCGCTGCCCTTTGAGAGCACGGATCCGGTGGAGCTCGTGCACCAGCACATCGCGCAGCGCCCGGTCCCATCACATGAGAGGAATCCGCAGATCCCGCGGCAGCTGTCTGACCTGGTGATGAAGCTGCTCGCCAAGGCGGCCGAGGATCGATACCAGAATCCGAACGGTCTGGTTGCAGATCTCAAGGAGTGCCGCGACCAGTGGCTCCGCAGCGGCAAGATCGAGCCCTTCTCGCTCGGTCGATACGACATCAGCGATGTGCTCCAGGTGTCGCAGAAGCTATACGGCCGCCAGCGCGAGCTAACCCAGCTGCTCGAATCGATCGAGCGGGTCAACGTTGGTCGCTCCGAGCTCTTGCTGGTCGGCGGCTCGGCCGGTGTGGGCAAGTCCGCGCTGATCTACGAGATGACGCAGGCAATCGCCCAGCGAGGCGGCGAGTTTGTCACTGGCAAGTTCGATCAGCTTCACCGCACGCTGCCCTTCGCGGCCTTTACCCAGGCCTTTCGCGATCTGGTCGGCCATCTGCTCACGCTGCCAACAGCGCGCCTGGCCGATTGGCAGCAGCGGCTCAAAGCGGCGCTGGGTGTCAACGCGCAGCTGCTCATCGAGCTGATTCCAGAGCTTGAGCTTGTGATCGGAGCGCAGCCGCCGGTTGCGATCCTGGGTCCCACGGAGTCGCAGCTCCGCTTCGGGATGGTCATCCAGAACTTCGTGCGCGTCTTCACCCAGGCGCACATGGTGGTGCTGTTCATCGATGATCTACAGTGGGCGGATCCGGCATCGCTCGGACTGCTGCACATGCTGCTGACCGATGTCGAAGGCGGCCGGCTGCTCATCATCGGTGCCTACCGCGACAACGAAGTCGACGTCGCCCACCCGCTGCGCACGGCCTTGCAAGGGCTGCAAAAGCAGGGGGTCACACCCACCGAGCTCCAGCTTGAGCCGCTGGTCGTGAACGACGTGCAGCAGCTGCTCTCTGACACATTTGGTGCGCATGCGGGCGGTTCGATCGATTCGCTGGCCGCGCAGGTCTTCAAAAAGACGCTCGGCAATCCGTTCTTTCTGATCCAGTTCCTGGGCGCCTTGCACAAAGCCGGCCTGCTCTATCTGGATACCGCGACCAACAAGTGGATGTGGGATGAGTCGCGGGTCGCCTCAGCCCCCATCGCCGACAATGTTGTCGAGTTCATGACGGCCCAGCTTCGCACGCTGCCCGTCGATACCCAGCACCTGCTCGCGCTGGCTGCCTGCATCGGCTATCAGTTCGAACTCTCAACGCTGACCGCGATCTCCGATCAGCAGCCGCAGCAGATCTCGGCAGCGCTCTGGCCGGCGATGACCGCAGGGCTGCTGGTGCCGCTGACTCCAGACTACCGGCTGCTGTCGGGGCCCGCAGCCGCAGACCCTGCCCTCCAGCTGCAATACCAGGAGCTCAAGGTTGCCTACCGCTTCCTGCACGACCGCGTGCAGCAGGCAGCCTATTCTCTGATTACCGCCGCTCAGCGTCCGGAAATTCACCTGCGAATCGGGCGCATGTGGCTCGCGCAGCTGTCGAGCACGCCGCGCGCCGACGCGCTGTTCGACGTGGTGCACCACCTGAATGCCGGCCAGGCCGAGATTCAAGATCCGGCCGAGCGGCTGGGTCTGGCGCAGCTGAACTTGCAGGCAGGACGCACAGCCAAGGCGGCAACCGCCTTCATGGCGGCTGCGGATTTCGTGGTGGCAGGACTCCGCCAGCTTGATGCTGGAGCCTGGGAGAACAACTACGACCTCGCCTACCAGCTGAACCTTGAGCAGGCGGAGTGCGAGTATCTGGTCGGACACTTTGACAAGGCCGATGCACAGATCGGCGCCCTTCTCGGACACGCCCGAACGAACCTCGAAAAGACAGAGCTGCTCGGCATGCGCATGGCGCTCTACGCCTCGCATGGGCGCTTCCCCGAGGGAATTGCCGAAGGAAGGGCGGGCCTCAAGCTGCTGGGGATTGATCTGCCAGAAGACCCGCAGGCATGCCTGAACGCGCTCATGGCTGACGTCGCGAGCATCGGCACGATCCTGCAGGGCATCAGCATCCAGTCGCTGGTAGATGCGCCCCTGATCACCGATAAGGTGCAGCAGAGCGCACTGCGAATGATGATGGATCTCACGCCGCTCGCGTTTCAGATCGATCCGGTGCTCTGCTCGCTGATCGTGGCCAAGCAGGTCCTTATCTCGCTGACCCACGGCAACACCAGCGCATCTGCCTACGCTTACGTGACCTACGGACTGATCCTGGCGGGCTCGTTCGGCCAGTATGCAGCTGCGATCGAGCTCGGCCGCCTGGCTCTCCAGCTGGTAGAAAAGCTCGGTGCGGCCGAAGTCGCGTGCAAGGTGAACTCGGTCTACGCGTTCTTCGCTCCGTACGGCGAGCCGATGCGGCAGTCCATCAGCGTCTGCGCGCGGGCGCAGCAGATCGGCCTTGAGACCGGCGATCTCTATTACGCCTCCATGGGCTTCATCTACCTGCCGCTGGCCATGCTGCGGCTGGGCGATCCGCTGGAGAGCGTGCGCGAAGAGCTGGTGCGCGGCCTCTCCGCCATGAAGCGGACCAAGGACCAGACGGCCACCCATGCAATCACCTTGATGCAGGCCTTCATCGCTTGCCTGCAGGGGCAGACCGAGGGGCCGACATCACTGGACAGCGCCGACTTCAGCGAAGCCGCCTGGCTGGAGCGCGTCCAGAGGCTGAAGATCGGAGGCATCAAGTGTCTGTTTTACTGCCTCAAGTCGCTGCTCTTTACCCTGTATGAAAACTCTGCGCAGGCGCTGGCCATGGCGGTTGAGGCCGAGATCAACCAGACCACGGCTACCGGCCTGCACTATGTGACAGACGTGGCGTTCCTGGCCGCGCTGGCGTTGGCCAGAGAGTATGAAAGCGCAACAGCCGACAAGCAGCCCGCCCTGCGCGAGGTTCTTGAGCGGCACCTGGCCTCACTGACCAGGTACAAAGAGGGCGCGCCCACCAACGAAGAGCACCGCCACGCCCTGATCTGCGCTGAGCTCGCCCGCATCTCCGACCAGTTCGAGCAAGCGCAGGGTCACTATGAAAAGGCGATCACAACGGCGCGGGAAAACGGCTTCCCGCACCACGAAGCGCTGGCGCACGAGCTGTACGGGAAGATGCTGCTGCGCAGGGGCGATGTGAAGGCCGCCGCGCAGCACATGACCAAGGCCTGCTATGGCTATGAGCGCTGGGGCGCGACCGCCAAGGTGGCCCAGCTCTCGGCTGCCTACCCGCGGCTGCTGGCATCGCCCGACGCGCTGCCCACTCTTCGCGAAGGTCCAAGCCTTACCGATACGACGACGACCGTCTGGATGTCCAGCCAGAGCCTCGACTCTGTGAGCATCCTGCGCGCTTCGCAGGCCATCTCAAGCGAGATCGTTCTCGACAAGGTCCTCGACCGCGTGATGCGGGTGGTGCTGGCCAGCGCCGGAGCGCAGCGCGGCTTCCTGGTGCTGGAGCGCGATCACACCCTGTTTGTGACTGCGCTGCTCGCCGTGGATCCGGTGCGCGTCGAGGTCGGGCTTCACACACCCGTCGATGAGCGCACGGATCTGGCGGCCAGCATCATCCATTACGTCGCACGCCGGCACGAGACCGTGGTGCTCGCCGATGCCTCCGCAGCTTCGCGATTCGCTGCGGACCCCTACATCGTCAGCAGCCGTCCAAAGTCGATCCTCTGTCTGGCCCTGCTCCACCAGGGGCGGCTGGCCGGCATTCTCTATCTCGAAAACAACGTCTCGACCAATGTGTTCACGCACGAGCGTGTGGAGATCCTGCGGCTGATCTCTTCTCAGGCGGCCATCTCGATGGAGAACGCCCAGCTCTACTCGAACCTGCAGATCGCGACCGAGAAGCTGCGGCAGAGCAACGAGAACCTGGAGCAGCAGGTCGCTGCCCGCACCGCAGAGCTGAGCAAGGCGCTGGCCGACCTGTGGAGCGAGATGGATCTGGCGCGCAAGATCCAGACGGTGCTTCTGCCAACCGATGCGCGCATCCCCGGCTACGAGCTGACCGCGCTCATGCGTCCCGCCTCCACGGTCGGCGGCGACTACTACGACATCTTCCACGAAGGCGGCAGCGACTGGATGCTCATCGGTGACGTCTCCGGCCACGGTGTCACCGCCGGACTTTACATGATGATGGTGCAGACCGCAGTGCGCGCCGTGACCCGCACGCTTCAGCGCAAGGCGAATTCGCTTCAGCCGTCCGATGTGCTCACGATCGTCAACTCAGCGCTGCACCGGAACTTCAGTCAGATCGGCCGAGATCACTACATGACGATCTCGGCGCTGTGCTTCAAAGACGGCACCATCCGCTACGCCGGGCTGCATCAGGACCTGCTTGTATACCGTGCGGCAACGCAGAAGGTGGAGAGGTTCGAGACCCGCGGCGTATGGCTGGGCCTGATGCCCGACGTCGATGGCAAGCTCGAGGAAGACCAGCTGCAGATGGCGGAAAATGACGTGCTGCTCCTCTTTACGGACGGCGCGACCGAAGCCAGCCTGGGCAAGCGCAAGTATCTTTACACCAAGGGTCTGGCAGCGATGCTGCAAGCGATTGCGCCGGCGGCCGGCAGCACTGCCACAATCATCGAACAGATTCTCGAACAGCTCAAAGGCTACACCATCAACGACGACATCACTCTGATTGCCGTTCGTCGTCTTCCGGTGGAGAGGTAGCCCATGTCAAGTTTGATCGATCTGGACATACCCAAGACCTGGAAGTTCGTGCGCACCATCAAGACCAGCGTTGAGCAGGCGCTTGAAAACTTTCCCGAAGAGATACGGTACGCCGCGGGAATGGCAGCATCAGAGCTTGTCGGCAATGCCATCAAGTATGGCGAGCTTCCGCCGCCGCCTCACCTCACGTGCAGCGTGGACGACAAGCAGCTCGTGATCGAGGTGAGCAATCGCGTGGCCTCCGAGGAGTCTGCCCTGGATGCCCAGCGACGCATCGAGCAGGCGAATGCTGGGCAGAGTGAATCGCTCTTTCTTGGCCGACTGCAAGAGCTGCTGATGGGCGCCGGGCAGGGCGGGCAGCTCGGGCTCTATCGCATCTGCTACGAAGGCGCCTTCGACTTGAGCTACCGTTATGTTGATAAGATTCTCACTATTACCGCGGTTAGAGGACTCACATGAGTAAGCGGAACCAAAAACTCGTCCTGGATGAGCTGAAGCTCGAAGTCATTTTCGACAAGAATCAGGCGAAGATGGTCTGGAGTGGAGTTTGCGAAAATCAAGAACCGGAACTCAGCATCAGCCCGTTTCTGCAAGCGCAGATGTCCAAACTGGCTGGCTGCAATCTGATCATCGATTTTCTCAACTGCGAGTACGTCAACTCCGCTTCGATCACGCTGCTATTCCAGCTGATCAAGCAGCTCAATGCGCGCGGGATCAGGACCGAGATCCTCTACAACCTTGAGATGGAGTGGCAGCGCATTACCTTCCGAAGCGTGAAGATCGTGACGCAGACTCTTCCGCACATCACGGTCGTCGGCTCCGAAATCTAGCAGAGATACTGGAGCGGGGATTGGCCTCAAGAATTTCCGAGGCACAATCCCCTTTCCCCTGTTCTTTTAGCGGCGCCGGATGTACACGGCGTCGCCGCCGGAGGGATCCCACTGGTAGCCCCAGCGCCGGACAAAGCCGCGCGCGGTCAAGAACGCGTCCAGCTCTTCGAGCCCCGGGCAGCCATCATAGCGCTCGGTGATATTGATCTCGGTAAAGACCAGCTCGATGTTCGCAAGCCACTGCTCGGCGCCCTGTAGCGCCATGAGCTCGGCGCCCTGGATGTTGAGGCGCAGGACGTTGAAGTCGGCGGCCTGCGCCCCATGGGCAAGTGTGTCGCGCAGGTCATCCAGACGGCGCAGCGGCACCTCTTGGCGGCGCACCACTGCGAAGCCGTCCAGGTCCTGACCCAGCGCGTCGGCATTCAGCGGGAGAATGGATGAGAGCGTGGCTGCATCCATCAGGTTTAGCATCACCACGCCGTTCTCAGCGCCCACAGCGCAGTGCACGGCCTGCGCGCGGGCCGGAGGCGCAAGGCCCATGGGCTCGTCGAAGCGGGTGGCCAGGGCGTTGAGGGCAGCGACGTTGCGCTCCAGCGCCGGAATCACATCGGGGTTTGCTTCGATCATCAGAGCCCGCGAAAATCCGAGCAGCAGATAGACGCCCAGTTCCTCGCCAACGCTCGCGCCAACGTGGATGACGCCACGCGGGCGCAGCCCCTCGCTGTCAAACAGGCGCCGCAGGATCAGCAGATACGCCAGCAGCTCGCCATCGCGCAGCATGTCCGCACCGGGAAAGTCCGCGGGAACGTCCGAAGGCAGCGCCTCCAGCTCCGCGATCGACACTGCGGCCTGAAACGGTCGGTGAGAGCTCTTGGTCGCGTCTAACACTTAGCACTCCTTAAGGCGATGGGCGGCGTGGAACGGGAATCAGACCTTAACACGGAGCCAGGACGGCACGGGATGCTATTTGGACGGCGCTTTAAATATGCTGCGACTTGCGTTGCGCAGACGGCTGCTGGTAGACTTCCCCAGCCGCTCGTCGTGGCTGTCCGACGAGAAAGGCCGTGCCCGACACACCTGCGAGGACCCGTGACGAACTTCCCCGGTCAACAGCTGAAGTGGGTAGATGGATTCTACCCTGAGCCCGATCTCATCCGAGAAATCGCGCTGCGATCCGTCTACTACATGCCAAAGCCCCACTATGGCTTTCGCACAACAAAAGGGTATCTGCCCAAAGGCACGCTAGAGCGCATCGAAAACACTTTTGGTCTCACCGATATCAAGCTGCTGGAGACCAGCACGCGCTCGACCCACTTTTATACCTCGCTCAGCAAAGGCGAGCAGCGCGTCAAGTTCTTCGCGCACATCGACCACAAGCGAGATGACAGCTACCCGAGCTTCTCGCTGGTGGTCTATCTGGCGCCCAATGCACCGACGGGGGCCGGCACTGGTCTTTATCGACACAAGCCAACCGGCATCTGGCAAGAGGCCACGAAGCTCGACGCGCAGCGCGCCAGCTGCTCGCTGCGGGCGCTGAACAAGCAGCTGGATGACGATGGTGGCAACCGACGCCAGTGGGAGCTGCTGGACGTCTGCGACAACGTCTACAATCGCGCCGTCCTGTTTCCCTCCTGGTACTACCACTCCAGCTGCATGGAGTTTGGCAGCCGGCCCGAAAACGGAAAGCTCTATCAGGCCTTCTTCATGCAAGCCCGACCGCGCGTGTGAAGCACCTCTTGATCGCAGTCCCTCGTCGGGCAATCCCCTCCTGATCAACGCATCCCTGCCCTTCCCCGTCGCGCCCTCCCTCACTACTTGGAGGGTCTCCATGGGTCGCAATTCTCATAAAGCCAAGTCCCACTCTGCTTCTACCGCGCAGGCGGCAGCCGCGGTATCAGCGGATGTGCAGGTCCACGTGCCGCTGCGCGCCCAAGTCGCCGCCATGCGCCGCACCCACCGCGCCGAGCTGGCCGAGATGGCCGAGCAGACCCGCGCTGCACGCGAAAAGTTCGTGCAGGAGATCCACCGGGACGTCACCCAGCGCATCATGCCCGCGGTCGCCGAGCTGCGCGCCGGCTTCCGCGCCGAGCACGCCGAGATGGCCGAGCAGACCCGCATCGCACGCGAAAAGTTCGTAAACCAGATCCGCGCCTGGGTCGGCTAATCAATCAGGTTGTTTGCGACGGATTGACCAACTTCCTCGTCCCAACCTTCCCTGGGATAGCACTCCAACCTAGGCTTTCAGGTTGAGCTCCACGAAGTTGTGGGGTGCCCAGGGGCCGTTGATGTCGAAGGTGTAGTGGTTGTCGAAAGAGGTGGCAGCCTCGCCCACGATGCCCTCAAAGTTGCTCTGCATCTCGCGCGGGATCAGACACGCCAGGTGCATCACCTCGCGCTCGTTGCGCGGATCGTTGCGCTTGATCCCAATGCCGTGCCGCTCAAGCACAACCCGCACCCGTCCATAGAGCGTCTCGCGCTCCTCGTTGAGCGTGCGATCAAACAGCTGCCCAAGCGCGAGCATGTCGCCGTGGTTGGCGTGGCGGATGTCGCCGATGGCATCGCGCGCCTCGCGCAAGGCAGGGTGCGTGTTCACGAAGTACTCGAAGACGTTGGGCAGATCGTACTGAACGCGCAGCCCCATCTCCAGCTTGCCTGCAACCCGCTCCAGCTGCTCGCGCAGCGCTTTGCGATTGCGATTCAAGAGCTCGCGCACCGCCTGATCCGAGTCCGCGATCAGACCGAACGCCATCGGCAGGACTCCGGACTCGTCCAGGGACTTGCGCAGCACCGCCGTGTGCGCTGCCACGTTGCGCCGCTCGGGCCGCAGGCGCGTCTGCTCGGTCTTGCTCACCACGGCGCTGAGCCCGTCCGATTCGATGCGGTAGACCTCTGCGCCGCCGAGTCCGATGGCACCGTATTCGACCGTGCCGGGACCGCTGATCACTGCGTAAACGTAGATGCCAGCTTGCGTTGCCATATCTCAGGAGTCTCCAGAGTCGTATGAGTTCTGTGCTTCTGCTACGCAGTCCGTTGCCGCAGCTCGTTACCGGCGGCCGTTTTTCCGCGCGCTCAGGATCTCGACGACAATCTCGTCGATGCGCTGCGGAATCAGCGTGCGCCCTTCGCGGGTGATGCGGGCCAGGTCGCGCGCCAGCACGTCGCGGCAGGCCCAGCGGAAGGTGTCGTCATCCAGCCTGACCTGCGCGCCAGCTGACGCGATGATCGATCCGATGGCGATGGCGGCGCGGATCGTCGGCCGCACACCCGAGCCATTCTCGCTGCGCAGGAGGCGCACGATATCGACGATCTTCGCGGCCTCCTCGTGCGCCAGCTTCGACTTGGCGCTGACGATGTTCACCTCGGTGTCGCGGTCGTAGTGCCCGAGGTTCAGCGTGATGATGCGATCCATCAGCGCGTCCTGCGCCTTGTGAACGCCGGCATACTCCTCGGGATTCGAGGTGAAGATGGCGCGGAAGTTCGGATGCACGCCGATGTAGCTGCCGCTCTCGCGCTGCTTGGGCAGGTTCAGCAGCCCCTCGGAGAGGATGCTCAGCAAGGCATTGTTCGCTTCGGCCGGAGAGCGATTGAACTCGTCGTAGATCAGCGTGTAGCCATGCTCGACCGCCACGGTCAGGCGGTTGTTGACCCAGACGCTGTGCGTCTCTTCCTGCACCTTGGTGACCGAGTGGATGTAGTTGTCCACGATCTTGTTGCGGCGGATGCCACGGTCGCGGCCAATCAGATCCGAGCTCGCAAACTCGTCGTCGCCTTGCAACAGCACGATCGGCGAGCCAAGCATGGCCGCAATGTGAAACGCGAGCGTTGTCTTGCCAACTCCAGGCGGGCCGGCAAAGTGCACGGCGTGGCCAGACTGTAAATAGGTGAGCGCTCGCCGCGAGATGGACTCCACAGGCGGAGTCATCACGAAGCTGCTGCTCGGTTCAATGTGCAGGACGTCCGGGTGCTGTGACGCCCCAGCGCCCGCTGGATGGTCGGCGTTTTTTGCCATTTAGCTTCTGGGTGTGCGGTGTGAAATCAGTTCATGAGCTGAAGGCTCCTCCCGGGCCCACTCAGCGCGAGCCCGGGAGGAGGCTAAGAATGCCTGGGCATTCGGAATATTACGGACGCTTAGCCTGGTGCAGCGGCGGTCGCGGTGAGGCCGATCGCCTCGGCATACTTCAGATAAGTCTCGACGGAGGCAATGACCACTCTGGCTTCGATGGACAACAACTCGATGCCGACTAGCGAGACTTTCGCCCATGCGTCAATGACAATGCCTTTGTCGAGGATGCGATCCACGACCTCGGCAAGACTCGATGAATCAGTTGCTTTCTGGATCTTGGCCATCTGTCAATTGCTCCTTTCGAACTCTGCTCAATAGCGGATCTTGAATGAGCCGCTTGGATTGGGAGGCCCGGCTGCTGGAATCGGACTGGTCGGCTGCGATGCTTGCGGGGCCGGTTCTGGTGCTGGTGGTAAGTCAGCAGGCTGAGGCGGCAGTCTCGCCACCACGTACTGGGCTGGCAGCATGCCCAGCAACATGATCTGCTTCTGGGACATTCGTTCATTGACACGCTGCAAGGCTTGCTGCTGCGCGCGGGCACCCGATTCGAGGAATCCGAGCAGGGTCTTGCCCAGCGCCAGCGTGGCCACCTTGAGCAGGATCTCGTGTGGTGTGAGCCCGAGCTGCGGGCGCATCTGGAGATCCGAATAAGAGCGAACCTTGTGCGCCTTCTCTTTTCGCTTGAGCTCCAGCGAAGACTTGGGACGCACCATCGGCATGCGCTGCACGCGCCCCACCGGACGCGGCGGAACCGCAGAGCCGCCAACAGACCCACTGCGATCCAGGACCTGCGGCGGCGTCTTGCCGATCGGATTGGCAATGATATCGGCCACACGGCGCTGCGGCCGCATGCCCGGACGGTTCTTGGGCGCCTTCTGCACACCGATGCCCAGGGCTGCGAGCTGCGGGAAAAAGCCGCTCGCCACCGTGGCCACTCCCGATGCAACGCTGGCTGCGCCGGTGGCGGTCTTGGAGGCGGCGCGGGCGGCCTCACCGGCAGCCTTGACGCCCTCGTACGTGCCCGAGACAACCTTCACCGCGCCGACCACCGCCCCCTGCACCGCGTTCATCACCTGCATGGGCGTCGGACCGCGCACCGGCGCCTTGGGCTTGACCGCAAGCGGCTGCGCAAAGCCCGGGGGCGAGGCCGCCGGTCGCGGCGCTCCGGTAAACTGTGGCCGGCTGCCCACCGACGCTGTAAAAGAGTACGGACCGCCCGGACCTGCGGTCGTCCCCGGTCCCGGAGCGGGCGGCGGAGGCGGAGGCTTGGCCGCTTGCGGCGGCGCCTCGATCTGAAGATTGAGACCGGCCGCCTGGAGCGCCGAGTTGAGCGTTGTCGCAATGCCGCCCGCAAGCTGCTCGCGCATCGGCAGAAGGCGACGCGCCAGCCTGCTGGCCAAGCCTTCTCGGGGAGCGGTGGGAGGGGTCTCTGCCATTGCGACAACGTCACCGGGAAGCGAGTAAGTGACCAAAAACTGAAACGAACTTTTGTTAGTATCCGGCGTTTTCGGCAGCGTCCGCAAGCCAGATCTGCGAGCCGAAACGCCTTTTGCTCGCGACCGCACCTCTCCCCACTTGGACTTGTGCGCAGCAAGATCCCGCTCTGCCCTGGTCCGAACCAGCCGCGCCCAGGATCCCAACCCGCTTTAGGCTGGTGTGGACCGACCACTCCCAGGTTCCCGATCCGCTTTAGGCTGGTGTGGACCAACCACTCCCAGGATCCCAACCCGCTTTAGGCTGGTGTGGACCGACCACTCCCAGGATCCCAACCCCCTTCAGGCTGGTGTGGACCGACCACTCCCAGGATCCCAACCCGCTTTAGGCTGCTGTGGACCGACCACTCCCAGGATCCCAACCCGCTTCA
>Ga0075163_10004998_pt1 | contig 17751 bp, 13 predicted proteins | sample JI1023141ADNA_FD_71478 | JGI IMG/M metagenome (GOLD analysis project Ga0075163, IMG submission 71478) | Wastewater effluent complex algal communities from Wisconsin, to seasonally profile nutrient transformation and Carbon sequestration -... | ecosystem: Engineered > WWTP > Effluent > Algae...
GGCGATCGCATCGACAGCCTTCGCGAGTTCGATCCCGCCACACAGCGTCGCCGACAGGAGGTTGAAGAGGCCATGCTCCTACCCTTCGGCGTTCCTCGTGGCGGTGAGCGCGTGGCGATTCCGGACATTCTGCCGGCGCACTGGCTGATCGTCCTCGACCCCGATGCGACGTCCGCCGAACTGGACCGCGCCCTTCATGCGAAGACGGCGATCTATGCCGGGGCGGACCCGGAACTTCCCGAGACGGCACGTGCCTTCGAGACCTTTGTCGACGCCGAGGTCGTGCGCGCCTATCTCGCGCGACCCGAGCGGAGCGACCTCTTCGATGTTGCCGCCGACGGTCCCGCGATCCATATTCCGTCGCGGCCCGCGCCCCAGTATCGAGGCGACCTCAAGGCCTTGCGCGAGGATCTCAAGGACGGCGAGACCACGACCTTCCTCTGGCTCGGCACCCCCGGCCGAGCCCAGCGCCTTACCGAGAGCCTGTTCGAGGGGGGCGTCGCGCTCGGTGCGGATGCCGCGGTGGAGGTCGGGTCCGGTCATCTCTCCCGCGGTGTCGAGTTTCCGGGTGCGCGCCTTCGGCTGCTCGCGGACGGTGACGTCTTCCCCGAGGAAGTCCACGTCCACAAGCGCCGGAACGTCGTCCGGTCCTTTCTCTCCGACTTCCGCGATCTGAAGCCGGGCGACTACGTGGTCCACGAGGATCACGGCATCGGCCGTTTCGTGGGACTCGAGACCCTGCAGGTTCTCGGTTCCGACGCCGAGTTCATGGTGGTGAGCTACCAGGGCGGCGATCTGCTGCGCGTCCCCGTGGAGTCGTTCCACCGCATCCAGAAGCACCGCGCCGCGGAAGCGTCGAACCCAAGCCTCGACAAGCTGGGCGGCACAGGGTGGACGAAGACGAAGTCCCGGGTCAAGCGGGCCATGCGCGACATGGCCGCGGAGCTCCTGAAGGTCCACGCCGAGCGCAAGACGCGGCAGGGCTTTGCCTTCTCGCCGATGTCTCCGTGGATGTCCGAGTTCGAGAACGCGTTCGAATACGAGGAGACGGCGGACCAGAAGAAGGCGATCGACGACGTCTTCGCCGACATGTCGTCGCCCACCCCGATGGACCGTCTCGTCTGCGGCGATGTCGGCTACGGCAAGACCGAGGTCGCGATGCGCGCGGCCATGCGCGCGGTCGCGGACGGAAAGCAGGTCGCGGTACTCGCTCCCACGACGATCCTGGCCTTCCAGCATCTCCAGACCTTCCGTCGACGCTTTGCACCGTTTCCGGTCACGATCGAAATGGTGTCGCGCCTCCGCTCGACGAAGGAGAACAAGGAGGTCCTCGACCGTGCCGCCGAAGGAAAGGTCGACATCGTCATCGGGACGCACCGCCTGCTGTCAAAGGACGCCGACTTCAAGGATCTCGGCCTCGTCATCGTCGACGAAGAACAGCGCTTTGGTGTCGCCGCGAAGGAGCGACTCAAGCAGAAGAAGACGAGCATCGCGAGTCTCACGCTCTCCGCGACGCCCATTCCCCGCACGCTCCAGATGGGCCTCTCGGGACTCCGCGACATGTCGGTCATCGAGACGCCGCCGCGCGACCGTATCGCCATCCAGACCATGGTGGTGAAGTTCTCGAAGGATCTCATCGCCACCGCCATCCGCCACGAGATGGAGCGCGAGGGCCAGGTCTACGTCGTGCACAACCGCGTCGAGTCGATCTATTCGCTCGCGAGCATGATCAAGGAACTGGTACCCGAGGCCACCGTCGTCGTCGGTCACGGCAGCATGACCGACACCGAACTCGAGAAGTCGATGCTCGAATTCGTGGAGGGCCGCGCGCACGTCCTCGTCGCGACGACGATCGTGGAGAACGGCCTCGACGTTCCACGGGCGAACACCCTCATCATTCACCGCGCCGACCGCTTCGGCCTGGCCCAGCTCTACCAGCTCCGCGGTCGCGTCGGCCGCTCGGATCGCCCCGCCTTCGCCTACTTGATGGTTCCGCCCGGTCGCGTTCTTACCGAGATCGCCCAGCGCCGCCTTGCCGCCATCCGCGAGTTTTCAGACCTTGGCTCCGGGTTCCGTCTCGCCGCCCTCGACCTCGAAATGCGCGGCGCCGGCAACCTGCTCGGCGGTGAGCAGAGCGGTCACATCCTGGCCGTTGGCCTCGACCTCTATCTCAAGCTGCTCGGCGATGCGGTTCGCGAACTGCAGGCGGGCGGAGAGGCGAACCTGCCCGAGCGCACCGTCCTCAATCTCCGCATCGACCTTCGTCTGAAGCCCAACTACATCGCCGAAGCGCGCGACCGCATCCTCATCTACAAGAGGGCGGCCGATGCGATCCGCGACGAAGAGCTCACCGCGATGGAATCGGACCTCCGCGATCGGTTCGGCCCGCTGCCCCAGGAGGCCCGCGACCTCATCACGTACTCACGACTCCGCGTGCTTTCCGAGAGTTTTGGCCTGATCCGCGTCGATCGAGTCGGCACGCGGCTCGATCTCGTCTTTGGGGAAGTGCCACCCGTCGATCCTGCGCGCCTCGCCGCCCTCATCGGTGCCTGGCCCGGCGCGCGCCTCGGGGCGCAGGGCAAGACACTCACCGTGCCCTTGTCTCCCGGCGCCCCGCTCGACGCCACACGGCAGGTGCTCGAGCGCCTCCGGTCGGCGAGAATCGACCTCTCGTGACCCGCGCCGTCCCTCCCACCATCCAGCTCTCTTTCATCTTCGGCCTCGCCGTCGTCTCGGGCGCGGCCGCGTGCCGGGCGTCCTTCGACCCCGTTGTCCTGCGCTTTCAGGGTGTCGACGTGAGGCGAAGTGAGTTCTTGAAGGAACTCGAACCTCTCGCGAAGAACGGGACCAATACGAACGATCCACTGATGCGGGCCTCCGCCTTTGGTCGCTTCGTCGAAGAGAGGGTCGTGATGATCCGCGCCGCCCATTCGGGGTTCCGGGATGTCTCGCGCAATCGCGCGGAAGCTGAGCGGTGGCTTGCCTCCGCGGTCGTCCCCGACAAGGCAAGCGAAGCGGACGCCCTTGCCTACTACGAGGCCCATCCGGAAGTCGCGACCGTGCCCGAGTCGGTGACGATCCGCGAGATCCTGCTCGACACCCAGCAGGATGCCCGCGATGTCGTCCGGATACTCGGAAACGACCCCAACGCCTTTGAGCTGCTGGCCCGCACCCGCTCTCGATCGCCGCAGGCCGCAGGCGGCGGGCTCCTCGGCTCCTTTCGCCGCGGGGAATTGCCTCCAGAGATCGAGCAGAGCGCGTTCAGCCTCTCCCCCGGCCGCATCTCGGGCATCGTGACGACCTCCTTCGGGTACCATGTCCTCCGTCTCGAGGCGAAGACTCTGCCCGCCACGCGCTCCTTCGCCGAAGCGCGCGCCGACATCGAGTCCCGACTGGCGGAAGCCCGCGCGCGTCTCAGGCTCAAGCAACTTATCGACGAACTCGTTTCTCAGGCACAGGTGAACTATGAAGCTGTCACGGCTCGCTAGCGTCTTCTTTCTGACCGCGATCGGCGCCACGGGAGTGGTCCGCGGCGATGTGATCGAGCGCGTCATCGCGCGGGTCAATGGGCAGATCGTCACCCTCTCCGACTTCGAGGCCCGGCAACTGGCCGCGGTCCAGACCGCGCGCGTTCCCGATGCCGAGGTCGAGGCGTTCCTGCGCCAGAACAACGCCAAACTCCTCGACGAAGCGATGGAAGAACTTCTTCTCGTCGATCGAGCCGCCGCCCTCGGCCTCAAGCTGCGCCCGGAATACCTCGACCAGGTCATCGACGACATCAAGAAGGAGCAGAACATCGCGAGCGAAGAGGAGTTCCTCGCCCAGTTGAAGAGGGAGGGCCTCACGCGCGAGGCCCTCCGTCGCAACATCGAGCGGTCCGTCATCGTCCGGCAGGTCCGGTCGCGCGATGTCGATCCCAAGGCTCAGGTCTCCGAGGCCGATGTCCGCACCGAGTACGAGCATCGCAAGGCCACGGAGTTCACGCGCAAGGCGACGGTCCACCTCATGGAGATCGTGGTGAAGGGGGATGGGGCCGCGGAGACCGCGAACACTCTCGTCGCCCGGCTCAAGAAGGGCGAAGAGTTTGAAACCCTTGCCCACGAGTTCTCAACGAGCAGCAGCCAGGCCGCGGGCGGAGACCTCGGACGCGTCGAGCCGGCCGATCTCAATCCCGCCCTCTCGTCGGCCATCGCGGATCTCCGGCCCGGTGAGATCTCGAGTCCGGTCGGCATCGACGGTTCCTACTGGATCCTCAAGGTTCGCGAGCGTCTGGCCGACGAGGTCACGCCGTTCGAGCAGGTGAAGGAGCGTCTTCAGGAGGAGCTGTCGCGAACCCGCTTTGAGAAGGTCTACGGCGACTACGTGGCGGAGCTCAAGAAGAACGCCGTCTACACCGTCTATGTTCGTGAGGCGCCCACCCAGATTGGGCGAACCCGGATCAAGCCGGCCGCTCCCGTCGCGAACGGAGACGACGAGTTCACCACGTCCGGCTCCGCGGCGCCCGAGCGCATCGTGGTGCCCGCGGGCCCGGTGCGTCCGACCCCGACGCCTTCTCCCGAGAGCCGCTGACTTCAGGGTGCCGCAAGCCGGACCTGCCGCCTCGGAGAGCGAGGCGCCGTCTTCGGGTGAGATCGTCCGGGGTCTGGTGCGGCGCATCCCGCGTGGTCGTGTTGCCACCTACGGCACCGTAGGCCGCGCCGCGATCCTGGGCGGCCGCCCCATAGGCGGCGCGCGCACCGTGGCCTGGATTCTGGCGTCGCTCAAGGGCGCCGATGCCGTTCCCTGGCATCGGGTAGTCGGTGCCGGCGGGCGCATCCTTCTGCCGGACCGGCGCGGCGCCACCCAGCGAAGCCGCCTTCGCAAGGAAGGCGTTGCCTTCAAAGATGGCGTGATCGAGGCGGATCGCCTGGTGGCTGCGGACGTCCTGCTGCGCGCGCCGCGGCGGCGCTAGTTAGTTCGTCGGCGGCCCGGTGAGGATGTCGAACTGCTCCTGACTGAGGAGGGGATCCGCTTCGACGCCCAAAGGCTCCGAGAGCAGACTGGAGATCGACGACAGGAAACCGCTGTCGCGCTCCTCGAGCAGCACGTCGGCTACCGCCGGCGCCGCGCGCAGCGTGAGCTTCTGCGCCTTGAGCTCGGACGGGAGCTTGCGGATCTCGTCGTAGATCTCGGTCAGGATCGTGGGAACACTCTTGACGCGTCCGACGCCTGCGCACTCGGGACAGGTCTCGCACAGCGTCTTGCTGAGGGACTCGCGCACGCGCTTGCGGGTGAGGATCACGAGTCCGAATTCGCTCACGGAGAGAACGCGGCTCGTAGCCCGGTCGCGGCGGAGTTCGCCGTCCAGTACCGCAAGCACCTTCTTCCGGTTCTTGCGGTCCTTCATGTCGATGAAGTCGAGAACGATGATGCCGCCGAGGTCGCGGAGGCGCAGCTGCCGGGCGATTTCCCGAGCCGCTTCGATGTTGTTCTTGACGATCGTCTCTTCGTGATCGCTCTTGCCCACGAAGCGTCCCGTGTTGACGTCGATCGCGACGAGCGCTTCCGTCTCTTCGACCACGATCGAGCCGCCCGACTCGAGGGGCACCCTCGTCTTGAGCGCCCTTTCGAGTTCGGTGTTGATACCGAAGTCGTCGAAGATGTGGCCGGGTCGGTTGACGAGTCGCACCTTCGAAAGAAGTTCGGGGTCGACGCGGTCGAGGAAGTTGTAGACCTTCTTGTGGACTTCAGGATCGTCCACGTGAACGCCCGCGACGTCCTTGCCGAGCAGGTCGCGGAGGAGGCGTTCGACGAGCGACGGCTCCTTGTAGAGAAGCATCGGCGCCTTGCCGCGCGATGCGACGCCGCGAATCTCGTCCCATGTGCGGATGAGGTTGCGCGCGTCCCGCTCGAGGTCGACATTCTCGCGCCCGAGCGCGGCGGTGCGACCGATGAAACCGCCCCCGCCGTTCTCGCGACGGATGCCCTTCAGGAAGCTCTTGAGCCGCTTGCGTTCGTCGTCATCCTGCACGCGACGCGACACGCCCACATGTTCGACCGTGGGCAGGAAGACCATGAAGCGGCCGGGCAGGGAGACGTGGGCCGTGATACGCGCGCCCTTGGTGCCGAGCGCCTCCTTCACGACCTGCACCACGATGTCCTGACCGGGGCTCACCAGGTCCTCGATGGCGGTCGGGCGCGCTCCGCGCTCTTCCTCCTCGAGAAGGTTTTCGGGGAGGTCTTCGAAGACGTCCTCGGCGTGCATGAAGGCGTCCCGCTCGAGGCCGATGTCCACGAAAGCCGAACCCATCCCGGGAAGGACGCGGCTCACGCGACCCTTGTAGATGTTGCCCGCGGTGGACGCGTGTTCGGAGCGCTCGATGAAGAACTCTGCGACCTGCGAGTCTTCGAGAAGAGCGACCCGGGTTTCCTTGGGAGAAGAGGTGACGACGAGTTCGCGTCTCATGCGGTGAGCGCGAACGACGGTCGGATGGTGGTCATTTGAAAAGCTCGTTCTTTCGGCCCGTCAATTGGCGAATCGGCGCATCCTGACGCTGAGGATGAGGCCGATCGAGATAAAGGTCGCGAGCACCGAAGATCGACCGGCGCTCATAAGCGGCAGGGGCAGGCCCTTGACGGGGAGAAGACCCGCCACCATGGCGACATTGTAAACAACCTGGAAGGCGAGCGTGGCGGTGAGGCACGCGACAAGGATGGCGCCGAGTCGATCGCGGGCCAGCCTCGCGATGTCGAGGCAGCGCCAAAGCAGGGCCAGATACAGTCCTAGGGTGGCGACGACCCCGACGAAACCGAACTCTTCGGCGAGGACCGAGAAGATGAAGTCGGTCTGTCGCGCGGGCAGATAGCCAAGCTGGGTCTGGGATCCCTTTCCGTATCCCTTGCCGGCAAGGCCTCCAGATCCCACGGCGATCTGGGACTGCTTCTTCTGGTATCCCGAACCCCGCGGATCGCGGTCGGGATCGAGGAACGAGTAGATGCGTGCCTTCTGGTAGTCGCGGAGGAGGAACTCCCAAGAGACGAGACCGAAGCCGAGCAGGCAGGCGACGAGGATCAGGATCGAGCGATAGCGCAGGCCGGCGAGAAATGCGCCGACGAAGAACATCGGAAGGAGCGACACCGCCGTGCCGAGATCGGGGGCCGCCGCGATCGTCAGCGCGAGTGCTCCGGTCACGGCCGCGGGAGCGAGAAGATCGGACAGGCCCAGCGAGTCCTTCTTCATTTCTGAAAAGAGCTTGGCGATCACGATCGCGGCGGCGATCTTTGCGAACTCGGATGGCTGAAACTGGACCGGGCCCAGGCTCAGCCAGCGTCGCGTGCCCGCGATCCTCGGGGCCAGGACGAGTGTGGCGACAAGCAGGAGCAGCGTTACACCAAGGATCACGGTGGATCTATCCGCGAGGCGACGGTAGTCGGTGGCCGCGGCGAGCACGAGAAGCACCAACCCCGCCCCGATGGCCACGAGTTGGCCGGTCCACAAGCCCTGCAGTCGCGTCCCCTGGGTCGCGCTGTTGATCATGGCGACGCCAAGGGCGCTCAACAGAAGCGTGAGTCCGAGCAACGGATAGTCGAGCCCTTGGAAGAAGCGCCGAAACATCAGGGCACCATCCGCTTCTGCGGCGACTCGGCCACGCCCCGATCAAAGAACTTCTGGAAGATAGCGCGCGCAACGGGAGCCGCCGTGGCCCCCCCGCTGCCGCCATGATCCACAAGGACGGCGAGCACGATGCGTGGATCGTCCAGAGGCGCAAAGCCCGCAAACCAGGCGTGAGGCTGAATCGCGTCCACACCCCGGGTCAGCCGTTGCGAGGAGACGACCTGCGCCGACCCGGTCTTGCCCGCGACGACGAGATCGGCCACGCGCGCTCCCTGGCCCGATCCCCCCGCATTCACGGCCATGAAGAGGCCCGTGCGGATCGCCGCCACCGTCGAGGGACGGAATCCCATGGCCCGGGGCGCGGTATAAGACACGGGCTTTCCAGAGATCAGCCGCACGATGTGGGGCTGCACGAGGCGACCGCCGTTCGCAATCGCCGCCATCATCCGCGCCATCTGCAGGGGCGTTGCGAGCACCTGGCCCTGGCCGATCGAGACAGAAATCGTCTCTCCTTGATACCAGGGCGCCTTGAAGAGCCGTTCCTTCCACTCTGGATCCGGGATCAGGCCCATGGCTTCATTAGGAAGATCGACACCGGACGCGGCTCCCAGTCCGAACCTCCGAGCGTAGGCCGCGATCCGCTGGATCTCGAGGCGCGCGCCGAGCTGGTAGAAAAAGACATTGCAGGACTCGCCGATCGCACGACCGAGAGACACCGCCCCGTGGCCGCTGGGTCGGTTGCACTTGAACACGTGGCCGTAGATCGAGGCATAGCCCGGGCAGAACACTGTGGTTTCCGGCGTGATCAGGCCCTCTTCCAGCCCCGCCGCCGCCACGACTACTTTGAACAGACTCCCGGGCGCGTACTGTCCCTGGATCGCGCGATTCAGCAGAGGCGTTCTTGGGTCGCGGGCCAGGCCGTCCCACGTCGCCTTCTCGATACCCGATGTGAAAGCGTTGGGATCGAAACCCGGAGACGACACCAGCCCGAGGATTTCACCGGTGTACGGATCGAGGGCCACGGCGCTGCCGGCCTGATCCTTGAAAGCGTCTTCCATTGCCGCCTGCAGATCCGCGGAGAGCGTGAGCTCGACCGTGCCCCCGGCCTGCGCGGGCTGATTCTCCGACAAGGACACCTCCACCCCGCGGCTGTTCACGACCACGCGGCGCAAGCCATCCACTCCGGTCAGGGGCGCGTTGTACAGGGCCTCGAGTCCAGACTGCCCTACGACGCGCCCCGGCTCGAAATCCGCGAACTCGGGCTGCTTGAGCTGACGATCCGTGACCTCGCCGACGCGCCCGACCACATGGGCTGCGTTCGTTGCGTGAGGATAGGAGCGAACCGGCACCACCTCGACACTCACCTCCGGCATCTCGAGGCGTCGCGCCTCCACCGCCGCGACGTCATCGAACGTCGCCTTGGTCTTGACCGTCACCGGTTGATACGCCGCCCGCGGCCGCTCCAGTTTCTGCCGGATCTCCGCTTCGGTGACGTGTAGAAGCGAAGAGAGGGATTTCGACAGCGTATCGACCGAGCCGGAGGGGCCCATGGTCACGACGATCTTGAAGGAGGGCTTGTTCTCGGCGAGGATGTTGCCGTTCCGGTCCAGCAGAGTTCCTCGTGGTGCAGCGATGCTGAGCGTCCGGATGCGGTTGTTCTCCGCGAGTTCGCGGTATCGCTTCGAGTTCACGCCCTGCAGCAGCCAGTACTGGAGAAGAAGCAGGGCCACGAGCCCGAGCAGGCCGTTTTGCAGGACATCGAGCCGCAGCTGCGCGGAACGCAGATCCTCGTAGATCTTCACAGAGTCTTCGGCCGGCGGCGCTCGAAGAGCGCGAAAAGGACGAGTCCCACAGTCGCATTGATGCACCCCCGCACCGTCATGGCGCCGGGCGAGTACTCGACCGGAGAGAGGCCGAAAGCCGGGGCGATCCACTCGAAAGCGCGCGTGTCGATCACGGTCACGGTGAGCAGAAGGAAGAACCGCGGCACGGCGCCCGTGATCAGGAGCCTCGACCCCAGAAGGCCGAGGGCGAAACCGAGCACCAGTCGGATCAGGCCCGACACCCCCTTGATGCCTCGGCCGAAGAGCGCTTCGGAAAGCCACCCCGAGAGGGACCCCGCGAGCATTCCCGGGATCTCTCCGCGGGACAGCGCGAACCAGGTGGCGACCACCAGCGGGAGATCGACATAGGCACTGATTGGAAGGACGAGGCTCAGCGCGGTCTGCAGCATCAAGGCAAACAGGAGCAGGCCGAGAGCGACCAGATTCGCCTTCACGGATGCCCCGCTCCGTCTGCTTCCTTGTCCACCGCGGCCATGGAAATGAAGACCTGCTCCGCGAACGCGGGGGAGGCCGATGGACGCACCCAGACGTCCTTGAAGAGGCCGACCGGCTCCGCGACTCTGAGGACCGTGCCCACCACAAGGCCCTTCTCGAAGAGCTGGTCGAGTCCGGAGGTCACCACGACCTCGCCCGGATTGACGGGCGCCAGACTCGGCACGTACTTCATCAGAAGCAGCGGTGAGCCGTCTCCCTCGTCCTGGTAGCCCGACACCACGCCGTCGACCCGGCCTTTCTCGGTCAACACCGCAGCGCCACTATCGCGATCGACGAGCAACTGCACGCTCGCCGCGTTGGGCGAGACGCGGATGACGCGCCCCAGAACACCCGAGGGCGTGAGCACCGTCGCTCCGAGCAGAACACCATGCGCGGTCCCCTTGTTGAGCTGGATCGTGTTGAACCAGGGCGAAGCGTTTCGGGCCACGACGTCGGCCAGGATCGTCGCCATCGGCAGCCGGGGCTTGAGTTCCAGATACACGCGCAGGCGCTCGTTCTCCTCGACGGCGGCACGCTGGGTGAGCAACTGCATCTCGGCGAGCTTGAGGCGCTCCTTGAGTTGCTCGTTCTCCGCGCCGATAGAGCGCAGATCCACGAAGGATCTCCAAGCTCCCGCGACCGAGGCGGCTCCGCTGGAAACGCCGTTCTGGAGCGGCGCAAAGAGGGCGACGACGGTTCTCTCGAAGAGAGACACGCCGTCCACATCCACCTGCCGCGAGATTGCCACGAGGTGCAGGATGACGAAGGCGAGCAGCCACATCCAGGATCTCCGAAGAGATGGATTGTCGGTGCGGGTGCGGGTGACGAGGGCGTCCATGGGACTCGAGGCGAAAGCCCCCCTTGGCTCCTAGTCGATGCTGATTTTGCGGAGGAGGTCGAAGTCCGTGAGCATGCGTCCCGTCCCGAGGACGACGCAGCTCAGCGGATTCTCCGCGACCATGACCGGAAGCCCGGTCTCTTCCCGCAGCAGCTTGTCGAGGCCGCGCAGCAGGCTTCCTCCGCCGGTGAGGACGATGCCCCGGTCTACGATGTCGGCCGACAGTTCGGGCGGTGTGCGTTCGAGGGCCACGCGCACAGCGTTCACGATCACGCTCACGGGCTCCGCCATTGCCTCTCGGATCTCTCCGTCGGTGACGGTCAGAGTCTTGGGAATGCCCTCGATGAGGTCTCGACCCTTGATCTCCATCGACAGGGGCTGATCGAGCGGAAACGCGCTGCCAATTTCGAGCTTCACCTGTTCCGCCGTTCGCTCGCCGATCAGCAGGTTGTACTTCCGCTTGATGTACTGAATGATGGCCTCGTCCAGTTCGTTGCCCGCGACGCGCACGGACTTGGAGTAGACGATGCCGGCGAGGGAAATCACCGCGACGTCCGTGGTTCCACCACCGATGTCGACGACCATGTTGCCGGAGGGTTCGGTGATCGGCAGTCCGGCGCCGATGGCGGCCGCCATCGCCTGATCCACGAGGTACACCTCGGAGGCTTTTGCCTTGAGCGCGGAGTCGCGCACGGCGCGCTTCTCCACCTGCGTCACTTCGGACGGGATCCCGATGATGATGCGGGGGCGCACGAACGCGTTGCGGTTGTGCGCCTTACGGATGAAGTGCGACAGCATCTTCTCCGTGATCTCGAAGTCGGCGATGACGCCGTCCTTCATGGGACGGATCGCGACGATGCCGCCGGGCGTGCGTCCGAGCATCTCCTTCGCGTCATGACCCACCGCCTCCACCCGCCCGGTGCGGACGTTCACCGCGACGATCGACGGCTCGGAGACGACGGTGCCCTTCGACTTGACGAAGACCAGCGTGTTGGCCGTCCCGAGATCGATCGCGAGATCGTTCGAGAAATAGCTGAAGTTGAGGATGGATCTGAGCAGACTCAAGGGAAGTACTAACGCCTCTTTAAGGATTCGGGAGAAGGGAGAGGGCTTGCGGCGACGATCCGGTTCTTGCCGAGCGCCTTCGCTTCATACATGGCACGATCGGCGGAGGAGATCAGGCCGCGGACATCGTCGGCGCTCTCAGGATACGCTGCAATTCCGATCGATGCTGAAACGCGGGCCTCGATCCCCTGGGACTCCAGAAAACGGGTGCCCTCGATGATCTTGCGGATCCGCTCCGCGATCACCATGCCGCCCGCGAGCGGCGTCTCCGGGCACAGGATGACGAACTCGTCGCCCCCGTAGCGGATGAGAACGTCCGCGTCGCGCACCGTGTGTTCAAGCACGGAGCCGATCTCCACGAGCGTTTTCGATCCCGCGAGATGTCCGTGCGTGTCGTTCACGTTCTTGAAGCCGTCGAGGTCCATGAACAGGAGGCACAGCGAGGCCCGGGTCCTACGGCAGCGCTTCAACTCCCGGTCAAGGTACAGCGCCATGAACCGCGAGTTGTAGAGGGCGGTCAGATCGTCTGTGAACGTGAGCCGCTTCGTCGCCTCGAAAGTGGCCGTGTTCCGCACTGCGAGGGCCACGGCGCCCGCCAGCGCCTCGGCCCGGGCCATGGCGCCCCGGGGGTCAAGCGGTTCTGCATCCAGAGTCAGACGGAGAACTCCTGCGAGGCCGTCGGATGCGTCGAGAGGAATGCGGATCTCCCAGCCCGGAACTCCCGATTCCGGGTTTGTCGGCCCGAACTCCCGTTCATGGCCGATGCCATTTGCTGCGGGAAGAGGACCGCCGTCATCGCCGTGGGTGCCGAAACGGACGACTCGAGTCCGATCTTCGACCCAGAACGAGAAGATCTCGGCAGAACAGGGCCCGAGAAGGGCCTGTGCGGCCTGAGCGGTGGCCTCGAGCACCTGTGGGGCCTCCAAGGATCCGAGTATCCGGGAAACCTGGTCAATGGTGAGTTCTCCCAAGTGCCTGCCTTTCCGTGTCTTCGACCCCGTGTTCCTCGGTCAGAGCCTATTGGCCGAAGGAAAGGGTTCGCGTCTCTTCGGCGACGCCGCCTCCCGCCGAAATCGCCCGAATCACGACTCGAACGTCTCCCTGTCGGCGCGGGAGAGTCACGAACTCCCTGAAGGATCCGTCGGCCTGAACCGCGACCGGGTCGCCGTTCACGAGCAACCGGGCCCCGGGCTCGGTCTTTCCAACCAGTCGGAGCACGTTGCCGCGCGCCTCGAAAGCCTCAATCCTGAGCGTCGGCGGGGGAGGTGTGGCGGCGACCGCCTCGCCTTTGGGAGCCAGCCGCTCGAGTTTGAAGGCTACGGGGGGAGAAAAGCGTCCCAGCACGCCGTCGCCGGTCTGTCCCGCAACCCGAGCCACAAAGGTGCCCTCAACCAGCCCGGGCACCACCACAGAAGTGCCTTTGACGCCATCGAGGTCGAAGACTTGTTCGAGGCGGCCCGCCGCCTTGAGTTCGACCAGGATTCGATACTGCGGAGCCCCTGTGGGTGCCCAGGAAAGCGTGACGGGTGCGCCCGCGGTCAGCGACAAGACGCCAGCCACGCCCGGCGCCAGCATCGTCGGAGTTTCGGGAAGCACTTGCTTTGCACCTGCCCGCCCCGCCGCATCGACTCGGATGCCCTCGTTGGCGGTCAGGCGGATCTTCTCTCCGGCGCGTGTCTCGATGTTCGCTGCGCCCGCATGTTGGGCAACCGCCGTCAGTCCGCCATCGCCAACGCGCATCGTTCCGGCGGAGTTTCCCTCGAGCGCCAGTCTGAAGGTCGGGGTGAGCGCCTCGGTAGAGCCGGCGTCTTTGCGCGCCGTCTCGTAGTTGATCTCGCCCGACGAGACCTTCCACGCCACCTTGCCGCCTGCCGACTTCGGGTCGCGGGATGTCTCTTCTATTGTGATGAGGCTGTCGGGACGCACCGTGACCCGCGTCTCGTCGAAGAACCGGATCTCTGCGGACGAGGACGGATAGGTCCTCACGAGGTCGCTCTTTCGCAACGGCAGCCGGATCTCTGCGCCTTTCCAGTCGAGGCCGCCCACCCCCCGCGTCTTCACATTTCCCTGGATGGCCGCGAACTGCGCGGCGATGTTGGATGGCGGCTCGGTGCCCAGCTGTGCGGCCTCGGGTCTTTCGCGAGCAGTCCAGTAAAGAAGAGCCCCGCCACCAGCGAGGGCGGCGCAGGCGATTGCGAGCCGCCACGTTCTGAGACGGCGATCTCCGGGGCCACGGGGCGCCTGTATGTTGGACAAGAGAGGCCTCCTTTCTGAACTATGACGACTGGGGACGCGACCCTTTGCCGCAGATCCCTCGGGAGACGGACGGAGGTCTCCGTCGCAGGCCCTGACGGAACGCGGCCCTGAACGGGAAAGACCAGCGAAAAAACGTGCGGATCGGAAGGTGGAAGTATACTCGACGGCCCTTTACCCTATGAGGCGGTTCAGGCACCCGAACGTTGGTCGTCGGGGTCTTGCTTCGCCATCCTTCGTGATCTGGAGTTGATTCTCTGATGGCCCTCGCATTCCTGCGGCGTCACCGGCGCTGGTTCTTCGTGTTCCTGTGGGTGGTGATCCTTGCGTTCGTGATCCTTTACATCCCGAACCAGGACCCGAATTCCACAGTGTCGGATTCCACTATTGCCACGGTCGGAGGCCGCCCGATTCAGGCGGTCGAGTTCCAGAAGCAATACCTTCGCCAGAGGCGCCTGTTCCTTACCCGCAACCAGGGTGTCGACGAGAGCATGCTCGAGCGACTGGGTCTGCGGGAGCAGGTTCTTTCGTCGATGGTGCGCGACCAACTGGAAGCACTTGAGGCAGAGAGGCTTGGGTTCGTGGTCGACGACACGGCCGTACTCAAGGCCATTACCGAGGATCCGCAGCTCCAGAACGAGGGACGCTTTGTGGGAACCGCAGTCCTGACCCAGCTTCTGCAGCAGCAGGGAATGACCGTCAGCGACTTCGAGAGCGAAGTGCGTCGGCAACTCAAGGCCCAGCGCCTCCGAGAGGCCGTCACCGATGGTGTGAAGGTGACCGACGCCGAGGTCAGCGCCGAGTTCCGGCGCCGGAGCGAGCTTGTCCACGCGGAGTACGTCTACCTCGACCTCGCCCGTTTCGAGGCCGCGATCCAGCCCACCGACGACGAAGTCAAGGCCCGTTTCGAGGCAAACAAGGACCGCTTCAAGCTCCCAGAGCGCCGCGTTTTGTCCTATCTCCTCATTGACCCCGTCGAGCTGCGCGCCAAGGTATTGCCCACGGGCACCGAGATCGAGAACTACTACAAGAACAACGCGGCCGAGTTCACCACCCCCCCGCAAGTCTGCGGGCGCCACATCCTCGTCAAAGTTCGCCAGGGGGACGCCGGCGAGGGCCACGAGGACGGCGAGGCCCGCACCCTAGCGGATGGCCTGCTGGCTCGTTTGAACAAAGGCGAAGCCTTCGAGAAGGTTGCGAAGGAAAAGTCCGAGGACACTTCCGCCGCCGCAGGTGGCAGTCTCGGCTGCTTCAGCCGAGAGCAGATGGTTCCGGAGTTCTCCGACGCGGCTTTCGCATTGGCGCCCGGGGTCACTTCAGGGGTCGTCAAGAGCCAGTTCGGCTATCACATCATCAAGGTCGACACGAAGCTCGAAGGTGGCGCCACCCCGCTCGAACAGGCGCGCAAGCGCATCGAAGCGCAGTTGCAGGACTCGAAGTCCCAGGAACTCGCCGCCCAGAAGGCCGAGGCCGTCTCTGCTGCCCTCAAAGCGAACCAGTCGCTCGAGCAGATCGCTCAGGCTCAGTCTTTGACCGTGAAGAAGAGCGAGCCCCTCCAGCCCGGCAAGGGCGCGGGGGTGCTCACAAGCCCCGTTCTCGTGTCCCGCGTGTTTGAACTCAAGGCGAAGGAGACCGCCAAGGACGGCTTCCCGGCCGGGGCCGGCGCTGCCTTCATCCGGCTGGACGAGGTATTGCCTCCCCGGACCCCCGAGCTCTCCGAAGTGAAGGCCGACGTTCGCGCCGATCTCGTCAAGGCACAGGCCCGCGAGCAGGCCCGCGCGGCTGCCGGCACCCTCGCGGCGGATGCCGCCCGCACCGACCTCGCGAAGGCGGCCGCGCGGGCCAAGGCCACGCGACAGGAAACAAAGGGTCTCGTCAGCCGAGGGCAGGCGTTTACCGAGATTCCGCAGGGAAGTTCCGTCGAGGATGCTGTTTTTGGCCTGCCCGAAAAGAAGATTTCCGACCCGATCGATTCCCCGGGAGGCGTTACCGTGGCCCGCGTGATCGAGAAGAAAGCTTCCGATGAGACCCAGCAGGTTCAGCAGAGGGATGCCGTTCGCGAGGCACTTCTGGCCGAGAAAAAGGATCGCCTCTTCAACAGCTACCTGCAGACGCTGACCGATCGATACCCGGTGACCCGGAATGCCGAGGCCCTCGCCGCCATCCGCTAGACGGATCCAAGACCAAGTTCGCAAACAAGGAGACGACCCCCATGGACTATCGCGCTGCGGGCGTCGATATTGCGGCGGCCGACGACGCGAAAGAGCGCATCAAGAGCCTCCTGTCGGATCGGAAGTCCACGTCCGTGTTGTCCGAGATCGGGTCCTTTGGGGGCGTCTTCCGTCCCGACTTCTCCGGGATGGAGGAGCCGGTTCTCGTGTCCTCCACGGACGGCGTGGGAACGAAGATCCGGATCGCGCGGGACTGTGGGGTCCACGACACGGTTGGGTATGACCTAGTGGCTCACTGCGTCAATGACATCCTTGTTCAGGGCGCGAAGCCGCTCTTCTTCCTGGACTACATCGCCCTCGGGCGGATGGACCCTGCTCGTGTTGAGGCCATCGTCCGCGGAATTGCCCGCGCCTGTGAAGAGTTCTCGTGTCCGCTGATTGGCGGAGAGACTGCGGAGATGCCCGGCACCTACCAGGCCGACGACTATGACCTTGCCGGCTTCATCGTGGGGGCGATGGACAGAAAGAACATTCTGCCCCGACGTGACCTGGCACCCGGCGACATCCTCCTTGGCCTGTCCTCCTTGGGGCTCCACACCAACGGCTATTCATTGGCGCGCAAAGTGCTCTTCGAGAAGATGGGGCTGACGGTCTCGGACAGACCCGCTGGGTGGGGTCGAACCATTGGAGAGGCCCTCCTTGCCCCCCACAAGAGCTACCTCGCGGCCCTGTGGCCGGAGGTCGAGGCACGACGGATCAAGGCCTTGATCCACATCACGGGTGGGGGCTTCGAGGGCAACATCCCCAGGGTCCTGCCGGAGGGCGTCGGTGCAGTTGTCCGAACCACGGCCTGGGAGCCGCTCCCGATCTTTCGACTGATCGCTGAGGGTGGGCCCGTGGGGCGAGAGGAGATGTACCGGGCCTTCAACATGGGCATCGGCATGATCGCCGTCGCCTCTCCCTCGGAGGCCGGTGCCCTCGAGGCATCGCTCGCCAGTCGCGGGGAGTCGGCGTGTCGCATCGGGGAGTTGGTCGCTGGCGGGGGCGTCACGCTGGCGTGAAGCGCGTGGCTGTACTCGCGAGCGGCAGAGGCAGCAACCTCGGCGCGCTGATCGAGGCTCAAGCCCGGCTCGGGTCGTACCGCATTTCACTGGTCCTCGCCAACGTAGAGGGGGCCGCTGCTTTGGATCTCGCCCTCCGAAGTGGCATCGAAGCGGCCTGCGTTCCGAGCCGCGGCGTGTCGCGCGCCGAGCACGAAGCGAGCGTGCTCGCCCGGCTCCACAACCACCGCCCCGATCTCATCTGCCTTGCGGGCTACATGAGAGTTCTCGGTGAAGCCTTCATCGAGGCCGTTGGCGCCCCGATTCTCAACATCCACCCCTCTCTCCTGCCTTCGTTCCCCGGGATGCGCGCCCAGATGCAGGCAATCGCGGCCGGAGTTCGGATCTCCGGCGCGACCGTCCACTTCGTCGATGCGGGCCTCGACAGCGGCCCGATCCTCGCACAGGCCGC
>Ga0075163_10005000_pt1 | contig 17736 bp, 11 predicted proteins | sample JI1023141ADNA_FD_71478 | JGI IMG/M metagenome (GOLD analysis project Ga0075163, IMG submission 71478) | Wastewater effluent complex algal communities from Wisconsin, to seasonally profile nutrient transformation and Carbon sequestration -... | ecosystem: Engineered > WWTP > Effluent > Algae...
GGCGCCCACCGAGATGACCACGGCCAGACCCTTGGAGAGATCCAGGCTGCCGCGCACGGTCTTGACGTCGCCCATGGCGGGGTTGCCCTTGGCCATCTCAGCCCGCGCCGACTCGGGCACGGTGCCAATGAACCAGAGGTCGCCCGTCTGGTTGACGGTCTTGGTCAGCGCCAACATCTGGGCGTTGGCCGCCGACTTGCCCTTGCTGCCGTCGATGGCCTCGCGCACCATCTTCTGGTGGCCGATGAGAGCCTTGCTGCCCACAAAAGCCAGGCCCACGTCCTCACCACCCGGCGCCGTCGCCCAGAGCTCCACGCCGTTGTACTCGCCCTTGACCGCCTTGGCCTCCTTGACGGCCATGGCGATCATGTTCTCCTTGTTGACCTTGCCTTCCATGACCATGAGGGCCTCGGGCGCGCCGAAGCCGCCCGGGGGGGTCACCACCATGGTGAAGGTGTTGAGGTCGTTGATGGGATCGAAGCCCAGCTTGGTGCGCGCCTCGGCCATCTCGCGCACAAAGTTGGGCGTCTTCAGCATGGGCGCGACGATCTCCTTGTAGAACGCCGAGCCCCGCATCCGCTCCATATCAATGTGGACCAGGAAAGCCCCGGTGGAGGGCAGCAGGGCCAGATCGGCACCACCGGCAAGGGCGGGCTGGGTGAGACCACCGAACGCCAGGGCGCCGGCGAGGAAAGCGGGAGCGATACGGGAAAAGCGCATGAAGGTTCCTCTCTTGGCCAGTCACCCTCGACCGGCGCGAGGGCATCCTGGTGGGTGGATCCGGATGCGTCAAACGAAAAGCGCTGCATGGCGCGAGGGCGGGCCCGGAGAACGGGGGCGGGCGCTGAGGGCGGGCGGGACCTTCCACGGTCCGCAGACCGCGAAAGGAGGTGGCAGCGGCGCGCGGGTGCCACCGCCGGCTGGACCAGGGCGGCAATCGACCAAACGACAACCGAGCCTGGAGAGCGAATTTTTGCCAAGATCAAGGAGCCGACTGCCGCCGATAGCAGCGCTATCGGCAAGGTAAGAGCGACACAGAAATTGGCAAAAAGGCGCCTCCAGGCGACGCGTTGCGGTGAAGTCGATGGGGGCTCTAGCGGCGGACCTCGAGGGTGTAGGTGCCGGCAAAGCCCGGGGCGCCACCACCGGTGTAGCCGTCGACGAAGACCGAAATGGTCTGGTTGGCTTCCAGGTTCACCGTGATGATGCTCAGGAAGTTGCCCCCCTCAGTATCCACGTCGTCGTTGCACTCCAGGGCGAAGTCGGCCTGGGGGAGCGCGCAGAAGGTGCGGGCGAACAGCAGCGTGTCGGCCGCTTCGACCCCCTCACGGCCATCGGTCGCGGCGGTGATCTCGATGGTGTAGGCGCCCGCGGCGGGCGCGGTGAAGGTGTGGACCGCCTGGGGGCCACCGCCACCGCAAGCGCCGGCGCCGGCCAGGTTCCCGGCGGCACTGGAGTCGCCGTCATAGGACCAAACACCGGCACCCGCCATGTGATCGTTGAGGTTGACGGCATTCCAGCCGGCCGGGCACTCCGCCACCGGCTCACCGCAGGTGGTGTCCTCGGGCGCGCCGAGGCTGAAGCAGGCGAGGTCCGCGGCGCAGGCAGCAAAAACCTCAGCGATATCGCAAACTTCACCTGCGGGAACGACCGGAGTCGCCGCAACCATCTCGATGGTGAAGGCCTCGCCGCTGCGGCCCGTGGAGTCGAGCGGGGTCACGCGGACCGAGGCCACGCGGCCCACGGTGGCGATGTTGCAAGCCGCCAGGCTGGCGTTGGCATCGTCCACACAGGTCTGCTCGTCACCGCCCGCGGCCACGCAGGCATCAAACTGGGCCTGAGCGTCGGGCAGGCAGGCCTGCACGAAGTTGACGACCGTGTCGCCGGTCCAGTTGCCGTCCGCCGCGACGATGTGGCCCATCGAGGCGGTGGCTTCACCGGCCGCGTCGAGCAGGGGCAGCTCGGCGCCCGCAGCATCGAAGCAGAGGATGGCCACGGCCACGGGGTTGTTGTCGGCGTCGGTGCCAGTGAACTTCAGGCCCAACAGGCCCGCATCGGTGTTGGCGAAGGCCTCGCCCACGGTGATGGCAGGGGGGAAGGTCTCCACGCAGGTGGGGGCGGCCTCGTCGGCGGGATCGGCGTCGACGCAGGCGTCATCGCCAGTGCAGGCCGCGAAGGCGCCGGCCGGGTCACACTCGGCACCCCGGGCAACGTCCGTAGGCGTCGAGACGGCCACGTCCTGGGGCGCGCTGGCCAGGTTGAAGCGGTCGTTCACGCTGATGCGGGCGCCCACCACGGGCTGGTTGGGCTCGAAGCCGAGCACCATCTCGATGGCATAGTTCACGCCGTCGACGGTGAGGCTGGTCTCGTCCACCGGCACGGTGCCGGCGCCCAGGGACACGTCACCTTCGGCAAAGACCTCGATGTCGTAGGAAACGACATCGCTCTCGGCGTCGGTCCCGTTGAGGCGAACACCGAGGGCGCCGGTGTTGCTGTTGTAGAACACCACCGCGTTGTCGAGGGTGGGCGGCGTGGCGTCCACCGGCTGCGCGGTCAGGGTGAAGGCGGTGGGATCGAGGCCCGAGAAGAGGTCAACGACGAGGTAGACCGAGTCGCCCTCGGCCATCTCGAAGGCGACCTCGCTCTGGGTGACGCCGCCGCCAATGTCGTCCTGGCAGGCGACCTCGGAGAAGCCGTCGTTGCAGTCGGTCAGGGCGTAGAGGACGGTGTCCGTGGCCGCATCCGTGTCCGCCGTGCTGAAGACCCACAGCGAGCTCTTGGTCGCGGTGAACTTCACAATGGCGTCGCCGCCTTCCATCCCGGTGCAGCTGCCAGCGAAGTTGTCGTCCGCGCCGGTTGTGCCCGAGAGCGTGAAGCCCTCGCCGGCCGCGGTGCCGGTCGCATTCATGTCGACGACGGGCGCCGCACACTCGCCGGCACCGCCAGCGCCTCCCTGGCCTCCGCCCACGCCGCCCATGCCACCGGCGCCGCCGCCAGCGCCGCCAGCGCCGCCCATGCCACCGGCGCCGCCGCCAGCGCCGCCCATGCCACCGGCGCCGCCGCCAGCGCCGCCCATGCCACCGGCGCCACCGGCGCCACCCGCGCCCGAGTCGGGCGTCGGATCAGAGTTCTCCTGGCTGTCACAGCCGACTGCGACCGCGCCGATCAGGGCGACGGCGCAGAACATGCTCCGCAGGTTGCTCCCCTTCATGCAGACTCCCCATCTTAAGCCGCCCCCATTGCGCCGACCTTGGCCGGCCGCGCGGGTGGCTGTGTACGTCAATGTGCGTCCTTCTCCCACTCCAGGAGAGGGAACGGGCGAAACCTAGCGGACAGGTCTGCCCCGGTACAAGGCCGCAAAGGCATTGAGAGAAGTGTGGATTGCAGGCCGGTGGACCCGCGACTATCCTGCCGGTCCTGTTTGTCCCGCCGGAGGTGGCAGGTGGCCAAGTACGAGCCCGCAGTCGTTGAGCCCAAGTGGCAGCAGTTCTGGGAAACCCACCAGACGTTCAAGGTGGTCGAGGAGCCGGGCAAGCCCAAGTTCTACTGCCTCGACATGTTCCCCTACCCCTCGGGCGCCGGCCTCCACGTGGGCCACCCGGAGGGCTACACCGCCACCGACATCTTGTGCCGTCTCCAGCGGGCGCGCGGCTTCAATGTATTGCACCCCATGGGGTGGGATGCCTTCGGGCTGCCGGCTGAGCAGTATGCCCTGAGCACGGGCACGCACCCGGCCATCACCACTGCGAGCAACGTCGAGACTTTCCGCCGTCAAATCAAGGCGTTGGGCTTCTCGTACGACTGGTCGCGTGAGGTGGATACCACCGATCCAGGCTACTACCGCTGGACGCAGTGGATCTTCCTGCAGCTCTACAAGAAGGGCCTGGCCTACGTGGCCGAGGTGCCGGTGAACTGGTGCCCGGCGCTGGGGACGGTGCTGGCCAACGAAGAGGTCAAGGACGGCGTCAGTGAGCGCGGGGGCCACCCCGTGGTGCGCCTGCCCATGAAGCAGTGGGTGCTGCGCATCACGGCCTACGCCGACCGCCTGTTGGAAGACCTCGACCTGGTGCAGTGGCCCGAAGGCACGCGCGTGATGCAGAAGGAGTGGATCGGCCGCTCCTTCGGCGCCGAGGTGGAGTTCCCTCTGGCCCACCACCCGGGCGCGGTGGCGGTCTTCACCACCCGCCCCGACACGTTGTTTGGCGCCACCTACATGGTGCTGGCCCCTGAGCATGCGCTGGTGCGGCGCATCACTTCGGAGGACCAGCGCGTGGCCGTGTCGACCTATGTGGAGGCCGCAGCGCGCCGGAGCGACCGCGATCGCCAGGCGGAAACCAAGGACAAAACCGGTGTGTTTACGGGGGCTTATGCCATCAACCCCGTCACCGGGCTGCCCATCCCCATCTGGATCAGCGACTACGTGCTGGCCACCTACGGCACGGGCGCCATCATGGCCGTGCCGGGCCACGACCAGCGCGACTGGGACTTCGCCACCGCCTTTGGCCTGCCCATCGTCGAGGTGGTCAGCGGTGGTGATGTGAGCCAGGCGGCCTTCACCGGCGACGGCGTGCTGGTGAACTCGGGCCTGATCGACGGGCTGCCCGTGCCCGAGGCCAAGGCCAAGATCACGCGCTGGCTGGAGGACACCGGCAAGGGCAAGGGCACCATCCAGTTCAAGCTGCGCGACTGGAACTTCAGCCGCCAGCGCTACTGGGGCGAGCCCTTCCCGCTCATCCACACCGAGGATGGCGAGATCGTCGCGCTGGACGAGAGCAGCCTCCCGCTGACGCTGCCCGTGGTGGAAAGCTACCAGCCCATCGGCACCGGCGAGAGCCCCCTGGCTGCGGTCACCGACTGGGTGGAGGTCACGCTGCCCGATGGCCGCAAGGGCCGCCGCGAGACCCACACCATGCCCCAGTGGGCGGGGTCGTGCTGGTACTACCTGCGCTACCTCGACCCCCACAACACCGAGCGCGCCTGGGATCCCGCCAAAGAGAAGTACTGGATGCCGGTGGACCTGTACGTGGGGGGGGCGGAGCACGCCGTGCTGCACCTGCTGTACGCCCGCTTCTGGCACAAAGTCCTGTACGATCTGGGGTTTGTGAGCACCAAGGAGCCCTTTGCCCGCCTGGTACACCAGGGCATGATCCTGGGTGCCGACAACCAGAAGATGAGCAAGTCCCGCGGCAACGTGGTCAACCCGGACGACGTCGTGCGCCTGCACGGCGCCGATGCGCTGCGCTTGTTCGAGATGTTCATGGGCCCCCTGGAGGCGGTGAAGCCGTGGAACGACGAGGGGGTGCGCAGCATGCGCCACTTCCTCGCGCGGGTCTGGCGCCTGGTGGTGGACGAGGACACGGGGGCCTGCCTGGCCACCGACGACGCGCCCACCGAAGCCCAGCTGCGGACGCTGCACAAGACCATCAAGAAGGTGGGCGAGGACATCGAGGGGCTGCGGTTCAACACCGCCATCGCTGCGCTGATGGAGCTGACCAACGTGCTGACCAAGGACGCCGCCCACCCGCGCGCGGTCCTGGAGCCGATGGTGCAGCTCATCGCCCCCCTCGCCCCCCACCTGGGTGAGGAGCTGTGGGCGCGCCTGGGCCACGAAGGGGGCATCAGCTACGTGCCCTGGCCCAGCTACGACGCGGCGCTCATCGCCGAGGCCACCATCACCTGGGCCGTGCAGGTCAACGGCAAGAAGCGCGGCGACGTGGAGTTGCCGGCTGAGACCGACCAGGCCACCGCCCTCGCTGCCGCCCGCGCCGTGCCCAACGTTGCGCGCTTCCTCGAGGGGGTGCAGGTGGTGAAAGAGATCGTGGTGCCCGGTCGGATGGTCAGCTTCGTCGTGCGCTGATCCGGGTGGGCACCGAGTGCGCCCACACCCAAAACCGCTGATCAATCAAAGACATCCAACAAAAAAGGGGATGTACCACTCAAAGGTACATCCCCTCTGGGTACAGCCGCCGGGGCCGGCGAAACCCTACAGGTCGGGTGTGATCGCGATGGCGTTCTCGATCTGGCGGGTGTGGCTGCCCATCGTCATGCGGCCTTCGACAGGGCTGTTCCCGATGGTCCAGAACTGGGTGCGCAGGCCATCACGCTCCTCGCACAGATCCGCCTCATCGTCGTCGTCGGTGTCGATCATCCGGTCCTGCTGGCCATCGTCGACGGTGCGCAGGTACCGCTGGCCCGCCACCTCACCGCAGCCGTAGACCCGCAGCATGTGGCCGCCGGTGCGGGTGTAGACGAAGAAGCCGCCAAACTGACCCTCCTCGTCCACCGTGTTGATGTAGTCCCAGTCGTAGTAGCCCACGGTCAGGATGATGCCCGAGCCCGCCTGGACGCGGTCGCACAGCCACTCGAAGGTCACGTCGTTGCCCTCCCGGGTGCTCTCGTGGTCCCCGTTGCCACCGCAGTCGCCGGGGTAGGCCGCGTCGCCCCCCTGGTGCTGCACCGTGAGCTGGCCCGCTCCGTCCCAGGCGTCCAGATACTCAAAGATGCCGCGGATATAGCTCGAAGGATCGGCATCACCGGGGGCATTGCAGTGCAGCGTGTTCTGGCCGTTGCAGGTGTCCGTCACCACCCGATCCATCCGGTCGTCGAGCTCCCCCACGAAGGTGCCGTTCACCCCCGCCACCGCCGCGGCATGGATGTGGGGAAAGTCGATGCCCCAGGGCGTATAGACCTTGTCGAGATAGGCGAACACATTCGCCGCCGCCGCCGGCCCGCACTGGCGGGATGCCGCGTTGACGTTGAGCACCCAGGGCAGCGTGTACTGGTACTCGGGGTTGAAGCCGCTCTCGTAGTTCTTGCCCTTCTGCGGCTGCGGCAGCGGATCGGGGATGGGCGGCGCGGCGGGGGCCTGGATGTCGCCCGGGCCCGCCCCACCGATGATCTCCGTCTGCACGTTGAGCGGCCAGGTCAGCGGCGCACCGCCCACCTGGTTGGCAAACGTCAGCGAGTCCAGCACCGGGCTGGCGGTGTAGACCACCCGAGCGGCCAGGAAGGGCACCGGGTCGGCCGAGGCGAGCGCGAAGGGCACCTGGGTGGTGGGCGCCTGGGTGGCCCGCACGCCGAGCCGCGCCAAGAGCGGCGGCACGCCGGGGTTGAGATCCACCGGCACGTTGACGGCCACCGCGCCCAGGTCGGTGACCACGTGCAGGTAGCCGCGGCTCCGGCCGGTCAGCGCCGCCAGGCGGCCCGGGTTGACCTCCAGCACGCCCTCGTCGGTGTCGTGGAGGGCGCCCTGGCCGTCCACAAACACGGAGCGGGACAACCGCACGCCCTGTCCCTCGGTCAGGGCGATGGCGGGCGCGCTCACGGGCGCGGCCTGGGCGGTGGCAGAAGCGAGGAGGCCGAGGGCAAAAGTCTTGATCCGCATGTCGAAATCTCCGGTGTGGGGTGGGTCGATTCCCGCTCACACCTGAACTTTCGTGGCGGCCCCCGGGGATCTTTCGCGCTTTCTCAAAAAAAGGTGCGGGCCACCCCGCATGGCCCACGCAGCGGACCAATGCACTCGGAGCGCCGCAGCCGTAAACCCATGAAACTGTTGGAATCAATCGCTCGGGCGGTCGCTATGCGAGGCGCTTCCAGAGCTGCTCGAAGTGGCCGTGGAAGGCCCGCACCAGATCGGGGTGATCGGTGACGATGAGGTTCTCCTCGTTCTCCATGGCGGCGCTGCGGGTCCAGTTGTAGCTGCCCGAGGCGAGGTGGCGGCCATCAAACAGCGCAAACTTGTGGTGCATGTGGGCGGGGCTTCGATCGCGGCGAACCAGGACACCGGCGTGCTCGAGATCGGCGACGTCGGAGCCCAGGTCGTGGGCCTTCTCGTCGTCGGTGATGATGCGGACCGCCACCCCGCGACGGCTCGCCTCAAAGACCGCACGGCTGATGGTGTCGTCGGTGATGGTGAAGACACACACATCTGCGGTCTGGGTGGCCGTCTCGAAGAGGCCAACCAGGCGGCGGCGGCAGTCCTCCCCAGGGCTGAACAGCGCCTCGGCCACGGGCAGGCGGGGGGCCTCGGGCATGAGGGCCTTCAGCATGCCCTCCACCCAATCCAGCATGACGCCCGGGTTCAGGCCCTCGCCCTCGTTCTTGGCGGCCGCAAACACGCGGCTGCGCAAGGCGGGCAGCTGGGCGGGATCGAGGTCAGCGGCGAGCGCGCGCACGGCGTGCTGCTCGGCGCGCGAGAGGTGGCCATCATCAAGCGTTCGGGCGAGGATTTCCTCGAAAGCCTGCGGAATCATGGGAGAACCTCCTTTCGGGCGCCGAGGTGCACGCGGCTGGCCTACGGGCTTTGCCGCCGGCCCATGGGCCTGGACACGCGCGGCCACGCGCCGGGGCCAGAACAGGCCCACCACCACCAGCAGGGGGAGTGCGAGGGCGAGCCAGAGCATCGCGCTCAGGCCGCTGCGGGTAGGCGGTCGGCAAACTGGCGAATGACGGCGGCCAGCTCGGCGGGAAACTCCAGCAAGGCGTAGTGCGTGCCCGCCGCAAACTCGTGGTAGGTGGGCTGGGCCAACTGGCTCACCAGCGTGCGCGCCAGGTGCGCGGGGGTCAGCGGATCCCGTGCGCCCCCGGTGACCAACACCGGGATGTCGATCTCGCTCAGCCAATGGCCGGTGGCGTGGTCCGCCGCCAGGCGCACCATCTTCATGTAGCGCGCAAAGTCGAGGTCAAGGATGGACTGGATGGCGGGCAGCAGCGCCTGGGGCCGACCCGTGACGTTGCCCGTCAACTCCAGCAGCGGCAGCGCCACCCGGCTGCGGGCCACCCGCTTGAGGGCCGGTCGCAGCGCGGGCATCAGGGGCGCAGCGCGCTCCACCGTGCGCACCAACCCACGGCCCAACCGGCGGGCCCGGCGGCTGCCCCCAAAGACTTGATCCAACACCCGCTCATAGGCGCCGTTGATCAGCAGAAGTCCGCGAATTTCCACCTGATTGTGGAGGCGATACCAGGCCTCCAGCGCCACCTGCACCCCCACGCTCCAGCCACCCAGCAGGCACCGCGTCACGCCCACATGGGCCAGCAGGCCCTCCAGGTCGCGGCAGTGATCCTCAATGCGCAGGCGGTGGCGGTTGGTGGGCATGCCCGAGGCGTGCATGCCGCGGTAGTCCCACATCAAGATGCGGAAGCGGTCGCGCAGGTGGTCGATCAGCGGATCCCAGGCGTTGAAGGTGCCGCCGTAGCCATGGGCCAGGACCAGCCACTCGTCGCCCTCACCCACCGCCCGCCAGGCGATGGGGGTGCCGTCAAAGGAGACAAACGTCGCGTTGGTCATGGTGGGTGGACCGGCAGGCCGGTCTCAGATCTCGGCCATGGCGCCCGCGTAGAACTCGTCGAGCAGGTGCTTGTACTTCTTCTCGACGTCCTTGCGCTTGACCTTGAGGCTGGGGGTCAGCTCGCCGTCCTCGATGGTGAGATCCTTGGGCAAGAGGGCGAATTTCTTGATGCTCTCGAAGCTCGCCAGGCCCTTGTTCAGCAGATCGATGGACTTCTGGAACTCGGCGATGACCTTGGGCTCGCGGGAGAGTTCGGCGTAGCTCTTGCCCTCCAGGCCGTTCTGCTTCGCCCAGCCCATCACCGCGTCGTCCTCCATCGTGATCAGCGCGGAGCAGAAGTTGCGGCCGTCGCCGTGCACGATCATCTGGCCCACCAGCGGGCAGATGGCCTTGAACGCCCCTTCAATGGCCGACGGGGCGACATACTTGCCACCCGAGGTCTTGATGAGGGCCTTCTTGCGATCGGTGATGCGCAGGATGTTGTCGGCATCCAGCTCGCCGATGTCGCCGGTGTGCAGCCAGCCGTTGTCGAGGGCCTCGGCCGTGGCCTCTGGCATGCGGTAGTAGCCCCGCATGATGCCCCGGCTCTTGAAGAGGATCTCGCCATCATCCGCGATGCGCACCTCGGTGCCGGGCAGGGGGGCGCCCACGGTGCCGAACTTGTTCTTGGACAGCGTGTTGACGAAGGAGGCGGCGCTCGACTCGGTGAGGCCGTAGCCCTCCAGCACCATCAGGCCCGCGGCGTGGAAGAACTCGGCGATGTCCCGGTTGAGGGGCGCCGAGCCCGAGATGAAGAAGCGGACCCGGCCACCGAAGCGGGCGCGGATTTTGGAAAACACCAGCTTATCCGCGACCTTGTACTTCATCGCCAGCAAGCCGGTGGGCTCCTTGCCCGCCTGGCGCAGCTTGGAAACCTCGCGCCCAACGCCCATGGCGAAGCGGAAGATCTTGTACTTGAGCCCGCCCGCCTCCTTCGCACCCGAGATGATCTTGTTGTAGACCTTCTCAAAGATGCGCGGGGCGGCGCCCATGAAGGTGGGCCGCACCACCGCGAGGTTGTCCACGATGCGCGGGATCTCGCCATCCACCGCCGTCGGGAAGCCGATCTGCAGGCCGAAGACCTCCAACACCTTGCCGAAGGAGTGCGACAGCGGCAGCCACAGGAACTGCTTGTCGTTGATGGTCATGATGTTGAGCTGCTCGCCGCCCTCGGCGGTGAAGAGCCAGCAATCGTGGATGAGCTCCACGCCCTTGGGCACGCCGGTGGTGCCCGAGGTGTAGATCAGGGTCGCCAGCTTCTGGGGGGTGATGCGGCTCACCACCTCGTCCAGGCCGCCCGGGTTCGCCGCCTGCCAGGTGCGCCCCTGAGCCTTGAACTCCTCCCAGCCAATCACCCAGCCATCGTGGGCCCCGTGGGTGCCTTGGATGACCACCAGATGGCGCACATCGGGCAGCTTGTCCCGGCGCGAGGCCAGCTTGGCCACCTGCTTGTCGTTCTCGACAAACACCAGGACCGACCCGGAATTATTGACGATATAGGCGCACTCGTCGGCGGTGGTGGACGGGTAGATCGTCGTCGTCGCCCCGCCGCCCACCATCACGGCAAGGTCGGCGAAGAGCCACTCAATCCGGGTCCCCGACAGGATGCCCACGCGGTCCTCGTCTTGAAGATCGAGCGCCCGCAGGCCCGCCGCCAGCTCATTGACCACCACCTCGGTCTGCTGCCAGGTGATGGACTTCCAGGTGTCGCCCTCGCGCCAGGAGTAGGCCTCCAGGTCGGGCGTGGCCTTCACACGGTTCCGGAACATGTGCGCGACGGACTGGTGCTTTGCCATGGACGACTCCTGAATCATGAGGCGCGGATGTTTTACCCCGGGAAGAAACGAGGGGCAATGCCCGAAGCGTCGCCCGCGGCCACAAACGGGCCCGCAGCGGTGTTTGCTCATCGGTCATCGACGCCCGCAGCCTCGTTGTCGGCCGGGAAGGCCTCGTCATCGGTCGGGGAGGCTCCGGTGACCGCCCCCCTCGCCAGCGCGCGCAGACCGTGCTTTGCTCCGGGGCGGGCGCCGGCTCGTTGTAGCCCGCCTGGGGCAAAGTCTTGCCCACAAGCCCCTGACATCACGGAAGATTCTGCCCCCTGGGGAGGTGACTGGTGGTCAGCGCACGCGCGCGCTTCGGTGCCCTCGCTCTCGCGGTGTCGGCCATCGCCTTCGCGGGGCCGTTCTTCAAGGCCGCCGCCCCCACCCCCCCGCTGGTGGCCTCGGGCCTACGGCTGGCCATGGCCGCGGTGTGCCTGCTGCCCCTCATCGTGCTCGCCCGGCGACGTGGCCGGCTGCCCAACCGGCACCTGCGCTGGGGGTTGGTGGCGGGCGTCCTGTACGGCCTGCACTTTGGGGCCTGGGTGTGGTCGCTCGAGCTGACCTCGGTGGCGGCCTCGGTGACCCTGGTGACCGCCACCCCGCTGCTGTTGGGGGTGGTGGGGGTCCTCAGCGGCCGCGACTTCCCCACGCCGCGCCTGTGGGGGGCCATCCTGTTGGCCACGGTGGGGGTGCTGATCATCGGTGGCAGCGACCTCCAGTTGGCGGGCGGGGCGCTGGTGGGTGACGCTCTGGCCCTGCTGGGCGCGGCGGCCATGGCGGCCTATCTCTGGGTGGTCCGCCGCCTGGGCGCCGTCGATCCCTTTGCTTTCACGGGGTTGGCGGCGGGCACCGGGGCGATCGTCCTGTTGGGGGTGGCTGCCCTCCTGGGCCAGGCGCCGGTGGCCGCGTCCCCCGCAGCGTGGGGCTGGCTCGCGTTGGCCGCCGCCCTCCCGCAGCTCGTTGGCCACAGCCTCCTGACCTGGAGCCTACGCCACACCACCCCCACCGCTGTGGGGTTGGCCACCGTCGTGGAGCCCGTAGGGGCGTCGCTCATCGTCTGGCTCTGGCGGGGCGAAGTGCCCACCGTGCAGGTGGCCGTGGGCTCGTTGATCATCCTGACCGCGGTGGTGGTTGCGGTTCGGCGGTCGCGCCCTCCGGTCCGGCTTCCGCCCGGGCCCCGGGTCGGGTAGCCTCACCCCATGCGCGCTTACCGGATGCTCCAGCGCTTCCTGCGCTTTGCCACCACCATCTTCTTCCGTCGCATTGAGATCGTGGGCGCCGAGAACATCCCGGAAGGCATGCCCGTGATCTTCTGCGGTAACCACCCGAATTCATTGTTGGATCCGGCCCTCATCACCGCGTGGTGCGGCCGGGTGGTGCACTTCGCCGCCAAGGACGTCCTCTTTCGCAGCAAGCCCCTGCGTGTGCTGCTCAACGCTGCCGGGGCCATCCCCATCAAGCGCGCGAAGGACCACGATGGGGCCGCCGCCAAGGCCGCCGAGGCCGAAGCCCCTGCGTCGAGCCGCCCGGTGGACAACGCCGAAGCCTTTGAGCAGCTCTACGCCGTGCTCGCGCGCGGCCGCGCCATGGGCATCTTCCCCGAGGGCATCAGCCACGACGAGTCACAGCTCGTGAAGCTGAAAACCGGCGCGGCCCGCATCGCGTTTGGCGCCGCCAAGGCCCACCCCGAGGTGCAGTTCTCATTGGTGCCCTGTGGGTTACATTACGTGCACCGCCGCCGGTTTCGCTCCAGCGTACTCATCCAATTCGGGCCGCCCATCGACCTCGACGCCACCTGGCTCAAGCGCCATGCCGAGAGCGAGCGCGACGCCGTCAAAGCCCTCACGGCCGACATCGAAGCGGGCATGCGCGCGCTGACGGTGAACGCCGACGACTGGGACACGCTGCGGGTGCTCGACGGGGTGCGCCGCCTCTACCAGCCCCGCCGCATCTCGCTGCCCGACCGGGTGGAGCTCGCCCGCCGCTTCAACACCACCTACCCCAAGGTGAAGGACGAGCCCGGGGTGGCCGAGCTGGTCGACCGGGTGCGCACCTACCAGCAAAGCCTCGACGATCTCGGGCTGCGCGACGGCGACCTCACCCGACCGCTCACCGCGGGCGGGGTGTTTGGGCGTGTGATCCAGCACGCGCTGCTCATGGTGCTCTGGGTGCCCCTGGCCCTCATCGGTGCGCCCATTCACCTGCCCATCGCGGGCCTGCTGCGCTTTGGCTCCACCCGGTTTGCCCCCCGCAAGGATGTGGTGGCCACCACCAAGTTCCTGGTGGGGTTCATGCTGCTGGGGCTGATGTACGTGGTGCTGGCGGGTGTGGCCGGCTGGTTCTTCGGCCCCTGGTGGGCGCTGCTCACCCTCGTGGGGCTGCCGCTGTCGGGTTATGCCACGCTCCGGGTGTTGGAGCGCGGGGTGGCCGTCACCCGGATGTTCGCCACCTTCGCGCGCCTGCTGGGCCTCCGCCGCGAGATCGAGCGGCTGCGCAACGAGCGTAAGGCCTTGGAATCACAGGTTCTTGAGGCCGTGGATCGCCTCATCCCCAGCGACATGGCACGGCTCTTTCCCGAGCGCTCCGCCGCGAGCTGGGACGAGGCCACACCGTGACGCCCGCGGGGCCGACCCGACCCACCGTGGTGTTGTTGCACGGCCTCGCCCGGACGGCGGCCTCCATGCGCAAGCTGGAGAGCGCGCTGCAAGCCGCGGGTTATCCCACCTGGAATGGTGGCTACCCTTCGCGCCAGGCCGATTTGCCCGCCCTTGCGGCGGACGTGATTGCCCGCGTGCGCACCGAAGTGGGCCTGGGGCCGGTGGCGGGGGTGACCCACTCCTTTGGGGGCATCCTGGCCCGCCACATCGGCGATCGCCTGCCGTGGACCCGCCTCGTGATGCTGGCCCCACCCAACGGCGGCAGCCACGTGGCGCAGCGCATCAAGGGGTGGCCGATCTACCGCTGGTTTTACGGGCCGGCGGGGCAGGTGGTGGCCGATGGCACCTCTTGGCCGCCCCCGCCGGCCCCCACCGGCATCATCGCGGGCACGCGGGGCGCCACCCTCGACAACCCGCCGAGCTGGTTCATCAAGGGCCTGGGCCTGCTGCCACCCGACGAGCCCAGCGATGGCACGGTGACGGTGAGCGAGGCGCGGGGCACGCCCCACCTCGACTTCGCCACGGTGAACTCCGGCCACACCCTCATCATGAACCACCCCGAGACCCTGCGGCAGGTCCTGCACTTCTTGGAGCATGGCGCCTTCGCGGCCCCTGAGCTCAAGGACCCCGCTTGAGCGCACTCTGCGAGCAGGCGCTAACAAAACTGAGTAAAATCGTGCACTTGAATCTCATTTCCCCTCGGACTTTCTCGGTCTTTCGGACGCGTTGGTGGTGGGTTGCGCTGTGCCTGTGGGCATGTGACAGCGGCGGCGGCGCCTCGCCGGGCCCGGCCTTCCTGTTGGATGGCACCATCCGGGACGGCGCCGTGGCGCCCACCGATGCCACGCCCCGGCCACCCGATGGCCAGGTGCCCCTCCGGGACGCGAGTGAAGAAGCGCTTGCCGATCACGGGGTTGGCGGCGATGCGACCGCGCCCGATGCCGCGGGCCTCGACGCTCACCTCAACCCACCCGCGGACGCCGGGCGCTTCGACGCGGGGCTGCCCGCACCCGACGCGGCCGAGGATGCCCAATCCGACGACGCTGCACCCCGCGACGCCGCAGTGGAGCCCCCACCGGGCAACTGCCACGCGGGCCCCGATCCCCTGCCCGCCCTGGCGCTGCGCCGCCAAGGGCGCTTCCTGGTGGCGGACGCGGTGCGTTCAGTGCACGTGGTACCGCGCGGCCTGACCATCTATTTGCCCGCCGCCTACGACGCCGAGCCCAACCGCGAGTGGCCCGTGCTGTACGTGCACGACGGCCAGAACCTCTTCGATCCGCGCGATGCCGCCTTCGGCGTGGCCTGGGAGCTGGACGAAGCGGTGGATGCGCTGGTGGCCGACGGGGTCATCGAACCCCTGATTGTGATTGGTGTGCACAACACAGCCGGCCGCATCAGCGAATACACCCCCAGCCGTGATCCTGGCCGGGGCGAGGGTGGCGGCGCGGCCGACTACGGTCGCTTCCTGGTGGAGGAGCTCAAGCCGGCCCTCGACCACCGCCTGCACACCCGCTGCGCGCGCGCCGACACGGGCCTCATGGGCTCCTCGCTGGGTGGGCTGGTCTCCTTCTGGCTGCTGCGCGAATACCCCCATGTTTTCGGCAAGGTGGCCGCGGTGTCCCCCTCCTTCTGGTGGAATGAGGGCGAGGCTTTGGGCTGGGTGCCGGCGGTGGTGCGCACCTTCCCGGCCACCTCCCGGGTGTGGATCGACGGCGGTGGCGGCGAGGGCAACGACGTGGATCGCGACGGCCGAAGCTCCGTGGTGGCGGACTGCCGCGCCGTGGTGGAGGGGCTGGCGGCGGGCGGCCTGCGCTTCCCCGAGCAGCTGGGCTACCTGGAGATCCCGGGCGCACCGCACAACGAGGCGGCCTGGGCCGAGCGCACACCCGCCATCCTGGCGTGGCTCTTTGGACCCGATCCCGGGGTGCCCGCCGACCTGCGCATCGAGGTGCACAGCGAGCCCCTCCAGGGGGTGCCGGTGCCCGTCAGCGTCCACGCCACCTGGCCCCACACCGCGCTGACCCTCACCCACGCGACCCCGATGTGGGTGGGCCCGGTGGTGGCGGGCGAGCTGACGGCGGCCGCGGGCGCCGACCGCCTCCTTGCGCGCTGGCGGGGCCGAGAAGCGGCGTTCCGGGTGGATGCCCCCGTCGCCGCCCACGTGCAGCTCGAGGTCACCGTGCCCGCCAACACCCAAGGGCCCGTGTACATCACCGGCGATCGGGCCCAAATCGGCACCTGGGATCCCGAGGGGCGGGCCCTGGCGCTGGTGGGTGGCCGGTACACCGCGACGCTGGCGATGCCGGCGGGCGTGCCCTTTGAGTACAAGATCACGCGGGGGTCGTGGGACACCGTGGAGAAGGGCCCCAACGGCGAGGAGCTGGACAACCGCCAGGGCGTCGCCCAGGACGGACCGCTGCGGGTGAACGTGGCGCGCTGGGCGGACTCACCCTGAGCGGCGCCCCCGCTGTATCTCGCTGTATCTCAAGGACAAGCTCTTGCCCGACTCCAGCCGAGCTACAACCCCGCACATGCAGCCCCGTTGGAAGCCAACCACGCCTTGCGCTGAGCCTGATCCGGCAGCACCCGCTCGACCTGGGTCCAGAACTCGGCCGTGTGGTTCGGCTCCTTCAAGTGGACAAGCTCGTGTACCACGACATAGTCCACCATGCCGGGGGGCAGCAGGATGGTCTGCCAGTGAAAATTGAGCCCCCCGCTGTGTCCACATGAGCCCCATCGATAACCAAGATCCCGAACTTCAAGGCTTTTTGGTTGCACCCCGATGCGCGGCGCCCACTGAGCGACGCGTCGTCGGAGCCACGGCAGCGCATGGACCTTGTACCAAGCGACGAAGTGCTCTCGGCCCCGCGACGCCTCGGAGCGCAGCAACTTGAATCGCCCGGCCTCCAACTTCAGAGGCACATCCTGGGACTCGACCAAGAGCAGCCGATGGCTCCGGCCCAGGTAGCGGAAGCCCTCGCCGGTCACGTATTCCCTGGTGGGCACCGGATGCCGCAGAGCTTCCTTCTCGGCCAACTTTGTGTAGACCCAAAACAGCTTCTCCCGCACGAAGCCCTCGACCGCCGAGGGGGCGGTGCCTTCGGGCGCCCGCACGGTCAGAGCCCCGTCGCGCTCCACGGTGAGCTCCACCGTCTTGCGGTGAGCACTCCAGCGGACCTCGATGGACAGATCCTCCACCGTCAGATGAGAGAGCGCCGACATACTCACCGCACCAACCGGTGGTGGTTGGCTCGGGCCAGCTCGATCAGGCGCTCGGCCACATGCGGCAGGTCATCCAGCGGCAGCACGTTTCGGTCATCGAGCTGTTGAACCAACCAACCACGCAGGGTCTCCTGAGCCTGGGCCTTCTTCCAGAACCCCTCCAGCCGCACCTCCCGCTGGATGTGATCCACCACCTCAATCGCGACCTCCGCCAGCCCCCGAAGCACATCGGGCGTCACCGACCCGTGCTTGGCCGCCTCCTGGCGCAACACGCCCAGGAAGGGGGCCTGGGTCTCGGGATCAAGCCCGGAGTCGTCGCCCTGCCGACCCTTTGCCGCCTCGTCCTTCAGCCCCTTCAGAGCCGCAACCAGCTCATTCCATTGGCCTTTCATCTCGGCCAGGATGCGCTCCAGCCGCTTCGACAACGCCTCGTAGTGCTCCGGGTCTTCGCTCATGTGCTGGCGGATGTGGCTGCGCACCGCATGCTCCATCTCGCTCGCCTGCGCCCGCGGACCGCGCTGCTTCTGCACATGCTGATCGAACGCGGCGTCGGTGATGGCCAGCGGCGCGATCTTGGGGTCGATGCCCAGGCTGATGATGTGCTCGTCGATCAGTCGCCGGACCTTCTCCCCCACGTCGCTGCCGATGGGTCGCTCGTCGGCACGATATCGGGTCGTCGCCCGGAACTGGATCTCTGCCAGCCTCCGCGCG
>Ga0075163_10005002_pt1 | contig 17735 bp, 17 predicted proteins | sample JI1023141ADNA_FD_71478 | JGI IMG/M metagenome (GOLD analysis project Ga0075163, IMG submission 71478) | Wastewater effluent complex algal communities from Wisconsin, to seasonally profile nutrient transformation and Carbon sequestration -... | ecosystem: Engineered > WWTP > Effluent > Algae...
CATAGGGTTGGCGGCACCCTACAGGACATCGTCGAAGCGGGAGCCGAAGAAATCGTCGCGGAGGCGTGCGACTTGCGCAAACGACCGGCATCCACGCGGCCAACGCAGTGCCTTTCTCTTTCCTGGAGCTCCATGAAGACATCGTACCTGTTCATCCTCGGTTCCCTTGCTTCGCTCGCCGCCTGCAGCAGTTCCGTCGAACCCCAAGGGGATCTCGCCACCCAGGCCTCGCCCCTCTACAAGGGCCCCAACGACTCGTTCTTCGCGCCGGGAACACCCATCCAGGTTTGTTGGGACTCGCTCGGCTTCGAGGATGAGAAGGCCGTGGCGCAGGCCGCCATCGACCGAACGTGGGTGGCCCAGGCCAATCTCGACGTTACCTGGGAGTCCACCTGCCCGATCGAGTTCCGTTCGCGTCGGGTTCGCTTGTGGATCGGTCCACATACCGACGACAGCAACGATGGCGGCAACGGCCAAGCCCAAGAGTCCGGGCCGGCGGCGCTGGTCGGCCCTGGCGGTATCAGCATCATGTTCTGGTTCAAGCTCGACCACACCACCCTCCCGTCGCGCATCGAGTACCTCGCGGTGCACGAGTTCGGCCACATTCTCGGGTTCTCCCACGAGCAGGACCAGAACACGCCGGCGGCCATCGCCTGCCGCACCAAGAAGTGCAAGGCGCAGCGAGACATGACCTTCGACGATTGCATGGTAGAGGCGGCCAAGAACGAAGGGGGCACTCCCATCGGCGCTTACGATCCGTTGTCAGTCATGAACTACTGCAGAGCCCCTGCCGGGGCCCTTTCCCCCGACGACGAGGTGGGGGTACGCAAGGTCTACGGCAAACGGCCGCGGGCACGTGACGAAGACATGCCTGCGTCGTCGCTCGTCGCCTTCGCGGGCATGGAGGTCGCCGCGACCCGTAGTGCGAGCGGCTCGGTGCAAGTCCTCGACCACACCGTCCCCTCCTCGTGGGGCAGCATCCCGCCGGTCGACATCGGCGGCAACGTGGTCGGCACACCGGTCCTCGCGGCCACCGCTTCTACGTTGTACGTCTTCGCCCGGGGCGCCGATAACGCTGTATGGTACAAGCAACGTACCGCAGGCGGTGTCTGGAGCCCCTCCGCCACGGGGTGGATCTCCCTCGGCGGCGTGATCTCCGCGCGGCCCGCGGTGGCCGTCTCTCCGAGCGGTCGCCTCGACCTCTTCGTGCGGGGCGCGGCCGGCGACATCCATCACAAGGCGCTGTACAGCGGCGCATGGGTGCCGAGCATCTCTACCTGGGAGCCCCTGGGCGGGAGCACGCTGGGCGCTCCGGTGGCGGTCTCGGTGGGCGAGAATCGGCCGCAGGTGTACGCCGTGGCCAGCGATCGCTCGCTCGTCCGGGTGGCCGCCGACGCGTGGGGGCGCTTCACCGCCTCGACGCCGTGGGAGAACCTCGGCGGTCAGGTGACGAGCACCCCGGCGGTGGTCTCCACCGAGCCCGGCAAAGTCGACATCGTGGTGAAGGGCATCGACGGCAAGCTCTATCAGAAGAGCTTCAACGGTCTTGGTTGGTCGCCGGCGAGTGGCTACCGCGCGCTCGATCGCGCCATCGTGGGCGCGCCGGCGCTCGTGAGCGGCGCGCCGGGGCGCCTCGATCTGTTCGCGCAGGATCCCTACGGCCAGGTGATTCACACCTGGGCGCAGGGGCGTACGGACATCTACCCCGCGCCCTCGCCGGTCCTCTCGAACGGTTGGGACGAGCTGCGCGGCCTAAGCTACGGCACGCCGGCGGCGGTCGCCTTCGGACCGCGGCTGGACGCCTTGGCCATTGGCACCACCGACGCGCCGCAAGCGCTGGGCTGGACCGGATCGAGCTGGCAGAGCTGGGAGTCGACGCCGATGCAGAGCGTCTGGTAGCGCGACTGCGCGAGACGCGAGCTTCCGGCGAGGGAGCTCGCGTTTCGCCTCACCCGTCGATGTCCGCGCGCAGTGTGGCGATGACGGCGACGAGCATCGCTTTCGCACGGCGGTCCTTCTCCGCGCCCACCCTTGCTTCGAGGGCTCTCAAGGTGCCGCGGGAAGCGCTCTGCTCGAGGAGCGCGTATGCGCCCTTGCGCTCCGCCGGTCCTGCATCGGGCAGCGTGCTCAGGAGCTCGAGGTCGGTGGGGTCGTGGGCGAGCGCGCGCAGCGCTTCATACTGTCGCCGCGCCGCCGTCGCGTCCGTCTCGTGGAGAAGGGCCTGTCGCAGCGGTTCTTCGACGACGCTCCCCACGCGTCGCAGCGCCTGCGCGAGCAGCGCGCGCACGGTTGCGTCTTCCGCGCTGAGCAGCGCATCCGCCAGTCGCTTCGCCTCGGCCCCGCGCTCGGCTTCGGGCAGGGCCGCGATGGCCTGCGCCAGAAGCGCCGCAGCCGCTTCGCGAACCGTCTGCCTCCGCGCGACCGAACGCTCGCTACGGGGGCCCGCGATCGCCAGTTGCTCGAGCGCCGTTCGCGCCTCCGGTGTCGCGCGGCCAGGGTCGAGGGTTCGCATTTCCAGAAGGAGCGCCTCCGCGCTTCCGTCCGGCGAAAGCGCCGCGGAGCGTTCGGTCCGCGGGATCGGCATGGGCACGCCCTGTGCCGTGAAGCGCTCTCTGCGCCCGCTGGCGTCCACCACCAGATAGCGATCGTCATCGTCCGGCTCCGGGTGCTCGCGCTGCTGGCAGAGGGCCTCGTAGTGGCAATACGCGATCTCGCCGTAGTCCACGCCGACGGCGCCGAGCACCGACGCAGGCACTGCATCGCCCCGCTCCATCGTCGCGTTGCGCTTGCCGGTGCGCCGCGCGGCGACGGACACGAGGGCCACTGCGCTGCGAACCTGGGCCGCCGTATCCAGGCTTCCACCGGTCTTGAGGCGCGCGAGGCGCGCGCCGTCTCCAACGACCGTCACCTCGCCCCAGTCATCGCCGGCGGAGAACGTCATGAGCGTCGCCCCGGACAAGTGCGCCGAGACCTTGGTGGCGGCATGCTCGTCGCGCGGAAACACGACCACCGGTCGCCCCGCGCGTAACAAGAACGCGGCGCACCCTGTCGCCTTCAAGGCCTGAAGCAGCGCCTTTCGCGTAGCGCCCCACACGACGAAACCGGATGCAAAGTCACTCATGGTCGTACGCGTCTCGCATACCACGGCCTTCCGGCGCGCCTGCGCGCGCAGGGTACGCTTGGCTGACCGCACGCGCCAGCGGAAGGAGGGCCTCGCCGCTTGACGTTGCTTGCGGGTTCCGATGAAGTGTCGCTTCGGAAATTCCTCGGAGGTTCTCGGATGCGCAAGGGTTTCGTCTTCGGCACGCTCGTTCTCGTGGCCTGTGGTGGTGAGGAGCAGCAGGTGCCGCCCCCGGTGACGCCTACGCCCACCGTGACGGCGACCGCCACCGCCCCGGAACCAGTGGCCACCACGCCGCCCGCGCCTGCCCCCAAGCCGCCGATGGCCGACATGCAGCGCGACGCCATGAAGAACGCCGGCGAGGGTCTCAACGGCCACGACGCCAAGAAGTTCGCGGGCGTGTACGCCGACGACGCGGTCATCAGCGTCGCCGGCCTCAACGACGTCGCGGGTCGCGCCCAGGTCGAGAGCAACATGGAGGAGTGGTTCAAGACGTTCTCCAAGATCAAGCTCGGCTTCAACCGCGTGTGGATGAAGGACAAGACCGTGGTCCTCGAGTGGGTCATCAACGGCACCCACTCCGGCGAGCTGTTCGGCGTGAAGGGCACCGAGAACCAGATTGGCCACTACGGCCTCAGCATCGTCTCCTTCGACGACGACGGCAAGGTGAAGACCGAGCGCCGCTACGGCGACCTCGGCACCGTGGCCACCCAGCTCGGCGCCACCAAGGAGAAGGCTCGGGCCATCCCCGCGATTCCGGACTCCACCGACGTCATCACGTCGAAGGGCGCCGACGACGCCAAGTCCGAAGAAGTCGCGAAGGCGGTGCTCGCCGCCTACGACAAGAAGGCCGACGCCGACTACGAGAAGCTCCTCGCCGACACCGTCGAGGTGGACGGTCTCCTCCACCTCAACACGGTGAAGGGCAAGGCCGACGCCAAGAAGGCCTTCGGCGCGTTCTTCAAGGCGTTCCCCGATGCGAAGATCACCCCCGGATTGGTGGTCGGTGTGGGCGATAGCGCAGTGGTCGAATACACCATGACCGGCACCAACAAGGGCGCCATCGGTTCGGTGCAGCCCACCAAGAAGCCGGTCACCGTGCACGCGGTCGACGTCTTCAAGATCAAGGACGGCAAGGTTGCTCGGGTGTGGAGCTACCAGAACAGCACCGAGATGATGACCCAGCTCGGCCTCTTCAAGGTCGACGTGGTCAAGGGCGGCGACGCCAAGGGCCCCGCGCCCAAGGGTGGCGACGCCAAGGGCCCGGCGCCCAAAGGCCCCGCGCCGAAGAAGTAGTTTCTTGTAAATTGCACGCAAATGGCGCGCTGCCGCTCCTCGCGGCCGCGCGCTTCGTCATTTCGGCGCCCGATTTCTGGGTGTTTTGTTCCGCGGCACCTTCCCAGTTGTCGAGCCGGGAGAAGTGCGCGACGATCGCTCCATGCGCGTCTCGCAGCTCTTGGTTCGTCTTTCGGTCGCGTGCTTGGTGGGGGCCAGCGGCGTCGCCGCGTGCTCCGGCGACCCCCCGGTGAGCACCCCCCACGCCTCTTCCGATGCCGCCACGGGCACCGATGCGCCGAGTGGCAGCGATGGTGCCATTGCCGACGCCTCCACCTGTACGGTGCCCACCGCCAGCGGCATTCAGTGTTTCTCCGACACCCGCTGCAAGCCCATTCTCGAAGCTTGCTGCGTGTCGCTCCAGGGGGGCAACACCCTCCAGGGGGTGTGCATCCCCAAAGGCGCCAACGCCGTCGACACCTGCATCGCCAACAAGGCGGCCCTGTGGGAGTGCGACCGCGCCAAGGACTGCCCGAGCGGCGGCGCTCGCTGCTGCGTCTCCGCCATTCTCAACTTCCGCGATCGGACGTCGTGCCCCGTGCTCATGGGGCTGGGCGACGCGGGTCCTCCCCCCGACGGACGCGTCACCCGGTGCGCCCAGGCGGCCTGCGCTGCCGACGAGGTGGTCGCCTGCGAGACCGACGCGGAGTGCACCGGCCCCGGCGAGAAGTGTCGGCCCATCTTGATTCAGGGCAAGACCTTCGGTCTCTGCCTCAAGCCGTGAGCTCGATCACCGCTGCGGGATGCGGCGGGCGATGACGTAGCTGAACACCGCCGAGGCGACGCCCGCGAGGCCCATCGCGACCCCCGCGACGAGCACCGAGCGCACGCCCGACGCCGCGGTGCCGCAGAACGACACCAGTGCCGCGGCGACGAACGCGTATCCGGCGAAGCGGTGCGTGCGCGCCCAGTTCTCGTCGGAGGTCAGCGTCCAGTAGGTGCGCACACCCACGAACGGGTTCTTGCGCACCCGCGGCATGAGGAGCCCGAGCAAGAGCGAGAGCCCGCCCATGGCCACCGCCAGGAACGGCATGGCCGGGCCCACCGAGCCGTGGACCGCGGCGTAGAGGATGACGCCATGGGTCGCCAGCACGAAGGTGGACGTGCCGGCCGCGATGAGCGGCAGCACGCCCGAGCTCGTCGCCGCGCGTGCCAGGCGCGGCACGCCCAAACGCAGGAAGAGCCACAGGGCGAGCGCGAAGCCCGGACCGAACGAAGCCGCCGCAGCGCGCGGCATGAAACCGTTGGCGACGCCGTCGGCACCCCAGTGGGTCGCGACCGTCTCCGGAAGCTGCCCGTAGAGAAGGCCGGTGATGGCCACCGTACCCGCCATCGCACCCAACGCAAACACGTCCACGCTCTTCACGACTCTGGCTCCTCGGGCGCGGCCGCTCGTCGCGGCGCGCCCTTCAAAAGGTCGAACAGCTCCATGGCGGCGTCCTCCACCACGTTGCTCTGCAGCGCGTAGTGAATGGAATTGCCGCGGCGCTCGCTCCGCACCAGGTTCGCCGCCCGCAGCACCCGGAAGTGGTGCGAGAGGGTCGGCTTCGAGAGGTGGAATTCGTCGGCGATCTCACCCGCCGTCATCGAGCGCTCCCGAAGGAGTCGCAGGATCTTCCGGCGCGTGTCGTCGCCCAGCGCATCGAAGACTTCGCTGAGCTTCATTTCGATTTCTATCTAATTAGATTCGAATCGAACAAAGTCAACAGCAGCCCCCATCGATGCTCTTCAAGTAGATGTTTGTACTAACAAATGTCCTCAGCGCGCGAAGGCCGGCGCCGGGTCCAGCAGCGCTACCCGCCTGGCCGTGCGCTCGCTCATCGCCTGGGTCAGCGCCTTCTGCTCGGCCGACGGCCCGTACACCACGCGGCTCTCCGGGGTGGCTTTCGACCACTGCTCGAGGAGTGTGGAGTAGCTGAGCTTCACCGGATCGAAGACCACGCGCACGGCCGGTTGGGCCACGGCGGTGCTCACCTTTCCCGCGGTGGTCTCGAGAACACCGGGCACGTCGCGCAAGCGAGCCTCGACGCGGGCGTCGCCGCTGAGCACCACGGTGATGAGCGAGGTCGCGCAACCAGGCCCCTCACCGGGCTTGGGAAAGTTGCACGCGTTGTGGGTCGCCGAAGGCGGCGGAAGCGAGGCGCCCGGACCGGCGAAGAGGGGCTTGAAGGCGCCGTAGCCCTCGGCCTCCAGGCGCGCCGCCGGCACGAAGCGCAGGGAGGCCGAGTTGATGCAGTAGCGAAGCCCGGTGGGCGCCGGCCCGTCGTCGAAGACGTGCCCCAGGTGCGAATTGCCGTCGCGTGAGCGCACCTCGGTGCGGGTCATGCCGTGCGTCTCGTCGGTCTTGGAGACGACGTGTGCGTTCTGCACGGGCTTCGAGAAGCTCGGCCAGCCGGTGCCGGAGTCGAACTTGTCGGTGCTGGCGAAGAGCGGCTCACCGCTGGCCACGTCCACGTACAACCCCGCCTCGTGGTTGTCCCAGTAGGCGTTCTGGAACGGCGGCTCGGTGCCGCCTTCCTGGGAGACCTGGAACTGCAGCTTCGAGAGCGTGCGCGCCAGCTGCTCCGCGGAAGGCTTCGGGTACACGCGATCGCCGACGGTGATCGCGGTGGGCGCGGCCGTGGGCTTGGTCGAGGCAAAGCCGTCGCTGGAGGTCGACCGACAGCCAACCGCGGCCAGGGAGACGAACAGGAGCGCAGCGGAAACGTGCTTCATGGGGGTAGCTACGCTGCCCGGCCCCCGTCGTTACAGCGGGCTCGACTTGCAACGAGCCCCGAGGCGAGGCAAGCTCCGCGACCATGGACTGGCGTCCGGCTCGCGACTCCGATGACCCGCACATCGTCGGCCTTTGCGCCGCGCTCTACCGCGAGGATCCTGGGGAGGGCACGCCCTCGGAGGCGACCGTCCGGGCAACGCTCGTGCGCTTCCGGTCCGAGCCTTGGCGCGGCACCGCGGCGGTTTGCGAGGCAGCGGGTGAGGTCCGTGGCTACGCCCTACTCGTATCGTCGTGGTCCAACGAGTGCGGTGGCGAGGTCTGCATCGTCGACGAGCTTTACGTCGTGCCGGATCACCGAGACCGGGGCGCGGGGAGTCATCTCCTGCGTATGCTGGCCACCACTCCCAACCCCATCTGGCAGCGCCCGGCGGTGGCCCTCGCGCTGGAGATCACACCCGGCAACGCGCGCGCTCGAGCGCTGTACGAGCGGCTCGGCTTCCGCGCGACCAACCTGGGCTTTCGGTGCCCGGTCCTTTCGCTGCCCGGCTAGCGCTGGGGGCAAGGCTAGATCCGCTCGACCATCCCGCGATCGCCGCTTCTAGAACGTGTAGCGGAGCGTGGCTTGCGTCTCGAGCAGGAGCGGGGTGTCGGAGCTGCCGCCCTGGCGCGAGAAGCCGGTGGCAAGGCGCACCCCGGAGCCGAGGCCCAGGGCGAAGTGCCGATCGAGCTGGTACCACTCGAAGCCGCCGCGGCCCCCGATGAAAAAGCCGAGCTTCTCGGCGTTGGCGAGGCCCAGGTTGGCGAGGGCGCCGTGGGCGATGTCGGCCTGCAGGAACCCCAGCGAGGCCTCGGCGAAGAGCGCGACCCGCGGCGTGATGTGCACGGTGCCGCGGGCGCCGCCGCCGAACCCGTAGATGGGGAAGGCGCGGGTGTAGGGCTGGTCTTCCGCGCGGGCGGTGGTGGAGAAGGCCAGCTCGCCCTCGCCGAAGAGCATGAGCCAGTTGAACAGCTCGTAGCCGAGCATGATGCGGAAGTGCGGCGCCGGGGTGGCGACCTTTCCCATCTGGCCCAGGAAGAACAGCGCGCCGGCGTTGGCGTCGAGGACCACGCCCTTGTGCCGCGGGGCGATGGGGGGCGCTTCGGGGGGCGGGGTGGGCAGCGTCTCTTCGATGACCGCCTTGTCGCTCTCGAAGTTCACGTCGGCGGCGGTGAGGTCTTTTCCGGGAGCACCTTCGGGCTTCGGATCTTCCGCCCGCGCGATGCCCGGGGCCATCGCCGCGCAGAGCGCGAGCACCGCGAAGGCTCCACGCTGGCTGGTCAAGGCTCGGGACGAGACGCGCACCGCACCACGATACACGACCCGCGCTCGGAAAGAACAGAGGCTCGTCGCCCCCTAACGCGTGGTGTAGGCCATCCACTCCACCAGCGGGGCCGCCGCCTTGGCCTGCTTCACCAGCCAGCCCAGCAGCTTGCGATCGTACAGGAGCTCTGCGGGAATCGGGGGAAACGACACCGCCAGCCCCTTGAGTCGCAGGAGGGCCGCCCGCGGATGGTCGGGATCCACGCCCCGCGGCGTCTTCTTCAGGCTGCTCATGGCGATCGGACGAAACCCGGCCTTTTCCAGGCGCTTCACCAGGCCGGCCACTTCCTTACCGGTGGGCTCCGCGAGCACCGCCGCCCGGTAGCGCGCGAGCCCCTCGGTGGAGAGGTTGAACTGCCCGGCCGCACCCAGGTTCTCCAGGCCGAAATGGGCGTAGATGGCCGCTGCGCCTTCGGTGACGGCGCCGGGACCGCTTCCGCCCCCGGCCACGCTGAGAATGCCCGCGATGTTGGTCTTGTACGGGCTCTTGTCGGCGGAGAAGCGCACGTCCCGATGAATCCGGAACACCTTGGGCGGCGCCAGGTCGAGGGTGGGATACACCGGGTCGAGGGCGCGGGCGAGCTCGTCCATGAGCGCCTCCATCGGCCCCTTCCACAGCGCTTCGAAGTCGGCCTGGTGGGCCTTGAACCACGCGCGGTCTTGCTTTTTCGCGAGGGTCCGAAAGAAGCGAGCCCCCTCGGCGGAGAAGCCCGGAAAGCGCAGGTCGCTCATGCTCTACCCCTACCACTTCTCGAAGCCGGTGCGGCCTGTTAGGGAGAGGGTGCGATGAAGCGAACGCACTCCCCTCGCTCCAGAGGCGCGAGCCTCCGGTGCATCACCCTGGGCCTGGTGTTACTTGTATCCTGCAAGGACTACGAATACCGCCACGAGGTGGACGGCAAGGTGCTCGACGCCGACGACAAGCCGGTGAAGGGCGCCATCGTCCGCCGCGTCACCGACAAGGGCGACCAGTACGGCATCGACGAGCTCTACTCGCGCACCACGCCGGCCACCGGCGAGTTCTCCTTCGTGAACGTGGGCCGCGGACCGCAGCACCTGCCTTCGGCGCCGTGGAAGATCCAGGTGGAGTACCCGGCGGGCGTCAAGCACACCTACGACGTGGCCGCCAACTGGTCCGACGATCGCAGCGGCTGCTTCGGCTACTGCGCCAAGGGCGTCATCGTCATCCTGAAGTAGGGCCAGGCCCGAACATTCAGCCGGGGAAGTCCAGGCCTGCGGCCTTGAGGCGCGCGCGGAGCTCCGGGGGCCACTTGGCCACCTCGGTGAACAGGCGACCTCGCGCCTCGATGTCGCGGCGCTCTTCCAGGCTCTTGCGAAGCAGCGTGAGGGTGCGTGCGATGTCGTCCTCGGTCCCTAGGCCGTCACCGTAAGCGGCGCGATAGAGCCCCAGCGCCCGCTGCACGTTGGCCTCGAAGGCCGCGCTCTCCAGCGAAGGACCCCGTTCGATCCACCAGGGCTCGCCGCCGAGCGACTCCCACAACGCGGCGCGCTCTCGCCGCGTGTCCTCCGGCTGCGCCTCGAGCACCTTCAAGAGCGCACGGGTGAGCGTGGCGGACAGTGCCGCGCGGCTGGCGACGCCACGCAGCGTCTCGATGCGCGCTCGCAGCGTCGTGCGCAGGAGCGCGGGGTCGCCCAGCTCTTCGGCCATGCCGTGGGCCCGGGTCGCGCGCTTCTGTGCGTGCTCCAGCTGACCGTCGGCCAGGAGCGCCGTCGCGTGATCGGTCAGCATCGTGGTGAGCGCCCGTGCATCCGTCACCACGCGCTCCTTGGCGGTCAGCGCCGCAGGCCGCAACGTGAATGCCTTGGCGAGCTTCGGTTTCTTCACGGCGACGGTGCGGGCCACGTGAGCACCCTACGCCATCCCGCGTGTTTTCGCGCGGGGCACGCAAGGACCCCGAAGAAACAGAGGGGCATGGGCAAGAGAAGGTTCGGGCTCGGAGGAGCTTCATGCGCGGGTCGCGCCAGTATCTCGAAAAAAACCGCGGTCATCCCGAGTCTTCACGCGCGGGGCGCGCCAGCATCTCGAAGAAACAAAGGGTCATCCCGAGCGAAGCGAGGGCTCAGCCACTTCGTCGCAGATCCGAGGGGCCCCCTCGCTGCGCTTCGGGGTGACCGCGAAAGGAAACGGAGTGGTTCGCCGGCCTGCTTCTTGGGAGCGAAGCGAGGGACCCTCTCTGCCACTTCGTCGCCAACCGAAACGCCCCGGGGTCCGTTTCCTCGCCCTGCTCCCGCTCCGCGGGAGGTGTGCTCAGGCGCGCAGCATGGAGGTGGGGGCCGCCGAGCGCCGCAGACGGAGCGCGATACCCGCCGCGTAGGCCGACTCGGACCCGGTGTAGTATCCGTGGCGCTTGAGAATGTGGGCCACGCCCTTGGCGTCGCCGGCGTTGAGCGCATCGAGGAACGCAGGGTCCTTGGCGGCGTGGGCCTTCATGGTGCTCGCGAAGGCGTCGACGCCTTGCTCGCGGCTGTAGGCGCGGAAGCGGCATTGCGGGTGCGGGGCATCGAAGATCACGCGGACGTGGCTTGCGTCCACCGGGTGCGCGCCCTGACCGGCGGTGTCGGCGTGCACCAGGTGACCCAGCGGGCCGGACTTGGCCTTGGCGAAGGCCTCCGGCGTCATCCCTTCCCACACGTGGTCGAGGTACATGTGCGGCTCGCTCGCCGACGCCTTCACGTTGCCGAAGTTCCAGTTGTAGCAGTGGCCGAAGTCGCCGGTCTCCAGCCCCGACTGCGCCGCCAACGTTCGCGCGCCCTCGCGGGTGAGCCCGGGCCAGCTTTGCATGAGCTCGGTCTCGAGCTCACCGGGGTTCGGACGCGTGAGCTGCGCCTTCACGGTGCCGGCGGGGCCGCCGTGAGCCGCGTGCGCGTGCGCGGGCTTGGTCGCGGCTGCCGCGCCGTTCGCTTCGGCTTCTCCCATCGCTCCGGAGGCGCGAGCCTCGTGCTGGGTTGCCTTCTGCGAGAGCAGATCGCTGAACTTGGTTCGGGTCGCCGCCACCCGTCCGTGGGGCGTTCGGTCTGCGGCGCGCGGGGAAGCATGCGTGGCGTGGGCGCTGTGCGTGGGGCCCTCGAAGTTGCGGCAGACGCGCTGAACGAGGCCGGAGGAGATCGCAGAGACCCGCATTCTCTCCCCATCGACCAACGGCCGAGAAGGTTGCGCGGGCCTCCGAAGAAATCACCAACCCCACAGTTTGTGCAGCAATTTCGGGAGCGGCGTGGGCTTACCTTCGATGCGCTTGTAGGCTCTTCCCGAGAAGCGCCAGCGCTGCGTACCCAGCGGCACGTCCTTGCCGCACACCGGGGAGAGATCTTCCTTGTCGGGGTCGATGTGACAGCGGCGCTCGGCGATCTTCACCCGCAGATCGTTCGGTCCATCGCTCCGCGGCTCGACGGACACCTCCGACGCGACGACGTCGTCGTCCGCGGTGCCCATGCCGCTGGCCCACCATTGGTCTTGCTCGCTGAGCACGAGCGAGAGCGCGGTGCCCTCCAGTCGATAGAGCGACAGCGATCGCCAGGAGCCGGGCTTGCCGGTGGACCAGTCGGTGCGCATGGCCAGCAGCGTCTCCTTGCCATCGAACGCCAGCGGCGCGAGATCCAGCTCCGCGAGGCCGCTGAAGAGCGCTTCGCCGTTCTTCGGTCTCCAGGTCTCTTTCGCCTTTGCCGCGACGCGCAGGCGATCGCCCTCCACCTCCAGCGCGGCCAGGTTGGCGCTCACCTGGCACTGTCCGCAAACGAAGGACTCGGTGACGTCCTCGCCGACGTAGTAGACGACGCCCAGCAACGTGCGGCCCGCGGTGTCCCAGCGGCGTACGCTGTAGATGCGCACCGGCCCGCCCGCAGCGGCCGAGCTCCCTTTCTCGCGATCGTAGTCGGGAAACAGCGCAGCGAGCGCCTGACACGGCGTGAACGCGCCGTAGGGCGCCGGCATGGCCAGGGTCTTCTCGTCGAAGGTGAACGGGCGTTCGTGCGCGCACGGAGGCGCCGGCTCTCGGGCCTTCGTGGTGGGGATGGCGGTCGCGCTGGGTGCGGCGACGCGGACCGCGGCGCTCTCCGACGTTCTCGTCGCCGGTGCCGCGACCTTCGGACGCGTGTCGCCCGCGCAGCCGAGCCACGCCCATCCAACGAGCAGTCCGAGGGGCAGGAGCGGGGAGCGGATGATCATGGCACTGGGGAGCGTGAGGGCATCGCGGCGTAGCCGGCCCAGAAGTGGACCGAGGCGGGCTTCTCGTTGTCGGAAAATTCGATGGTCGGCATGGACCAAGACTTGATCTTGTTTCGGACGCACTTCGCCCGTTCCTCGCCCTCCGGCGTGGTGTCGATGGCTCCCTCGCGTTGCCGCACGACGACCACGTTGAGCTCCTGATCTGCTTTCCAGATGAGCGAGCCACCGAGCGACCACATGACGCCGGCTTCTGCCTGGGCCGACAAGCACTCCTTGAGCGTCAGCATGAGCCTGTTGAGCGTGGCAATCACCGCCTTGTGGTTGGACATGCCGTTCGGAGTCATGGCCCCTGCGGTGAAGTTGAGTGTTCGACCGTCGAGCTCCACCGGTGGGGATGGTGGCGCGACGAGCAGCGGCACGCTCTCGTTCGACGCGGAGGGGGCGAGCACCACCGGCGCGGGCCCGCTCGGTGCGGTCCGGACCGGCGGTACGCTCGACTCGCTCGTGGCCACCGGGTCGGCCGACCTTCCCTGCGTCAGGTAGAGGAGCACGCCGCCGAGCACGAGCACGAGAGCCCCCAGCACGATCAACACGCCCGTCAGGGAGGAGCTCCGCCGAGCGCTCGCGAGCGGAGGCGCCGCCACCGAGCGTCCGATGGCCACTGGCGAGTTTCCGGGCGAGCTCGCGGAGGGGTACGCCGGACGTGCGCCCTCGAGGACCTGGCGCACCTGGGCCACCGTGGGCCGCTGATCGGGCTTGAGCGAGAGCATCTGCATCACGATGTCGCAGAGCGGCGCCGGCACCTGCGGCGCGACTTCGCGCAGCGGCTTCACGCCGTCGCGGGTGATGATCTTCAAGGTGTGCCCGAGGCCACCGGCGGTGGGCAAGACGCCGGAGAGGCACTCGTAGAGCACGATGCCCAGGGACCACACGTCGGCCCGCTCGTCGAGCTCCTCGCCGTAGATCTGCTCCGGCGCCATGTAGCAAGGCGTGCCGAGGAACGCGCCAGCCGAGGTGAGCGCCGTCTCGGCGTCGCCGAAGCCCGACCGCGGGAGGCGCTTGGCGATGCCGAAGTCGAGCACCTGCACGTCGCTCCGCGCCAGGAAGATGTTCTCCGGCTTGAGATCGCGGTGGATGATCTGCAGCGTGTGGGCCGCTTCCACCGCGGCGCAAACCCGCGTCATGATGCGCAAGACCTCGGGAACGGTGAGCGCAGGAGGGCGCTCGAGGCGCTGCCGCAGCGATTCTCCGGAGAGGAGATCCATCACCAGGAACGGCACCCCTTCGGGCGTCGAGAGTACCGCATGCACCGGCGCCACGTTGGGGTGCCGCACGCTCATCGCCGACTGCGCCTCGCGCATGAAGCGAGCTTGGTTGCGTTCGTCGGCTTTCCCCTCGGTCTTGTGGAACTTGAGCGCCACCGGCCGGGTGGTCACCAGATCCGTGGCGGCCCACACCACACCCATGCCGCCTTCGCCGATGACCTTCCGGAGCTCGAACCGACCGAGCAGTCGCGTTCCGGTGCTCAGCCCGGATGAGTGCTGCTCGTTGGCCATCGCATCCGAGCGTACCAAGGCTGGGACGCGAAAAGAATGGTCCAGACGTGCGAAGGGCGCGACCACCGCGTTTGCCGCGGCCGCGCCCACCCCGTCATTCGCTACGGGAGCGGTCTACTTGAGCAGCCAGCCGAAGAGCATGTGCTTGGTGGTCTGCCGGGACACCTGAGCAATGGAGTCGACCAGGGGAATCTCCTTCGGGCAAACCTCGACGCAGTTCTGCGCCTTGCCGCAGTCGGCGACGCCGCCTTCGCCCATGAGCGTCTCCAGACGCTCGGCCGCGTGCATCTTCCCGCTCGGGTGCAGGTTGAAGAGGCGCACCTGGCTGATGGCCGCGGGGCCGATGAATTTGCTGGTGGCATTCACCTGCGGGCAGGCCTCGAGGCAGCAACCGCAGGTCATGCAACGGGAGAGCGGATAGGCCTCTTCCTGGTTCTCTTGCGATTGGCGCGGGCCGGGGCCGAGCTCGTGGGAGCCGTCGAGGTTGACCCAGGCCTTCACCCGCTTGAGCGACTCGAACATGGTCGAGCGATCGACGATGAGGTCGCGAACCAAGGGAAACTTGGTCATCGGCTCGAGGGTGATGACCTCGCCGTTGGGAGCGATCTGGTCGATGAGCGCGGTGCACGACTGGCGCACCTTGCCGTTGACGATCATGGTGCAAGCGCCGCAAACCTCTTCGAGGCAGCTGCTCTCCCACACCACCGGCGCCACGGTCTTGCCGTCGGCGGTGACCGGGTTCTTCTGCACCGACATGAGAGAGCTGATGACGTTCATCTGCGGCTCCCAGGGAACGTCGAACTCCTCCCATCGCTTCGTTTCCGGAGCGTGGGGGCCATCCTGCCGAAGTACCTTGAGCCGAACGACGCGTTTCGCCATGACACTAAACCTTTGCTGAGACTCTGATTCGGAACGTAGGGGAGCGACGGAGCGGGAGGAAGGTCAGGGCTGCGCCTGGGTTTCCTTCTTGCCGTCTTTGCCCGTCTTGTCGTCTTTGCCCGCGGTGGCCGCGACGGCGCTGGCCGCGCCCGCGGTCTCGTACTTGCGCGCGCGCGGCGTGACGAGCGTGATGTCGACCTGGTCGGTGGCGTGGAGGGGCTTGCCCGCCACGTTGTAGTCGAACTCGCGCACGTACTTGACCTCGCTCTTGTTGCCGCTCTGGCCGTAGAAGGCGAGGGTGGTGCGGAGCCAGTTCTCGTCGTCGCGCTGCTTGAAGTCGGGCTTGAAGTGCGCGCCGCGGGACTCGTCGCGGTTGCGTGCGCCCTGGGCGATGACCCGAGCGAGGACCACCATGTTCTTGAAGTGGCGGATGAACTGGGCGCCCATGTTGGCCCGGCCCGAGGTGTCGGTGATGCCGATGTTCTTCGAGCGCTCCTCCACCTCGTCGACCTTGGCGATGACCTTGTCGAGCACCGCGTTGTGACGCTCGATGGTGCAGTCGCGGAGCATCATGATGGAGAGCTCTTCGTGGAGCTTGTAGGCGTTCTCTTTGCCGTCCATCTTGAGCACGGCCTGGTAGTTGGCCTTCTCGCGGTTCTCGGCCTTCTCGAAGACCGACGACCCGACGTCGAAGGAGCTCTTGGAGAGTCCCTTGATGTACGTGGCGATCGACGGACCGGCCTCGAGGCCGGCGTAGATGCAGGAGAGGAGCGAGTTGGCGCCGAGCCGGTTGGCGCCGTGGTACTGGTAGTCGCACTCGCCGGCGGCGTAGAGGCCCTCGATGTTGGTGGCCTGGTTGCGGGCCGAGCCGCGCACCAGACCGCCGTCCTCGCGGCGCTCGAAGTCGACCCACAGGCCGCCCATGGAGTAGTGCACCGCGGGGAACACACGCATGGGGTTGTGGTACGGATCCTCGCCCACGAACTTCTCGTAGATCTCGAGGATGCCGGCCAGCTTGCGGCGCAAGGTGGGCTCGGGAATGTGTGTAAGATCCAGGTAAACTTCGAGCTCGTTCTTCTGGCTCTTGTCGTTGTAGACGCCCTTGCCCTCGTGGAAGCACTTGAGGAAGAGCTCGCGGGCCGCGATGTCGCGGGGCACCAGGTTGCCGTAGCCGGGGTACTTCGACTCGAGGAAGTAGTCGCGGTCCTTCTCGGGGACGTCCTTGCCGCGGCGCCGCTCCTTGGGATCCTTCGGGACCCACACGCGACCGCCCTCGCCGCGCGCGCTCTCGGAGATGAGGCGAAGCTTGTCGGCGCCGGGGATGGCGGTGGGGTGAATCTGGATGAACTCGCCGTTGGCGTAGCAGGCGCCCTGCTGGTACACGGCGCTGGCCGCGGTGCCGGTGTTGATGACGCTGTTGGTGGACTTGCCGAACACGATGCCCGGGCCGCCGGTGGCGAGGCACACCGCTTCGCCTACGAACGAGTCGATCTCCATCGACTTCAGGTCCTGGGCGACGATGCCGATGGCGCGCCCGTTGTCGTCCTGCACGAGCGAGAGGAAGTCCCAGAACTCGAACTTCCGGACCATCTTCTCGCCCTTGACGAGGATGCCCTTCTCGTCTTCGACGTCGACCGTCTCGTAGCGGCGCACCTGCTCGTCGAGCGCGTAGAGGAGCTGCTGCCCGGTGGTGGCGCCGGCGAAGGCGGTGCGGTGGAAGAGCGTGCCGCCGAAGCGACGGAAGTCGAGGAGCCCCTCGGCGGTGCGGTTGAAGGGCACGCCCATGCGGTCGAGCATGTAGACGATGCCGGGGGCCGCGTCGGCCATGCCCTTGACCGGGGGCTGGTTGGCGAGAAAATCGCCGCCGTACACGGTTTCTTCGAGGTGCACCCGGGGGGAGTCGCCTTCGCCCTTGGTGTTCACGCTGGCGTTGATGCCGCCCTGGGCGCACACCGAGTGCGAGCGCTTGACCGGGACCAGCGAGAAGAGGTCCACCGGCACGCCGGCCTCGCAGAGCTTGATGACCGTGGTGAGGCCGGCGAGGCCTCCGCCGACGACGATCACGCGCCTGGTTTTTCCACTATCGGTGCGGGTCAGACTTTTCGAGGCCATGGCATGTACTCCGAACGGTAACTCTCAGCGGACGGGCGAGACGGTCGACGAGGGGGTGGGCGAGCGGTTCGACGAATCGGGGGCGCAGCTCGGCGCCGGGGTGTCACCCATGGGGATGTATAGTCGCGTTCCCGTCGCAAAGTAGAGGACGGTGTTCGCTCCGAGAAGAAAAAGCACGAAGCCGAAGATGCCGAACAGGACCGTGGCACGGCTCTGGGCCCGACGCGTGGTGGTGATGCCCCAGGAGGCACAGAAACCCACGAGCCCATTGGCGAAGTGGAACACCGCCGAGGCGACGCCCACGAGATAGAGGATGCCGTACCAGGGAACGCCGTAGCGCACGTCGCTCAGGTGCCGGGCCAGCTCCGGATAGAACGACTCGGTGGTCATCCCGTAGAGCCACTTCTGGATGCGGTAGTCCCACAAGTGCACGAGAATGAACAGGAACGTGAGCACGCCGGTGATGCGCTGGA
>Ga0075163_10005003_pt1 | contig 17734 bp, 19 predicted proteins | sample JI1023141ADNA_FD_71478 | JGI IMG/M metagenome (GOLD analysis project Ga0075163, IMG submission 71478) | Wastewater effluent complex algal communities from Wisconsin, to seasonally profile nutrient transformation and Carbon sequestration -... | ecosystem: Engineered > WWTP > Effluent > Algae...
AAAACCGCCCCTGACGACGAGCCCGGACACGCCCCCGAACACCCTCGTCCCGGACACGTCCAGCACGAAAAACCGCAGGTCAAGGCACCAGCCCGGCCAGTGGCTCAAGATAAGCATCGAACGGGTCAACAAGGAGATCAAACGCCGCACCGACGTCGTCGGTGTCTTCCCCAACCCCGAGGCCCTCCTGCGCCTCGCCGGCGCCGTCCTGGTCGAGATCCACGACGAATGGGCCGTCACCGACCGCCGCTACCTCTCCGAAGGATCCATAAAGACCATCACCAACACGACCAAGGAGGTAGCGCATACACCCGCGCTGACGGCATAGTCAGCAACAGCAAAGACCCCGCGTCGGCTACTTACACCACGCCAAGGGACTTACCCTCAGCGCCAAGGCGTCCGAGCGAAGTTTCAACGTGCCGCGTGACCATCGGCCCGCGGAGCGACCCGATGCGGGATCGGTTTCCGGGACACGCGGGGCGCCTGGGCCTTCCGCGCCGGCAAGCGCCCGTCGGCGACCGGACACCGCTCATCAACTGCAACGGCTGAACGTCACTGTGCGACAAGCGGTCTCCCAACATGTCGTTCGTGACGCGGTCAGGCACGTAGTCACCCGCCTCCATAAATCGACGGGCCTCGAGCCCAAGGGGGGTTTGCGAAGCCACGTTCGCCCGGAAAATGTCTCCCGTCGAGATCGCTGGAATGACGAACGCTTCAGCAAGTCGGGTCGCCTGGGTGCCCTTGCCGGCGCCTGGAGGTCCCACCAGCACGAGGCGGAATCCTCGGGGCCTTGGTGAACGCCTGCGTGCTCATGCCGGCCTAGCCTGCGTGATCTTGTCCCACAGGGACCCGGCATTGAGCGTCTGGATGTGGTCCATCATGTAGCCCTGCCCGATGTCGACGGGGTAGCGCTCCGCGAAGTTCACTCTCGCGACGGTCTCCTCACGACTCCAGCCGTTGGCAACCGCGTCGGAGACGGCGGTGACCCAGTCGAGGAGATTCGCGCGCTGACGGGCGAGATAGGTGATGTCGACGACCTCGCCGTGGCCTGGGACCACCCACTCCACGTCCTCGAGCTGAGCAATGCGGTCGAGCGCCGTCAGCCACTGAGTGACGTTGGAGCCCATGAGCCAGGTCTGGCACTCCGAGAAGATGGTGTCGCCGGTGAAGACGACGCGCTCCTCAGGGACGTAGACCGCCAGTTGGCCCGGGGTGTGCCCCGGCGTGTGCAGCAACTCGAACGTGTGGTTCCCGACCTTGAGCGTGAGGTCGCCCGTGAACGTAATGGAGGCACGACCAGGGTCGGCGAAGTAGGTGTCACGATCTGGGACGATGCCTTGCTCCTCAGCCCCGGGGTCGTCGGTGGGGATCGCCTCGAGTGCATAGTCGAAGGAGTCGAGCGAGGGCGTCACCTCCATGAAGTTGTCGGCCACCCCCTGGTGATGAACGATCGGACCCGCTCCGCGGAAGTAGTAGTTGCCGAAGATGTGGTCCACGTGGTGCTCGGTGTTGATGACGTATCGGATGGGACCGTGGGACTCGGCTTCCTGTCGCAGGGCCACGGCCCTCGTGGGCAGCTGCGGGGTGTCGACGATGACGACGCCGTCGTCGGTCTTGACCATGCTGGGGTTGCAGCCACGAAGGCTGGTGTCGGTCCAGACGTTGGCGGTGACCTTCTGCATAGGGATCTCCCTGTTCTCGTTCGTGTCGTATTCCGGCTCAGCCCACAAGGACCGTGCGGATGTTGGTGAACTCAGTGGCGCCGGCTTCGCCGAGCTCTCGGCCGTAACCCGACTGCTTCACGCCTCCGAACGGCAAACGGGGGTCCGAGGCGGTGTTGGCATTGACGAACAGCGCACCCGACTCGATGCGTCGTCCGAGGGCAAGACCGCGTTCCGGGTCGCGGGACCAGACGCTCGCGCCAAGGCCGTAGGGCGTGTGGTTGGCGAGCTCGACTGCTTCGTCATCCGTGTCGAAAGGAATGACGGCCGCAACTGGACCGAAGGTCTCCTCTGCCATGACCGGCATCTCGACGTTGACGTCGACGATGACGGTCGGGGCAAACCAAGCGGGGCCTCGGTCTGGCAGGAGCCGCCCACCGGTGAGCACCCTCGCTCCCGCCGCAACCGATCGGTCAACTTGGCCGGCGAGGTTCGTAGCTAGGTCTGCCCGAGCCATTGGACCGATCTTGGTGTCGTCGCGACGCGGGTCACCCATCGGAAGGCTCGCGACTGCTTCGGCGAAACGAGTGGAGAACTGGTCCACCAAGGTCGAATGCACGATGAACCTCTTGGCGCACAGACAGGACTGCCCCGTGTTGAGGAATCGTCCAGCTACGGCTTTGGCCACGACGACGTCGAGATCGGCGTCCTCGAGCACGACGAACGGATCTGAGCCGCCCAGCTCGAGGAGGCTCTTCTTCGCGGCGCGGCCCGCCGCGGCGGCGACGTGTGCACCTGCTCGGTTGCTGCCTGTCAGGGTGACGGCGTTGATGCGGTCGTCTCCGATCAGCCGCTCAACCGTGGCGGGCACATCCGCCTCAGCGATTACCAGCGTTCGAAACAGGTCGGCCGGGAGCCCGGCGTCGCGGAGGATCGACTCGATGGCCAAGGCGGTGCCGGTGACGTTCGGTGAGTGCTTGAGGAGCGCTCCATTGCCCGCCATGAGCGCCGGGGCTGCGAATCGGAAGACCTGCCAGAAGGGAAAATTCCAAGGCATGATCGCGAGCACGGTGCCCATCGGCTCGTACGACACCCAGCTGCGCGAGCCTGAGGCCTGGACCTCCCGATCTGCCAGGACGGTCGGTGACGTCTCGGCGTAGTACTCGCACACCCACGCGCACTTCTCGACCTCCGCCACGGCCTCGGTGATGGGCTTGCCCATCTCCTCGGTGGCTATGGAACCCAGCTCGGCCGATCGCTCTCGCAGAATGGCCGCCGCGCGCCGCAGGACTGTCGACTTCTCCTCGAAACCTGCGGCTGCCCAGCTCTTCTGGGCGCGGTCGACCTTGGCAACGACCTCTCGCACCTCTGCCCAGCTCATCACTGGATAGGCGCTGATGTCCTCTCCAGTCGCAGGGTTGATGGTGGTGATGGTGTCAGCGGGCACCTCGGATCATCCTTTCCAGGGTGCGGTTCTTGCCGTACAGGTAGCCCAGCACCAGCGCGGTGAGGGCAATCGCCGTGGGACGGATGACCTTGGTGAGGGTTTCGCCACCGAGGAGAAGACCAAGAGCGTCCAGGTCTCCCGAGGACGTCGACCCCGACGCGCTCGCGGCGCCGGGGCGGGACGTGGTAGGGCGGTGAGGGCTGGACCCAGAGGGGGTCACAGCCGTCGACGTGGTCGGGCTGCCGGTGGGGCCACCGGTCTGGATCAGTTCGGAGAGGTTGGCGGCGAACTGTGCGAGCATGCGGTTGCTGACGTCCTTCATGACACCTCCTCCGAACGTCGCGGCCTTGCCCGTGACGTTGAGGTCGGTGACGACGTGGACGTGCGTGACGCCCTCCCGCTCGTCGAGGCTGGCGGTGACGGTTGCTTGGGCGCCCCCATTCCCCTTGGCATCGCGACCGCGTGCGTGGATGACCGCCGTCCTCGCGGCGGCATCCTTCTCGAGGTCTCCATCTCCCTTGAATGTCATGGAGATCGGCCCGAGCTTGATCTTCATGCCTCCTTCGAACGAGTCCCCATCGACCGAGGTCACCACCGCGCCGGGCAGGCAGGGTGCGATCTTCTCGACGTCGACGAGCAGGTCGAACGCTTGGTCGGCGGGGACGGGCACGGTGAAGTCGTGCACGAGCTCCATGACGGTCCTCTCTCAGCCAGACTGCGCCGGGCAGTCAGTCGGCGATGGGGTCGTAGGGGGTGATGTCTAGGCGTCGCGGCTGCTGGCCGCCGGGCACGCGGATTTCTGCACCGGTGACGTACGCGGGCTCCCCCGGATCGTTCCCAGTCGCATGAAGCAGAAGGGATCTGATCAGCGGGGAGTGGGTTACGCCGACCACCACTTGGCCCGTTGTGGGGCCAGGGTCGGCGAGGCTGTTCGCGAAGTGCAGGATGCGTCGGGTGAGATCCGCGACACCCTCACCTGGAGGGTTGTCGTGTCGCAGCCACCAGCCGATTCGGTCCGACGACGCGAAAAAGGTTGTCCACCAGTCATTTGAGCTCGCATCGTCGCTCGTCATCCCCGGTACCTGTTCGGCAAGGGCGGCGGGTGAGCTCACCATGTTGACCCGGCGCCCGGCTGCGTACAGGTCCGGGTTGCGCAAAGCGAAACTGTCGAACGGACCGCTGACGCGGGAGTCGTCGATCCCTCGAACGACGGCCTCTGCCGTCTCGCGAGTACGGCGCGTACCTCCGTAGAGGACAAGCAGCGGTCCTGAGATGCGCAGGCCCAAGGCCTTCCCACTGCGCTCCGCGTGCTCGACGCCCGCAGGGGTGACGGGGACGTCACCCTGGTGGGAGGCGACCTCGCCGTGCCGAAGCAGGATGAGCCGGGTGCCGGGTTCAGACATGGAAGGGACTCAGACGTCGATCGTCGTGTAGGTCTTGACGGATCGCTCCTCGAGGTACTCGAGGATGTACCCGAAGACCTTCTCCTGGAAGTACGGCGCAGCCTTGTGCGCCTCGTAGCCGGCTTCGTCGGCGTACTGCTCGTAGAGGAAGAACGTCCTCGGGTCCTCCGGGTTGACCTGCGCCTGGTAGAAGAGGTTGGCCTCCTCGGCGCGAGAGAGAGGAGTCATCTCTCGGATGACTTGCTCGACGCGGCCCTCCTCGCATTCCTTGGCCTTCCAGGTGGCGGCGACAACAAATGCCATGACTATTCTCCGTTCGTGTGCGGGTAATGCTTCGGTCGTTGGCCGATCGAGCCGGCCGGGTCTGGGCTCGCCGGTTCAGCGCGGTTTCGGGCCGACACGGTTGCGCAGGATGCCAATTGCAGTGGCCTCCATCTCGATCACGTCGCCGGGCTGTAGCCATCGGTCCAGCTCAAGTCCGGACCCCCCGGTCGCCGTGCCGGAGCCAAGGAGTTCGCCGGGTCGCAGGGTGAGCCCTTGGGACGAGTAGGCAATCATCGACTCGAAGGTGTGCGTCATTGCCTTCGAGTTGTCGCCGCCCCATCGCTCGCCGTTGATCCGCACCTCAAGGTCGACATCGTGCGGGTCGATCTCGTCAGGGGTGACGATGCAGGGCCCGAGCACGTTCGAGCCGTCCCAATCCTTGGCCTTGCACGGTCCCATGCCGATCGGCAGTTCGCGGGTCTGCGTGTCACGGGCTGACATGTCGTTCCAGATCGTGTACCCGAAGACGTGGTCGAGGGCAGCACCCTCCTGGATGTCCTTGCCGGTGCGGCCGATGACCGCCGCCAGTTCCAGCTCGTGATCTAGCTTGTCGGTGTAAGCGGGCCAAGGGATCTCGTCGCCCGGACCGATGACGGTGTCCGGCAGACCCTTGTAGTACGCGGGGCGTTCGTACCACTCCGGGGGGATCTCCTTGCCGAGACCTGCGAAGGCGTTGACGAGGTGGCCCTCGAAGGCCAAGAAGTCTCGGATGGTGCGCGGTCGGAGTGGGGCAAGCAGCCGCACCTCACCGACGCGACCGACGGCCTTGGTCACGCCAGTGGTGGCCCCTGCCTCAATGAACGCCACCATGTCAGCGTCGAAGCCCACATCGACGACGTCGTCACCGTCCAGGTATCCGACTCGCGGCGCGCCATCCGCGCGCTGGTAGGTCACGTACTTCATTGCGAAGCCTCCTCGATGGCGTCGATGATCTTCAGGTAGCAGCCACACCGGCATAGGTTGCCGCCGAGCCCCTCGCGGATTTCCTCCGTCGTTGACGCCTGGCCGCTGTCGACCATCGCGCGAGCGGTCATGACCATGCCGGGAATGCAGTACCCGCACTGGAATGCGTGGTTTCGATCAAAGGCCGCTACCACGGTGTCGTCGTCCGGCAGGCCTTCCACGGTGGTGATCTCGTGGCCGGCGGCAAGCGGGGTCATCAAGAGGCAGCCGGAGACCGGTTGGCCGTCGAGCAGAACGGTGCAGGTGCCGCAGAGGCCCACTCCGCAGGTCACTCGCGGGCCGGTCAGTCCGAGTTGGTCGCGCAGGACGTCGACGAGCATGTCGTGGGGTTCGACGTCGACGTCGACGGCCCGGCCATTCACGCGCAGTGACACGTTCATCGGGTCGTTCCTTCCTGGCCGACGACGACGGCGCTGTCGAGAATGCGCTCGGGGGTCATGGGCAGGCGGCGCACGTCGTAGCCGAGGGACGCGACGGCATTGCCGATCGCGGGCGGGACCGGCGGGACCGCCGTCTCGCCGAGTCCGTGGACCTCGGCGCCCGGAATCTCCATAACGCGGTGGCTGATCGCAGCCACGTCGAGGGCAGAGGCGATGTTGTAGTCCGACAGGTTCGGGTTGGTCAGCTGCCCTCCCGTGAACTGCAGTTCCTCGAACAGCGCCGTTCCGAGTCCGAGAATCATCGAGCCTTCTTGCTGCAGTTGCGCGCCATGGGGGTTGACGACCTTGCCGGCGTATGAGGACGCGTAGAGCGTGGTCAACTGGATGATGCCGGTGTCGGGGTCGACCTCGAGCTGTGCCGAGGCAGACCCTTGGTGCCAGTGAGACGAGGCGAGTCCCTGCCCGGTGTCCGGGTCCAGGCCGCCATCGTTGGAGACAAAGCCATGGCCGATAGAGCCGTGGCTTCGCAGGTCTCGGGCAGCTTCCTCCAGTGCGCGGCTCATCATGTGCGTCGACCGGCTCGAGGTGGTGCGGGTGTCATACGGCACGCGGTCGGTGTCCGGTGAGATGACGACGATCTGGTCCAGCTCACATTTCAGGCTCTCGGCCGCGAGGCGGGTGAGCATCTCGCTGGCGCCTTGGCCGATGTCGGCCGTCGCGGACTGCACCTCATACCGGCCATCCGGCATGAGCTGGATCCTGGCTTCGGCCTTGCTGGGTGTCTGCATGCCTTTGAGCATGATCGTGACGCCCTTGCCCGCACGGGTGCCGGAGCTCCAGTCGACGGCAGCGGCGGCGTCGTCCAGCAGCTCCTCGAAATGCGTGTCGTGCATGACCTCACCGGTGCAGAACACGTCCCCGTCCCGCAGGAGGTTCTGCCGACGCAGTTCGACAGCATCGAGACCCAACGCGTCGGCGAGCATGTCGACCACACGCTCGGACGCCCACACGGACTGCATCGCGCCGTAACCACGGAATGCGCCGCCGGGCGGAAGATTGGTGTAGATGCAGTAGGAGTCAACGGCCACGTTCTCGAACCGGTAGGGCCCGACGCCTGCATACCCCATCTTCTGGGCAACGCCTGGCCCGCAGTCGGCGTAGGCGCCGGTGTTGACGTAGCACCACAGACGCTTCGCGACGAAGGTGCCGTCCCGCTTCGCACCGATCTTGACGCGGACGGTCGAGGGGTGGCGGGTAACCTCGTTGAACACCTCATCGCGGTCCAGCACGCATCGGACGGGGCGTCGAACGACGCGTGCCGCAGCGGCGGTGAGCGCCTCCGTGCGGATGAAGGTCTTGGCTCCAAACGCCCCGCCCATCGGGGGCACGATGACGCGCACGTCGTCTGTGGCCAGCCCGAAGATCGTTGCGAGGTCCTGACGCATGTTGAATGGCGTCTGGGTGCCAGTCACGACCTCGAGCCGATCACCGACCCACTGCGCGGTCGTGGCGTGGGGCTCCATGGGTACGTGGGCGGCCGCGGGCGTGTAGAACACCTCGTCGATGACGACCTCGGCGCCCTCGAAGAGGTCCGCCAAGGCCTCGTCGTCGTCGTCGAGCGAAGCGACGACAGGCGGTTCGTCGCGTCCTTGGAGGCTGGGCGTTCTGATCCGGAAGCGGTGGCAGACGTTGGTGCCGTCCTGGGGCCGCATGTCGAAGTACGCCGAGTCGGAGTCCGAGGTGAAGTGACGTGCATGCACCAGGGGTGAGGCTGCCGCCAGGGCCTCGAGTTCGCCGTAGACCGGCACACCCTCTTCGTAGCTGACCTCGACGAGGGAGGCAGCGATGCGGGCATCGCGCTGCGTGGGCGCAACGACAAGCGCGATCGGATCACCGACGAACTTGGGTTCGCGGGTCAGGACGACTTGGTCGGCGATCTGACACCCGAACCCCGCGAGGCCGTCAAGGTCGTCAGGCGTGATGAAGGCGACGTCGTCGTCGAGCAGTGAGGTGTCGAACCCTGTCACGCGCCCGCACGGGATCTGGGACCTGATGACTCGAAGGTGCCACGCGCCAGGGACGGTGGTATCGAGGGAGTAGCGGATGCCAGCGGTGATGCGGGGGTTGATCCCCGTCGTGGCCGAGCTGAACCCGGGGTCGCCGGGTTGCGGGCCGCGACGCTCGTTCACCGGTGCCACAGGTCGCGTTCGGCTCATGACACCACCGCCATGAGTGCCCGGCGCACCTCGACCGCAACGACTTTGCGTCTGTAGGCAGCCGAGCCCCGGTTGTCGTCGATGTAGTCGATGCGGGAGGCGTACTCCTCACCGATCTCTCGCGCGTTCTCCTCGACCCCTGGGCGCCAGGTCGAGCACACATCCGCGAAGTGGTACGGCTTGTCACTGACGGCGCCCACCACGACCCTGACGGTGGAGCCGTCCACCACGGCCGCCACAGATGTTGACGGCCGGTCTTCTTGCGACCGGGTTCGCAGCTTGCGGTACGTCGCCGGCCCGTTCGGTCTGGGAACGACAACTCTCGTGATCAGCTCGTCCTCGTCAAGGCTGGTGGAGTAGTGCCCCACGATGAGCTCGTCGATGGGGATCCGACGGCTCCCCCGCACATTGGCGACCTCGGCCATTGCCCGCGAGGCGACCAGCATCGAGGGTGGGTCGGAGGCGTAGTCGGCGTCGGCGAGGACTCCTCCCACCGTGGCCACGTTTCGCACGCGCGGGCTGGCCACCGCGCGAAACGCCGCAGAGACACCCGGCCAGAAGGACACGACACGTTCATCCAGCTCGAGCTGCCGGTGACGCACCATGGCACCCACGGACAGGTCACCTGCAGCGTCCAGCTTGGCGAGCTCGGTCACGCGCTGCAGCGAGATCCACTCGTCGGCTTCCACGAGTCCTTGCCTCACAAGGATCCCGAGGAAAGTGCCCCCCGCCACGACCGGAGCATCAGGGCGCTCCGCTCGTAGGACGAGGGCCTCGGCGACGGTGGCGGGCGTGTGCCAGGTCATGGTGCGACTCTCCTCCTCAGATGGTGGGTGGGTGGTGGGGCTGAGCTGCTGGGGAGCCCGCGATGGCGGAGTGCGGTCAGAGAGTGGTGATGGGCCGGGACTGCAGCATGAACAGCCCGGTGTCGTCGAAGGCCCACTCGATGTCCTGGGGCATGCCGTTCAGGTCCGCCAGGTGGAGGCCCATCTTGACCAGTTCGGCAAGCTCGTTCTCGTCGAGGACCTGGTCATCGACAACTCGGGCCTTCTTCAGAGCCCCCTTGCGGTCCAGGGTGTAGTAGTCAGGAGTGACCTCGCCGGACACAACCTGTTCGCCGATCCCGCGAGCCGCTTCCACGACGACACGGTCCTTGCGGTTGCTGACCGGGTCGACGGTGAAGATGACACCTGCCTTGGTGGCGTCGACCATCTGCTGCACCACGACAGCCATGGCGATGTCGTTCATGTCCCCCTTCTGCTCGCGGTAGAAGATGGCTCGCTCGGAGAAGAACGAGAGCCAGCACTCGACGACCTTCTCCAGGACCGTGTCGAAGTCCTCGACGAACAGATAGGTCTCCTGTTGCCCCGCGTAGGAGGCATCGCTGCTGTCCTCCGCGCAGGCGGACGAGCGGACCGCGACAGAACATCCCTGCGGCAGCCGGTCGTAGTGCTCCTTGATGAGCTCTGCCGGTGGTGCGGTGTTCGCGACGACGAGTCGAGCTGCATCGAGGTCCTGGGCCTTGATGTGGCCAAGTAGCGCGTCACCGTCGACGGCGGCGCTGAACGCTTCCGAGGTGATGACGAACCCTGGGGGCACCGGGAGCCCGTTCTGCGTCATGGACGCCAGGCTGGCTCCCTTGCCACCGCTGAGGCTGACATCGCGACAGCGCTCGTCGGCGAACGGGAGCACGAGGGGGGTGGCGGTCATGTGTCTTCTCCTGTGAGCAGGTCCCCGAAGGATGCGATGTGCTCCTTGATGACCTTTCCGATCTGGGGGCCATCCCCTCCACGCAACGCGTCGAGGATCAGCAGATGGGTGTTCGCGATGGCGACAAGGTCCAGGTGCGAAGTGAGGACGCTGACGAGGGTGAACGCCTCGATGCGCAGACCGCTCCACGCGTCGAGAAGAATGGTGTTGCCGGCGGCCTCCACGATGAGCTCGTGGAACCTCGCGTCGTGGACGAGCAGCCCGTGCTGGTCCTTGTTCCGGGCGGCCTTGCGCATGTTCTGCACCTCACCGTCGAGCTGACTGAGCAGCTCGTCGTTGACGTGGGGCGCGGCCATCTGTCCAGCCAGCTCCTCGAGCACCGCTCGCACGGGATACGTCTCCGCGAGCTCGCTGCGCGTGACCGCTCGGACGCGAGCGCCCTTGTACGGCTCGCTCTCGATGAACCGCATCGCTTCGAGGTCGCGAAGCGCTTCTCGCACCGGGGCTTGGCTGACGCCAAGCTCGTTGACGAGCTGGAGCTCGACGATGCGCTCGCCCGGCTTGTACGTGCCATCAAGGATGCGTTGAATGATCAGCTCTTTGATCTGTTCCCGCATCACTGTTCGTTCGAGGGTCATGCCAGAACCTGTACCACTCCGGTGGACCCGTTCACGCGCACGCGGTCCCCGGTCTTGATTCGGCGGGTCGCGTCCGAGGTACCCACCACGGCAGGGATGCCGAACTCGCGCGAGACGACGGCCGGGTGCGAAGCCATCCCGCCAGCGTCGGTGACCAGCCCTCCGATCTTGGTGAAGAGCACGACCCACGACGGGCTCGTCATCCGGCAGATGATGATCTCGCCGGACTGGACCTCCTGGAACTGCTCCGGGGAGAGCACTACGCGCGCGGTTCCCTCGATGACTCCCGAGGACGCCGCCAGCCCGTGCACCTCGCCCTCGGTGGTGGACGGCTTCCGGTGGATCTTCTCGGGGAAGGCCCACAGCGCCAGGTACGGGAAGGCCAAGTTCTCCTCGGTCGCGGTGCCCACCCAGTCGCGCGGGCGCAACTCGTAGGCCTCCTCGCGCTCGTCACGACGGTCCCCGACGAGGTCCTCCGCATCGAACGAGTTGCTCCCGGCCATGAGGACGCGCAGCTCGTTGTACTTGAGGTAGAGGACGTCTTCCGCGTCGTTGACCTTGCCTGCCTCGACCAGCTTCTTGCCGATGGCGATGAGGAGGATGCGGACCCGCGCGTTGGTCCCCTGGTCGATGTAGAAGTGGTGGTCCGGGGTCAGGGGGTTCATCCTGAGGCTGAGGTCGAGGGCCTGCACGAGTCGCTCGCGGGCCTCGCCCTCAGGCACGCCGTCGAGGACTTCGACCTTTGCCGCCTCGAGGTCCTTGGCTACCGCCGCGATTTCCGCCGGGTAGTCGTAGTCGCTCTCAAGGTATCCGCGCACAGCCTCGAGGATGGGTGCGGGGTTCTCACGCCAGGTCTTGAACGAGAACTCGTGGGCGTACATGGACTTGTAGCCGAACTCGCGCGAGTACGCCTCCAGGTCGCCGGCGATGAACGCACGGCCGGCGTCGGTGGTCTCGAGCTCCTTGAGGACGTCAGCCGCCGTCGGCTTGCGGAACGCGCGGGCGACCTCGCCGTCAGGGTCCTGGCGGATCCTTTCCTTGATCTTCCAGAGATCCTCGATGGAGTCCCAGTTGCGGTTCACCGTCGAAGACTGAAGCCGCCCCATCAGCGCGCTGTGGTCGCCCTCGCCCTTCACCTCTGCGATGACGCTGTTGAGGTTGGTCGTCGACGAGAACTGGGCGAAGTTGAGAACCCAGTGGATGGACCAGTGCCTGTCGTGCATGTCGATCGCGTCCTCCAGTAGGACCGCGAGCTCCACGAGGCTGGCACCGTCGTAGTCGTAGTTGTCGAAGCGCTCGAAGTTGCGGGTCATCTCGGGGACGAGTCGGTCGCGCCACCAGTTCAGGAAGTTCTCCGCGTAGTGGGGCAGCGTCCACCCAAGGTAGCCACCGATCTCAGCGGCGTAGTTGTCGTCCAGAGGAGTGCGGGGGGTGTAGCGGGCGCCGTACTCGGACGCCTCTGCCGTCAAGCCCTTCTCGGCCGGGATGGCTGCGGTGTAGACGTATCCGTTGATGATCTTGGAGATCCAGTCGGACGCGAAGGGGGTCCCGAACCTGCGGAACATGTAGTCGCACTTCAGCCACCAGCCGCCAATGTCGGCGTACATGGGCGAGACCGGGTTGGGAATGTGGAGGTCGTCGTGGACCCAGAGCAGGTCCTTCTGTCCGTCCTCGAACACCACCGGGAACTCGTCGTCCCCGAAGAAGGTGGCAATGGCTTCGCTCATGAGGTCCTCCTCGACCTGTGCGCACTTCGCTGTACGGCTTGGCTTATCGATAATCGTTGATTTTGGTCAGGCTGTCAAGGCCTGCGACGAATTCGAGCTGGCTAGTCCTCGAGGCTGGCGACGCCGAGGTAGCGATGCTGCAGCTCGGCGTTGCTGGCGAAATCGGTCGCGGCGATCGACGCAACCAGTCGTCCGTTCGTCATCACCATCACGTCGTCCGCCAGAGCGCACGCCACGTGGAGGTTCTGCTCGATTACGAGAGACCGCACGCCTTCGCTCTCCAAAGCGATGCACGCCTCGATCAGAAGGTCGACCACGGCGGGAGCGAGGCCCTCAGACGGCTCGTCCATGAGCAGCAGCTTTGGGCCGGCCACCAGGGCTCGACGGATGGCGAGCATCTGTTGCTCACCACCGGAGAGAACTCCTGCCGCCACGTTGCGTCGATCCGCCAGCCTCGGAAGAGCTCGTACACCCGCTCCCTCCCCCAGGTTGCGTCTGCCCGCTGGGCCACCTTGAGGTTCTCCTGCGCGGTGAGCGAGCGGAAGACGCGACGTCCCTGGGGGACGTATCCCAGGCCTCGTCGTGACACGCGGTGAGGAGGCTGGGCGTGCAAATCGGCTCCGTCAAGGACGACCTCCCCCGAGCGACGGGCACCGGCCACCGTGTCGAGCATCCCGGACAGCGCCTCGCAGAAAGTGGTCTTGCCCATTCCGTTCCGTCCAACGATGACGACGCGGCGGTTCGCCAGTTCAAGGCTGACACCCTGAACGATGTGTGCGGCTCCTCTCCAGGCATCGAGATTTCTGACCTCCAACCACGGTGTCCCAACGGGGTCGGTGGAGTTCGAAGGATTCGTGGCGAGGTCAACCATGTCCGGCTCCCAAGTAGACCTCGCGGACGACCGCCGAGGTTCGGATCTCGTCGGGCGTGCCCTCGACGATGACCGCACCGTCTCGCATGAGCGTGACCGAGTCCGCGATCGTCAGGGCAACATCCATGTCGTGCTCGATCAGGAGCAAGGTCATCTCGCGCGGAAGGTCCGCCAGGAGTGCCGTCAACAGCCCGCGTTCGCGTGGCGACAGGCCCGCCGCCGGCTCATGCAAGATCATCAGCCGCGGGTTGGCGGCCAACGCCATGCCGATCTCCAGCTGCCGCTGCTGCCCATGTGACATGGAACCGACCACCGTGGTCAGGTGGTCGGCGAGGCCGACCTGGACCGCGACCTGAGTTACCGCAGCGGCTACCTCAGCCCGCCGTGAGCGCGCGCTCCAAGCGTGGTAGCGGTGGCCGTGGCGGCCCGCGTGAGCGAGCGTGAGGTTGTCCTGGACGGACAGTCCGAAGAACAGATGCGAGCGCTGGTAGGTCCGGGCCAGACCGCGGCCGACCCGGAGCCGACCGTCCGCGGCCGTGACGTCCGCCCCAAAGAGCGTGATGGTCCCGGCGGTCGGCCGGTAGTCGCCGGCGATGATGTTGAACAAGGTCGTCTTCCCGGCGCCGTTGGGACCGAGCAGGGCGCGACGGGCGCCGTGGGGGACGTCGATGTCGACGTCCCGCACGGCGACCACTCCGCCGAACCGCTGGGTGACCCCTCTGAGGGTCAGCGCGGCCAGCGGCGGCGCCCCCTGGTCAGGGACAGCTGGGGTTGTCACGGTCGTTCGCGGGCTGCTGGATGTACTCGGCCCGCGGGAAGCCGAGCGTCTGATTCACGTCGGTGACCGTCGAGATCAGCTGCGAGGACCCGTCCGTGACCTTGAAGAGGTAGTTCTTGGCGATGGCCTGGCGGTTCTCGTCGAGCTTGACCGGGCCGATGGGCGTGGTCCAGGCCAGTGACGACAGAGCCGTACGCAAGGTTGCCTGATCACCGCTGGTGTCGCCCTTGGCCGACTCCAAGCCCTGCAGCAGCGACTTCATCTCGACGTAGTAGCCGAGGTCGAACACTCCAGGGGGGCCCGCATCCGGGAACGCCTTCTTGAAGGCGGCGTCGTAGGCCTTGTACTCGGGGGTGTCGAGGACGGCAACGGGCCCTGCGGACACGATGCCGTTCGCTCGGGCGCCTAGACCTTCGACCAGCGCCCCGTCGACGGTGACCGACCCGCCAATCAGGGGCGTTCCTCGAGCGGCGGACTCGTCGAGCTGCTTGGTGAAGTTCAGCGCGTCAGCACCTCCGAGGGCCACTTAGATGTCGTCCACACCAGACGGGATCTGCGAGATGAATGAGGCGTAGTCCTTGGTGCCGACGGGAGCCCAGATCTTCTTGGGGACCGTGCCGCCGGCCGCGCAGAACGCCTTCATGAAGCCGGCGACCTGGTCGTAGGGGACGGAGTAGTCATCGCCGAGGGTGACAACCTTCTGGTAGCCGAGCGTGTCCTTCGCGTACTTTCCGAGCCCTGCCATCCACTGCGTACCGTCAGTGGTGTAGCGGAAGAAGTTGGGGGCGGGGTCTCGCAAGGTGGCGTTCTGGGCTCTGGAGGTCCCGTTCACGAAGGTGACATCGTTGTGCTGCTTGGCGTAGTCCTTGATCGCCAGGCCCTCATCTCCTGACAGAGGTCCCACGACAGCGTTGACCTTCTTCTGCTCGACGAGGCGCCGGGCAGCCTCGACGGCCTTGTCGGGAGTGGCGTCCGAACTGTCGATGACGAGGGTGATGGGCTTGCCGGCCACCTCGGCGCCGGAGACTCCGTCGCGGGGCCCAGTGCCATCAAGGGTGCCGCCATACTCGAGCAGCGCGAGCTTGGCCCCCCGGTTGGCGGCTTCCCCGAGAACCGCGAATGGGCCGTCGAGCGTCGAGATGAGACCAATGCTGATGCCGCTCGAATCAGGTTCTGAGCTGGCGCCACCGGTGCTGAGGCCTCCGCCGGTGCTGCCACCGTTCGACGTGGCACAGGCGGCGAGGGTCACGACGAGTCCCGCGGTCAGACCCCATCTCGCGGTTGAGTTGAATGTGAACCGCCCCGGCGAGTGCGGAGACTTCGAACCTTGGGAAGGTTGGAGTCATGCCAGGAGATACACACAAGCGGTACCCGCCTGAGCTGAGGGAGCGGGCGGTGCGGATGGTCGCCGAGATCGCCGGGGCAGGTTCAAGTAGTCGATGCAACACCGGCTTGTTTCAGGGATCGTAGTTGATCGGTGAAGACCTCGGCTGGCGTCTTCCAGCCGAGGGCTTTGCGGGGCCTGTTGTTGAGGGTGTGAGCGACGGCTTCCAGATCGGTAGCGGTCCAGCGGGACAGGTCGGTCCCTTTGGGGAAGTACTGACGTAACAGGCCGTTGGTGTTCTCGTTCGTGGGCCGCTGACACGGCGAGTGCGGGTCGGCGAAGAACACCCTGGTCCCGGTGTCCAACGCGAACTCGGCGTGCCCAGAGAGTTCCTTGCCACGGTCCCAGGTGATCGTCTTGCGCAGCTGCTCAGGCAAAGTCGTGATCGAGGCGGTGAGCGCGGTGTTCATGGCCAGGGCGCCGTACCCGCCGAGCGCGGGGCCGTTCTTGACCGGTGGCTGCTCGCCCCATCCCTGCATACGGGGCAGATGGATCAGGATCGTGGTGCGGCTATGACGCTCGACCAAGGTGCCAATCGCGGAGCGGCCGGTGCCGATGATCAGGTCGCCTTCCCAGTGACCTGGGACGGCCCGGTCGGCGGCCTCGGCGGGACGTTCGCTGATCACGACATCGGCGGTGACATGACCGGAAGGTTTGTTGCGGGACCGTTCCCGCGGCCGCCGCAGCGCCCGCCCGGTGCGCAGGCAGGCCACCAGTTTACGCTTGAGGGCGCCGCGGCCCTCGATGAACAGCGACTGGTAGATCGCCTCATGGCTGATGCGCATGGACTCATCCTGCGGGAAGTCGAGTTTCAGGCGGTTGCTGATCTGTTCCGGGCTCCAGGCACTCGACCATCGCCGATCCTGCCGGTGGGGCTTGTTCAACCCCTTCCACGACGGCGTGGCCGGACCCTCGAGAATCGTGCCGTCGGGGCCAGTGACCTTGCCCGCCAGCCGGTCCTGAACGTACTCACGAAGCCGCGGGTTGGCCACCAGCTTCGCGACCTTGGGGCCGTTTGGCGGCTTCCTGGGCCTTCCACTGAGCCACCGTGGCCCGGTACTCCAGCTGGCCGGCGCGGGTCGCGGCGTTACGCCGTAACTCCCGACTGATCGTGCCCGGGTCCCGCCCGATCTCTCGGGCGATGGCCCGCACGCCCGCACCTTGAGCCCGCCGGATCGCGATCTCCTCGCGTTCCTCGAAACTCAGATAGCGACCTGTGGGCTCGGTCAACGCGATCGGCGGCATCCCGCCAGCGTGGCGAAACCACCGCGTGCCGACCGGGACCGACACACCAACCGCCAACGCCGCCTCCGCCGTGGTCACCCCCGTCGCGATGACCCGCCAGAACTGACGCTGCACCACCCGCGACGGCTGCAGCCGCCCCGGCGAACGCATCGCCGGCCGCAACGCCCGATCAGCACGCCACTGCCGCCGCACTCCCTCGGGCACATCGGCGGTCTTCACGCTCCAGTCCCTGGTCGCCACACCCAACACCTCTCCTATCAAGGTGTTGCGACGACCAGTTGAATCCACCCTGCACGCCGCGGTCGCTGTGATGGACGAGCCCCGGTCAGGTCGCGGCCCTCGCGCTGCCGGGTCCAGATGCCCTGCTCGAGCGCGTCCAGGGCGAGATCGGTCCGCAGCGATGCCGACACGCGCCACCCAACGATGCGGCGGGAGGACAGGTCCAGCACGAACGCGACGTACACGAACCCACCTAGGCCGTCCACCTGGCCTTGGAGGTCAGGGAGTGGTGCGTCTGTTCTGGTCATGACCCGAGTGTGCGCGCTTCTGTCGAGCACCCCACGAGCGCGAATTTTGGTCCCCATTTTGGTACCCCAGGCCGTTCTGGAGCCATCCGCATCCCGGACAGAGCAAGGCCCCGACCGCGTTTCCGCTGGCCGGGGCCTGTCCTACTGTCTCAACACAGTGCGCGCCCGAAGGGATTCGAACCCCTAACCTTCTGATCCGTAGTCAGATGCTCTATCCGTTGAGCTACGGGCGCTGGCCGTCTCGGCGTGCCGAGCGACAGTCGACGATCTTAGCGCCCGGCGCCGCGGGGACGAAATCGCGGGGCGAGGGGGCGGCATACAGCCTGGTCGGGAGCCCTTGTGAGACGTTCCACAGCCGCGTAAACGTTTCCATGGTGAGGGGTCTTGCGGGGCCTCCGTATCGTTGGATCAGGCCGTCTGATGGCTCATTCCGGGAACTGTCCGGAACCGCTGGCGGCAC
>Ga0075163_10005004_pt1 | contig 17732 bp, 11 predicted proteins | sample JI1023141ADNA_FD_71478 | JGI IMG/M metagenome (GOLD analysis project Ga0075163, IMG submission 71478) | Wastewater effluent complex algal communities from Wisconsin, to seasonally profile nutrient transformation and Carbon sequestration -... | ecosystem: Engineered > WWTP > Effluent > Algae...
CAAGATCCTCAAGGTGCCCAGCACCGTCTGGATCAACCCACCAGCCCAACGCCCCACACAGGAGGCCGACACGACAGCCGCTTAACACACGATGGACTCATCCGCCTTGACAAATTCCGCTGGGGCTTTCGTCTTACCGATGGGTCTGGTCGTGATCGCCCTGCATCCCTATTGGCGCGGGCCGGCGGCATTCATGGTGTCAACTGTGGGATGGCTGACCGCGTTCAAGGGCCTGGCATTGTTGACCTTTCCGAGAAGCTACATATTGATGGGTCAGGAATGGGCGGTGCGGCCGTGGTGGCAAATCAGCGTCGCCTTGATGGGACTGGTCGGCCTGTACCTGACTCTCGCCGGATGGGCTCCGGCATCTCGCCGGCCGGTTGAGCACCGCCCAGTCGGTGAAAGCGCAGTCGGTGCTAACGCTGGCAATCTGCCGCATGCGCCCTGAACTCATGCATAAACGACACCCATGACGACTGCCGATGCAGTGCGCATCTTCAACAAGCACGTGCTCAGCGCCTTCCACCTGTTCCGTATCGCAAATTTCGTCAAAGTTGTTCTGGAAAAATAGTTTTCGCTTCGACAAGGTTGGGAGAGTCGTGGAATCGGAATACTTTCGCCCGCTCAAACCGACCCCGGTGACCGTGCTGAGCGGCTTTACTCCCGTCGGGGCGTATCGCAGGGTGAAGGTCACGTGCATCGCTCACCCGCTCGGTGACCGGAATGGAGGTCGAAATGTCTACTGCGGCAACACAGCGCGGCATCGTGGTTGGTGTCGACGGGTCGCCGAACTCACTGATCGCGGTTGATTGGGCGGCATACGAAGCGGCCTTGCGTAAGGTGCCTTTGAGTGTCGTCAATGTGTTGAACCCGTGGTCGGCGCCCACACTCCGCGGGGTTCCCATGCCCATGCCACCCTCGTATACCCGGCTGGAACAAGAAGAGAGATCCAAACTCCTCGGCGACACCGTCAAAGCTGCGCGGCAGATCGGTCCGATCGACATCAGCAGTGAGTTGGTGATCGGGCCTCCGACACAGACCCTGGTCGAATTGTCCCGGGATGCCGAGATGCTGGTCGTCGGCAGACATGGCCGCGGCGCGATGGCCAGAGTGCTCCTCGGCTCGGTCAGCAGCGCGCTGGTACATCACGCCCACTGCCCCATCGCAGTCATCCCCGAGTCGGATTCGTCGATTCCCCACCCGTCAAAGGCGCCGGTGCTGCTCGGCATAGACGGCACCCCCGCATCGGAGTCCGCAACCGCGATCGCGTTCAACGAAGCATCTTGGCGCGGAGTGGAACTGGTTGTGCTCCATGCATGGAGCGACACGACATTGTTTGGACTCCGCACCCCAGACTGGTCGAGCCTAGAAGCAGATGCCAGGGAACTCCTGGCGGAGCGACTAGCCGGCTGGCAGGAGCGCTTTCCCGACGTCATCGTTCATCGGGTGCTCGTGAACGATCGACCTGCCCAACAACTGCTTGAACAATCCAGATCCGCCGAACTGGTCGTCGTCGGTAGCCACGGCCGCGGTGGGTTTACCGGGATGTTGCTGGGCTCTGTGAGCACCGCGGTAGTACACCAGGCCCAGACACCGGTGATCATCGCCCGGCGGCCTTGAGCAATGACTGCGCAAGTTCCAGGCCCGGAAGTCCGCCGGCGTCAACGAGATTGCTCGACAAGAGGAGGACCATCATGACGGTAGCCGGATTACGGAATCAGCGGCCACGCCGTGTGTTTCGAGACCGTCGCGAAGCAGGGCAAGTGCTTGCGGGCTTGCTGCAGTCCTACCGGGGCAAGCCGGGTGTTCTGGTCCTTGGACTCGCCCGCGGCGGAATTCCTGTTGCTTACGAAGTCGCGAATGCGCTCGGTGCACCGCTGGACGCGTTCATCGTCCGCAAGCTCGGGGCGCCAGGTCATGAGGAATTCGCGGTGGGTGCGCTCGCCAGCGGCGGCCGAGTCGTCGTCAACGACGACATGCTGCGCGCTCTTCGGATTACTCCGCAGCAACTACGCGAAGTCGCCGATCGGGAAGGACGCGAGCTGATCCGTCGCGAGGCTGTTTACCGCGATGGCCGGCCGCCGCTGGACGTCGCCGGGAAGACCGTGATTCTGGTTGATGACGGGTTGGCGACGGGGTCCAGCATGCTTGCCGCCGTGCAGGCACTGCGCGACAGCGAACCGGCCGCGATCGTCATCGCGGTTCCCGCTGCTCCGGAGTCGACTTGCCGCGAGTTCGCAGCAATCGTCGATGAGGTGGTGTGCGCATCCATGCCCACACCGTTCCTGGCTGTCGGCGAATCTTTCTGGGATTTCAGCCAAGTCACGGATGCCGAAGTGCGTGAGCTGCTTTCCCGGCCCACGCCGGGTGCGCCTATGCCCTTGGCGCAACAACGAAGTGCCGATCTGGTGGCGCGCGCCGCGATCGACGCCCCCGGGGGAATCCCGCCGCACGAGGTGCTGGACGACCTCATCGGCGATGCACGAATCGTGCTTATCGGCGAGAGTTCCCACGGGACCCATGAGTTCTACGACGCTCGTGCGGAAATCACCAAGTGGCTCATCACGAAGAAGGGCTTCAATGCCGTCGCGGCCGAGGCGGACTGGCCGGACGCATACCGCGTCAACCGCTACGTGCGGGGGCTTGGTGACGATGCCACGCCGGAGGAAGCGCTGCGCGGGTTCGAGCGCTTCCCTGCCTGGATGTGGCGCAACACCGTGGTTGAGAGCTTTGTGGGATGGCTTCGTTGGCATAACGGACGGTGCGAGGTCGACGGCAGACGCCAGACCGGGTTCTACGGATTGGATCTCTACAGCCTGCATCGATCGATGCAAGAGGTCATCAGCTATCTAGACGCAATCGACCCGGCTGCGGCGGCCCGCGCCAAGGACCGCTACTCGTGTTTCGACCACTCGTCCGGCAACGACGGACAGGCCTACGGCTACGCAGCTGCGTTCGGCGCCGGCCCGACGTGCGAACGTCAGGCCGTCGAGCAGTTGGTCGAATTACGTCGCAATGCCGAGGAATACCTGAAAAAAGACGGCCGGATCGCCGAGGACGAACTGTTCTACGCCCAGCAGAACGCCGCCACGGTGCGAAACGCCGAAGCGTACTACCGCTCCATGTTCCGCGGACGCGTCACGTCCTGGAACATGCGCGACGAGCACATGGCCCAGACCCTCAACTCGCTGCAAATCCATCTGGACAAGCACAGCGGCACCGAACCCGCCCGAATCGTGGTGTGGGCGCACAACTCTCACGTCGGCGATGCCCGAGCCACCGAAGTATCCGCGGACGGCCAGCTCACCATCGGCCAGCTGGCACGCGAGAAGTATGGCGCAGGATGCCGGCTCATCGGATTCAGCACCTACAGCGGCACCGTGACAGCCGCGAGCGAATGGGGCGGTATCGCCGAACGCAAGGTAGTTCGTCCGGCACTGACGGGCAGCATCGAGAAGCTGTTGCACGACAGCGGAAAGGCGTCGTTCCTCGTGCCGATGCACGACGGCTCCCCCGCTGCGGATGCGCTGGAAGTGGTCCGACTCGGCCGTGCCATCGGAGTGATCTATCTGCCACAGACCGAACGGCAGAGCCACTATTTCCACGTTCGCCCATCCGATCAGTTCGACGCGATGATTCACATCGATGAGACCCGTGCGCTGGAGCCACTGGAGCCGGAAAGCATCTGGATCGTGGGAGAAACCCCGGAGACCTATCCGAGCGGTCTCTAAGCTTTGGATAGACGAATACGGGAGCCGCGCCGTGAGTGCCGACAGGACCTGCCATTAAAGGACATCGAATCGTCACGTTGACGATGAACCCCGCCCTCGATATCACGACCAGCACAGCGACGGTGCAACGGACGGAAAAGCTGCGCTGCTCGGCCGCCCGTTACGATCCGGGCGGTGGCGGTGTCAACGTGGCGCATGTCGCCGATGTGTTGGGCGCCCAGGCGACGGCGATATTGCCGGCCGGCGGCCCGGCGGGCGAGATGGTGTGCAAACTGCTCGTCGATCAGGGGCTCACCATTCAACAGATCAAGATCAGTGGGGCGACCCGCGAGAGCTTCTCGGTCAACGAACTCAGCACCGAAAGCCAATATCGGTTCATACTTCCCGGGCCGGAATTGAGTCCTGCCGAACAGGACAAATGCCTGCGGACATTGCGACAGGCCGCGGCGTCGGCAGCAATCGTCGTGGCCAGTGGCAGCCTTCCGCCCGGTGTCCCGCCAGACTTCTACCAGCAGGTGTCCAACGTGTGCGCCGAGATTGGCGCGACATTCATGCTGGACACCTCGGGCGGTGGACTCAAGCGAATCGAGTCGGGGGTGTTCCTGCTCAAACCGAGTCTTCGCGAACTACGCGAGTGCGTCGATCAGGAGCTTGGTACCGAGTCGGAGCAGCTTGCCGCCGCACGCGGCCTGGTCACACGCGGACGCGCCCAGCACGTCCTCGTCTCGCTGGGCGCTCGGGGGGCTCTGCTGGCCAACCGACAAGGCGCACAAAGGTTCTCGCCGGTACATGTCCCACCGGGAAGCGGTGTCGGCGCCGGCGATGCCATGGTCGCCGGCGTAGCAGTCGGCCTCACTCGGGGCTGGCCATTGACCAAGGCGATCCAGTTGGGGGTAGCCGCGGGAGCCGCCGCACTGATGACTCCGGGCACGGCGCCCCCTACCCGCGAAGCCACCGAAAGACTGTTCGCGCAGACCCAGGAACCTGCCGATCTGGATCTCACTCCCAGTTCGGATGAGTAACTGGCCGGGATCTGCATCCCTTCTCAGGCGATGTTGCTTATGTGGCGGGTTCGGAGCCGAAGGCGAAGCGCCGGCCGGTGACTCTGTCGGGACTGATTCGGACGAAATGTTGCTTAGGGGTGACAGTCCACGGGAGCAACGGTGCGCGCTCAGCCTCGTCGATCTCTTCGCCGGCGCGGAGGGTGCGTGCAGTACCGCGGACGATCACGCTCCACCCCTCCTCGGCATTGTGTCCATCGGCCTCGAATAACACGCTGTTGTTGATGGCAGCGCTGACCAGCTTTGTGCCCAGAGCTGTGCGGAACAGCACACTACGATTCTGAACCACGAAATTGACGGGGAAAATCTCGGGCTGGCCGTCGACGCTCGTGACGAGGCGACCCAACGGCACACTCGACAGCAGATTCCAGCAATCGGACGCTGACAGGATGGAAACCCCTTGAGAATCTTCGGACATGACGGCAACGCTACCGGCCGCGGTCGGTGCCGGATGCGGCCAAAGGTCCCAACAATCACGAAACGCTAGCCCGGGGCTGCGATCTGCAGCATCACCCACGGTATTGCTGCTGTCGAGGTTGACGCATGCTTACTCCCCTGATCCCAACAGCGCCGTCCGCTTCCCGCTCCACGTCACCACCAGCGCGTCCCGGGCCCGACTGCTGGCGACGTACAGCAGCGACCGTTCCCGCAGCAGCGCCTCGCTCCTCTCCTCATCGGGCACATTGCGCAATGTCGCGGGCGAGGGGACATGCTTATCGTCGGCCCCCGACAAGATCACCCGGGAGAACTCCATGCCCTTGGCCCGGTGCATGGTCAAGACCAGTGGATACCCTGGCGACGCGGCGTTCTTGTCGAGGGCCCGAACGGTCACGTCCCTCTCCCCCAGACCGCGAACGAATCGGTCGCGGTCGTCCTGATTGCGGGTCAGTACCGCGATGCTCTCCGGTTCCACTTCCCCTTCCGCGAGCCACGATTTGATCTTTGTGGCGACGGCTTCCAGTTCGGCGGCTTGGCTTTCGCAGGCTATGAGTTCGGGTGCCGGACCGTTGCGCGCGGAACGGTAGTGCTGGGTCGTCTCATCGTTCTGTTCCAGGTCGGAATAGTCGGCGCCGGCGAGCACGCCCACCGCGAACTGTAGGTTTTGCGCGGTGGTCCGGTAGTTCAGGGTGAGCCGGCGAGCCCTGCCACTGATCTTGATCCCGAAGCGGCTCAACACAATCGGGCTTCCGTAGATTCGTTGATGCGAATCTTCCGCGATGAACAGATCGTTGGGCCCTTCTGCCACCAATGCCCGCAACATCGCCCAATGTGTGGCGTGCAGGTCCTGCGCCTCGTCGATGAGGACGTGGTCGGCCATGTAACCACCACCGCCTGCGGCGCGAATCCGCAGCACTTCGGCAGCGAGTGCCAGCACTTCGGGGAAGCTGATCGTCTCGTCCATCTGGCTGTGCCGCCGATACGCGTCGAAGAGCTTCCACAGCCCGATCCGCTGCGGGCGACTCAAGCGCACTCCCCGTCCCGGGCGGGCCACCTTCGCGTACTGCTCCCGGTTGGTGATCCGATTAGCCAACACCACGGCGACGTATTCGCTTTCCAGGAATGACGGGGCGGTAAGTCGGGCTTCGAGCCCGGATTCGACACTCTGGGCTACTTCGCGCCAGACCGCATCGGATGCGGTGCGCCGAGATCCGAATTCGATTCCGCTGCGGCCGAATACCACTGATGAGGCGTCCGCCAGGACGGTGTCGGGAGCACGGTCAAGGACCGCCTTACCCAGCGCATCGATGCCGCCGACATACACGCCCGGATCACCGGGTTTCGCGGCGATCCGAAGCCCGGGGTCCAGAGCGACGAGGTCGGCACGTAGTCCCTGAGCCAGGGTGGCGTTATAGGTGGTGAGGACTATCCGCGCGTCAGGGTTTTCTCGGCTGAGCCGGCGAGCCCGGTGGATCGCGACGACGGTCTTTCCGGTGCCCGCCCCGCCGGACAGCCGATACGAACCGTTGTAGTCGATGTCGACGTAGCGGCGCTGTTCAGGGTGCAGGAAGATCCGCCAGGCCGTGAAGTCACCGCCCTCGATCACTCGACGCAATTCCTCGTTGTCTTCGATGAACGCGAACTGCATTTTGGAGGCCGGCCGTTCCAGGGCCTTGATGATCTGCTCGTCCTCATCGAGTCCTGCGTCGACGGATTCGTCGGCGAAGCCGTGCTTCTCGCAAATGTCGTCGATGGAGATGCCGGTCGCCAAGTCGAGCAGCGCGCTGCCCTCCCAGTCGACTCCGCCCTCGGCAGCATCGACCAGACTCGATTCATCGGGTGCGGCCATCGCCCTGGCGGCAATCGCCGGGGAGATCCCGAGCCGATCGGTGAGGTCCTCCAGGGTGTACCCGACCCCGGCGAGATAGGACAGATCTGATTCAGGAACCTGCTGGGGCGCAACAAGAGTCGACGATTCCTGTGCAGCCGGTTCGAGGTCCCCGATCAGTCCCTCGAGGGTGCCATTGATGGGATTGACGCGCAGCGTTGCCTTTTCGGCGAGTTTGATCGCATCGTCGTGGTTCCAGGTCCCCATGTAGATGTAGGTCGGGGTGCCGGATTTGTCATCGACCTTGAAAAGCACTGCACGGTAGTGGATGTCGACGCGTCCGGTCCGTACTCGTGGATCGGTCGCCACTCGCATCGGTTCGATGTGCAGGGCGGGCGAGGTGTCGTCGGTGTTGAGTTTCTCGAAGAACTCGTAGACCTTCTTCTTGATCGAGCCGTCCAGCTTGGACATCGCCTTGCTGTTGGACGCGATCACCAGATTCGCCACTACATCACTCCGTTCGATTTCAACGCCGCCAGGATCTGCGGAACGTCTGCCGGGCAGAGGGTCCACCCTTCGGCACCATCGGTGCTGTCGAATTTCACTCCGACGCGGACTTCGGCCCACGCCAGATCGATGACCTCACCGTCGTCGGTCTCGTAGCCCAGGGCCGGCACCGTCGCGCCGGCGTCCGCCAGGGCTCGGATCAGATCGCGTTCCGCCTCCGAGATCGCCTCGTTGAGAACCAGTTCCCATTCGGCAGACAGTGCAACCTCATCGGAGGCGACCGCGCCTTCGGTCGGCGACGAAGACAACACGGAATAGGAGCTCGCCCGGTGACGTCTGCTCAAGCCCAGCCAGTTCGACAGCCGCAGCCATTCCTTCCACGCTTTACCGTCCAGGCTGCCGATCTGCTGGTCGCGATCGTCGACGGCAAGGACGGCGCGCGGCGGGTCGTGCATCGTGCGCACGCCTGCCGTCAATGCGAGGCCGCCATCGACGAACGACCAGCACACGTCAGACCCGTCCACTGCGAACGGTGCAACTCCATCGAGGGCCGCCGTCGCCGCAGCAGCGATCGACTCGGAGTCGGAGCGCGCACGATTATCACTGCGCACGAAGAGCAATGGCAGGTGGTCGCCGAAGTGAGCCCACGCGTGCACATCCGGGTCGACCATGAACTCCAGCAGTTGGGTAACGGGGTCCTTCGCCAATAGCCGGATCAGGCTCGGCTTGACGTGAAACTGGCCGGTGACGATATGGGCCGCCTTCTGCTCGAACCACTCGGGTTCAGCGGATTCCCCGGACTTGAACCGCTGTAGGTCCTCGTGGCCGAACGACCACACCAGATAGCCCGCGTTTCGTAGGGCGGCCCGTTTGTCGACGTCATCAGCGACCCGATTGATCTCGGCGGTCGCGTGAAAGGCCCGCCCGTCGGCAAAGATGGCGATCTGTGGAATATCGGGGTCAGCGGTTTGTAACACGAAGTCCGGTACTACGAAATCGAGCGAAACCTGCGGCCGCAGTGACCATTTCCGTGGCGTCCTGCCCGGCAAAGTGATCGTCGCCGAAGGTCCTTTGCCACCGGGCTTTTCGACGACGGCTGCGCCCATCGCCTTGAGCCGCTCCAGGAAGGAGAAGTAGAAGTCGCGTTCCAGAAACGATTCGTCACTGATCGGCGTTGGCGGAGGGGCTTTTTCGCTGACTCCGGCGGTCCAGTCGTCGACGTCGGGGGTGGCGTGCGCGCCGACGCCGAGGATTTCTTCGAGGAGCTTCAATGCGGTAGCGCGCGACACCTTGTCCATCTCTTGTGGCGGCGCGAAGGGCAGCAGACAGCGATGGCATGCGAGCCGATCCTCGTCGCGGCACGGGCATTCCCGGACGACCCGTCGAGCTTCGGCGAGCACCGCCCAGACCTTGGCATGATCGGAGAACTCGGCGAGATACCCTGTACCACCAGGAACGGTGTCGTGGATCAGCAATGCACGCCGCTCAGGCGCGCGAAGAGCGTCGCTGATGGCGGTGACGTCGAGATGTTCGGGCGAGCCACCGATGACTTGACGTAGCCCCAGCATTATTGCGGCCGCCAGGCTGGGGTGGGCGAAGCTGTCGTACTCCATCTTCGGCGGGAGGTGCAGCAGCACGCCTTGGGTTCGCAGCGTCCGCGCCAGCGCGATCTCGCGCACATCCTCGGTCGCCATGTCGCGCAATCGACACCAAGTGCGGTGTTCGTAGCGGCTATTGCGACCGGCGGCCGCGTCGAGCTGACCGCACGATGCGCACACCCGGAACAATCCGCTGGCGGTCTCCTGCCCCGCGATGATGCGTTTCTTGCCCTGCGAGGTGCGCTTGCCCAGGTTCAGCCAGCGAATGTCCATGCGGCGCACATACTCTGCACCGAACTCGGATTCGGCTCGGAACCAGGTGCGGCCCACGTAGGCGGGATCGATGTCGGCGGCCACGCCGACGGTGAAGGGCTCGCGTTTGCGTTCGTCGCGAATCTCGTTGATGGCGGCTTCATCTCGACGCACCTCGGCCGACACTCGCGTCATCTCGACGACGTGCAGATGCTGGCTGACATCGGCGATGCCGCCGTTGTGACAACGCGGGCAGGAGGCTACGGCCTGCGCCCCGGTTGCGACCGAACCGATCCCGGCCCACCCGCATTGCGGGCACACCTGCCAGGCATGGATATTCGACTCGCCGCTGCCCAGATCGACCGCGTCGATGGTCACCGCCAAGCCTTGGGCGTAGAAGGTTGCGCCGGGGGCCAGTTCGGTCAGGGCTACCCGGGATCCGCGGCGGTAACTGAGTTCCTCACCCATGTAGGCGTTGGTGTCGGGATCGATCCAGGTGACGCCGACATCAAGGGTGACCGTGTCGTCGAGCAGAGTGTAGTTGGGCAGCACGCCGTAGCGTTCCAGCACCGAGATCCAGTAGTCGCGGGTCAACGAGTTAATCTGCGCGCCAAGCAGTTTACGAGATCCCTTCGCGATCCGCAGCGCCCGCTTGTCGTCATCGGTGGCGGCGGGCGACGCGGCTCGCCGCTCGAACTCGGGCAGATCGGCCTCGACCGTAGCCAACCGGGCAGTCAGTTCGTCCAGATCGCGCCGCCATTGATAGGCCGCCGACATCAGATGCTCGGTCAGACCGCTCTGACCGCCTTCCGGCGGTGACGTCGCCCAGTGCCGCAGTGCTGCAGCGGAATCCGAGCTGAGGTGGTCGCCGAACTGCCCCAGAAATCGAGCCAGCAGTGCATCAGCATCGACCGCGGCTGTCTCCATCAGGCGGACCAACCAGCTTTCGGCGCCGGGGTCGCCCAGGACCGTGCGGGCATCCTTGGGCGCCTCCCTCTGGGGATCGCGGGCAAAGCCGTCGATGATGTGGGCGACGTACTGTCGCTGCAGGATCTCCTCGGCGCTGAGGAACGTCGCCGGGGGCCGCACATCCCCTTGGATCACCGACAGCGGTTCGAACAGCTTCGGCAGATGCTCGCCCCGCCCGCGCACATAGGCCAGCACCAGCGAGTTGCCGGTCAGCCGCCCCGCCCTACCCACTCGCTGCAGATACGACGCCACCGATCGCGGAAGCGACCCGAGCATCACCGTTGACAGGTCGCCGATGTCTATCCCCATCTCCAGCGTCGGGGTTGCGACAAGCACGTTCGGGGCCTGTGGATCGGTGCCGCCGCGTTTGAAAGCGTTTTCGTAGCCAAGCCGAACGGCGTTGGGCAGCAGCGAGGTGTGCTCGCGTGCCACGACTCGCTTCATCTCGGTGGAGTCGTACAGGCGACGGTAGAAGTTGTCGGCACGGGGCGCACGGTGCAGGCTGCCGGGGCAGCGAGTCAACACGCATGGGGCGCCGTCGAGTTCGTCGACGGTGGTGATGCTGCCCGGCACGGGTGTCTGGCAGACGTCGCAGGCCAGCAGGTGCCGCTCGCCGAGCAGTGCGTCGACGGTGGGTGCGCTCACCTGGACCGTCGCCGGGGCCAGTCCGTACACGGTGGAGCCGGTTTCGGTGAGGACGGTGCTGAGCACCATCTGTTGTGCGAGTTCGGCGAATAGCGCTTTGATCAGGAATGCGCCGTCGTGCGGGCTGACGTCGAGGCAGCGGGACGTCCAGATGGCGTACCACGAGGAGTTCGCGGTGATCGGATCGAATCCTTCCGGCAGCGCGCCTGTTCCGGACTTCAGTGCGGGAAATGCTGGTGCGGCACGGCCTTTGGGGAAGGCCGGCATGCCCTGGCCGCGCGGCCGGCCACCCCAGATGTGGTAGCGGTTGGCGTTCTTCTCCAGGTAGGGCCGTAGCCAGTCATGGTGGATCCCCCCGCGGGTGCGGATGCGTTCGACCGTTCCGCGTACCCATCGGGCCAATGCTTTGTCGGACACGCCCGTCAGTGGAAATTGTGTGGAGTCGGTTTTGTCTATTGCGCGGCGGCCGATGATGACCGCCCGGTCCGGTGCCCCGAGGTACACCTCGGCGGCAACGCTGCCGGTGAGTTCCAGTGTGCGGCCGGTGCGGGATTGCAGCCCGAACTCCATGTCGACGTCGAACTGCAGGCGCCGTTTGGCCTTGTTCTCCGCCGCCCGTCGAGTGTTGGGATGGACCTCGGGATTCCAGAAGCCGATGAACTCGTCGCGGTCGACGATGTCTGGCGGCAGCAACTGATAGCGCAATATCGGGTCGCCTCCGGCGCGCGCGACGACTGCTTGGGCCAGTTCGGTCAGGTCGAGTTCGCTGTCGCCGAGTGCCCCGCGCAATGCGGTGCGCAAGCTGAGGCTGTGGGAGCGCGCCTGGACGAATCCGGCGCGGTGCGCGGCGTCCTGCACGCTGTCGGTGAACATCAGCGCCTTCTTCTCGCCGGCGTCAAGATTCTTGTCGCCGAACAGGTTCGACAGCGTGACCGACAGCTGGGTGGCGACCGCGCTGCCCATGAACCGGATGCCGTCGGCGGCTCCACAGGCCGGACACACGTCGTGGGTGGATTGTTCGTCCGCGTCGGGTCCGACGAGGGTCAGCACCGGCAGTACCCGTCCGTCGAGCACCTCCATGCTGTCCGGGTCGGGTGTGGTGTCGAGAAGTTCGCGGTGGTCGAGGTGGAACCAGCGCAGCCCTTCGACCCCAGTGGCCACCTGCGCCTCGGCCGGCGCGGAAATCAGCGCCCGAAAGCGTGAGGCGCCTGCCGCGTGGTCGGCGCGGATGGCTTCGTCGGTGACGTCCAGGGCGCTGCCGGTGGGCGCCAGCCGTGCACCCCATCCGGAACGCCCGCAGTGCCGGCAGTACACCGCCGGGAGAAACAGCTCACTCTCATCGGCGACCGCGCCGTCATCCGACCAGCGATAGGCCGCGGCGGAACGAACTGCCCGGTCGACGCGGCTGAGTTCCCTGATCCACAGGTGGACATCGACGCCGAGTGCGGCCCGTCCTGTTTCGGCTCGGATGTGGGACAGCAGCGCAAAGATGTATTCCAGCAGGCGAATTCGCTGAGCCCGAACTCGCGCCGCATCTCGATCGGCGGCAATGACGGGGAACACCTGCTCGGCGAGATCTGCCAGCGACTTCGCTTCGACGCTGTGGGCGAGTATCTCGACGATCAAGGGGTGGCGCTTGATCTGGTCGAGCATCTCCCCCGTGGCCAGCGAAACACTGGATGCTGTTGGGGCGTCGAATAATTCGCCGAAGACGGCCGATGCGATGGCGTGATTGTCGGGGGCACCGTGCTGCGCGGTGGCGATCCGGTCGACCGCCTCGGGCAGCGCCGGGTCGGTGGGAACGAAGTCGCCATCACGGGCGCTGCTTCGCTGAGTCAACCACTGCTCGGGGGTGAGCCGCGTTTCCTCGACTACCGAATCCGGCTCGAATCGCTCACCGAACACGGTGTGGGCGAAATCCAGCATGGCTACCGGAGCGCTTCCCGAACCGAGTGTGGCCGACGTGGCGACCGGGGTGACCCGCCCCAGCGGACGGGAAGGGTCGTCGTCAGTGACTTTTGAGGAGCCACTCCAGTGACTCTTGAGAGTGAGGCCCAACCGGCGCAACAGCATTGCCACGTCGGTGCCTTGCGCGCCGTCGTAGGTGTGGAACTCGTCGAGCACCAAGAACTGCAACGATTCAGCTGACAGCCGCCACATGTCGGCGCGGCCGGGATGCAGCAGCATGTGGTCGAGCATCTTGTAATTGGTGAGCAGGATGTCCGGCGGCGCATCGTGCATCAGCGCCCGGTCGGTGATGAGACCGTCGGCCGAGACTCGCGTGCGTCCCCCGGTCGACTGTTCGCCGGTGTAAAGCCCGGCAGTGACCGCTGACAGCGCGGGATCACCGGAGATCAGGGCGGCCAGCCGCTCCGCCTGATCGTTGGCCAGCGCGTTCATCGGGTAGAGGATCAGCGCCTTCATTCCGGTGACGCCGGCTTTCCGTGCCCGTAGAACGTGATCGAGAACCGGCAGCAGGAACGCCTCGGTTTTGCCCGAACCAGTCCCCGTCGTGACCAGGGTGGGCTGCGGGCGGTCACGGTACTTGGTGGACAACCGCTCGAAGGCACGAGCCTGATGCCCGTAGGGAGTGAAGCCCTCCGGCCACCAGTCGAGGTGATCGGCCCAGTCATCGGCGGCCGGCGCAAACGGCAGCCGCAGCCGCACATACGGACCCTTGAACATGCCGGTGTCGGGGTCACCGACGAAATCGGTCAGCGCCGCCCGGGCGTCAGGATCAGTCAGCGCGAATGTCGTTGCCAGATAGTCGGTCAGGCCCTCACGCAGATGCTCGGCCTGCAGGGTCGGAAGTAGTGCGCCCATGACATCAGGAGTCTAGGTGCCAGCACCGACGATTCTGATGCCTTGACCGGCATCTCTCGTACGACGTCACGAGAGAAAGTCGTCGAGCCACTGCCGGATGCTGAATGCGCAACCTTCATCGATGTATCCGGCGCGACCAGTTATACGCGCTCGGCTAATCGTCCTGGGCTGCTCAGTCATCGCGTACGAAGTCTCAGGCAGCGCGAGTTGCTCGCCCCGGAGCTCGACGTGATGCGGCCAGCGGCGGTTCGTCGTCGTTACGGGCACGACGATGGCGAGTTCTTGAACCGCCCGCAGATAACCTGCTGACGCCACGACCACGGCGGGACGCGTTCCTGCCTGTTCACGGCCAACAGTTGGGTCGAGACTGACCCAGATGACCATGCCGGGTGTGAGTGGTTCACTCACCGGTGGCGTCGCCTTCGACTGCTTCCCAGAGCGCCGTTTCGTTTCGCCAACTGTCAAGTGTTGGTTGATCAGCGTCAGCCATGGCGGTCGCGACGGCATCGAGTCGGCGCCGCCGATCGTGCTCGTCCAGCAATTCTTGAAGAAACGCTTGAGCCGTCTTGTGGTGTCGGGCGGCCTCGGTTGAAATCCTGTTGCGGAGGTCTTTGCTGACTTTGATGGTGGTGACAGCGTCTGGTCGCGTCATTGAGCGGTCCTTTCGCGATCGGCCAGGACATCCACCTAGACGCCCAGATCAGCGCTCAAGATGGACTCCTACAGATCCTACCTTTGGTATGCCCCAATCGGATATAAGAAGTATCCACCAGATCATCCGTCCAGAACTTCAGGGCCCCGTAGGCCAGCGGCGCCAGCGGGGCGTCGGCGACAAGTCAGCCGGATATGGTGAGTCATTCGAATGGAGGGATTGTCGCTGTGACCGATGATGCAAGAAACCTGGTGCCGGTCTGGGCTCTGGCTACCCGGGACGTGAGTTTGCCGCCGATCGCGGACAACGGGGTCATGACGCCAGAACGTCTCACTGAGCTCCGGAATGTGTTGGCGGCCCTGGCTGATTCGCCCATTGCCACTTTGGAGGCGCACCCCCTGCCTCAGAAGCTGGACAAGAGCCGCGGGCTTCATCTCGACAGCGCCAGTCCACTCGCAACACATCTATCCCAGCTCATCAGTCAGACGCCGAAAGCTGCTCCGGCAGCAGGCATCGGAGCCGCTGGTGAAGTCCTTTATCGGATGGTTGTCCCCGCCAAGGTTGCCGCAGAAGTTGGTGGCGGGCTCGTCAAGCCGATGACGTCAAAAGCGGGAGGGATTCATAGCGCCCTGAGGGGAGCCTCAGGAATTGTCGCGCAGGCCAGATTTGTTCCCGTCGCAGCCGGACAGGCCGCAACTATGGGTGCTGCAGGAGGAGTGACGGCGGGCGCGGGCGTCGCGGCAGCCGGCGTCGGGGCCTTAACTGTTGCCGCACCGCTGGTACTGATGGCCGTTGCCGTTGGCGTCAGCGCACACGCCGACCACAAGCGACAGGAGGCGGTCGAGAACATGACCGCGATGCTGGAAAAGCTGAATGACGACGCTCTCCGACGTGAGCGCAGCGCTCTCAACGGTTGCCGGCCGGCGATCGAGAAGGCCACTGCCATATTGCTCGACCAGGGACGTATTGGTGCGGCGCTCGGGTTGGATTCTGCTGTCTACGCCACGGACGTCGGAATTGCGGACGCCGAGGAGCGGCTCAAGAAGTGGCAGCGAACGATGTCGACACTCGATGGTAAACCTGTCGAATTAGCTTCACTGAGAAAGGCATTCGGTGGGGTCGACGAGAACGACGGCGAATTCCACGCCCACCTGAAACTTGCCGAACTTGCCATAGCCCTGAAGAAGCGGGTGATCGTCCTCCAAGCGGTCGAACATGCCCAGATGGACCCGTCCAATGCCTTCGAGAACTTTGTTCGTGCACTCAAGTCCGACCAGAAGCGGTTGACGGACCTCGAGTCTGGAATCGGAGCATTGCTCCGCGGGCTGTCGGAACTTCAACTGGACCGGTCGCACGGTATGCGCGACGTCGTCTTCACCGCAAGCGAGGTGGATGCATTGCTACGCACGTCCTATCAATTGCGCGAGTTGGGACAAGGGATCACGACCGATAATCGGCCATCCGATGTCGCAATCGAGATCGCGCGTAGTGCCGATGGTTCAGTCGTGGTGTTTCCAGCTATTGCTGCTTAACGGAGTCAACCCGACCAGGCTCGCACCATGAGCCAGTCGGGGAAATTGCGATGTCAGTACCGTCGGTCATACTCGGCGGCGGCACGTTTTCACGAGTGCACATTCACTGATACCGATCGGATCGAGGACGCCCATGAAGATCGTATTCCTCCACGGTATCGGCGACGGTGACCCGAACTACGAGTGGCTCATTGGACTCAACCGCGGCCTAAGCCAGGCAGGTCATGCCCCTGTCGATCGAGATCAAGTGATCGCGCCGCGATACAGCTCCTTCCTGGAGAGCGATAGCCGATCTGGGAAGTTACCTCCGTTGACCTACAAACCGAAGGATGAGCACATCGCACGCCGTGAGTTTGAGCGTCGGCAAGCTCGAGTACAGCGGATGCTGCGATCGCAGCACGCTGTGCGGACCTTCGGATTTCACCAGCTGCCGGATCCCGTGTTTGAGAACGTGGCCGAAGCAGTGGTCGATCAACTCCCCCTACTCGATCTTGAGCAGGTTCGACGCTACGTTCGCGACGACAAGGTCCGCGCCAACGTGATGAACCATATTCTCGGCTACTTGCCAACTCATGGCGATGTGCTTCTGATTGCGCACAGCCTGGGGTCGGTAATCGCCATCGACCTGCTTGACCACTTCCACGAGAATCTGCAGGTCAGGCGATTCATTACGATCGGCAGTCCGGCGAGTATCCGTGCCCTCCATGAAGGCAGCGAACGGCTGCTCAAGAAGTTCCCCTACGCCCGCGTCGATGACTGGTCGAATTTTCTCAATGTCCGTGACGTCGTCACTGGCGGTCGCGGACTTGCCAGCACTTTCCCTGGAGCTCAGGACTTCGTGCTCAACGGCATCAGCGGTCACGGTGCCGGGACCTACCTTGGCGATCCGGCCGTGACCAGCTTGGTCGCGGATGCGCTGTATCCGACGAAAGGGGTCGCGAAGTCGACCTCTTCGATCAGCGTCCGCATGGGTGAGGCAGAGGCCTCCCTGTTGTTAATCCAGCACTTCGCCGAAGCCGTGGCTCGAAACATCAAGGAAGACGAGAAGAAGGAGCGTTACCGCGCGACGCTCAAACTGTTGCGCGACGACCTTGCAGAGCAGCTAATGCACCGACAGGCCGCGGGGCAGGTTTTAGCGCCCGAGATGATCAAATTTATCAACGGCACACTGCCGCACCTGCCGCACCGGTGGGAGTTCCACGAAGCGATCGGCGAATTGGTCGTGCTCGCCTTGACCAATTGCATAACTCCGTACGAGATCGACACAGGCGACGCTCCGATGCAAGCACTTCAAGACATCGCCGTTGAACTCGGGTTCAGCCGCCAGACCGGTATCGCAGTCGGAACCGCGATCGACCAAGTGCAGGCATGCGTCATCGGAAAGAGCGGCGTGCCTTGGGGCCGCGTACTGACCGCCGCCGCAGGGGTTGCACTCTTGGCTGCAGGACCGGTTGGACTGGCAGTCGCCGCACCGGCAGGAGCGTTTGGCGCCGCCGCGATAACGGGCGGTCTGGCCGCGTTTGGACCTGGCGGCATGGTTGGCGGACTTGCGATGCTCGGCGGGTTGGCTGGCACCGGCGCGGCCGCCACTACCGCAGCATTCGTGGGTGGGTCTGGTGTGGGGGCCGCTAGCCCGGATTTTTCGTGGTGATTGGTGTGGGCTCGGCGTGATGTCGAGTTGTGTTGCTGGGTAGTG
>Ga0075163_10005006_pt1 | contig 17731 bp, 14 predicted proteins | sample JI1023141ADNA_FD_71478 | JGI IMG/M metagenome (GOLD analysis project Ga0075163, IMG submission 71478) | Wastewater effluent complex algal communities from Wisconsin, to seasonally profile nutrient transformation and Carbon sequestration -... | ecosystem: Engineered > WWTP > Effluent > Algae...
CCTTCTCTTCCTTTAGCTTTTCAAGCTTTGCTTGCTTCTCATCGGCACTTCCGCAGGCTATGACCACAACCGAAAGGAACGTGAGTGCTACTAGTTTATTAAAAATGGATTTCATAGTTATACGATTAGGGGGTAATTCTATTTTTTAAACGTTTCTGTGATGGTGTTGATTTTGCCGTATGCCTTTACCAAATCAATACGAGAGATAAGAGCATCATAAAGAGCATTATAATAATTGATCTGCGCTTCACGCAAAGCACTTTCTGCATCGGTCACTTCTAAACTGGAACCCACGCCTTGCTCGTACTTTACTTTTGTGACACGCGCAATTTTATCAGCCAATTCCATGTTACGGTTTTGTGCATCTAAACTTCTAAGTGCATTTTCGTAAGTAAGTGTTCCTTGCTTAATCTCCAATGAGATACCTTGTTTCAGCGAAGTAAAACTGTTCTCTATTTTTAGGGCTGTGAGTTTTTCTTGCTGAATGCGGTAGTTACGCTGCAGACCACTGAAAATGGGAATGTTCAAAGAAACCCCAAAAGAAGAAGTGGGGTACCACTTGTCGCGTCCTAATTGACTATTTTCCTCGAAAGAAGAGTTGGTCTTGAAAATCCCTGAAACATTTGGAGACTGTGTATTCATCCCAAAATCAGCAAAGGCCACAAGGCTTGGCATTCCTTCAGAGTACTTACTCTTTATGTTAAGATCTTGCAAGTCGCGATTGGTTTCCAAAATGCTGTACTCAATGCGAGTCGTATAGTCCCAGTCCTTAGCTAAAGAACTAATATCCCGGTCTACACGTAAATCCTCAATGGTTCCGGCAACAGCTATATCCATTTCTAACGGATAATTCATCTGGAACTTTAACAGGTTTAGTCCTAGTTCTTGTATGCTGATGAATTTATCGCGTTCAGCTTTTAAGTTGTTTAACGTCACCTCCGTGCGATCTACATCAATCGACTCTGCAAAACCATTTTCATTAAAGGCTTTGGTGGAACGAAATAATGAATCTACCCGGGCAATGTTAGCATCGAATAAGTTGATACGCTCTGAGTTAATGATCACACCGTAATAAGCTTTCGATACATTCTCAATAATTTGCTGACGTGTTAATTCAGATTGTTTCTCAGATAAGTCCTTATAGGTTCGGGAAGCCTTCAAACCAACTAAATAAGATGTATTAAAAAGTAATTGAGTGACAGAAATTCCAGCCTGACCATTACTTGGTAACTGGAATGGGTTCTTTGCAGCCACCACATCACCTTCTTCCAATCCTGGTACTCCACTCAAGTCTCCTAAGAAACCTTCAGGACCTTTATACTGAGCAAAGAATCTTCCTAACTGTTGATTGTGAAGAACCGTGGCTGATCCATCAATCTGAGGAAGACCAATGCCCGTAATTTCTCTCACTTTCGCTTTTGATATTTCCTCGTCCAGCTTGGCATTTTTTGCATTGACAGAATTCTCTAACGCATACGCAATAGCCTCCTCGAGGGTAAATGCTTTTGGTGTAGCCTGCTGTGCTTGTCCTGCAAGTGGCAGCAGTAGCACACTGATAAATAAGTAGAAATAGTATTTCATAGTTTTAAGAATTGATAGTTGGGGTTGACTTATTTTTATATTTCAAGTAGAGTTTTCTTCCTTTATCGGTTACCACACCAAACACAAACTGGTCGAAGATTTGAGTTTGCACCTCCGCCACTTTGAATTTACCTCTGGGGAAAATCTCTTCGTTAAAAGCCAGCTGAATCAATTCCAGCCTTACAATGGCCAAAATTTCCGGGCTAATATCTTCGCGAACAGTCCCCTCATCTATTCCCTTTGTCAGGTTGTCAATAATTTCCTTGACAATACCTTTTTTGAAGTTGATCCATACAGACCATGCTTTGGGGTGAAATTTTTGAATATCAAAAAGTAATGCCGGGTTAGCATCCTCCATCTCGTTTTTCAGACACACCGCGATCCTGGAAAGGTGATCAATTGCATTCTGAGAATCATCGCGCAATTTTTCATATACCGATCGCTGACTTACCAAATGATTCTTAGAAAACTCGGTTACCAAATCTTCCTTATCAGCAAAATGCTGATAAAGCGTTTTCTTGGAAACAGAAAGGTGACGGGCAATGTCATCCATGGAAATGCTGCGCACCCCATAGCGCATGAACAGCTCTTCGGCTCCTTTCAGTATTTTGTCTTTGATGTCTAACTCTTCCATAGGGGCACAAAACTGAGGAAACTTTTGACATTTTAAAAGTTTCCAACGTTTCCTTTAACGCCAATCCGACACAATGGTTGAGTTTTTTGAGATTATTCTTCTGAAATTCTTTTTGAAATGCTATTTCAACCGTTTGAAGTGTTCTGATCCGGGTTTGAGGTTTTCTCATCCCAGCGACACCATTTCTCTTTCATCCTCGCTTTGAAGCGTTCCCGATCTTCAGGACTCATGGTCTCAAACTTATTTAACATACGGTGTTTCCACTGCCATTTATGTTGGCCACCATTGCCACCTTTACCCCCAAAACCAAACAGTATTTTGGCTAAGAGCAAAAGCCCAAATGTTTCTGTAAGGGTTAGCTCCGGTAATCCAAATATTTTAGGCATCAACCAGTTCCAGAGGTACATGGTGATAAAACCGAACAGTGCGATGAGTGCCGCTCCAAACACAATCCACATCGCAATTTTTACTCCTTTGTTCATAATTCTTTACTTTAAATTCTACCCAACACTTTATTCGTATTCGTTGGTAAGACTATAATTCATCATATAATTTTTGCAGCCTTTTTCGTAAGGCAATAATCGCATAGCGCTTGCGCGATAGCAAGGTATTGATGGATACACCCGAAGCTTCCGCAATTTCCCGAAAACCCTTCTCCTCTATTTCATTTTGAATAAAGATATCTCGTTGGTCAGCGGGTAGTTCATCTAAGGCATCCATAATGGTGTCCCAAATCAATTCTCTGAAATAAGCATCCTCTGGCGTATTGCCCAGATCTGGCAAAATCTCTTGTAACGTAATCGGTGAATCCTCCTCCATAGAGGTGAGTCCTTCCAGATCAGCTCGCTGAGGTCTTACACTGTCTTTCCGATACCGATCGATAATTTTATTTCTCGCTACTGAATACAGCCAGGAGGTCGCACGATCCAACGACTCGATGGTGTCATAGGCTGACACAAATTGAAAGAACACATCCTGCAGAATATCTTCCGCTTCCTCTGTAGACGAAACACGGTTGCGAATGAAATTCAGCAACTTGCCCCGCTCTTTCAGAAAAGTCTCTTGTTGTGCCTGCATGGTTAAATCCATCGCCAAGGTCATATGCTTTTTATATGAAGTCGGGCGGGACGATTAAATATTGTAACAAGATCAGAAAAAATTTGGGCATTGGAGATACGGGCTTTGTAGTAGCTTGTGTTGATGATCCCTTCCAAGATTCACCTATATTCGTACCTAAGACCTCATTCATTGGAAACAGCCTACTTTACTTTTAAAGAATCAACACTCTGTTACCACAAGTTGGGGCGAGGTAACAAAACACTTCTCTTCTTTCATGGCTATGGACAGTACGGAAAGGTTTTTGAGGAGAACTCACGATTGTTAGGCGAAGAGTACACCTGTTATCTATTCGATCTGTTTTTTCATGGAGAAAGCCACTGGGGTTATGGAGAAGAGGTTCTTACAAAAGAGTTCTGGCATGAACTTGCTCATGCCTTCTTAAGAGAACAAAGGATTGATCGCTTCTCCCTGGCTGGTTTTAGTTTAGGTGGACGCTTTGTGCTTGCAACACTCGAAGCATGTCCTCAAAAAGTAGACAAAATCTTTTTGTTGGCGCCCGATGGGGTCAAAACCAATTTTTGGTATAACCTGGCCACCTATCCTGTTGCTTTTCGGAAGCTTTTTAAAAGCATGATTCTTCACCCCAACTATTTTTATACCACCGCAAATTTTATTCACAAACTAGGCTTGGTAGATCGGGGCCTGATTCGCTTTGCAGAAAGCCAGATGCGTACATTAGAAATGCGGAGTCGGGTTTACCACTCATGGGTAGTGTTTCGTGACTTGCAGTTTAACATGGCCACTATTGCTCAACTCATTCAAGAAAACAAAATTGCTGCCTCGCTTATTGTAGGTCGTTTTGACAAAGTAATCACGGTTGACAACATGCAGAAACTCCTTCGGCATTTACCTTCTTGTAAAGTAACCGTTCTAGAGACAGGGCACAATGGAATTATCACAAGTTGGGAACCTGGAAATGAAGACCAAGACTGACTAACACTGGGTAGTACTTTTGCCCGTCTGCGGTTGCTTCATCTGCTCTGAAGGGAAATGTTATTCCTGTATTCAGAAATACTTTTTCTGATAGGGTGATTCTCACACCACTATTCACACTTACTCCATAGTAGGTCTCACCGTTTTTGTACTTAATGGGACCAGATCCTGACACACTGGTAATGTCCACCGCATTGTACCCATACATTCCACTTATGTACGGGCAAAATTTATGGTCTGGCAAAATCTTTATAGAAAGCCCGGCATTACCGGCAATCTCTAACAAATTGTAGCCCACACCACCAAACAGTTCAACATGTCGGAAGGATAGCAAGCCGACCTTTAATCCAAAGCCACCATAATCCAAGCCCATTCCGAAACCGACATTAGAGTGGGACTGTTGCTGTGGTAACTTAACCCTGGGCCTCTTACCTTTTTGTGCATAGCCATAACTCATGACCACAGAGAACAAGGCTACAAAGAGAAATCGTTTGGTCATTTAAAGACTTGTAAACCTCAAAGCTAACAGAATGATAAAGCCCTGTCAAAATCCCCCAATTCCCCTTCGCTTTTTTAAGCTTTGTCCGTCAATAACCATTACTTTTGCAGCTTCTCAAATCCACCGTTATCATGGTTGCATTTTTCCGGAGTTCCAACGGCACAATTTACGCTGTTGGTGTGTCCTCTACTTTACAAACAGCTGATAGTCAAAAACTTGAATGGTTATTCAGCGGAGCGAAACAAGTGACTGAAAACTCCCTTCCTGGAGAATTTATTGGTCCTAGAAAAGAGATGATTACTCCCTGGAGCACCAATGCAGTGGAAATCACCCAAACGATGGGAATTGTCGGCATTCAGCGAATTGAAGAATTTCAGGTCTCAAGCCCTGCCATTCATTTCGACAGAATGTTGCAACAAAAATATCAAGGACTGAATCAGGATATTTTTACTATTCATCATACACCCGAAGAGATCAAAGAAATTGATTCCATCGCTGCCTACAGCGAGAAGGAAGGGTTGGCGCTTAGCAAAGAAGAAATTGAGTACCTGGATAATGTAAGCAAGGAGCTGGGTCGTAAACTTACCGATAGCGAAGTGTTTGGTTTCTCTCAGGTAAACTCAGAGCACTGCCGTCATAAAATTTTCAATGGCACTTTTATCATTGATGGTAAAGAGATGCCTACCACACTTTTCAAACTCATCAAAAAAACTTCGCAGGAAAATCCGAACTACATTGTCTCTGCTTACAAAGACAATGTTGCCTTTATCAAAGGCCCGAAGATTGAACAGTTTGCACCTGCTACCCAAGACAAACCAGATTTCTTTGAAGTAAAAGAAATTGACTCTGTTATTTCTCTCAAGGCAGAAACACACAACTTCCCGACCACAGTCGAACCTTTTAACGGTGCCGCTACAGGATCAGGCGGTGAAATTCGCGATCGCTTAGCAGGAGGAAAAGGTTCCTTGCCTTTGGCCGGAACAGCCGTGTACATTACCTCCTACCCACGCATGGATGAAGAACATGAATGGGAGAAAAAGTTTGGACCTAGAAAGTGGTTGTACCAAACACCTGAAGAGATATTAATCAAAGCCTCTGATGGTGCATCTGATTTTGGAAATAAATTTGGCCAGCCCCTCATCAATGGTAGTGTGCTCACCTTCGAGCATTTTGAAGGAGACAAAAAACTGGGTTTCGATAAAGTAATCATGTTAGCCGGAGGCATTGGCTACGGAAAAGAAAAAGACAGTCAGAAAGAACATTTACAAGCAGGCGATAAAATCGTATTGCTTGGCGGTGATAACTACCGCATTGGTATGGGCGGTGGTGCTGTTTCTTCTGTGGCAACAGGTGAGTACGGCAACGCTATTGAATTGAATGCCATTCAGCGTTCTAATCCTGAAATGCAAAAGCGTGCCATGAATGCCATTCGCGCCATGGTGGAAATGGAAAACAACCCTATCGTTTCTATTCACGATCATGGAGCCGGAGGACATTTCAACTGTTTGTCAGAATTATTAGAAGAAACCGGTGGTGCTATTGACACCAGTAAAATTCCTGTAGGTGACCCTACGCTTTCTGAAAGAGAAATACTCAGCAACGAATCACAAGAACGCATGGGTTTGGCGATGAAAGCCAAAGACATCGCACTACTCAAGCGCGTAGCAGATCGCGAGCGTTCTCCGATGTATGAAGTGGGTGAAGCGACTGGTGATCAGCAATTGGTTTTTGGAAAAGGAAGCGAGACAAAGAAGCCTATCAACTTTGCCGTAAAACATTTACTAGGCTCTTCACCTAAAACTATTCTCACTGATGCTTCCGCTACTTCTTCTTTTAAAGAAGTAAGCTATGATATTTCAAAATTTGAACACTACCTCTCGCAAGTGTTGCAAATAGAAGCTGTGGCGTGTAAAGATTGGTTGACGAATAAGGTCGATCGTTCTGTAAGCGGTCGTGTGGCAACACAACAAACCTGCGGACAAGTGCAATTGCCACTGAACAATGTAGGCGTTATGGCGCTCGATTTCTTAAGCAACAAAGGCATTGCTACTGCCAATGGCCATGCAGCCGGTGCTGCCTTGGTAAATCCTTCAGCAGGAAGCCAGCTCGCCATTGCTGAAGCACTGACCAACATCGTGTTTGCACCCCTTACACACGGTTTGAAAGGTGTCTCCTTAAGTGCCAACTGGATGTGGCCCGCCAAACAAAAAGGTGAGAACGCCCGATTATATGAAGCCGTAGAAACAGTTAGTGATTTCGCCCTTGCACTGGGTATCAATATTCCTACCGGAAAGGATTCATTGTCAATGACACAGAAATATCCGAACGGTGAAGTGGTGCAATCTCCGGGTACAGTTATTATCTCCGCAGTAGCGGAGGTGAGCGATATCCGTAAAACAATTTCACTTGCATTACAATCAATAGCAGGAAGCAAACTTATCTACATTGATTTTTCAAAAGATTCTTTAAAATTAGGTGGTAGCAGTTTTGCACAAGTGGTGAATGCCCTTGGTACTGAAACACCTTCCATTAAAGATTCAGCTTATTTTGTAAAAGCCTTTGCAGCGGTTCAGCAACTTATTAATCAAAACCTGGTACTAGCGGGTCATGATATTTCTTCTGGAGGTATCATCACTACTTTATTAGAGATGTGTTTCCCTACGCCAACTATTGGATTAACGATTACACATACCTTCGATCGTGATGTAGTAAAAGCATTATTCAGCGAAAACCCGGGCGTAGTACTCCAGGTAGAGAATGAAAAAGCAATTTCTGGGTTACTGAAAAATAATTCAGTTGATTATTCAGTAATTGGTGAAATTACAACAACTCGTCAATTATCAATTGTCAATTATCAATTGTCAATTGATAACCTAAGAGATGTTTGGTTCAAAACTTCTTACCTTTTCGATCGAAAGCAACGCAAAGCAGATCACGCACAGCAGCGCTTTGACAACTACAAGAAACAAACCCTCGATTATACCTTTCCTAAAAATTTCACTGGAAGCTTTGCTTCTTTTGAGTTAGATCAACATCGCAAAAAAGCAACAGGCATTCGCGCGGCTATCATACGTGAGAAAGGATCGAATGGAGATCGTGAGATGGCCTACGCCTTGTACTTAGCCGGCTTTGATGTGAAGGACGTGCACATGACTGATCTGATCACAGGCAGAGAAGACCTGAGTGATGTCAACATGATTGCTTTTGTAGGAGGTTTTTCTAATTCAGACGTATTAGGCTCTGCCAAAGGTTGGGCAGGTGCCTTTCTATACAACGAAAAAGCTAAACAAGCGCTCGACAATTTCTACAAGCGAAAAGACACCCTGAGCTTAGGCGTTTGTAACGGCTGTCAGTTGATGATGGAGTTAGGATTACTCTATCCTGAGTTAGGAGAAAAGCATCCACGCATGCACCACAATGGTTCCGGCCGCTATGAATCTGCTTTCGTAAATATTAGCATTCCTGAAAATAATTCAGTGATGTTTAAGAGCTATGCCGGCACCCGTTTAGGTGTATGGTTAGCACATGGTGAAGGACGTTTTCAACTGGCCGATCAAAAGAACTATTCAGTAGCCGCCAGCTACAGCTATGAGCAATACCCTGCTAATCCAAATGATTCTGATTTTGCGACAGCAGCAGTTTGTTCTGCTGATGGAAGACATTTGGCCATTATGCCGCACATCGAACGATCACTCTTTGCCTGGAACTGGCCCTACTATCCAGCAGGTAAACTGAATCACGAAGTTTCACCATGGATGGAAGCCTTTGTAAACGCGCGGAAGTGGGTAGAGAAGGCGAAAGGTTAATCGCTTTACGTTATCTGATTGTCATTTGTAACTAAGTTACCCTGGAATCGTTTCTACGAGTCTATGAAACTTGTTGCTTTACCGGTTAGTCTTATTCTTTTCCTTTCTTTTTCAGGAAGGGCTCAGACAACCATCACCGTTGCTACCTACCAATACGCAACAAATACTCGAATCGATAACATCAAACCCTTGGCTGAGCACCTGTCTACTGCCTGTGCGTGCAAAGCAAGTGTTAAAAGCTACGCATCTGTAAGCGCCATGCTTACGGGTATGGAAGATAAGGAAAGTGATCTGGTCTTGATGAATACCTTTGGTTACCTCCTACTAAAACCTCAGCAACAGGATTACACGCCTCTCACAACACTCCAAGTTGCAAAGGGTAAACAGAGCACCTACCAAAGTGCGATAGTCATCAGAAAAGAATTAGGCATTACTTCTTTTGAGACTCTTAAGCAAAATGCCTCTTCACTGACGTTACGCTTAGTCAATCCCGGTTCTACTTCTGGCAATCTGGCACCGCGACTTGGTATGGCTTCGGTAGGAATTGAGGATGCCGACAAGGCTTTTAAGAGTATCACCTATTCAAAAAATCATTCACTTACGCTTCAGGAAGTAGCCAATGGAAAATTTGATGTGGGTGCCTTCGGTAGTGAGGAGTACACCAAAGCCTTGAAGTTGGATTCTACGCTTGCGGACAAAGTAACATTATTGTGGATGTCGTCTGACATTCCACTCGGTCCGGTCATGATTAAAAAATCCCTGGACAAAAAATTATCACAGTGCATAAAGAAAGAATTGCTAGCTCTCCACAGCAAGAACAAAGCAGCCCTCGAATCTGTAAAAGCAGGATGGACAGAAGCGATTCCAGCAGATAAATACATCCTCGTATCACCAAAATATTATCAGCAATGGTTGGACACCATGGGGGGCGTCAAAGCACTTCCCATCATCCAACAATTTGCGAACTAGGCGTAAAGTGCCAATTTCTGTTCAGCAACTTTAGCATCTTCAATGTATTCATCGTAAGTCATTAGCTTATCGATGAAACCATTCGGTGTGATTTCTATAATACGATTGGCTACCGTATTCATAAACTCATGGTCATGCGAAGTGAAGAGCACTGTGCCCGGGAAATCCTTCAAGGCATTGTTAAATGCCTGAATGGATTCCAAATCCAAGTGGTTGGTAGGTTCATCCAGCATCAACAAGTTCGCCCCGGCTAACATCACGCGAGAGGTCATACAACGCACCTTCTCTCCTCCTGATAAAACACTACACTTTTTAAACACTTCCTCACCTGAGAACAACATCTTCCCTAAGAATCCACGGATGTATACTTCATCCTTGTTTTCTTCATCGGCAAATTGTCGTAACCAATCCACCAGGTTGTCATCACTGGTAAAGAACGCTTCGTTATTGCTGGGTAAGTAAGCGGTGGTGATCGTTTGACCAAACTTAAACTCACCTGTATCCGGTTGAAGTTCACCATTCAGAATTTTGAAAAGGGAAGAAATGGCCAAACCACTCTTGCTAATGAATGCGATCTTATCGCCCTTCTTCACATATAAATCAAGTCCCTTGAACAAGACCTCCCCATTTTGAGAGTAACTCAGATTTTCAATTTGCAAAATCTGATCGCCTGCTACACGCTTCTGTTGGAAAATGATCGCTGGGTAACGTCTAGTAGATGGCTGAATATCATCCACACTAATTTTCTCCAACAATTTTCTTCGGCTTGTTGCCTGACGCGACTTTGAAGCATTGGCACTAAAGCGCCTGATAAATTCCTGCAATTCCAATTTCTTTTCTTCAGCCTTCTTATTAGCAGAAGAACGCTGTTGCAAAGCCAACTGACTTGATTGATACCAGAAAGAATAGTTACCTGTAAACAATTTCACCTGCTTGAAATCAATATCTACGATGTGCGTAGAGACCGTATCCAGAAAGTGACGATCGTGAGAAACAACAATCACCGTATTTTTAAACTCCAACAAGAAATCTTCTAACCAGGTAATAGTGTTTAGATCCAAGTCGTTGGTAGGTTCATCCAGAATCAAGATATCGGGATTACCAAAAATAGCTTGCGCTAACAAAACGCGCACTTTCTGATTACCACTCAACTCTTTTACATCTTTAAAATGATCCTCTTCCGGAATTCCCAAACCGCTCAAGAGCGCTGCCGCATCAGACTGTGCATTCCATCCATCCATTTCCGCAAACTCTGCTTCGAGTTCAGAAGCGCGCACGCCATCCTCCTCCGAAAAATCAGGCTTCTCATAAATGGCATCTTTCTCCTTCATGATCTTCCACAGTTTCCCGTGGCCCATCATTACCGTATCGATGACCGGTACATTATCAAACTCGTAGTGATTCTGACGAAGCACCGCCATGCGTTTACCTGGCTCAATGCTTATATTTCCACGTGTAGGATCAATATCCCCTGCAAGAATTTTAAGAAAAGTAGATTTTCCCGCTCCGTTGGCTCCGATTACACCATAGCAATTGCCGGCCGTAAACTTGATGTTTACCTCATCGAACAATACTCTTTTACCAAACTGAAGCGAAATGTTATTTGCTGCGATCATTTTCTGCGAATTGACCGGCAAAGGTACGAAATAGATTTTTACGGAGTAAACTCTTCTCTTCGTCCACTTTTAATTCTGCGCACGTTTGAATACCAAAAGTAAATTTTGGCTAAATGGCACTATGCTGAAGAATTAAACTGTTTACTTCCGACTCTTCACTTATGCAGAATTGCGAGCAGCATTGATGATCCCAAACATGCACCGAATGATAAGCTTACGGTAACGAAACTCCATGGGTTTCTCTGCCTCCGAAAGTGTGTGGAGGCGCATTAAGGCAAACTGTTGTATAGCAATAAGAGGAAGTACAATTTTCTCTCTCAATTTTACAGAGTCACGAATGGCGGGATTGTTCTCCAACAATTCTTCCAAACCGGACACCTCTAGTACATTTTGCTTCGCCAGTTGAAACTCCGTATGCATCTTGTTCCAGAAATCCCCATACTCAGGATCCTTTGCCAAATAGGTAGTAGCCTGATAGTAGGTCTTTGTGAGAGACATCATGCTGTTTCCTATCAAGGTTCGAAAGAAGAGGGAGCGTTGATAAAGTTCCTGTAACGTTTTCATCTGATTCTTCTCCTTAAGCGATTGAATGGCAGAACCCACGCCATAAAATCCAGGAATGTTTTGCTTCATCATCGCCCACGCTCCAACAAAAGGAATGGCGCGTAAATCTTCGAACTTTAAGCCATCACCTCCCCCTCGCTTTACAGGACGCGAACCAATATTCGTATCACCAAAAAAAGTAAGCGGAGTTCTGTTTTCTAAATAGGGAACAAATTTCTCATGCTGTTTCAAGCTCAGATACGAATGAAATCCTGCCTCCGCTAATTCATCAATTATTTTCTTATCACTTTCTGTTAACTGATTGTCTCTTTTCTCTATAAGCGAGCCTTGTAGCCCGGCTGAAAGTAGCTGCTCCAAATTGTATTTACACGAAGCAGGTCTTCCGAAATTTGAATTGATGGTTTGACCTTGAATGGTGATCTGCACTTCTTTCTGTTCAATGGTATTTCCCAACGAAGCATAGAAGTCGTGGGTGTTGCCTCCACCTCGGGCAGGAGGACCACCGCGACCATCGAAGAACACAACATCAATTCCGTACTGACGAGAGATGCTTGTCAATTCTTCCTTTGCTCTGAAAATAGACCAGTTGGCACGCAAGTATCCACCATCTTTTGTTCCATCAGAAAACCCAAGCATGATAGTTTGTTTATTGCCTCGCTGTCTTACTTGCTCGCGGTACTGAGGTAATTGATAGAGTCTTTCCATGATGCTTGAAGCGTGCTTCAAATCATCGATGGTTTCAAACAAGGGAACAATGTCTACCGGAACGTTCCTTTCTTTAAAATACAATCGGATGAGTGTAAACACACCAATTACATCCAACGGTTTTTGACAATTGCTAATTACATAACGATGACAACCAGCTGCACCATTGCGTTGTTGTATTTTTTGGATGGCACCAACACTTTGAACCGTTTCCTTCGCGAAGTCGTCACTTACTTGAAGTTCCTTCAAAGAAAAATTTAAAGACAGTAAGTATTCGATTCGCTCCTTTTCAGTCATTTCCTCAAAGGCAGCAGCCGACATGGATTTTTGTTGAGCATTGAGCTGATCCAATAAAGCATGCCAGGCCGCTGTGTGCCTGCGACTGTCTTGCCGGATGTCTAACGTTGCGAAGTAAAACCCAAAAAGTTTTACTTTAACAATAAAGGCATCCAGCAAATCCAAAAACAGTCCTCCATGATCACTCAATAGTTTTTTGCGAACAATGCTCAAGTCCTGCAGCAATTGATCTGGTGACGTGTATCCCTCTTTACCAGAAAAAGCCATTCCATAAATGGCCTGCTCGATATCAAGAACATGGCGATCAATACCTTGAAAAGTAAGTCTTCGCCTGAGTATTCGAAGATCCCGATGATAACATTTCAAAATCCCTTCACGTAAACGCTCTGCCACCCGAAGCGTTATCTCGCTCGTTACAAATGGATTTCCATCGCGATCACCCCCGGGCCAAAACCCAACAGACACTAGCCGGTTGTTTGCAAAGTTCTCTAGAGAAACTCCAAGAGAATCCTTCAGTTGTACAGCCAGTGTGCCTATAGACTCATAAAACACATTCTCCAAAAACCAACACAAGCTTACGGCTTCATCATAAGGCGAGGGTTTTTCCTGATTGATAAAGGCTGTTTTTCCTAATTGCTTTAGCAGAAGATTGATGTGCGGCAGGTTATTCTCCCGAATGGCTTTTTCTAAATCCGTGAGTATGCCGAGTACCGGACCCGGATAAAATTGTGTAGGGTGCGCGGTGAGCACTAAACGCAAACTAAATTCCTCAATTTTTTTCTTCAACTCTTCTTCGCGCCCCTCTTGGCGCACCTGAAGCAGGAGTGCTTTTAAACTGCCTCTTCCATTCAAATCATTGATCTGTTCGAAAGCAGAATCTTCGACCGAATCAAAAAGCGCCACTTGGCGTTCTACATACTGAATAAACTTGAAGAGCAAGTCAAAACGCTCGTCCGTACCCGCCTGCTGAACAAAATCAGCAAAAAAATCCCGTACAATTTCCTCTGCCGATTGACCCTTAGAAAAACCTGCCTCACAATACTGTTGAAAAAGTGGCAACAGCGTGCCTGTATGATGGATACTCTCAAAAGGAAGATTTAAGAAGAGACTGTTATAAATGTGATAACGGGTATCGATCAGATCACCAAAGGAATTGTTCATGATCAAAGAAAACAAGAAACCTATAAGAACCCAAGTTGTTTAAGGAAGAGTAGCCTACTCCCATTGCTAAAATCGTACTCTTATCAGTATATTGTTTACCTAAACAGCATGATTATGAAACGAATCTACCCTCTCGTCCTGATCATTGCCCTCAGCTCTTGCCTGGGCTATAAAGAACTGCCTGTAGAATATGACTATAGTTATAAGGGCAATTTTAAAAAGTACAGAACTTTTGATCTTATGAAATCGGGTGACGGAGACCTTTCGATGACGAATGAAGTCATTGAGAAATCCATTGTTTCCCGAATGAAATTTCTGGGTTATAAGCAAAATGAGGCCAAACCTCATCTCATCATTGGTTTTAAAATGTTTACCGATAGCCTGATGTTTAACGGCTATGCTCAGCCTGAAATTGAAGATTGGGCGGCTTCTAAAGTAGAGCCTCTCAGTTACGAAAAGCAGAAATTTGAGCTAAAAACAGGCACTCTGTTAATTCAGTTCTACGACAGACGCCAAAATCGCTCTATTTGGCAGGGATATGCCACCACACAATATGGAAGTATTGATTTTAACAATGACCGCCACCTGCGTAATGCGGTTATTTCCATTTTAGATAAATACCGTTTCTGGGCCGAGGGCTTTTTGGAAGGTGGCTCTGTGGATCCAGAAAAAGAGATTATTCCTTAAGGGCAACTTACTGATAATCAAAGCCCTCTTTTAAAGGCTAAAAAAGCCAATTAGGAATCTTGTTTTTACGAAATTTGTTCTACTTTTGCAGACCCAAATTTTGGGCTAGGTACTGACCTATGGTGTAATGGTAACACAGCAGATTTTGATTCTGCTTTTCTAGGTTCGAATCCTAGTAGGTCAACAGAGTAAGAATCCCGCGTGGAGCGGGATTCTTAGTTATTAGTTGTTCGTTAATCGGCCACACCGGTAACGAATAACCAACAACCAATAACTTAAAAAATGGCTGTAAAAATCTTTAGCGGACGCGCTACACACTACTTGTCTGAGAAAATCGCCAATTCCTATGGCGAGCCTCTGGGCAAGGTATTGTATCAAACCTTTAGCGATGGGGAGATGTCTCCCTTTATTGCCGAATCCGTTCGCGGTCATGATGTTTTTCTGGTACAATCCACCTTCCCACCGGCTGACAACCTATTGGAACTTTTGTTGATGGTAGATGCTGCCAGAAGAGCCAGCGCCCACAATGTAAATGTGGTAATCCCTTACTTCGGATATGCGCGTCAGGATCGCAAAGACAAACCTCGGGTGGCCATTGCTGCCAAAATGATCGCCAATCTTATTTCAGCTGCAGGAGCAACCCGCATCATGACCTGTGATTTGCATGCCGATCAGATTCAGGGATTTTTCGATATCCCCGTAGATCACCTGGACGGAGCCTTCATTTTTGTTCCTTACCTCAAGTCGTTGGGCTTGGAAAGCAACATCATGTTTGCATCCCCTGATGTAGGTGGAATTAAGCGCGCCAGAAGTTTCGCGAAATTCTTCGAAGCTGATTTGGCCGTTTGCGATAAGTATCGCAAGGAGGCGAATAAAGTAGAATCCATGCGTCTGATTGGTGAAGTAGAAGGAAAAGACGTAGTACTGGTAGATGATTTAGTAGACACCGCTGGTACTATTTGTAAAGCAGCCTCCCTGTTAAAAGAAAAAGGAGCCCGTTCCGTTCGCGCAGTGTGTACACATGCTGTATTGAGCGGAAATGCTTATGAAAATATTGAGAACTCAGACTTAGAAGAATTAGTAGTGACGGATACCATTCCGTTAAAGCAAAAAACTTCTAAAATTAAAGTACTCACGGTTTCAGATCTTTTTGCGAAAGCGATTCGCAAAATCCACGACCATGAGTCGATTAGTTCTCTCTTTATGCGTTTGTAACAATTTTAACTTAACCAATAAACAATTATGAAGACGATTGAGATTATAGGGTATCGAAGAGCAAATCTCGGCAAGTCAGAATCAAAGCGTATACGCGAGAATGGCGATGTGCCATGCGTATTGTATGGAGGGGATAATCAAATCCACTTTCGTTCACCAATGATTCTTTTCCGCGATTTAGTATACACCAACGAAGCACACTTCGTTCACCTGAATATTGAAGGTGAAGAATGCAAAGCCATTCTTCAGGAAGTACAGTTTCACCCAGTAAGTGAAATTTTATTGCACGCTGATTTTCTACGCATTGGCGAAGACAGAAAAATCAAAATGGAAATCCCTGTACGTCTGGTAGGTGTTGCTCCAGGTGTATCTAAAGGTGGTGCCTTGATCCGCAAGAGAGCTTCTTTGAAAGTATATGGTTTCCCTAAAGATATGCCTGATCATATCGATGTAGATGTTTCTGGTCTTGATTTCCACCACGCTGTAAAAGTTGGAGACATGGTAATGGAAGGCTTGGAGTTCCTGGATCCTAAGGCTGCTGCTATCGCTGCTGTAGAAGTACCTCGCGCTGCTAAGTTGGCTGCTGATGAGGCTGCGAAGGCTGCTGAAACTGCTGCCGCTGCTCCTGCTGCCGCTGCTCCTGCGGCTGGTGCTGCGAAGGCTGCTCCTGCTAAGAAAGAAGAAGGCAAGAAGTAATTCTTTCCAAGTTTATACAGAGATCCTTCCTGTGACGAATTCCTGATGGAATCGGAAACAGGAAGGATTTTTTATTACTTCGCAGAGTCATTCACCCTGGATCGTGACATTGCTGATGTAGTTTAGGATTGATTAGCACAACTTTCATATCAACGCTTTAAACATGAAGTACTTAGTTATTGGTCTTGGTAATATCGGTCCCGAATATGAACTGACCCGTCACAATATTGGTTTTTTGGTACTCGATAAAATTGCCGATCAACAAAAGGTTGACTTTAGCCTTGAGCGCCATGCCTATAAGTCAGAGTTCAAATACAAAGGTCGGAGCATTCATCTGATTAAACCCACTACCTATATGAACCTGAGTGGCAAAGCCGTTGCCTATTGGATGCAGGAATTAAAAATACCCAAGGAAAATATATTGGTTGTGGTGGATGATCTTGCCTTGCCCTTTGGAACCTTGCGTATGCGACCCAAAGGAAGTGCTGCCGGGCACAATGGATTAAAAAATATTGAACAACTCTGTGGTGGACAGGAGTATCCACGACTGCGCTTTGGCATTGGCAACGAATTTGGCAAGGGGCAACAAGTTGACTTTGTACTCAGTCGCTTTAGCTCTGAAGAGTTTAAAGAGCTTCCGATGGTAATGGACCGAGCCGGAGAAATGATCCTCTCCTTCTGTACGGCAGGCATTGCGCAAACGATGACGCAATACAATCAATAAAATCTTAACTCACCGTTGAACCTGGTCTTACTATTTCGTTGGGTTGTAGCAATCGGAGTTTACCATCGCTGTCTTCTGCCATCAAAATCATTCCTTGTGATTCTGTACCCATCATTTTACGAGGTGCCAGGTTAGCAATAAACGTCACTTGTTTTCCGACTACCTCCTCTGGTGTATAATGCTTGGCAATGCCACTCAAAATTGTTCGTGTATCTAAACCACTATCCACTGTTAGCTTAAGAAGCTTATCAGATTTTTCCATTTTAGTGGCCGCAGTAATCGTACCTACACGGATATCAAGTTTACCAAAGTCATCAATGGTTACTATTTCCTTCAGTGGTTTAACAGGATTTTCAACCACCGTATTTGTTGCCTCCATCTTAGCCACTTTTACTTTTCTAAGTTTTTCTACTTGTACTTCAATTTCAGTATCCTCAACATTTTTAAACAGCAGGGCTGCAGGGTTCAATTGATGTCCAGCCCCAACAGGCTCCACCAATGTTTGAGACTTCCAGAACTTTTTAG
>Ga0075163_10005007_pt1 | contig 17729 bp, 17 predicted proteins | sample JI1023141ADNA_FD_71478 | JGI IMG/M metagenome (GOLD analysis project Ga0075163, IMG submission 71478) | Wastewater effluent complex algal communities from Wisconsin, to seasonally profile nutrient transformation and Carbon sequestration -... | ecosystem: Engineered > WWTP > Effluent > Algae...
TCTTCATCAGCGTCAAAGAAACCGACCGCCCCAACGTCGTCCGCATCGCCAAAGGCTACGCCGACCTCGGCTTCACCCTCTACGCCACCAGCGGCACCGGTAGCGTCATCACCGAGGCCGGCATCCCCGTGAACATCCTCCCCAAACTCGCCAGCGGCCAGCGCCCCAACGTCATCGACCTGATGAAGAACAAGGACATGGCTTTGGTCATCAACACCCCCAGCGGCAAAAACCCCCGCGAGGATGAAGTGAAGATCCGCACCGCCGCCATGCAGAACCGCATTCCGATCATGACCACGCTCCGTGGCGCTGATGCCGCGCTCCGGGCTATTAAGTCACTGCAAGGCAGCGAGGTGCAGGTGCGGGCTTTGCAGGAGTATCATAAATGATCTGACGAGGTGGTCGCAATTTGCGACCACCTCGATTCTATCCCCATGAAGCCGCCCAAGCCCATCGACTCAATCATACTGACCGTGCGTGGCCAGCGAGTGATACTCGACACGGACTTGGCTGAGCTTTACGGTGTTCCTACCAAGAGGCTAAACGAACAGTTGAAGCGCAACGCAGATCGCTTTCCCGAAGATTTTGCCTTCCGCCTGACCGGCGAGGAGAAACTGGAGGTAGTCACAAACTGTGACCACCTCCCCAAGCTCAAGTTCTCTCCTCAAAATCCCACGGCCTTCACCGAACACGGAGCCATCATGGCCGCCACGATCCTGAACAGTGCCGAAGCCGTGGCAATGAGCGTCTTTGTCGTCCGCGCCTTCGTCAAAATGCGCGAGCAGTTGGCTGCTAGCGCCGAAATCATGAAGCGCCTCGCTCAGATTGATCACACTCTGCTGAAGCATGATCAGGCTCTGAGCGTTATCTGGCAGCAGATTCAGCCATTGCTTGCTCCGCCTCATACTCCTCCGAAGCGTCGAGTCGGGTTGCTTGATGGTATGCGCTCAACCAGTGGTCGAAGCTCTGTGTGTTCCTCGGCGACGGTCGCGTGGAGATCGACAGCAATCTCGTCGAGAACACCATCTGCCCCACCGCCATCGGCAAGAAGAACTGGTTGTTCATGGGCGACGCGCAGAGCGGCGCACGCGCCGCCACGTTCTACACTCTCATCACCAACTGCCACCGCCAAGGCATCGACGCGACCGCATACCTCACAGGCATCTTCCAACGCCTGCCCACCGAGACGAACCAGACCATCCATCGCCTCACCCTCAAAGCCTGGGCCGCCGAACAGGTCGCGAAACGTCATGCCCTGGCCCAGAGTGCCATCGTGCAAATGTAGTTTGAGCGACGAATCAAGCCCTGGATGATGGGGCTATGAAACCCGGATACGCACAAGGCTATCGAGGCAAGGGTGCTCTGGCGGTGCCCCAAATGCTGGCCCATGGATGGCGGCTCCTGTTTGCGGGCCATCAGACCGTGCTGGTCCGGAGCTAGGAAGCGGAGGAGAGGGAGAAGTTTTCACCGGAGTTCCGGCGTAAGCTTAAGGAGATGAAGGTGCAGGGGACTTCTCGACCTGGGGTCGCACTTTGCGCGGGAAACGTGCCACCAGAGCCCAAAGCGCGTACGTGACGATGTAACTGATGGGGGTCAGCAGCGCGCCCGCAACCAATCCGCCGGTGTACATGTAGTGGGCGTAGGCAAGGCCTTTGGCGAGATTCTGATTTTCCAGGGAGGCAATCCAATGGGCGGTCGGATCACCGAGGATGCCAAGCAACCACTCACCGATCTCCTTTTCCACCATGCCGATGGGCACAAAGGTGGCTGGATTGCTAAGCCAGCAGACGGCCAGCGCGATTGGAATGTTGACCCTGAAAGCCGCAGCCAGAATGACGGCGAGCGGCATCTGTCCGGGGAAGAGCTGGACGGTAACGAAGAATCCCACGGCCATGCCGCCCGCGAATGTGTGCTGAGTGGGCTTCCAGACGCACTTGTTCAGAAAGTGTCGCGAGAACCAGCGCAAGAGCCGATTGCTCTTCAAGCGCCGCGGGTGTTTGAGGTAGCGATAGGTCTTAAAGACCGATTTTCGGAAATAGCCTCGTGCGAGATCAAGCATTCGGATGGACGAAATAATTCAATGGATTCAGCCGCCGATGTATAGATACGCCAGCAGAGCGACCCCTAGTGCAACGCGATAGATGGCGAAACCATTGAAGTTGTGCGACTGGACAAAATGGATCAGCCACTTCACCACGATGAACGCCGAGATCGCCGAGGCGATGAGGCCGAGGCCAATGTGCGTCCAGTTGAGCCCCTCTAGCTCGCCAGCCTTCGCCGCCTTCATCAATTCATAGCCGCCAGCCGCCAGCAAAGTTGGGACGCCCAGCAGGAATGAAAACTCAGTAGCCGCAGGTCTGGCTAAACCAAGCGCCAACGCCAGCATGATGGTGGACCCCGACCGCGAAGCGCCAGGAAAGACCATTGCGATGATTTGCCCCGCCGCGAACGCGAGCACGATGACCCACGAGAGATTGTCATTCAGGCGGCGGCCTTTGCACCACGCCTCGACCGCGAAAATCACGATGCCTCCGATGAGCGTGGCCCAGGCTACAGGGCCAGCCGATTCGGGCAACTCGAGTCCCGCCTTCTTCAAGGCCATGCCAACGCCGCAGGTGAGGATGAATGCGGTGAACAGTTTTACCAGCAAGTCACGGTTCTCACGTTGCTGAAATCCGAAGATCATTCCGCTGAACTTCTTCCAAAATAGCGGCACAAGAGCCAACGCCGCACTGCTCTGGATGATGATCGTAAAGAGCTCCCGCTGGATCGGATTGCCCAGCATGTCCGCCAGCACACCATGCTTCTTCATGAAGTCCTCTGCAATGAGCAGATGGCCCGTGGATGAGACGGGGATAAACTCAGTCAGGCCTTCGATGAGGCCGAGAACGATTGCTGCTAGCCAGTCGTACATACGAAGAAAAAACGGTTGGGATAAACGGGCGCTAGAGTGGGGGCAGAACTCTTCTTTGCAAGCCGCACATCGTTTATCTGTTGTGATGCTTGTGGCAATTCAGGCGGGCCTCAATTCGACTTGGCGGCGCGCACCAATTAGCGGTGGCAAATGAGGTCAGATGGCATACGATGCCGCCCCACTTTCCATGCCGGGCACGCGATTCATGAACCCTGCCGATTCAACGGCCTCACGAGCGAGGTGCTGGGCAATCTGTGTCTTTGTCCTCAGCTTTTCGCTTTGGCACCTCCCGGCGAGGGCGGTCGAAGCGATTCGCTGCCCGCTGGCAGATGGGTTCGATTTCCCAGTCGGCAAGCCGGAAGCCGCAGGCTACTACAAGTCACGCGGCTTCTACCCCAATGGGCACCTTGGCGAGGACTGGAACGGGCGTGGCGGTGGCGACAGTGATTTGGGCGACCCCATTTATGCGATTGCGGGCGGCGTCGTGGTTCACTCCGACAATGTCGGCGTTGGCTGGGGCAATGTGGTGATCGTTCGCCACGCTTATCGCGACGCCAGCGGGAAGATCGACATGGTGGACTCGCTTTACGGTCACCTCCTGGCACGCAATGTGAAGTTGCATCAAATCGTGGCTCGAGGTCAGCAGGTGGGCACGATGGGAAGCAACAACGGGCAGTATTATGTTCACCTGCATCTGGAAATCCGGAAGAATCTCCAGATCGGCATGAACCGCTCCCAATTCGCCCGCGACTATTCGAACTATTACAGCCCGACCCAATTCATCAACGCGCACCGCAAGCTCTCGTCGAGCTTCCAGAAGTTTGAAATGCCAGTAAACACCTTCGCGCCTTACGGCAAATCATTGGCGGAGATGGGATCATCGTCGCCAAGCAAAGGACTTAATATTCCAGTGTTCCCAAGTGCCGCTCCTTCCGGCACCTTGCCCGGAGTCGTGCTCACACAAAAAGGGAGCAAGCCCACCACGGTCGCGAGTGCTCCATCATCCAGCGGGCAGACTCAGAATCCACCGCTTCGTTCCTCGCGCCCTACCCCATCCAGAACTGACTCCACTCCACCGGCTCCTCCAACTACAGAGGAGGACTTTTGGTCCAGGCTGAAATCGAAACTGAAGCAAGGAAAGCTTACAGACGAGCCCAGAAGAAGATCGAGTCCGTGAATTCTAACGCTCCCTCCGAGCCTAGCTCCTCCAAGACGTAATATCGTCTTGGGTCGGTGTGGTCTTTGGAGACTTCCCTGTGCCATCCGGCCCCAAGCTGTAAATGATAACACCGAGAGGCAATTCAGGGGACGCCCCTCCCGAAATCTTGGCGTCAGAATTCCCCACGTCAGGGTTCTCGACTCTCCCGTTCCCGTCGGTGTCCATCGTGACTTTGAACGGATTTCCCCATTCATCGACGAGGTAGTAGTCATTTGAGCCGCCGCTAACCAGTCCTCCACGTCCATTCTTTGCCATCGGGAGGTCGATAAAGCTGATCCCACGACCGTTTTGTGCGGCCTGACTTTCACTAGCCATCAGGATTGGGAGCAATGCTTGGCCCTGACTTGTATCGACCTTCGTGTCAGCACCAGCGCTAGCAGCAGGATAGCGATTGTACTCCGTTTGGTAGCCTTTGATCGCAACCTGCAAGTCCTTGATGACGGCCAGTGTCCTGACCTTTCTCGCCCTCTCCATGACCCCGGTCACCACGGGGAACGCCATGCTGGCCAAGATAGCGATGATGCTGATCACCACGAGCAACTCGATCAGGGTGAATGCGGAGCGGCGGTGGTTTGAAAGGGGGATTTTCATGTGTTGGTGTCTCAAGGCCGTGTTGTTTGTCGAATATTCCGTGAATCAATCTTTCGCCATATTAGCGGAAAACCGCACGACAAGTCAACGCTGAACACACGCTGAAGACGAGTTCAAATGGTGGTCTCCTGTCGAGCTGTTGCTTTGACCTCGTTCACACCTTCATCATCCTGAAACCACAGTAGCCGCCTGACGCTTGCTTCGGCGGCAATGAGTTGAGCGAACTCTTCATCGCGTGTGGCGATAGGATCGACAAACGGAAGACCGAGACCATCGGCTCCGACGATGCGCCGGCAGTCACTCCAAGCATCGTCAGCGTGCTGATGCCGAAGCGACATTCCATCCGCTCTCACCAGTGCTGACTGCCACCAGATTTCCTGGGACGAAATCACCCGACCTTCGCCCTTGCGTGTTCGCTGCGCGAAAGTTTGGCGCGAGCCGCACCAAACAACAGCCGCGCAGGCTGTGCTCCCGTTTGCCGCGCCGCGCGCTCCAATTCGGGGCGAGAATGGCTGCGCATGGTGCCACGGCATCGTGAGTTGCCCCTTTGAAAAAGGGGCCTACTTTCGCGCCATGTCCGACCACGCTTTCATCACCAACGCTGATTACGAAGTCATCGACCGCGCTCCACTCGTGCTCGCCTTGGGCGATTGTGTGCGCGTGGGAAAAAAGGATTCCGACTGGCCGGGCTGGATCTGGGTGACGGCGATCAATGGTCGCGGCAGCTACGTCCCTGAGGAAATCCTCTCCTTCAACGACGACGGCACCGCTGGAGTGAAGCTGCCGTTTCACGCGCGCGATCTGAGCGTGGTGAAGGACGAGCCGGTCACGTCGGTGCGCGAGGTGAAAGGCTGGCACTGGTGCCGGAACGAGGACGGCGAGGAAGGGTGGTTGCCGGCGTACTTGCTGCGCAAGTCATGACAAATGCAGAATGAGATACCTCACAGGGAGTCCGGTGATTGAAGTAATTTCAAATGCTAGAGCCGTAGATCATTCGTCATTCCCCCGCCCTCCCCTTGCACAGGCAGATCACGCGCATAGAATGACCGCCCCTCTCCTCCTCCGCGATCATGGCCCAGAATACGACCGTCAATCTCAAGCACCTCACTGTTCTCGGCGCGGAGCATCTGCCCACAAGTGGGGGCTTCATGGTTCTGCCGAGTCAGTTGAGTTACGGTGATCTGCTGCGGCTCGAAAAGGTGCTCGGCGGGCGGAAGACCGTCTATGTGCTGGAAGAAGGCGCTGCGCTGCATCCGCTGCTACGCGCGCATCTGGAGCAGGAAAATGTCAGTGCACTCAGCTTTGTGCAGACCACGACGAATGCTACCGCCTATCAACAAGCCATCCAGGGAGTCACGGCTGATGGCTCGGTTGTGGTCTACCTCGCGGCCGAGGCTGCGTCGGTCGTTGCGCCGGTGACGACGGTCTCGGGCTTGAAGCTGGACTTCCTGCTGAAGGCTGGGGTGCCTGTGGTGCCGCTGCATGTGCATCATGCGAAAGAGGTGGAGCTACCCATCGAGCCACCGGTGGCCGAGGACGAGGCTGTGTTCGCGTTTGGCAATGTGCTGGCTGGGGAGACGCTCACGCTCGCCAGTTATCAGGAGTCACTCTTTGCGCTGTCGGAGCAGTGCTTCTCGCGGAACCCGATGTTCGGTGGAAATCTGGCGCTGGCGCTGATCCAAGGGTTCAAGAAACACGGCGCACGCTGCCATCTCGTGGATGGCAAGGACGAGAAGGACATGCCGTTTGACAAGCTCTTCGCCGCGGCGATCGCGCTGAGCCGGGTGATCAAGACGGAGACGAGCAAGAGCCGCGTCGGCATCATTCTGCCCCCCGGTGCTGCGGCTCTGATCGCAAACGTCGCGGTGGTGCTGACGGGCAAGACGCCGGTGAATCTGAATTTCACCGCCAGCCGCGCGGCCATCGAGTCGTCGATCAAGCAGTCGGACATCGACAAGTTCCTCACCGCCGATCTGCTGGTGCGGAAGATGCAGGTCTTCCCGTGGCCGCCGACGAAGCATCTCATCCTGCTGGAGCGTCTCTTCCCGACGCTGAAGCGGAAGATCGCGCTCTGGTTTGTGCTGGCCAAGGCGTTGCCTGCTGGGCTGCTGGCCAAAATGTTGGGCGTGTCCAGGCGGGGTGGTCGTGAGGAAGCGGCGCTCATCTTCACCAGCGGGAGCGCCGGTGATCCAAAGGGCGTGGTGCTTTCACATCGCAATGTGCTCGCGAACGTCACGCAATTCGGCTCGCGGCTCGGCTTGAAGAGCACCGACAGCCTCCTCGGTTGCCTTCCGCTCTTTCACAGCTTCGGCTGCACGGTCACGCTTTGGTATCCCATCATCTATGGCATCAACCTCGTCACCTATCCCACACCGCTGGAGACAAAGAAGCTGGCGGAACTAATCGAAAAATACTCGGTCACCGTGATGATCGCCACGCCCACCTTTCTGCGCGGCTACCTGCGTGGCGTGCACCGCGAGCAACTCGGCTCGCTGCGGCTGGTGGTCACGGGTGCCGAGAAACTGCCCAACACCGTGGCCGATGCCTTTGAAGCGCGTTTCGGCAAGCGGGTGCTGGAGGGCTATGGACTCACCGAAACATCGCCGGTTTCAAACGTGAATCTACCCGACCCGGACCCGCACGGAGAAGATGGCAATGGGCACGTCTGGCTGCCGAGCTACCGACCCGGCTCCGTCGGCCAGCTCATGCCAGGCATGGCCGTGCGGATCACCGATCCTGAGAGCGGCGAGCCACGCTCCATCCACGAGAGCGGCATGATTTGGTTCAAGGGTGCCAATGTCTTTGAGGGCTACTTCAAGGACCCCAAGCGCACCGCCGACGTGCTGACCGACGATGGCTGGTTCCGCACAGGCGACGTGGGGCGAGTGGATCTCGATGGCTTCCTATACATTGAGGGCCGCCTCTCCCGCTTCTCCAAGATCGGCGGCGAGATGGTGCCGCATGAGACCGTGGAGGAAGCGATCATCAAGACGATGGGCCTCGAAAATGAAGCCGTCCGTCGGCTCGCCGTCATCGGCATCCCCGATCCCGATAAAGGCGAGGCGCTCGTGCTCATCACCTCCATGCCCGGTGGACCCGAGCATCAGGAGATCCTCGACCTCCGCTACCGTCTGCTCGAGAGAGGCGTGCCCGCGCTTTGGATTCCCAAGAAGATGATCCGCGTGGCGGACATTCCCGTCCTAGCCTCCGGGAAGCTCGACGTGCAGTCGTGCGTGAAGATCGCACGCGGGTAGGCGAGAGTCCGCCCCGGCTCGCGCAACACGGCGTTCTCGCCAAAAGTCACCGCACCGCATTCCACCTCAGACGGTAGAAGAGCGTCGCCGGATACGGCGTCACCGGGTCCGGCCAAGTGTGGCTCGTGGATGCCGCCACATCTGCTGTGCGGAAAGTCCCCGCGCTGCTCCATGCCCCAGGCACGAGCGTCTCAGACTTCTCCACCGTGTAGGTGACAAAGGGATCGAGACCGGTGATGTCGATGAACACATTCCCGCCCGCATCACGTCGCGGTGCCATGACGGGTCCGCTACCGATCTGTGCCTCCCAGGCCAGCGCGTAATTGTAGTTGTTTGTGTCCGACGATATCTCCAGCAAGTACTGGCCCGGCGGCAGGTTCCGCTGGAAGAGATGCTCCACGTTGTCCACGCCACTGTTGCTCTGATCGATAGGCACCGCCCCCGGCGTGAACGCGGAGGAGGCAAAGAGCTTCAGCGTGAAATTTGGCAGCGAAGAAGTGAACACGACATTCGTGACGCGGCGATGCCAAGTCAGCGCCGCTGAAAACGTGTTGGCCATCCGGCCAGAGGGCACGGTGAAGAAATACTGCCGCGCGGTTGCAGTCGAGGACGCGCTGAAGTCCCAGCCAAGCGGTGCCAAATTGCTTGATGAAGAGAACGGCTGCCGACCCTGTGCGAGGATGTGGTAGGCATTCAGGATGTTCAGCTCACCCGCGCCATGGACGTCGTCATAGGGCTCCACCGAGGCATCTCGCTGCCACGCGGGGAGGTTCGCTTTCGACGAGCCCGCCAGCAGGATGGCCTTTACGGCCTGCGGATGATCCGCAGCAGGAAAGCCGGGCCGGATCGCGGAATACAGGAGAGTCGCCGCCGATGCCACAGCGGGTGCCGCATAGCTGGTCTGCCCCTCCAACACAACCAGATCGGGTTTCATCCGGCCGACACCATCAACCACAGTCCCATTGCGGCTGTGGACGCCATTGAGCAGGCCGACGCAGATGGCGTTGTATGACGAGGACATGAGCTGCGGCACCGCGCCTGTGTTGTTATTCAGCGCCACCACGGCCACGACGCCATCCCGATTCAATGCGAAATCGAATCGCCGCAGCGCATTGGTAGCGTCAGACTCAACGTCCGTCGTGCCGGTCCAACTATAGTTCTGCACCGTGCCATCCCATGATGGAGGTCCCCCGGGTGACGTCAGCTCGGTAAAGAAAGCATTCGCTTCATGCGCGTGAATCGTGGTCACACCATTGGCCACGCCGTTTGGCCCGTAGAAAGTGAAACCGACGACTCTCGCATGATCGCTCGCAGCACCGAAGCCGCCCAAGGCATGAAAAGTCTTCCCTGTGAAGCCTCCCGCTCCCGCGAAAGGCGTCACCGTCGAGCCCTGCGGCAGGTAGGTCGTCGGCGAGACATACGGTGCCTCACAGTGCAGGACGGCAATGTCGGCACCCGTCGGCAGCGCCGCGCCGAGTTCCGCACTCAGCACATCGTATCCGGCATTCGTCCGCCAATCCGCATGTGCTGTGACCCCCGCTGCCGACATCAGGGCGAGGAAAAAACAGAAACTGCGACGGGACGATGGCATGGATTTCAGTGCGCGGATTCTACCGCATGGCGCGGTTTTAGAACAGCGCGGGAAAGAATCGTTGAGTCACCAGCCACCCCCATTCATGCTGCGGCGTGACCGCTCCCGCCAAACGTCCAGCACTCATCGCCATCGTCGCCATGGCCAGCAACCGCGTAATCGGTCGCGATGGCAAGCTGCCCTGGCATCTGCCGGAGGACTTGAAGTTCTTCAAGCGCACCACGCTCGGCCATCCCATCCTCATGGGGCGCAAGACATTTGAATCCATCGGCAGGCCGCTGCCTGGGCGCACAAACATCGTCCTCAGCCGCACCATGCCACCGCGCGAAGGCGTTGAGGTCATCCGCGACATCAGCGAGCTGCCGCGAGCCTCGGGCGACGCAGCCAAGGTCTTCCTCATCGGCGGGGCTCAATTGTTTGCCGAGCTGCTGCCCCAATGCTCGGGCCTCTATCTCACCTGGATCGAGCAGGAATACGAAGGCGACGTGATGCTGCCACCTTTCGAGCACCTGTTTGAACTCAAGGAGACCCTCGGCGGCGGGGACGGATTTGAGTTTCGCTACTATGGCTGTGTGGCGGCAGCCTGATAGTTCCCTTCCAGCCGCGTGCTCTTGATGATCTCGTACTTGCCGTCCTTCTGCATCACCTCGTAGCGGTGCTTCTCGAAGGTCTTCTTGTACGACCAGCCGACGTCGGCGGCCCAGCTTGTCGGCCCCAGGGCCTTGATGAAGCCGATCTGAAGAATGTAGGGCGCGAGACGTGTTTCGGGATCGACCACCGCGTAGTCAGGCTCAGTCACGAGCAAGACATCGCCACTGATGAAGCGCAGCTTCAAATCGGCAAATCGCTTGGCAAAATCCATGCTTGTCGTGTCCAGCGCCTTGCCCGTGACGATGCAGTAGCTCTTCGGAATGGTCGGTGCCGGGTCAGGCAGGTTCTTGATGAGATGACGCACGATGGCTTCCCCGAGTGCGCCCTCGTAATCGGATTGCGGCACGCTGCCGGGCTCACCGGAGTCACAACCGATGACGAAGAAGATGGCGAGCAGGGCGAGACAACGACGGAGACAGGACATGCTAAGGGATCGGGATTCAGTTTTCAGGACTCAATGTTCAGTGTTGCGAGTTCAATGTTCAATGTTCAATGTTCATTTCTCATTGTTCGCGTAGTGTGAACGCGTGTTTGATATTCGAGAAAAGCCGAGCCGGGTGGAGCGAGCCTTGCTGATTGGTGCTTATTTTGATCGCCGTGAGGAAGAGGATGCCGCAGCGTTGCTGGAGGAACTGCAGGAACTCGTCGAGACGCTGGGCATTGCCGTCGTCAGGGCGGAGCTAGTCTTCGTGCGCGAGGCCAATCCGCGCTACTTAATCGGCAAAGGCAAGGCCGCCGAGCTGATCGCTCTCGCGAAGGAGTTGGAGGCCGACTGCATCATCATCGACAACGAACTTTCTCCCGCCCAGCAACGCGCCTGGGAACAGGACGCGAATCTGTGCGTGATCGATCGCCAGGAAGTGATCCTCGACATCTTCAACATGCGCGCCCGGACGAAGGAGGCGCGCCTTCAGGTGGAGCTGGCCCGGATGGAGTATTCTCTCCCGCGACTGACGCGGATGTGGATGCACCTTGACCGTCAGGGCGGTGGTGGTGGCGCGGGCAGCAGCGGAGGAGGCAGTGGCAGCGGTGGCGCGACGCGCGGCGAGGGCGAGACCCAGCTCGAAGTGGACCGTCGTCTGTCGTCCAAGCGTGTCGATAAGCTGAAGGCCGAGCTGGAGGAAGTGAAGAAGCAGCGCGAGACGGCGCGGAAGGAGCGCAGTCGCGTGCCCATCCCGCAAGCCGCCATCGTCGGCTACACAAACGCGGGCAAGTCATCGTTGCTCAACAAACTGACCAGTGCGGATGTGCTGGTGGAGGACAAGCTCTTTGCCACGCTCGACACGACCACGCGGCGGCTGGAGCTTCCGGACGGTCAGCAGATGCTGATCACGGACACCGTCGGCTTTGTGCGCAATCTGCCGCACAATCTCGTGCAATCGTTCCGCGCGACTCTTGAAGAGTCGGTGCTGGCGGACTTTCTCATCCATGTGCTCGATGCGAGTTCCAAGCACGCGCAGGATTTCTACAAGACCACCACGCAGGTGCTGGGCGAGCTGGGTGCGGGCGACAAAAAAGTGCTGCTCGTGCTGAACAAGATTGATCTCATTGACGACAACCGCCTGCACGAGCTGCAGCGCCTGTTCCCGGATGCCGTTCCGATCTCGATCAAGACCAGCCAGGGAATCGACGATCTGATGCACCGGCTGCACAACATGATGATCGACCGTGTGGTGCGGCTCACGCTCACGATCCCACTCGACCGCATGGACCTCGTCGCTCTAGCCCATCAGGAGGGCAAGGTGCTCAGCGAGGACTACGAGCAAGGAGTGGCCGAGATCCAGTGCGTGATCCCGAAGCGATGGGAGTCGAAATTCTCGGCGTTCGCTTCCGTGGCCAAGACCTAGGAAGCAAACCGGAAAGCGGCGGCGCTTGGGCGGGGCAATAGTGGACATCGATCAGACAAGATCCGGCGCAGTATGGCCGTGGGCACCACCGTATTTCATACCATGAGAATGCTCGTGCTGCTGATGCTGATCTGTCTGGTGACGCTGGCCACTGCCCGTGCCGATGGGGGGGCGGCCGCCTATGATCCCGCCGGATTCTTCCGTGTGCAGATCTTGCCCATCCTCAAGAACCGCTGCTTCGAGTGTCACTCCCGGGAGCATGAGATCGAAGGTGGCTTGGCGCTCGATTCACGATCCGACTGGGAGACGGGCGGCGATCACGGCCCGGCGATCACACCCCTTGATCTGAAAAAGAGCCCGCTGATTCAGGCGATCCGTCACCTCGACTCCGATAGCGCGATGCCACCGGAAGAGAAACTCAAACCCCTGGAGATCGCCCTTCTGGAAACGTGGGTGCTGCTCGGCGCGCCCGACCCACGCACGGACGTGGGCAAACAAAAGTCTCGCGAAAGGTGATTCCCCTGCGTGACGCTACCACAACAAAAAAGCCGCCGTCTCCGTGTGAGGAGAGCGGCGGCTGGTTGGTTGGAGCCTGGATCAATTACGGATTTGGTACCCAAAGCACGGCGTGGCGGGTACCGTCGGCTTTAGCCATCACGCCAGCGACGTTTCCAGCGCTGTCCACCGCTAGTGCCTGAGAGCCGACAAAGCCTTCAGGCAAGAATGCGCTCAAGTCGGTCGCCTGATAGGAAGCGTCCCACACGATGGCGCGGTAGTAAGCGGGAGTGCCGACCTTCGCAGGGTTGCCGGCATAGCAGACGATGTAGGGGCCGGAGACTTTCATGGCATAGCTGTTGTCGAGGAGAGCACCGTCCGCGCTCGATGAGTAGGGATGGATGTTCAGCGCGCTGGCGGCAGTGCCGGTCCAGACATGGGCGTAATTGAAGCGCTTGTCCTTGTTTCCCTTCGCGGCTTCCTGACGGACGCGGATGTCAAAGCCCGCGTAGCCCACCTGACGAACACCGTCCGTTCCGTTGGCAACAGAGACCACGGCGTTTTTCGGATGAAGCAAGGTGTAGGCTTTGGTGCCGCGCCAGAAGGCTGCGTTTGCGATTCCCTTGACGACCGATCCGACCTGCTGGCCGCCAGCGACGTCGTAGAGATTGGCATCGACGCCAATGTCCACGGCGGTCCCCGTGGCGACATCCCAGATCATCGCGTGAGCGCTACCGATGGTGGTGCCGTCTCGGTCCAGCCCGATCGCCGAGCCGACGATCTGCACGCCATCGGTGGCATTCGCCTGACCGCCCACATTCGTGAAGGGGATATTCAGAACAGTGGCACTCTCTGCTGTGTTGCTCCACGCGAGGGGCACGTTTCGATTGCCGGTCGAGGCACCTGCGCCGACGCCAACCTGAAGATTGCCGACGAAGCCGTTGACCTGCGAGCGAGCGCCTGCGCCGTCGAGAAAAGCTGGATGCAAATCAATGGCGCCCGCACCGCTCCACAGCGTGGCGCGGCCTGCGTAGGCAGCCGGAACCGAGCCCGTGTAGCCCGCCGCGAGACCACCGCTTGCTGCCTGCGCGGATCCCGACGCGGTCGGCGTGAGGTCATAGACGGTGTAGGATGATTGTGCCGCGAGCTGTGCGGCGGCGGCAAGGCTAATGCCCACGCCGAGGATGACGGTCTGGAGCATGCTCCGTGTAACGGGTGATTGTGGATGCTGATTCAGTTTCATGATGTTTCGCTGATTTGTTGATTGGTTAATGGGTTGGTGTCATGGCCATGACTCGAACCATCATCGCTAACTCCGATGCGAACCGCGAGTCCGTGACCGTAACTATGTGGTTACAGTGCGTCTTGGGCGCGGCGGCCATTCGACTCAGGACTGACGATGACAAAGAATGCTAGCAAGCGAGAGCGCGTGAAATGCTTCATGCTGGCGGCTTGCCACGGAGCACTTCCCATTTGATGAGGTGCTCACCCGCCAGGAGGAAAAGAAGTTGGCCGATCTCGCCACAACATTTCCGAGCCAACTCAAGGGGATGTGTTGCCTCCACGGCCATCCTGAGGCAGGCGTTGCAGCGTGAACCCTCCTTCTTCCCGCAGTCATACCTTCCAACCAGCGACTTGGATTGCCGCAGGAGAACGCCAAGCCTTTGAGGCGGCAGGCACAAACGCACATCGACTGGCCTCGGGATCAGATGGGTGGGTGGAGCGACTGGGCGATGACGCGATGATCTCGCACAAGAACGATGCGGCGCTGGACGAACTGGCCGCCGGATTGGAGACGTGGAGCGCACTGGCGCAGTGGACACCAGCGCGGGTCTTCACGCGGTTCCTTCCATTGAAAAATCACGAGCGTGTCTCGCCCATCCTGCGCTCAGGCGACGCCTTATTGCCGATCACGACGGTGGTGACCGAGGCGGGGATCCGCTATGGGCTGGACTTTGGCACGGGCTACAGCCACGGCCTCTTTCTGGATCAACGCGGGAACCGCGCCAAGCTTCACGCGCTGCGGCCGAAGAGGCTGCTCAATACCTTTGCCTACACCTGCAGTTTCAGCGTCGTGGCCGGGCTCACGGGCGCGGAGACGGTGAGCGTGGATCTGTCCCGGAAGTCGCTGGATCGCGGCAAGGAGAACCTTGTCCTCAATGGCATCGCGGAGGCTGGGCATCGCTTCATCAATGACGACGCGCTGGAACTGCTGCCAAGGCTGGGGCATCGCGGCGAACGCTTTGACGCCATCATCCTCGATCCGCCGACATTCTCTCGCGGCAACCATGGCCGCCTGTGGCAGGTGGAGCAAAACTTTGAGGACCTGATCCTCGCTGCGCTCGAGGTGGCGGCACCCAGGTGCGCGATCTTGCTGTCCACCAACTGCACCAAGCTTGATCCCGATTCCTTGGAGCGTCAGGCACGCGCCTGCGCGAAGATCAAGCGCCGCGCCACGGACTACACGCGCACACCAGCGATGGTGGATTTCCCCCAGGGTCACGGTGCCAGCACCGTGTGGATGATGGTCCGCTGACACAGCAGAGGCGAACTCGTGCGATGAAAGACCTTCAGACCTTTTCGAGGAGATGCCTCGATTGTCAGGCAGCTACGCGAACCGGATGACGGCGGACACGAAACCTGACGTTTAGCTTGCACAAGACAGGCATGGTGATTCCTTCGCGCCCTCATGAAACTTTCCGAACTGAAGGCCTATCTCGACACCGAACTCCGCATCAACGAAATCCCGGATTATCCGAACTCACTGAACGGCCTGCAGCTCGAAAGCTCGAAGGATGAGATCACCACGGTCGGCTGCGCGGTGGACGCGAACCTGATGACGATCATCAAGGCGGTGAAGCAGGGCGTTGATTTTCTCGTTGTGCACCATGGCCTCTTCTGGGCCGGTGCGCGGCCTCTGACGGGCGTGGATTTTGCCAAGATCGAGCTCGCCATCGAGAGCAAGATCGCGATCTACAGCGCGCATCTACCGCTGGACGTGCATCCGGTCTGGGGCAACAACGCGATGCTCGCCAAGGGACTCGGTCTCGAGCCTGATGGCACGTTCCTCGATTACAAGGGCCAGCCCATCGGCATCACTTGCAAGGCCGACATCATGCTGCCGGACCTCGTCACCAAGTTTGAGTCGGCAGTCGAGGGCAGCCATCCGAACGTGGGTACTGGCGGCCCGATGAAAGTTCAGCGCGTGGGCATCTGCACGGGCGCTGCGGGGTCACACATTGAGGACGCCTACAAGGCGGGCGTGGACACCTTCATCACCGGCGAGGGACCGCACTGGAGTTTCCTCCGCGCGGAAGAATTGGGCATGAACGCGATCTACGGCGGGCATTACTGCACCGAGACCGCTGGCGTGCGCGCGCTGGCCGAGCACTTGTCAGAGAAATTCAAGCTCGGCCTCGAGTACATCAATCATCCGAGCGGGATCTGATCTCGCACATCCATCGCGGGATGAAGAGCAGCTTTCTGCGCACCGACTTCTTCTCCCGCGATGTGCTGGATGTCGCACGCGACCTCATCGGCGTCGAGTTGGTCTGGCACGGCTGCTCCGGCATCATCGTCGAGACGGAGGCTTACGCCGTTGAAGGCGATCCCGCGTGTCACACAGCACACCGGCCAAGCGCGCGTGAGTTTGTAAAACTCAAGCCGCCCGGCGCAGCCTACGTTTATTTCAACTACGGCATGTACTGGCTTTTCAACCTGCACGTCAAAGGCGGCGAGCGCGATGGTCTCATCCTTATTCGAGCGCTCGAACCCGTGTCCGGCATCGAAGTGATGATGCATCGGCGACATCGCAAAAAACCGCACGAACTCTGCTCCGGCCCCGGGAAGCTCGCTCTCGCACTCAACATCCACGGAGAGCATCACGGCATGCCAATGGTGGGGATGGGGAAGCCTCCGGGCTGCGGACTGAGAGTCACCGACCGCTTTTCCAAGTCTGATGTCGTCAGCGATGTGCGCGTCGGCATCAGTCAGGCGGCGGACTTCCAATGGCGCTTCCTGGCGAAGGACTCGCCGCATGTGAGCGTTAAGCCTGGGAAAGTGAAGTCTCCCCGATGAAAGCCTGTTTTGCTGCCGCTCTCTTTGTATGGATCACCAGCAGTGCGATTGCCCGGCAGCCAAACATCCTCTTCATCGTCAGCGACGACCAGCGGCCCGACACCATCCACGCGCTCGGCAACAAGATCATCCAGACGCCAAACCTTGACCGGCTCGTCACTCGTGGTTCGGTTTTCAGCCGCGCCATCGCCGCGTATCCGATCTGCCATGTGAGCCGCGCGGAGATCCTCACGGGCTGCTGTGCGTTTCGGGCTCTGCCCGCCTATCCGGGAGGTGCGCTCGATCCCAAGCTGGCCACCTTGGCGGCGATTTTTCGAAAAGCCGGTTACACGACTTGCTACACCGGCAAGTGGCACAACGACGGCCAGCCCAAATCGCGCGGCTACATGATGACTAGCGGTCTCTTCTCCAGTGGCGGAGCGAAGGGTACGAAAGGCACGGAGTTTGACACACAGGGTCATCGCGCCACCGGATACACAGGCTGGACATTCAAGACTGACGATGGTGCAGTCGAGATCGAGAAAGGCATCGGACTTACACCGCGCACCAGCGAGCATGTCGCAAGCGGTGCAATCGATTTCATCAAACAGAAACATGACAAACCCTTCCTGCTGCATGTGAACTTCGCCGCGCCCCATGATCCGCGCATGATGCCGCCGGGTTACGAAGGCCGCTACGATCCGAAGAAGATTCCCCTGCCGAAGAATTTCGCGCGCAAGCATCCATTCGACCATGGCAACCTCGACGGACGCGACGAGGTACTCTTGAAAAAGCCGCTCGACGAGGACGACGTGCGCCGCGAACTCGCGTGCTATTGCGCCGTCATCACGCACATGGACGAGCAGATCGGCCGCATCTTTGCCGCGCTCGATGAAGCGGACGAAACCGGCAACACCCTCGTTATCTTCACCACCGATCAAGGCCTCGCCATGGGCAGCCACGGACTCATGGGAAAACAAAACATGTACGAGCACACCCTTGGCGTGCCGCTCATCGTGGCTGGGCTCACTGTACCTGCTGGAAAGCAATTCACCGCGCAGTGCTATCTCCGCGATGTTTTCCCGACCGCCTGTGACCTCGCTGGCATCGC
>Ga0075163_10005008_pt1 | contig 17727 bp, 13 predicted proteins | sample JI1023141ADNA_FD_71478 | JGI IMG/M metagenome (GOLD analysis project Ga0075163, IMG submission 71478) | Wastewater effluent complex algal communities from Wisconsin, to seasonally profile nutrient transformation and Carbon sequestration -... | ecosystem: Engineered > WWTP > Effluent > Algae...
GCCTTATCGACAACTTTGATGCAAACCACAGCGGGATCCCTTCGGTAACGCGCAGCGCCTTATCGACAACTTTGATGCAAACCACAGCGGGATCCCTTCGGTAACGCGCAGCGCCTTATCATCAACCTTGATGCAAACCACAGCGGGATCCCTTCGGTAACGCACAGCGCCTTATCGACAGCTTTGATGCAAACCACAGTGGGATCCAATCGAAAACAATCAGCGCCTTTCCCGCTCTGTGCCCTTAGTAGCCGCAGGCCTTCAAAGGCCCATCAACTCATGAGAATATTTCAATAACAAATGAGATTCTTGACTAACAAGAAAACCAAATCCTTTGTGGTTTGAAATTCTAGCGGCGCTCGCTGCATACGCGCGGGCGATGAAACCACTAAAAGCGCAAAGAAATTCTTCAAAGAATAGCAGCCCTTGCACCACCCTCAGAACTTAGTCCCTATTGAAAGTATTCCACGTGTGTAACGCTGACTGATATCCGCAGCTTCCACAAAACGTGGATCATACAAATAATAAGAACTACTTCTTTCAGTGAAGGAAATACCAAGGTCAGCAAAGAAGTAATCGTTGCGATACCCTACACCGCCAGTGTAAGTAATCAACGCTGGTGCATCTTCACCAGATTCTGTTGAAAGTGGATTCTGCTGATACACTGCTCCTCCGCGCAAATAAACTGAATTGTGTACACGCAACTCAAAGCCTGCTCTCACTTTATGTGTGCTTCGGTAAATCGACTTGATGGTGTTGTTTTCTGATGAGTAATCATAACTGTTGGTAGCTGATCCATTCATGCGTATGCGGTCGAAGTTTGTGTATTCATAATCAGCCGATACGATGCCGAATTTCCCAAGGATAAATGCAGCATTCGCCATCAGTCTTGATGGTGAGCGAACCGAATAATCCGTCACCAAATCAGGTGATGAATATTCATATGAGGTGCCATCAACTTTTGTTTTCATTGTTGCTGAATACAAATCATGAAGTGTGATGCGCATCGGTGTGTGATACGCTACACCAGCTCTCAGCCATTTCGAAGGCCGCACTATCGCACCGAATCTGGCATTCACGCCTGTTCCATCTGTGCGCAGGTTTTCGTTTAATGTCAAACTGGTGAGTTGTTCATCCGCACTATACAACTCAGTGTATGTGCTTCTTTCTGTGAAGGTAAGTCCAAGGAAATTGATGGAAAATCCGAATGATAAAAAGTCTTTGTAATTCGCTCCGAAACCAAATGCCGTCTCTCCTTGAGAACCTGTGCGGTTCACGTTTTTTGCTTGATCTGCTAAGCCATCTGCAGCAGGAGCGTAAAACTGTCCGGTGCTATCTGTTGGATTAATGGCGTATGTCTGATATGCAAGTCCTGCTGTATAAGGGAAATTATCTGTTACCGCATCTGGCAATGTGCCATCTGCTTGCAATGAAAAAGGCTGAAGGATGGAAGAGAATGCCTTGCCTCGAATAGAAATGTTTTCGTAGAAATTGTTTGTTTTCGAATATGCAATTCCAAAATTGATGGCCTTCCAATCGCTGTCCTGTGACTTAGCGCTGCCCACTAAACCAATTCCATTAAGATTAAATCTTGAACGTGCATTGTCGGCATTCTGATTCATATATGATGTTTCAGTGGCATTGTCGTGCAAGCCGAATGACAATTCCATAGAACCTCTTTTATACATTCCCAATCCACCCGGATTCGAATAGAAGTTGCTGATGTCAGCGCCTACGCCTCCAAAAGCACCGCCCATTCCCAGTGATCTGGCCGACACTGGCAGGTCATAAAATGAGTAGCGCAATGCATCAGCTTCATTCTGTGCGCTCATCTTCAATTGAGGCAACATGGCCGCAACGATGATTGAGTAACGAAGGAAATTTTTCATGTTCTTCTCTTTTTATGATGATTATTTTCTGCGTGGTCCTGGAACTGATCCACCGCCGCCGCCGCCACCAGAGCGTGAAGGTGATGGACTAGATGGAGGACTAGATGGTCGTGATGGCGTTTGTATGCGCTCAGGTTGTGACGGCTTATTCACCGGCTTTTGCTCAGGCGCTTTAGGCTGTCTTATTTCCGGTTGTTCATTGCGCTGTGGCTCCTGACGCGATGGTGATTTTTCTGGCTGATAGTTAGGCTTGCTCGCAGGTCTGTCCGTTGTTTGCGGTTTCGTCTGTGGCCTGTTGTAAGTATCCTGCGGTCTGTTGTTGTTCTGCTGTGGTCTTTCGCTGCGCACAGGTTCGTTCATGATCACCTTGTCGTTCGCACGGCTCTGTGTTCTGGCTTGCTCAATAGGACTCGTTACATTGCTCGTGTTAATGCTTCCTTTGCCGCTGCTAGTAGATACCGACGAAGGTTTCGGGCGATCGTAATTATAAGTAGGCTTCGGCTTCACAGAACTTGTTGATTGTTCCAATTGAACCTGTGAAGGTTTTAATGTTGATGGTCTTTGAAATATTTCTTCATCAATAGAATTAAGTGAAACAATTGCCGAAGAATTTTCTTGAACCACTTGTGGCTTTTGAACTGTGCTTCCTGGCTGAATAGGATCAAAAGTGTTGCTCAAGTTTGGATTTGTAGAAGGAGAAATGCTGTGAACAGGATTCAGCGGACTCACCAATGAATTGTCTGTTAGCATCGGCTTAGCGTTTGGTTTTTCTTTTACGCCAGAGTAAAAAACATCATCACTATAAGTAGAGTTAACGCCAGTGCTTACCGAGATAGGATTGCGTGGGCCAAAATCAACATCACTTGGTGTGCCATCAAACCACGCACTACCGCCCCAAGTGTTGTAAGGCGAGCCATAGAATCCTGGATTATAATAATTGAATGGAGAGTTCCAATTGTAAAAAGCCCAACTGTTATAACACCATGGATTGTAATATGGCGAATACCACCCGTAGCCAGGATATCCCCAGTTCCAGGAATTGTTCATGCCGAAATTCCATCCATAGTTAAAGCTCGTGTACCAACCCGACCAAGGACTCCAGCCGAGTGAATAGGAGGGGCCCCAATTGTTCCAATAAGATCCATAGCAGTAGTTACCGAAAGGTGAATTGCCGTAGCCAGGTGTATTGCCCCATGGCGACTGGTAAACATCACCGTAATAATTGTTGATCACCGATCCACTTTGACTCGTTGAATCTTGGTAGTAATCATCGCTGTCGTAATTATATGAAGGCGTCGACTCTTGTGGAATGCCCATTCTTTCTTCGTCATCCACCAATGCGAAATCAGAGATAAAGGTTTCGCCCGGCGAATAGTAAACTTCATCAGCTTCGTATTGTCCGGTTGTGGCGTATCGATTTCCACTGCATGATGCAAGAAGTAGCAAAGCGAGTGGTAAAAGTAAAATTGTGTTTTTCATTGCTATCTGTCCGGATTAATTATTGTTTCAAAGTTATTTCATCAATGTCACGATTATCTTCGGTTTGGTTTTTTTGGGCTTGAAAAAAACGTCTTTTTTTCATTTTATCACCTCAACTCAAAATTGCCTGCCAAAAGCTTAATTTTGCCCACGCAAAAACATCAACTTCCATACCAATAAATTATGGCCGAAAAATTAACATCAAGGGCAACAGATTATTCTAAGTGGTACAATGAACTTGTAATCAACGCAGATCTCGCTGAACACAGCGCTGTGCGTGGTTGTATGGTCATCAAACCTTATGGTTTTGCCATTTGGGAAAAAATGAGAGACGCACTCGACAAGATGTTTAAAGACACTGGTCACCAGAATGCGTACTTCCCGTTGTTCGTTCCGCGTAGTTTTTTGGAGAAGGAAGAAGGACATGCCGAAGGTTTTGCCAAGGAATGTGCAGTGGTGACTCACTACAGACTAAAGGTGAATCCCGATGAAAAGGGAAAGCTCATGGTAGACCCTGAGTCGAAACTTGAAGAAGAGTTGATCGTCCGCCCAACGAGTGAGGCGATCATTTGGAATACCTACAAAGGATGGATCCAGAGTTACCGTGATTTGCCAATCTTGGTGAATCAGTGGGCGAATGTGGTACGTTGGGAAATGCGCACACGTTTGTTTTTGCGCACTGCCGAGTTTCTCTGGCAGGAAGGTCATACAGCGCATGCTACCCGCATGGAAGCCATTGAAGAGACGAAGAAAATGCTCGACGTTTACGAACATTTTGCAGAAAAATGGATGGCGATGCCGGTGATCAAAGGAAGTAAAACAGAAAGCGAACGATTTGCTGGAGCGTTGGACACCATGTGTATAGAGGCTCTCATGCAAGACGGAAAGGCCCTTCAGGCGGGAACATCGCACTTTTTGGGACAAAATTTCGCCAAAGCATTCGACGTGAAGTTCACTTCCAAAGAAGGAGTGCTCGACTACGTGTGGGCAACATCATGGGGAGTTTCTACCCGACTGATGGGAGCTTTGGTTATGGCACATAGCGACGATCAGGGATTAAGACTTCCTCCAATGCTCGCGCCAATACACGTTGTGATTGTACCTATATATAAAGGAGAAGAACAATTGGCAACCATCGGTGAGAAGATACAGCCGATGATGGCAGCTCTCCGTGCCCAGGGTATCACTGTAAAATTTGATGACGACGACACAAAACGCAGCGGATGGAAATTCGCGGAATATGAATTAAAAGGTGTTCCGGTGCGCGTGGCCATCGGTCCGAAAGACATGGAAAACGGAACCATCGAGATTGCACGCCGCGATACAGGAGAAAAACAAACCATACAGCAGACAGTCGCAGTGGAGCACATCGTTCAGTTGTTAAAGGACATCCAAGACAATCTTTATAATCAAGCATTAAAATATCGTGATAGTCATATCACACAAGTGGATACATACGAAGAGTTCAAAAAACTTCTAGACGAAAAGGGCGGATTTTTCCTAGCGCATTGGGATGGCACAAAAGAGACCGAAGAAAAAGTGAAAGATGAGACCAAAGCCACTATCCGTTGTATACCATTTAACCTCGGCAAAGAAGAAGGCAAGTGCATGGTAACTGGCAAGCCATCAACAGAGCGGGTGTTGTTCGCGAGGGCTTATTAATAGGTTGGTTTGCTTCGCAAAATTATTCACACGAAGAAACGAAGGGAGGAAGGAAACGAAGGGAGATTATTTTTTTGCATTTTCCTTCGCTTCCTCCGTTCCTTCGCTTCCTCCGTTCCTCCGTTCCTTCGTTCCTTCGTTCCTTCGTTCCTCCGTTTCCTAGAGTGAATCTCCGCGTGAAAATTCTGTAAATTATTTTTTCCTTCTACCGAGCGAGTGTTATTCGCGAGAGCTTATTAATATGTTGGTTCGCTTCGCAAAATTATTCACGCGAAGAAACGAAGTAGCAAAGGAAACGAAGGGAGATTGTTTTAACATTTTCCTTTGTTTCCTCCGTTCCTTCGTTTCTTCGTGTGAATCTCCGCGTGAATCCTTCGTGTGAAACCCCCAACGCTGATGAAGCGAGAAAAATCTGTGACATAATTTTTTGTGACATTTTTAAAAAGTCACAAAAAATTATGTCACAGAAAATTTATTCTTCACTCTGCCTCGTCTTCAAGACAAAAAGCATTTTCGTCCAGAAAATTGGTCAACACACATCACTGAACTCCCATTCCGATGCGACATCCCCCTTAACCCCGATGCCGCAATGAATTGTATCGGGCAATACCGGTCGTTGAATGACTAAAAGAACAACGCACTCCTATAAACAAGTTTCCTTTCTTCGTGTGAATATTTTTTAGCGAAGCAAACAAATCTCCGCGTGAATTGTTTTGCAATGAAAACTCAAATTTTTACATCACGAAAGCTTAACATTGGCCTTATGCAACTCTGCGAGCCACCGTCAGGTCAGTAATGTGAAACCAAATCGAAGGAAATTTTTTATGGACTCTTGCCGGAGTTTTAATCAGTTCATTGTCGCTGTCGTTGCTGTGCTTTTGTGTGGCTCGCTAGAAACAGCAGCACAGTCCTTTCAAAACAATTCGCTTGAGAATTGGGGAGGTTCAGTCAATTGCTTGGTCAATACCGTTCCCGATAATTGGCTCGGCTATTCAAATGAAGGTATCAATTTCGACGAATGTGATTTTGCCATTTGCCCCACTACAATCCCAGCTGAGGTGCCCGACGGTAATGTATATGGCAGAGCATATGCCGGAACAACATCTTCGGGCGAGGGAATTGCACAATTGGTATCTGGTTTTATTCCGGGCAATGAATACCAGATTTCATTCGAGTTCGCTGGTTCCAATTTACTTCCCGGATTTAACCCTAGCCAATGGCATATTTTCTTGGATGACGTGGATGTGGACCAGACCGTCGTTTTCGCCCCTACAGAAGCCCAATGGAATACCCACACATTTTCCTTCATAGCCACAAGTGATTCTCATCTGCTTGGGTTCCGAGCGTTTGCTGCAAATACTGATGGCGGTAGCGCTGCCATCGATAATTTTCAGATTCAAAACCTAACGCCCGTTGAGCCTATTTTTCCCGTTGCTGCATTTAATCAAACCGCACAGGTAATTTGTGCAGGGGAGTGTATAGTCTTTACCAACAATTCTCAATTCGCTTCTGAGGTGAGTTGGCTGTTTGAATCTGGGAGTCCGGCGACTTCCCAAAACATGGATGTAGTAGAAGTATGTTACAACCAACCTGGTGTATATAGCGTAGAGCTGGTGGTCTCCAATGAAGATGGCACTGATACTGTGGTAGTAGAACAATCGGTAACAGTGATAGCGTTTCCCACTGGGAGTTTGAGTCTCGCGGCAGACACATTAATGCTGACGACCGACGTTGGCGTAGGAGATTTTAGTTGGACATTGAATGGCAACACACTCGTGGATAGTGGGTATCTCATCACGCCAGTTGAAAGCGGACTTTATGAAGTAGTACTTCAAAACGAATTAACATGCAGCACGACACTCAGTTTGATCGTGCAAGCACCAGAGATAACCATTGAGCCAACACCAATAGAAGAATTGATACCAATAGAAGTATGGATACCAAACGCCATGACATTGGGAGACGATGGCATCAACGATGTGTGGGGAGTATTTGGCGAGTTAACGGCGGTGGAGAATTTCACAGCGCAAGTTTTTAATCGATGGGGAGAAAAGGTGTTCGAAACAAAAGACCCCGATATGCGATGGACAGGCAACGCGATGGGCGGTTCACATTATGTTCCCGATGGCATTTACCTCTACCAAGTAATCTTGAAGTCGCGACAAGAAGTTGAATACCGTGAATATCAAGGTCACATCACAGTGATTAGGTAAGGCGAAATACGAAATGGAGTTTTAGTATTTTCTATAGAAATTTTTTTATTGAAGATCACGTGTAGACTGTCTGCCCTCAATAATGTGCAGAAAAGTTTTGTTGGAGGATTGTGCCAATATATTTCGAAAGAAAAAATGTTTACAGTTTAAATGACTTTTCAATCGACATTGATTACCTAGCGTCTGGCATGTACTTAATGACCATTCAAACCCAAAATAAAAGCAAAAGTGTGAAGTTAGAGAAAGAATAAAAAATCGCATTTGCGAAAGAAGTCAATGCTCTTTGTTTATTTATGCAGTTTCATATGAGGATTGGTGGAGTGCCGACATTGGTAGTAAAACTGTCATGAATTTTCTTGATGATAAAGATGAGGAGGTTGTTTTAACCCATGCCTCTGAAGACACAATCATCATTAAGTACAGAAAAAAACCTATTACATTTATAAAAACGAGAACAGAAAGCACTCCGAACTTCACTTCAGATATGCACTTTAACGAGAAGCTAATTTCTGGAAGGTATATTAATTCTAATAATGGTGATACTATTACATTGAGTTATGATGGAACTATTAGGGGCGATTTGGGGATCTTCAACATACCATATCAAAATTATTTTCTGGAGTGTGACTTTATGGACGGTGATCCGGTCAATTTTAATGTAATGTACCTGTGCAAAAGTGACGGACAAGGGAATCGTCTCTTTGGTTTCGAACTTTACGACGATGGACGGCGACTGGAGATCTTCAATAAAAATTGGGAAAAAGGCAATGGCAAAGATGATCGCAGAAATAAATTCGACTCAACTTTAGCTGTTCTAACCCGCATTGAAAAATTTTAGGAAATCGCGAGAATCTTAAGTGATTAATTCAAGGGTGGTTTTTCGATTAACTCTCCCACCCAATTCGATATTCAGATTGTCTTCAAATCTGCATCTTAATGACGCAATTGGTTCCGCAATTAGCGGTTGTTTTCAATTTCTAAATTCAAATTTTCAATGTATGCCTTCATCACTTTTCCAAAATAGCTGGATGTGATTGGAGATTGGTATAGAATGCCATCCTTTCGGTCTTGAATTGAAAACCGTCTTACGTTAATTGTTGAAGCAGAACCGTCATAACCGGTTATAATGTGCGCTTCGAATTTAAAATTAAAGACATACCTGAATTGCGTTTTGTTAGAGTATTTAGCACTATCTAGTGCTTCGGCAGACACAATACGGTAGTCTCCAACGTATTCTTCAAAGTTTTTTATTAAGTATTTGTCGTATGATTTTTTTCCGGTTTTGACAACCAACATGGTTGATTTATTCTTGCCAAAATCGGCAGGGATGGCGCGATTGTCCACAGTCAATTCCTTTTTGGCCTTCCTTTTAGCAATGGCTGCGGATGCAAAAAAAAAACATGAGTTTAAGCTTATACTAAGCAATATTGCTAAACTCACCAACTGGAATTTCTTTGGATTCACTTTTTTTTCTTATTTATTTCTGCGGTCACAAAGGTATCACTCTCGAATGCTAAGGGATTGAAAATGACTACCGAATATTCATGCTCCTGAATTAATCGCCACTCCTGATATCGGCGGAGAAGCAATTCATTGCTATATAAATACGCGATAAGTTTATTCTCTAAAAGGCATCTGACGTGCAACTTATGCAAAAAATATCCCGTCATCCTCATAATAAATCGGTTTTATTTGCATTAACTCACCCCGTTATGCACCAAAAATTACTCGCGTTAGTTGCGCTTATATTGATTCTCCCGCTGGGTTTGATGGCTCAGGAAACAAAACGTTTTACAATCAGCGGTACAATCTACGAAAAGGGTAGCGAAGAAACACTGCCCGGTGTGGTGGTGGTGAACACCAACGACCAAACAGGCACGGTGAGCAATGCTTTCGGATTTTACTCTTTCACCATCCCGGCCGGTGAGGTCACACTCAATTATCAGTTTGTTGGTTACAAAACTGAAAGTAGAACTTTCGATCTACAGGCTAATATGATCGTGGACATTCGTTTGGAAAGCGATGCGCTGCTCAATGAGGTGGAGGTTAGCGCCGAGCGACAGGAAAGAATCAGCGAAGAAACAAGGATGAGCACCATCGAAATTCCTATCGATCAAATCAAAAACATTCCCGCTTTGTTAGGTGAGAAGGATGTACTCAAAGTGATACAGTTGATGCCGGGTGTACAAAAAGGCGGTGAAGGAAACACAGGATTTTATGTGCGTGGAGGTGGTCCCGATCAGAATCTTATATTGCTCGATGACGCCACAGTTTATAACGCCAATCACCTTTTCGGATTTTTTTCCATCTTCAATGGCGATGCTCTCAAAAGTGTGGAACTAACAAAAGGCGGATTTCCTGCGCGCTATGGTGGTCGCCTCAGCAGCGTGCTCGAGATGCGCATGAAAGATGGTAACAAAGAAAAGCTACATGGTGAGGCTGGTATTGGTTTGTTGTCTTCACGACTTACACTAGAAGGTCCAGTGAAAAAGGGCAAAAGTTCTTTTCTGGTTTCAGGCCGTCGCACATATATCGATCTGATCTCGCAACCATTTATTCTTGCTGCCAATAACGGATCCATGGCCGGATATTTTTTCTATGACTTTAATGCAAAATACAACCACACGATCGATTCGCTCAATAGGGTATATGTGAGCGGATATTTTGGCAAGGATAAATTTTATTTCCGCGATAGGGGGGATAACAGTTTGAGTAAAGGAAATTTTTTGTGGGGTAATGCTTCCGGAACTGCAAGGTGGAATCACATCCACAATGAGAAGATGTTCTCCAACACTTCAATTATTTTCACCAACTATGCATTTGGGATCAATGTGCGTGAAGAAGCAGAGGGAGAATTTTATGAATTGCAATACCGCAGTGGCATTCGTGATTATGCTGCGAAATATGATGTAGACTTTATCCCGAATCCCAACCATTATATAAGAGTCGGTGCAACGGGTATCATGCATTATTTCCGTCCGTCGGCAGTTGTTGTGAAAGGAACATTGCTTGAAGACAATGATGAAAATATTGAGCGCATTTATTCTTTTGAGTCTGCGGCATATGCTGAAGACGATTGGAGTATCACCGACAAAGTGAAGGTGAACCTCGGCCTGAGGGTTAGTCAGTACATGGCGCAGCGCAAAAACTATATTCGCCCTGAACCACGGGCAGCTTTGCGCGTGATGCTCAGTAAAAACCTTTCGGCCAAAGCGAGCTATGCCATCATGAATCAGTATATCCATTTGTTGTCGAACACAGGAGTTGGTTTACCGACCGACTTGTGGGTGCCTGCAACGAGTAAGATTGGCCCGCAACAATCAGTTCAATATGCCGCGGGTCTGGCGCGTGACATACCGAAGTCGGGATTGATGGTATCTCTTGAAGGTTACTACAAAACCATGGATGGCGTTATCAATTACAAAGAAGGCGCTTCGTTTCTTGATGTTGGCGCTCAGTCGGCAGAAGATGATCCTTTGAAATGGCAAGACAATGTCACCACAGGCAGAGGTGAAAGCTACGGTGCTGAGTTATTGATTCAGAAAAAATATGGCAAACTCAATGGATGGATTGGTTACACCTTGTCGTGGACGAAACTACAATTCGATGAGTTGAATTTCGGCAAAGAGTTTTTTGCGCGTTATGATCGTCGCCATGATATTTCGTTGGTAGGTATTTATCATGTGAATGACCACTTCACACTTTCTGCTACCTGGGTCTATGGCACAGGTCAGGCGATCACGTTGCCTTTAGCGAGTTACACTGCAGAATACCAAGCACCGACGATTAATGGTCAGGAAGTAAATTCAATGTATGGAATTTCAACTGCACAGGACTACGGTGAAAAGAATGGTTTCCGCATGAAAGCTTATCATCGCATGGATGTGGGTATGCAGTGGTATAAAAAGTTGAAACGATGCACACGAACTTTCGAGCTTGGATTTTATAATATGTACAACAGAAAAAATCCATTCTATTATTATATCGAATCCACTTACGATTCGACGGGCAACTACAGCAATACATTAAAGCAGATTTCACTTTTCCCAATACTGCCAAGTTTTACATGGACATACAAATGGTGAACACAATGAAATATCTTTTATTAGGAATGATGGTATTCATGCTAAGTAGTTGTGAAACCATCGTAGAAGTTGACGTTCCAGAACAGCAACCAAAACTTGTTGTGTTTGGATTTTTGGATCCTGTTGCTACAGAGTTCAAAATAAAAGTGCGGTCGAGCAGTCCGATTTTTTCTGATGTAAATGTTTCGGCATATGATCCGATTACGAATGCACAGGTTAATATCACAGGTCCTGCCGGAACTATTCAGGTACCTTACTCCGAATCCGCACAGGCATATGTGTTTACGCATGATATGCTGCCGGTGGTATATGGCGGAACGTACCGTGTTGAGGTATCTGCATCCGGTTATGAAACTGTGGAAGGGACGACCACCATTCCTGAAGAAATTGCTGTATTCACAGAAGTTTCAGCGAAGCTCGATTCAATCGTAAGTCCGGAAGGATACAGGGATGATTTTTATGAGTTCGATTTGAAGTGGCCGGATGTTAGCACTGGCGAAAATTTTTACGCCATCAGTTTTCAGCAATACACTTCTGAATTCGGAACGGCCCTATATGATGATCTTGATGCTTTCAACGGCATCATGACCGAAAAGCCGATAGTCACCAACACATATTCGCCTGAAGCCAATGAACCAATTCGTGTTCATCTGATGCACGTGACAGAAGACTATTACCGCTATTTACGCACGGCAACGAATATTATTTACGGCGATCCTTTTTCTGAGCCGACATTGGTATTCAGCAATATTAAAAACGGACTTGGCTGCTTCACATCATACACATCTTCGTATGTTCAGATTATTCCCGAGTAAAGTTTAACCTAGATGATGCAGTTCTTTTCTTGCATAAGATTCAAAAGAACAAGTTTATCGTGTACTCCTCACAGTAAGATCAGCACAAAGCGAGTTATCTATTGATGCAAACGTTCAATGCAGCCATTTCGCAAGGCGCGAACATCATTGCATTTTAAGACAACGATCTGACAGATTTATTTTTGATAGACCACTTCACCATTGACGATGGTCATCAATACTTTTGTTTGTGGTATTGTCGATTCTTCACACGACATCAAGTCACGGTCTAGCATCACGATATCTGCAAATTTTCCAACTTCCAGACTTCCTTTTTTATGTTCTTCAAAATTGGCAATCGCTGCCCATATGGTCATGCCGCGCAATGCATCTTCACGACTCAACGCATTTTCTTTTTGAAAACCATCTGCTGGTTCGCCTAGTAAATTTTTTCGCACCACAGCGGCATAAAAGGTATTTATTGGAGAAATATCTTCCACAGGAAAGTCGGTGCCAAGTGGTATCATTCCCATTTGATTTTTTAAATCATTGTATGCGTATGCGCGCATCAACCTATTGCGACCCAATCGTGAAATCGCCCACGGCATATCACTTGTAGCATGCGTTGGCTGCACGCTTGGAATTACATTGTATCGCCCGAATTTTTCAAAGTCATCTTGATGCAACACTTGTGCATGTTCGATGCGCCATCGATGATCGCTTGAGTCACCTGCTATTTCTGCATAGATACCAAGCATCACACGATTGGCGCTATCACCGATAGCATGTGTGCACATTTGGAATCCGCGCGAATAAAGATCATAAGCCCTTTTTCTAAAGTGATTCACACTGTCGAGCATCATGCCGTATGCACTGCCCGACAAAACATCACTGTAAGGAGCTAGCAAACATGCGCCGCGAGAACCCAATGCGCCATCAGCATAAAATTTGAATGCACGCACCGTTAGACGGTCTGTTGTGTCAATGCCGTATTTGAGATAGTGATCGAAATTTTCAGGCGCATCGCTGAGCATTGCGTACATGCGCATGCGAAGTTTACCATCTTGATGCAATTGTTTGATGAGCGCGACTTCATCTTTCATCAGACCTGCATCATCGACTGTGGTAAGACCTACTGCGAAGCAAGCTTTTTCTGCTTCAAGCAATGCCATGATGTTGTCTTCTGCTGAATATGCCGGCAAAACTTTATCGATCATGTCAATGGCTTTGTCGAGAAGGATGCCTGAGTTGTAGTTTACCTCTCCACCATTAACACTTGTTGTTGGCGTGATACCTGCAAGGTCTAGAGCTTTTTTGTTTACGAGCACAGCATGACCATCGATGCGTTTGAGTGCCACGGGTGTATCAGGAAATAGGCTATCGAGTTCGCTTCGTGTAGGAAAATCCTTCACGGCCCAATCGTTTTGATCCCAACCTCTGCCGAGTATCCAGCCCCGTGAATTTTTTAAAGTAAATGAAGAAACCTTTGAGATTACTTCATCAAAAGATGTTGTGCCAACGAGGTTAATGTCTTGAAGTGTGCGACCATATCCAAGAAAGTGGCAATGCGCATCAATAAATCCAGGATAGATAGATTTTTTACCACAGTCTATTATTTGCGGTGCATTGTATTCATTCATGATTTCGCGCTCCGGACCAATGGCGATGATTTTTCCATCTTTAATCGCCATGGCTTCTTTCACTGTGAAGTCACCATCGACAGTGTAAATGTGCGCATTGTGAAGAATCAGATCTGCTTCTTTGTTCTTGAAGTGACATGCTTGAGCACAAATCAGTGTAGCGAATAGGAGAGGGTAGAAGAGTTTTTTCATTGATCAATGTTGAGAGCGGTTGAATTGAGTTGCAGCGGCTTGAGCGGTGGGCATGATCACCATATCATTGATACAAACATGCGGCGGACGCGAAATGATAAACCAAGCAGCATCTGCTATATCATCGGCACTAAGCGGCGTGAATCCATGATACACTGCTTTGGCTTTATCAGCATCACCTTTAAATCGCACCAAACTGAATTCAGTTTCCGCTGCACCAGGTGCAATTTGTGCAACACGAATGTTGTGAGGCAACAGATCGATCCTCATATTTTTTGTGAGACCATCCACAGCGAATTTAGAAGCACTGTATACATTGCCACCAGCATACGCTTCTTTGCCTGCGATAGAGCCAATGTTGATGATGGTGCCATTTTTTTTGTTGATCATCCATGGCGCAATCACTTTGGTGACGTAGAGCAAACCTTTCACATTGGTGTCGATCATTTGATCCCACTGCGAGAGGTCGCCGTCTTGGATACTCTCTCTGCCAAGCGCAAGGCCAGCATTGTTGACGAGCACATCAGGATTTTTCCATTCATCGGGGAGACTTGAAAACGCGGTGTTGACTTCATCGAAATGACGCACATCAAAACGTCTTGTGATTACATCTACATTATGATTATTCTTAAGTTCTACGGCAAGTTCGTTGAGACGGTCTTCCCTTCTTCCCGTGATAATCAGATTCCATTTTTCGGACGCCAGTTTTTTAGCAATTGCTTTCCCAAAACCCGACGTCGCACCAGTGACGATGGCAATTTTTTCCATAGGTTGATAATTGTGCGAAAAATAGGGAGGAGAGAGGGAAGAACGATTTCGTTTGCGCAAGTAATTCAGTGATAATGGCCCACTTCAACCAATTATAGTTTGATAATATTATCCCTTTACAAATCGCATGACGTGGTGATAATCATCTCCTATCAATAGTTTAAGCATGTATGCGCCACATTCAAGGTTTGAAGTACAAATTTGGTTTTCAAATTCAGATATTTGAGAACGGTGGACAACGCATCCAAGATCATTTACTATTTCAACAGTTGCACGGTTCGATGAGTTAATTCCCTTCAAGTCAATAAAGAGAATATCTTTAACTGGATTCGGATAAATTCTAATAAACTCTTCTGAATAAGCATCAATTGAGTTAGTAACGAAAGGCATTAGCCAGTAATCAAAGCCGTCGTTTATTTGATCAGTGCTGGTTGTAATATATGGTGAAACAGAATTTGGGCTCCAATTTGCAGAACCCCAGTAGCTACCGCAAATATTAAGAGCTACAAATGTTTGTGGGTCAAATGGCTGAAAAATTTCCATGTCATAAATGGTAGCAAATCCATTCAGTCCAATTGTTTTGGACCAATTCAGTTGCATGTTTTGATCATATTCACAACAAAATAGATCTCCTAAATCGTTAATGCCAAAAAGATTGGATGAACCTTCACCAAATTGAACATCTACTAATTCTTCAATAGTTCCGGCAATGTAGGATCGGATCTGCCCATCAATTTCGTATGTTCTGAAAAATGAAATTCTGTCATCTCCGATGCCCCCCAACGTCCATAGATTAAGAAACTGGCCTTGAAAAATTGAATACTCTACTATAAATCCGTCTTGCGCACCATTGGAAGTGCCAACATTTTCAATAATACTTGGGTCGAAATCAAGAATACCCGTAAATCCGCCAGCAGCATAAAATGACAAGCCATTTGGGTGCAACTGAATATCATTTATCCAACAATAAGTAGGATATTGATTAAACCAGACTGTTTCAGGAAGTAATTCATCATTGAGAAGATCATACTCGGCGATAAAAGATGTAGATGTCAAAGTGCTTATTTCACCTTGTTCAGACCAAGGATCAATATCAGTGTAATTCTCATAATTTATTGATGCAATAATATTAGTAATATGTATTTCGAAATCTAACAACTTCTCCTCATAAAATTCACCTATTGTAATTGATTGTTGAAGTTCACCATCAAGATTGTATTGCGCAAAGAAAATATCAGAGTTTCCATTGGATTCTAATGTTGGTTGATTAGACGAACCAGTGCCGCTGAGAACTAGAGTTTCTCGGAAATTGCCGCCAACCATTAGAAGATTATTCCAAATTCGAATATTAACGATTTTAGTTATACTAGAGAGGTCAGAAGCTGTGAGTTTTATTACCCAAATGAAATTCCCTTCTGAATCATATTTAGCAATGAATAGATCGTGCCCATCTGTATTTCTGGTGACAACTGCGCTTGATGGATCGAAATCAACTTGGTCATAAAACTCACCAACAATGTAGACATTATCTTCTTGATCAGTTTGAATATCGTCCAATGTGGTATTTTCCAACTGAAAACACCAAGCAAGCGACCCACTAGAAGCTACTTTGCAAACAAAACCGCCCCAATTTTCTAAATATAGTGACTCTGTTGAGGGGTCAATATCACATTCTCCTGCATTCCCAGCCAGGAATCTATATTGAGGATTAACTTGTGATACTGCGATAGATGATATCCAATCATAGCTCGGTCCATTTAAGACGTTTGGGTAATATATAAAGGTTGTTTCTTGGGTAAATGATTTATTGTTTGCAAAGCACAGAAAAACAATAACCCACAAAATTCTGATTGAATTCATAATCTCAAAGTTTATTCAAATATACATAATTGAATATTAAGTGTTTAATTCTTTAGAGGACATTTCAAAACCTGTTGTGCACAAGTGCTACTGAATTTCGAAAATAGATAGGAAAACGTCGGCCCACGGAAGAATGTTCAAATTGACAGACACATCCTAGGAGAACGTATTGAGAATGGATAACGTTAATGCGGATTGTGTTGTTTTCTTGAGACTCAAGCGTTATCCTTTTGCAGAAAGCTTATGGTTTGGTCAATTGGTGAAGCGTTTCTTTTGTCAAATTTCGGATTAGTTTCCAAGAATACTGGGGCTAAGACAATGACTCTCCATATCCTTATTGATGTAACCTGCAATTTTCGAATGGAGCTTCATTTTCGGGTTCTGTTTCTTTGGTTCTTAAAGACATTCTCAAAAGATTTTTGTTTAAGCCTTATGACTTTTTCTGCAATTATAGAAAAAATTGGCATATTAGGCAATTGAACCCAATAACTATAATTAATGTTTCTTCCCAATAATTGATCATTCAAAAGACTAAGTAATATTTCGTTCAAAAGGGCTTAATGGGAATTAATAATTAGAGTGATAAAATTTTACCATAAAAATAAAATTCTTGACGCAGTTATTGAAAATTGTAAATTAATGTCGTTACAACTAAATTTTGAGAAATCTTCCCTTTTATCGAAATTTTCAAGGACTACATTGAATTCTAAGCAATACCTTCTATTTAGGAGTTTTGAATAGAAGTTATTCCTAGTAAGCTCGATAAGTAAGTGTAGTTTGAAGTATTATGCGCATCCATGTTTTCCATTGGATATTTTGAAAAAAATGAAACGTTTTCATTTTGACGTTATGATTGCACTGGTGAAAAGGTGCGCAGAAGAATCGAAGGTCGTTTATTGGTATTACCGAAAGGGATAGTGTTAAAGGGCCGGAAAACATCCGGCCCTATGTCATTTCTTGTTAATCGTGATTACTCTCACCTCATCGCAGTATTTGCGTTTCTATTGACATCTAATTTTTGAAGGCGCTTTTTGAGTTCTTCTTTGCTGATTTGCTCGTAGGATAGTTCTCCAACTTCTTCGCCGGTTGTAAGCGATTTGATGGCTGAGTATATTTTTCCATTCTTGTACCGGATGCCCACCATG
>Ga0075163_10005009_pt1 | contig 17722 bp, 17 predicted proteins | sample JI1023141ADNA_FD_71478 | JGI IMG/M metagenome (GOLD analysis project Ga0075163, IMG submission 71478) | Wastewater effluent complex algal communities from Wisconsin, to seasonally profile nutrient transformation and Carbon sequestration -... | ecosystem: Engineered > WWTP > Effluent > Algae...
GCCGTGAAGGGCAGCCAGCGGCCCTGCGCGATCTGCTCGAGCACCGCGGGGGTCTCGGCGCGTGCCTCGACCGGCCAGCCGCCGGTGTGCAGGTGATAGATCAGCGTGGCCAGAGCCACCTGCTCGCCGGCGAACGTGGCTTCGCCCGGCACGCCGCTGGCGAGCATCTGCACGGCCGCTTCGGGCTCGTAGAACCAGACGACGCTGGCGCGGTCGGCGTGCATCCAGGGGCTGGCCGCATCGAGCAGGCGCGACTGGCCGAAGTCGACGATGGTCACCGCGCCGTCGCTGTCGACCAGCAGGTTGCCGGCGTGCACGTCGGCGTGCACGACACCGGCCTGGTGCAGCTGCCAGTAGGCGCGCACGACCTCGCAGCCCAGCCGGTGCAGCGCGGCGCGGCGGCTGCGGCCACGCTGCGCGCGCAGGGTCTCGGCATGCGCGCTGAACTTTTCGCCGTCGCGCCAGGCCGCGGCCAGCCAGGGCCGGCCGTCGACCTGCCCGGCGGCGATGAAACGCGGGCTGCAGGTGCCGTCGAGGTGGCGCAGGATCGCTGCTTCGCGTTCGATCGACGCCGCCTTCTCCGGCGTGAAACCGGGGCGCAGCACCTTCAGCGCGACGAGGTAGCCGTCGGCGCGCCGCGCCTGGTACAGCTCGGCGTCTTCCAGCACCTGGATCGGGCGCACGATCTCGTGGCCGTCGACCCCCTGGCCGGGCGCGAACATCGGCCCGATGCCGGATGCATCGGCGGCATCGGAGGGCACCAGCACGCGGGTGTTGACCAGGGCCTGCAGCGCCTCGAAAGAAGCGTCCAGCACCTCGGCCGGGTCGCGCTGTTGCACGCGCGCAAAGCCGAGCACGGCATCCGACAGCCGCTGCGGCGTGCGGAACGTGGCCACCAGTTGCGCCATGTCGGCGCTCACCAGCCTGCAGGCCCGGCGCAGGCCCGGCCGCATGATCGCGACGTCGCCCGGCTGATGCTCGAACTGGTCGCGTTGGGCGGGCGCGAGCTCGGCGACAGCGACCAGCAGCACGTCGGCCGGCAGCACGAAGGCGGTTTCATGGGCCACGACGGGCGTGGCGACGGGAACGGTGGTCTGCATGGCTTACTCCTCGCGCCAGGCGTCGGCGCTGGGGGACCAGGTGTGGGTGTCGACCTGCGCCAGGCGCAGCCGCTCGAGCGCGAAGTCGACACATTCGGCCGGCGCGGCGCCGCTGCCGTGGGCCTGCACCAGCGCGAAGGCCAGCCGGCGCGTGATCCACGAGCGCCAGCTCTCGACGCGCTGCCAGTCGAGCAGGCGGTGGCCGTCGGGCGGGTCACTGCCCCAGGACAACATGCCGTCGTCGGTGAGCGCGCAGGTGAAGGGCACGCCTTGTGCGCGCAGCCCGCGCAGTGCGGGCACCAGTCGGGCGGCGAGGGCGTCGCGCTGTGCGGCGCTCTCGACGTAGGCGATCAGCTTGTCCGGTCGCAGCAGGCCGGCGCTGCCGCGGGCCAGCTTGAAGGCCGGCGCGCCGGCGCGCGCCAGCGTCTCGACCGCCAGCCGCAGGCCGGGGGCAAGGGCGTCAGGGTGCAGGCTGACGTAGAGCTTGAAGGGCAGCAGCAACTGCTCTTCGCACTGCGTCAGGTCTTCGCGCCGCCACAGGTGCCACGCCGCATGCGGCACCTCGCCATAGTGTTCGAACAACAGCGCACCGAGTGCCGTGCCGGGGTGAAGGCCGAGGGCCTCGCGGATGTCGACCACACCGGCCCAGCGCTGCTGCCAGGCCGGTGTGAGCGGCACGGTGTGGTGCCGGTACAGGCGCGACGACAGCACCAGTGGCGGCAACGCAGGACCCGCGGCCGCCGCGTGAAGCGCGCGCAGCGAGAGCTGCTGCAACACGCTGCCCGGCGCCGAGGGCGGCGCCGCGAGGGCCGGCAGCAGGCCGGCAGCGCGCGGGCCGCAGACGAAGCCGTCGGCGGTCTCGATCTCGAGGATGCCGTCGATGATCAGCTGCAGCAGACCCTGCCACTGCGCCACGCTGGCGCCGTCGCGCAGCGCACCGGGCAAGGGGCCCGGCTGTTGCAGCCCGCGCAGCAGCGCCGCGGTGTCGTGACCGACGGTCTTGGTGCTCAGCGGCAGTGCGGTGTCGGGCATCAGCAGCCCGAAGTAGTCGCCGCGGCCTTCGAGTGCAGCGAAGGCCGCGCGCTCGCCCGGCGCCAGGTCGCGATGGGCGACCAGCGCGAACAGCGGCGAGGCACGGAAGCGTGCGTTCAGCAGAGCGTGCAAGGCGTCGGTCACGAGGGGCTCCGTTCGGTCAGCGCGTCACTTGACGTTGGCCGACTTCAGTTCCTTGATCGCGCCTTCGAGCGCTGCCGTCACCAGGCCGATGTCGGCGTTCGAGCGCGGCGTCACCGCGACCTCGGCGGCTTCGATGGCCTTCAGCGTCGACTGCAACTGCTGCTTGATCGCGGCCAGGTGCTCGGAGCGCAGCACGAGGTTGGCGCCATGCGCGATCGGCGAGATCGGCGACGGCGGCGTCTCCTGGTCCGGGCCGGGCAGGCTGGTGCTGCCACCGCCGCCGCCGGCGGCCACGGCGGCCTGCACGATGCCGCCGCCCACCGCCTTGAAGGCGCTGTTCAGCGCCACCGACAGCGCCGGCGAACCACTGGCGTCGCGAAACTCGATGGCCTTGGCCACCGCGCTGGCGGCCGGGCCGTCGCGGTCGTTCTCGCCGAAGGCGCGGCGCACGGCCGACTTCGCGCTCTCGAACTGCGGCGTCAGGTTGGCCACCTGCAGGATCGGGGTGTGCGGGGTCAGCTGCAGCGGCACCGAGGTGCCGTCGCAATCGGGGTTGGGCATGAAGGTGCCGCCGCCACCGCCGGCCTTGGTCGGCAGGTGGATCAGCAGGTCCTTGACTTTGAAGCTCAGCATGACAGTTCTCCTTGAGAGGCAGTGATGGGACATCGGCGCAGCGCTCCGCCCAGCCCGGGTTGGCGGGCTTTCGAAGCGGACGTTGCGAGGGGCTCCTGACGCCACGAGGCGGAGCGCGGGTCATGACCTCCGGAGAGGTCTCTCAGGACGCTTGTGCATCCACGCTCGAGGTCATCATGCGCGGCGGGCCAGCGGCCTGCCTCCCTAGCGCTAGGGGACCTCGTACCGCTTCTCCACACCCTGATGGATGGAGGCCTGCCACCCCTGGCTAGACCGTGCCCGGCGCGGTCTGCTCCAGCGCCGCCATCGCGTCGGCCATGAAGGCGTGTGCGATCACCGGCAGCTGGCGTCCGCGCAGGTGCGCCAGCACCAGGTGGCCGCCGGGGAACTGCCGGTCGGTGATCTCGCGGGCGACGATGTCGCCGCCTTCGGTCACCGCGCCGATGGCGATCTGGAACGAGATCGCGTGGCCGTGGTGCAGGCAGCCGCGCAGAAACTCGAAGCTGTTGCTCTCGACCACCGCGCGCAGCTTCACGCTGCTGCGCACCAGGTAGCGCTCGAGCAACTGGCGGCCGCCCGCTTCGCGGTTGGGCAGCACCAGCGGGTAGTCCATGCACTCGCGCAGGCGCACCCCGCCCGATCGTTGGGCCAGAGGGTGGCTGCGGTGCATGATGGCCACCAGGCGTTGCTCGAACTGCGCCACCAGTTCCAGGTCGGGTTCGGGCGCCAGGTTGAAGACCAGCGCCAGCTCGGTCTCGAAGTTGCGCAGCGCCTGCAGCGCCTGCACGTGGTCGCCGATGCGCACCTGGAACTCCACCAGCGGGTGCGCCCGCCGGAAATCGGCCACCAGCTGCGGCATGAATTTGGGTGCCAGCGCCTGGCTGGCCACCAGCTTGACGCTGCCGCGGCGCAGGCCCTGCAGCTCCTCGATCTCCGAGCGCACCTCGTCCAGCGCGCTGGAGCGGCCGCGCACGTACTGCACGAAGAGCTCGCCAGCGGCCGTCAGCCGCATGCCCCGCGGCAGGCGCTCGAAGAGCGGTACTCCAAGCTCGGCTTCCAGGTCCTTGATGCGACGGTTGACGGCCGAAGGCGCCACGTGCAGCCGCTCGGCCGCCTGGCGGATGGAGCCGGCGCGGGCCGTTTCGTCGAAGTACTTCAGGAAGCGCAGATGGTTCATGCCCGGCCTGCATGCAGGAAGGGTGCCGACGGCGTTGCCGAAACGGCAACGCAGAGCACGCAACTCGGCATGGATCAGAACCACTCCGTGGCACGGCGGGTGCATGCGACCTGCACCGTGAAGAACCCCCACCGCAACCCGAGCCCCGAGGCTGTCCCTGAGTCACAGGCCTGCTTCGGACCCGCTGCGCACAACGCGTGGCGGCTGGACGGCGCGGGTGTCAGCCTGGTGCGCACCCCCCGGGTCCCCAAAGCGGTGCAGCTGGAAGCACAACCTCAGCGCATCACGCTGGACATCGTGCGCAGCGTGCTGGTGGTGGTGGACATGCAGAACGACTTCTGCCACCCGAAGGGCTGGTTCGGTCAGAAGGGCATTCCCGTCAAGCCCATGCGCCGGCCGATCGCGGCCATCGCCGCACTGCTGCCGGCCTGGCGTGCTGCCGGCGGCACGGTGCTGTGGCTCAACTGGGGCGTGCGCGCCGACCGACTGAATCTGCCGCCGGTGGTGCAGTTCAACGGCAAGGGCGCCGGCACCTCCAGTGCCGACGCCGTGGGCTATGCCGAGACCTCGCCCGAGGACCGTGGCCGCTCGCTGGTGCCTGGCGAATGGGGTGCGCAGGTGGTCGACGAACTGGCGGTCGAGCCCGGCGACATCACCGTCTTCAAGCACCGCCTGAGTGGCTTCTGGGACAACGAACTCGACACCATCCTGCGCCTGCGCGGCGCCACCACGCTGCTCTTTGCCGGCGTCAACACCGACCGTTGCGTCTTCAGCACGCTGCAGGACGCCGCCTTCCTGGGCTACGACTGCGTGTTGGTGGACGACGCCTGCGGCACGCCGTCGCCGGCCTATGTGACACGCGCCATCCACTTCATCGTGCGCAAGCTGCATGGCTTCACCGCTCGCAGCGTCGACCTGATCACCGCCCTGGCCGCGCTGGCCCCGGCGCTCCCGCCCACCCCGAAGCGCCGCCGCGCTTCCCCTGCCCCCCGCTAGGAGACCCTGCCCATGACCCGACTCCGTTCCTGCCTGGCCTCGCTGCTGGCCGCCGCCTCTGTGGCCGTGATGGCAGCGCTGCCCCTGGCCGCCCACGCGCAGACCAGGATCAAGATGGTGCTGAACTGGAAGTACCAGGGCCCGCAGGCCTGGTTCTTCATGGCCCAGGACAAGGGCTACTTCAAGGCCGAAGGCCTGGACGTGGAGATCGACCAGGGCGAGGGCTCCTCGGCCTCCATCACCAAGGTGGCGGCCGGCGCCTACCAGGCCGGCTTCGGCGACCTGAACGCGCTGATCGACATCGCGGCCAAGCGCCCGGCCGACGCGCCGGTGGGCGTGTACATGATCTACAACACGCCGCCCTTCACCATCGTCGTCAAGAAGGACAGCCCGATCCGGACGCCGAAGGACCTGGAAGGCAAGACCATCGGCGGCCCGGCCAACGACGGTGCGCTCAAGCTCTTCCCGGCCTTCGCCAAGGTGGCCAAGCTCGACGCGGCCAAGGTCAACATCACCAACATGGCGCCCAACCTGCGCGAGCAGATGCTGCTGCGCGGGCAGGTGGATGCGGTGTTCGGCTACATCAACACCGTGTACTTCAGCGCCAAGCTGGTCGGCATCGACCCCGAGAAGGACCTGCGCTTCATCAACTACGGCGACTTCGGCATGGACCTGTACTCCAATGCCATCGTCTTCAGCCGCGGCTTCGTGAAGGAGAACCCCAAGGCCGTGGCCGGCTTCCTGAAGGCCCTCAACCGCGCCATCAACGACAGCCTGGCCAACCCGGAGGCCGCGATGGACGTGGTGATGAAGCGCGAGCCGCTGCTGCAGCGGGGCGTCGAGAAGGAGCGCCTGGTCGCCACCATCAAGCAGGAGATGGGGCACCCCGAAATCGCCAGGATCGGCCTCGGCGACGTCGACCCGCAACGCCTGTCACGCGCCATCGCGATGGTGGTGGACGCCAACGGGCTGCCGCGCACGCCGGCCAACGACGAGGTCTTCGACCGCAGCTTCCTGCCGCCGCGCGCCGACCGCGCCAGCAAGTTCTGAAGGCACGGTGATGGACCTGCAACTCGAGGACAAGGTGACGGTGATCACCGGGCCGGCCAAGGGCATGGGCCGCGCGGTGACGCTGGCCTTCGCCGAGCACGGCGCCAGGCTCGTGCTGGCCGGCCGCGACACGGCGGCCATCGAACCCGTGGCCGCCGAGGCGCGGGCGCTCGGCGTACCGGCCATCGTGGTGCCTTGCGACCTGACGAACGACACGCAGACCGAAGCGCTGGCCCGCCACGCGCTGGAGGCCTTCGGCCGCATCGACATCCTCGTCAACGTGGCCGGCGGTTCGGGCCCCATCGGCAAGACCGGCTGGGAGACGAGCTCCGAGGAATTCAACGAGATCGTGCAGCTCAACATGACCGGCTGCTTCAACACCATGCACGCGGTGCTGCCAGCGATGATCGCGCAGCGTGCGGGCAAGGTGGTCAACGTGGGCGGCACCTTCGGCATGCGCGGGCGCGCCGGGCGCATGGCGTACTCGGCCAGCAAGTGGGGCCTGCGCGGCATCACCAAGAGCTTCGCGCTGGAAGCCGGGCCCTTCAACATCAACGTCAACTGTGTCGCGCCGGGCATGGTGGACGGACCGCGTTTCCGCGACAAGGTGTGCGCCGACATGGCCAGCAAGCTGGGCATCACGCTCGAAGAGGCGATGACGCGCCACGCCGCCGACTACGCGCTGAAGCGTGTGTCCACCGACGCCGACGTGGCCAACGCCTGCCTGTTCCTGGCCAGCGACGTGAGCCGGCAGATCACCGGCGTCGACCTTCCCGTCGACGGCGGCTGGGCCATGCTCTGAGGGGACCACCGAATGAAGAGTGTCGACCTGGTCATCCGCGGCGGCAGGATCGTCTCGCCCGACCGCATCGTCGAGGCCAGCGTGGCCATCGCCGGCGAGTGCATCGTGGCCGTGGGTCATGACGACGTGATGCCGCCTGCCACGCACGAGATGCGCGCCGACGGCCTGTTCCTGCTGCCGGGCGCCATCGACAGCCACGTGCACTTCCGCGATCCCGGTTACCCGCACAAGGAGACCTGGCAGAGCGGCAGTGCTGCGGCGGCCTGCGGCGGCGTGACGACGGTGTTCGACATGCCCAACACGAACCCGCCCACCGGCACGCGCGAAGCGCTGGTGCTGAAGCTGAAGGCCGCCGAGCGCAGCTTCTGCGACTTCGGCATCCATGCGCTGCTGGGCGACGACACCGTGGACCACCTGGACGACCTGCTCGAAGGCGGCGCCACCAGCTTCAAGGCCTTCGTCGGCAACACCTTCGGCAACCTGCCTGCGCCCAGTGACGGCGCGCTGCTCGAGGGCTTCGAGAAGCTGGCGCCGCTGGGCATCCGCACGGTGGTGCATGCCGAGAACAGCTCGATCATGGCGCGGCGCCAGAAGGTGCTGCAGGACGCCGGCCGCATCGACGCGCAGGCCCACCTCGACGCACGACCCGCGGTGGCCGAGATCGAGGCCATCGGCCGCGTGCTGACACTGGCCGAGTGGACCGGCGCGCGTGTGCACATCGCGCACCACAGCGCCGCCGACTCGCTGTACCTGCTGCGCGCCGCCAAGGCCAGAGGCGTGGACGTGACGGTCGAGACCTGCCCGCAATACCTGCTGCTGAACACCGACGACATCCTGCGCCTGGGCGGCATCCTGCGCGTCAACCCGCCGGTGCGCGAGCCGCGCCACAACCAGCCGCTGTGGGACGCGCTGATGGACGGCACCATCGACATGATCGCGACCGACCACGCGCCGCACACGCCCGAGGAAAAGACGCGCGAGAGCATCTGGGCCTGCGACTGCGGCTTCCCGGGCGTCGAGACGCAGATGCCACTGATGCTGACGCAGGTGAACCTTCAGCGCGCAACGCTGATGGACTACGTGAAGTGGAGCGCCGTGGCTCCTGCCAAGGCCTGGGGCCTGTACGGCACCAAGGGTGTCATCGCCGCCGGCGCACACGCCGACATCGTGTTCGTGGACATGGGCAAGACCGGCACGCTGTCGCAGGGCCGGTTGCAGACCCTCAGCAAGATTTCGCCCTGGCACGGCCGTGCCGTGCAGGGCTACCCGATGCACACGCTGCTGCGCGGGCGTTTCGTCATGCAGCACGGCAAGCTGGTGGAGGAGGCCATCACGCATGGCCGCTCGGTCAAGGGCATCCAGGCCATGGCCCGGCCGCAGCCGCGCAACCAGCAGCATTACAGCAGTGCGATCGTCAACCCGCCGCCCGGCGTGCGGCCCAACGCCCTGCCGGCCGAGGACGTGCCGCGATGACGTTGTCGCAATCGGTGGACGTGATCCGCGTGCCCTGCAGCGGCCCGGGCGACCTGCGCGGCGTGCAGGCGCTGGTCGACAGCGGTGCGCTGGCGCCGGCCGACATCGTGGCCGTGATGGGCAAGACCGAGGGCAATGGTTGCGTCAACGACCATACGCGCGACTTCGCGGCCACCAGCTGGTGCCATTTCCTGAGCCCGCACCTCGGCTGTCCGCCCGCAGACGTGGCCCGGCGCGTGGCGCTGGTGATGTCGGGGGGCACCGAGGGCGTGCTGTCGCCGCACTTCACGGTGTTCACGCGCTGCTGGGTCGCAGCGCCCGGGCACGCGCACAAGCGCCTGGTGGTGGGCATCGCACACACCCGCGACTTCCTGCCCGAGGAGATGGGCCGCAGCGCGCAGATCGAAGCCACGGCCCAAGCCACGCGCGCAGCGATGGCCGATGCCGGCATCAGCGACGGCACCGACGTGCACTTCGTCCAGGTCAAGTGTCCGCTGCTGACGGCGGCCAAGGTGCAGGACGCGCTGGCCCGCGGCGCCGAGCCGGTCACGCACGATGCCTACGAGTCGATGGGCTTTTCGCGCGGGGCCTCGGCGCTGGGCGTCGCGGTGGCTCTGGGCGAGGTGGCCGCGGCCGCGGCCACCGACGCGGCCGTGCTGTCCGACTGGTCGCTGTACTCGGCGCGCGCGTCGGCCTCGGCCGGCATCGAGCTGGAACACAACGTGGTCATCGTGCTGGGCGAAGCCGCGGGTGCGGCGTCCCACGTGCGCATCGGACACACCGTGATGCAGGACGCGGTGGACGCCGCCAGCGTGCGCCGCCTGCTGCGCGAGCACTTCGACATCGACCCCGACTCCCCGGCGCTGCAGCAGCGCCTGGTCAACCTGCTGGCCAAGGCCGAAGCCAGCCCCGACGGCCGCGTGCGCGGCGAAAGACACACCATGCTGAACGATTCCGACATCAACGCCACGCGCCACGCGCGTGCCGCCGTGGGTGGCGTGCTGGCCTCGGTGGTGGGGCACACGGCGCTGTACGTGTCGGGCGGCGCCGAGCACCAGGGTCCGGCAGGCGGCGGGCCGGTGGCGGCATTGCTGCGGGTGGACGAGGGCGTCGACGTCGAGGGCGCTGTCCGTGGCTGACCCGTTCATCCAGCTCAGCAACGTCACGCTGCAATACGGTGGCGGCACGCTGGCGCTGGCCCAGACCGACCTGAGCATCCCGCAGGGCGACTTCGTGGCCCTCGTGGGCCCCAGCGGCTGTGGCAAGAGCACCATCCTCAAGCTCGTGGCGGGGCTGCTCCGGCCCAGCTCCGGCGGCGTGGTGGTGGCCAAGCGCGAGATGGTGATGGCCGGCAGCGGTGCCAGCGCCGCTGCGGTCGGCGCGACAGCACCGGTGCGCATCGGCCTGGCCTTCCAGAACCCGACCATGCTGCCGTGGCTGACGATCCGCGAGAACGTGATGATTCCGCTGAAGATCGTCGAGCCCTTCCGCCAGGACTGGGCACGCAAGAAGAAGGGCGAGTACGTCGAGCGGGCCGACGCGCTGCTGGCCCAGGTGGGCCTGAAGGGCTTCGGCGACAAGCGGCCCTGGCAGCTGTCGGGGGGCATGCTGCAGCGCGCGTCGTTGTGTCGCGCGCTGGTTCACGAGCCGCAGCTGCTGTTGCTGGACGAGCCCTTCGGCGCGCTGGACCAGTTCACGCGCGAGGAGCTGTGGGACATCCTGCAGACCCTGTGGATGAAGCGGCGCCCGACCGTGCTGCTGGTCACGCACGACCTGCGGGAATCGGCCTTCCTGGCCAATCGCATCGCGGTGATGAGCGCGCGGCCCGGCCGCATCCTCGAGGAGCGCGAGGTGCCGTTCGCCCGGCCTCGAACGCTGGAGATGAGCTATTCGCCGGAGTTCGCCACGCTGGTGCAGCAGCTGCGCATGCGCATCGCGCACGCGCGAACGCCGGTGGAGGGTGACCTGGCCGAAGGCCCCGGACCTGCCGCCGAACCCATCGATGCAAAGGCGGCCGCATGAGCACCCTGACCGCGCAAACCCGCCAGCGGCTGATGTCGGCGGCGGCGCTGATCGGCTTCTTCCTGCTGTGGGAGCTGGCCTGCCGCGCCACCGGCGTGTCGGACCTGATCCTGCCGCGGCCGACGCAGATCGCCCACGTGCTCTGGACCAAGATGCCGCTGCTGTGGCCGCACACGGTGCAGACGCTCACCACCACGATCACCGGCTTCGCACTTGGCGTGGCCGCCGGCATCGTCATCGGCGTGATCATCGGCTCGTCCAGGCTGGCCTACGACGTGGCCTATCCGCTGCTGGTGGGCTTCAGCAGCATCCCGAAGGTGGCGGTCGTGCCGATCTTCGTGGTGTGGTTCGGCGCCGGCACGGTGCCGGCGGTGCTCACGTCGATGGTCATCAGCATCTTCCCGGTGGTGGTCAACGTGGCCACCGGCCTGGCCAACACCGAGCCCGAGCTGGAAGACGTGCTGCGCGTGCTGGGTGCGAAGAAGCGCGACATCCTCTGGAACGTGGGGCTGCCGCGTGCGCTGCCCTACCTGTTCGCGTCGCTGAAGATCGCCATCACGCTGGCCTTCGTGGGCACGGTGCTGGCCGAGACGGTGGCGGCCAACAAGGGCATCGGCAACGTGATGATCATTGCCAGCGGCAACTTCGACGTGCCGATGGTCTTTGCGGGCCTGGTGATCCTGGCCGTGATGGGCGTGCTGCTGTATGCGGTGTCGGCCTTCATCGAGGGGCGCATGACCGGCTGGGCGCAGCGCAAGGATGCCGGCAGCAGCGTGGTGATGGCATGACACACGCTGTCCCGACGGTCCCCCTCCGCAGCGTGGCCGTGTTCTGCGGCTCCAACTTCGGCACCGCGCCCGAGCACGCGGCCGCCGCCGCCGAGCTGGGCACGTTGATCGCGCAGCGGGGCCTGACGCTGGTCTACGGCGGCACGCACAAGGGCCTGATGGGCGTGGTGGCCGACGCCGCGCTGGCGGCGGGCGGCACGGTGGTCGGCGTCATCAACCGGCGCCTCTACGAGCGCGGCCACCTGCACGAGGGACTGACGCGCCACGAGATCGCGCCCGACATGCGCGCCCGCAAGGCCCGCATGGGCGAGCTGGCCGATGCCTTCATCGCGCTGCCCGGCGGCTTCGGCACGCTGGAAGAGTTGCTGGAGGCCGCCACGCTGACGCAGCTGGGCGACCAGCACAAGGCCTGCGCCGCGCTCGACGTGCGCGGCTTCTACCGCCCGCTGCGCGCACTGCTGGAGACCGCCACCGACGAAGGTTTCCTCAAGCCCGAGCACCGCGACATGCTGGTCATCGAGGCCGACCCGGCACGGCTGCTCGACGCACTGGCCGCCTGGACACCGCCGACCGTCAGCAAGTGGATCGGTCAGCCCGGCTCCTGAACTCCCTGCACCGCGAACGAAGGCCCCCTCATGTCCCGCATCCGCATCACCGCCGCCGGCCACACCTTCATCGCCGAGACCCACCCCGATGCGCCGCTCACGGTGGCCGCCTTCATGAAGCTGCTGCCGTACCGGCAGAAGCTGATCCACGTGCGCTGGAGCGGCGAGGGCGTGTGGGTGCCGCTGGGTGAGTTCCAGCTCGGCGTGGGCTTCGAGAACCACACCAGCCACCCTTCGGTGGGTGACATCCTGTTCTATCCCGGTGGCTACAGCGAGACCGAAATCATCATCGCCTACGGCGCCTGCAGCTTCGCCAGCAAGATGGGGCCGCTCGCCGGCAACCACTTCCTCACGGTCGTCGAAGGCCGCGAGCAACTGCGGGCGCTGGGCACCGCGGTGCTGTGGCAGGGCGCGCAGGACGTGCTCTTCGAAGGCCTTTGACGCAGCTGTCCCCACACCCTCGACCTCAGACCGGAGTCCTCAGCATGAGCCTGTCCTTCACCCGCCGCCGCTTCCACCAGGTCCTGGCCGCTGCCGCCCTCGCGACGCCGCTGCTGGCCAGCGGGCAGGAGGCGACCCCGATCAAGTTCGTGCTCGACTGGAAGCTGCAGGGCGTGCACGCCTGGTACTTCCTGGCCATCGACCGCGGCTACTTCACGCAGGAGAAGATCGACATCACCATCGACCAGGGCGACGGCTCGGCCACGGCCGTCACCAAGGTCATGGCGGGTGCGTACCAGGCGGCCTTCGGCGACCTGAATGCCATCATCCAGAACGCCGCGGCCAAGCCGGGTCAGGCGCCGGTGATGGTCTACCAGATCTACAACCGCACGCCCTTCGCGCTGATGACCAAGGCTGGCAGCCCGATCAGGACGCTGAAGGACCTGGAAGGCAAGAACCTGGGCTCGCCCGCCGGCGGCGCGGCGATGCGCATGTTCGCCGCGCTGGCCGACAAGAACGGTGTCGACGCCAGCAAGGTGACCTGGACGAACATGGCACCCAACCTGCAGGAGCAGATGCTGCTGCGCGGCCAGGTCGACGCGTCGGCCGTGTTCTCGGTGACGAGCTACATGAATCTGGTGGCGCAGAAGCTCGACCCGGACAAGGACATCCGCTGGTTCCACTACGCCGAGCACGGCATCGAGCTCTACAGCAACGGCGTCCTGGTCTCGCAACAGCTCGTGAAGGACCGGCCGCAGGTGGTGGCCGGCCTCGTGCGTGCGGTGCACAAGGGCCTGCGCGACACCCTGGCCGACCCCGACGCCGCCATCGAGGCCCTGGCCAGGCGCGAGCCGCTGATCGACAAGGACCTGGAGAAGCGCCGGCTGATGTATGCGCTGAAGACCGTGATGTTCACCCCCGAGGTGGCCGCCGCCGGCGTCGGCGATGTCAACGACGAGCGGCTGAAGCGCTCGGTGGCGCAGCTGGCCGGGGTGTTCGAGCTGCCGCGCCAGCCTGCGCCCGGCGAGGTCTTCGACCGTCGCTTCCTGCCGCCGCTGGCCGAGCGCAGGCTGAGCCTGAAATGAGCACGGCATGATCGAACCGGCGACCCCGATCGACTGTGCCTGGCTGATGCCCGAGCCTGGCTCGGCCCCGGTGCGGGCCGACCAGCGCATCACCTTCAGCGGCGCTCACATCGGATCGATCGACGCGCTGCCCGGCCCTCCGGCCGGGCAGCGCCGGCTGGTGCTGCCTGCGCTGGCCAATGCCCACGACCACGCGCGCACCTTCCGCAGCGCCACGCTGGGCGGCTTTGCCCAGCCGCTGGAAGCCTGGCTGCCCTACCTGGGCGTGCTGCCGGGCGTGGACCCGTACCTGTGCGCGGCCACGTCATTCGCTCGCAGCGTGCGCCACGGGGTCACCAGCCTCATGGTCCACTACACCCGCGTGCAGGGCGGCATGGCCTATGTGGACGAGGTGCTGGCAGTGGCCCGTGCCGCGCGAGACATCGGCATCCACATCGGCTTTGCGGTGGCGATGCGCGACCGCAACGGCATCGGCCTGTGCGACGACAGCACCATGCTGGCTGCGCTGCGACCCTCGCTGCGCGAGCCGGTGCAGCAGCGCCTGTCGGTGCGGCCGTCGGCGCCGGCCGAGCACCTGGCGACCGTGGATGCGCTGGCGCAGGCGCTGGCGGCCGATCCGAGTCTGGCCGCGCATGTCACGCTGCAGTTCGGGCCGGCCGGCGTGCAGTGGTGCGGCACGCCCCTGCTGCAGGCGGTGGCCGAGGCTTCGCACGAAGATGGCCGCCCGGTGCACATGCACCTGCTGGAAACCCGCTACCAGCGCGAATGGGCCGACCATGTCCATCCGCAGGGCATCGTCAGGTACCTCGACGACATCGGCCTGCTCGGCCCGCGCCTGACGCTGGCCCACTGCGCCTGGGCGCGGCCCGACGAACTGGCGCTGCTGGCCGAACGCGGCGTCACGATCGCCGTCAACACCAGTTCCAACCTCGGCCTGAAGTCCGGCATCGCGCCGGTGCCCGAGATGCTGCGCCAGGGCTGCCGCGTCGCGATGGGCCTGGACGGGATGGCCTTCAGCGAGGACGACGACGCGCTGCACGAGATGCGGCTGGCCTTCGCGCTGCACCGCGGCTGGGGTTTCGAGCACGGCATGAGCCGCACGCAGCTGTGGGACTTCGCGGCGCAGAACGGCCGGCGCAGCGTGCGCGGCGCTGCCGTCGATGCGCAGGCGCCGCGTGGCGGCCGGCTCGCTGCCGGCGCGGCAGCCGACCTGCTGGTGCTGGACTGGGAGGCGCTGGACGAAGACCCGCTGTTCGGCGACGTCGACCCGCTCGACCTGCTGCTGGCCCGCGCACTGGGGCGGCACATCGTGCAGGTGGTGGCCTCCGGCCGGACCGTGGTGCGGGGCGGGCACGTCACCGGTGTCGACGAGCCGGCGCTGAAAGCCGAACTGCTGGCGCGCACACGTGCCGCGCTGGCCGAGCGCCCGGACCTGGCCACGTGGCGCCGGCAGGTCGGTGAACTCGCCGAAGACCTCGGCCCGTTCTATCGGCGCAGCCCCTGGGCCGGGTGCTGCTGAGAGGCGTGCCGGCGGCCTTTCACCACCCCTGGAAGCGTGGCCAGGCCTGCACGCGGCCATGGGTGTCGAGCACCTGGTACTCGGTGTACTGCGCGCCGGTGGCGCAGGCGTGGTTGGGCAGCACACGCAGCTGGGTGCCGACCGGGAAGCGTTCGACCACGTCGGCGGCCGGCGTCGGTGCGTGGCTGACGATGCCGTGCTCCTGGTTGGCGCCGTTCATCAGCCAGCCGTGCAGCGGGCGGCCGGTGACGTCGCAGACCTGCCCGTAGCCGTAGTCGTGCGCCTGTTTGGCAGTGCCGCGGTCGCGGCTCATCGCCATCCACCCGGCGTCGACGATGACCCAGCCCTTGTCGGCCTGGTGGCCGATGACCGTGGTGAGCACGCTCAGCGCCAGTTCATCGGTGCGGCAGATGCCGACATTGGCCATCACCAGGTCGAAGAACACATAGACGCCGGCGCGCACTTCGGTCACGCCTTCCAGGTGCCGTGCCGACAGCGCCGTCGGTGTCGAGCCGATGCTGACCTCGGGGCAGGGGAGGCCGGCGGCGCGCAGCCGCTCGGCGGCCAACACGCACAGGTGCCGCTCCTGCTCGGCCAGGGCCTGCAGCGCATCGGGCGTGGCCAGGTCGTAGCTCGAGCCGGCGTGCGTCAACACGCCCGCCACCTGCATGCCACCGCGCTGCAGTGCGTGGCCGACCGCGAGCAAGGTGTCGCTGTCCGGCGCGATGCCCGAGCGGTGGCCGTCGCAGTCGATCTCGATGAAGACCTCGAAGTCCAGGGCCTGGGCTCGCCCGAAGTCGGCCACGGCCTGCGCCGCCGGCACCGAATCGACCAGCAGCTTCAGCGCGCAGCCCGCCCGCCGCAACGCAGCCGCCTTCGGCAGCTTGGCCGGCACGATGCCGACCGCGTAGAGGATGTCGTCGATGCCCGCAGCATGGAACTGCTCGGCCTCCTTCAGCGTCGAGACCGTGATGCCGCGCGCCCCGGCGGCGAGCTGGGCCTGGACCACCGGCAGGCACTTGGTGGTCTTCACGTGCGGGCGGAAACGCACCCCCAGCGCATCGATGTGCGACTGCATGCGCACGATGTTGCGCTGCATGCGGGTGCCGTCGACGAGGGCGGCGGGCGTGGCGAGTTCGGCGAGCTTCATGCCCGCATCTTGCCTGCAATCAGGCTGCGTTCGAGCGGCGATCAGGCCATGAACAGCGACAACATGCCCAGCGGGTGGTGCATCAGCGCGGCCGACACGATGTGCCCGTACACCGCCAGCGCGGCCACGTAGCACAGCACGCGGCCCTGCGGCGTGCGCGCCCGCTTCAGCGCAAAGGAACCGAGCACCACGTACAGCACCAGCAGCACGAGCTTGGCGCCCAGCCAGACATCGTGCAGCGGCTGCACCGACAGCAGCAGTGCCAGCGAGATGCCGGCGATCAGCAGCAGCGTGTCGATGAACACGCTGGCCACACGGGCCGGGCGCGCCAGCGGCCACTGATGCCGCGCCAGCACGCCCGCGCCCCGCAGGCCGAAGAAGGCTCCGCTGCAGGTGACCAGGAGGATGTGGGCCGTCTTCAACGGCAGGTAGGTCGATGCGATGTCCATCGTGATATCTCCACACTGCGCCGCCAGCGTCCGGCGGCCCCGACGTCAGGGTTTGCGTGTCTCCTGGGCGGCCACCCACGCTCGGTAGCGGGCCTGTTGTTCGTCGTTGGGCGGGTACAGCCCGGGCAGCGGCAGGCCGGCTTCGACCTGGCTCATGATCCAGCCCTCCAGGCGCTCCTGCTCGACGGCGGCGGCCACCACCTCGGCGATCAGCGCCTGCGGGATCAGCACCGCGCCGTCGCCGTCGACCACCACCAGGTCGTTCGGGAACACCGCCACGCCGCCGCACCCCACCGGCTCCTGCCAGCCGACGAAGGTCAGCCCGTTGACCGAGGCCGGCGCCGCGGTGCCCTGGCAGAACACCGGCAGGCCGGTGGCCAGCACTCCGGCCTGGTCGCGGATGACGCCGTCGGTGACCAGTGCGGCGACGCCTCGCTTGGCCATGCGCGCGCACAGGATGTCGCCGAAGATGCCGGCGTCGGTGACGCCCATTGCGTCGACCACCGCGATGCAGCCTTCGGGCATGGCCTCGATGGCGGCGCGCGTGGAGATCGGGCTGGCCCAGCTGGCCGGGGTGGCCAGGTCTTCGCGCGCCGGCACGAAGCGCAGCGTGAAGGCGCGGCCGATGCGCCGCGGCGCGCCCGGCTGCAGCGCCCGCGCGCCACGGATCCAGCAGTTGCGCAGGCCCTTCTTCAGCAGCACCGTGGTCAGCGTGGCGGTGGTCACGTTGGCCAGCGCCTGGGCGACAGCGGGGTCGAGCGGCTGGGCGGCGGTCGGGGTCATCGGGGCGTCCATGGCAACGGTCGCCCAGTGTCCCACCCGGACCTGCAACCAGGCTTACTCCAGCGCGTAAAGGCGCCCGTCGGTGCTGCCGATGTAGACCACGCCGCCGGCCACCAGCGGTGACGAGAACATCGCGCCGACCGCGAACTGCCGCTGCGCCTGCACCGCCAGCGCGTCGCCCCAGCCCGACGGGAACAGCATCGGGCCGTTGATGCGCCTGTCCGCGGTCAAGGCCCAGCCGGGGTTGGCCTTCGAGGCCTCGGTGCGGAAGTCCCACAGCAGCGCGCCGCTGTGCCGGTCGCGTGCTTCCAGGCTGCCGTTGAGCACACCGATCAGCAGCACGTCGCCGGCGATGGCCGGTGACGAGAACATGTAGGCCAGCCCCTGCTGCTGCCACACGGCCCGGCCGGTGGCGGCGTCGACGCTGTGCAGCAGGCTGGAATCCGAAGTCGCGAAGAGCACCCGGCCGCCGG
>Ga0075163_10005010_pt1 | contig 17721 bp, 21 predicted proteins | sample JI1023141ADNA_FD_71478 | JGI IMG/M metagenome (GOLD analysis project Ga0075163, IMG submission 71478) | Wastewater effluent complex algal communities from Wisconsin, to seasonally profile nutrient transformation and Carbon sequestration -... | ecosystem: Engineered > WWTP > Effluent > Algae...
ACTGCTCCTGCGGCCGGGTCACCCGTGAGGTTTTTGTTCCCAAAGATCTCAAGGTTCATCATGGTCTCCAACAAGGATGCGACGGTTACGAACACGCTGTCGTTCGGATTTACACGAAACGGCGTGATCGGAAGCAACAAGTTCGTCGTCGGCGGTGGTCAAACTGTCGAGGTTGAAATTAGGGCAAAGGAACTCTGGTTGCAGGGCGAATCGGCGACGCCGGTCTTCTCGTTGCTCGCAGGACTCACGAACATCGATGCAACGATGATGCCAGTCTTGACAGGCACGCTGCCAAGCGGCTCACCTGGATGGAGCGGTGTGGGATGAAGATGTCAAGAGAGACGCTGAAGTCGTTGATCAAGGAGTGCTTGGTCGAGATCCTTACCGAAGGATTGGGATCCACGATGCCGAGATCGCCGGTCAGGGCTTCGCCTTATGGCACTCAGGAATCAGTTCAACGTAGATCACCTGGTCGGCAGTACGATCCCAGGCTAGATACACCCACGGCTGCCGGCAGGAAGCCCACCGGGGCTCTTAGAGCAGCCATCAAAGAATCTGCGGGAGGCAATCCATTGATGGCATCCATCTTTGCTGATACTGCCGCCACGACACTTCGAGAGCAGATCGATGCTGGTGATGGTGGTGCTGTACCAAGTGGTGCCGCGAAGATAACGCAGCAGGAACAGTTCAACGGAACGCCAGAGGATGTCTTTGGTGAAGAGGCGACTGGTAAGTGGGCTCATCTTGCCTTCATGCCCGCCGGCCCCAACAAAGCGGCGTAACTTCGTCGTGATGCATACTTAGGACTAGCACGTGACGGAGAAGGTGCAACAATGAGAACAGTCAAGCTAACCCCGAAGCTACTCAAGAAGATCATCGAGGAAGAGACTTCCAAGTTTGGTGACATGGAAGACGTCGAGGATCGTGCCTCAGATGCTGAGGAAACAGATGCCGATGAATACGCTGATGCTCTAGAGAAGCACATCGATTACGTCAAGGCTCTGAAGATCGAAGAGAGCAGAACGATCAAGCGCTTGACGAAGATCCGTGAGGCGAAGAACCGCACGTTGAAGAAGATCGCAGAGAACTGCTGAAAGGAACTGTAAATGGCTGGCACGGGAAAGTACACAACCTACGCGCCTCCGGCGAGTGAGAAGAACACGCTTCTTGAGAAGATGTTCCCAGGAGCTCCTACGGATGGGTTCGCTGGCAAGGAACTCGAGTACCGTGCTGAGATCCTGAATCGAGCTACGGCGATCGTTGATGCTAATGGCGTCGGTGGTCTGACCCCTCGTGATGGAATTCAGAAGGGTGATGCAACGATGCAACTTGGTACAGTCAACCTTGACTACCTCGGTGCTCCTGACATCACCACGGTCACGCATGATTCCGCGAATACACCGAGCGGTAACTCCGCAGGTGGACCAGCAACTCCTTACTTCCCTGACATTACGTCACCTGGACCCGGTCACACCGACGGCGTTGACAAGGTTGGAGATCCGGAGATCGAGATCACCGACGTCAAGCCGACGTACGTGCCAGGCGGTCCCAACACCGGCACAAGGAATCCCGCAACTAGGGCTCGTGCAATCGCTGCTCAGCTTCTAGGCGTTGATCCTGCGCGTCTTGGTGATTCTGGCGCGAACGGTTGATCAACGTTTCTGATGGAGAATGAAGCGAAATGAGCAAGCAGCTTTACGAAGAAACGTTGGCTGATGTCAAGAAGCTGACGGAAACAGCTGAGCAGAACGCTCAGCAGGCTATTCTTGCTGTTGTCACGCCGAGGATCAAGAAGCTTATCGAGAACGAACTTCTCGGAGAGGATCTTGATGACGATGATGACGACCTGATGCTGGGATCAACTGATGTTGATGTCGCTTCAGCGACCGTACCATCCGGTGCTGGTCGAGCTGGAACACCTGGAGCTGTTGGCTCTGGCGATGTTGGTGTCGCTGGACCTGCTGTTGGCACTGTTGCATGCGTTCAACCGAATCCTGCGATCGCCGCCGTGCCACCCGCAATTGGTCTTGATCCATTGGATCCCGCGGGCAAGGTTGTTCTTGATATCGATGCAATCAGCGATCCTGCTGGTACGGCTGTTGAGCCACACCTCATGGGAGCTCCCGAGGAGTATGAGCTCAGCCTTGAGTCGGCATCATCGCTAGCAAAGATCACGAAGGCACAAAAACCATCGGATGATGTTGGAAGCAAGATCCGCACACTCGGTGAGTCTGTGAAGAGATTCAGCGTTGCTTCCGACATCGTCAAGCGTTCACCTGCGTATAAGCAGCAAATCGCTTTGATGATTTCTCGTGTGGAAGATATGTATGAGCACGTGCAGGAATCAATTGGGAATTCTGCTAGGCTAGGCTCATACGAGACTCAGTTGGAAACATACTTCAGCGAGCTTGAAAAGCTCCAGGGGCGAACGATGGCGAAGAACAACAAGAGGCTGGTGAATGAGGAAGATGTCACGTTGAAGTTGACAGGTCTTCCTGATGACCTCGAGCTGGACGGTGTTGGTGTCGATCTGATCACCGGCGAGGACGGCGAGGAAGTCAGCCTCGATGGAGATGATCTCGGTGGAGATGATCTTGACGCCGGCGGAGAGGATGACCTTGGCGGCGGCGAGGACGAAGATCTCGACTTCGGCGGCGAGGATCAGGGTCTCGGTGAGGCTTTGAACCTCAGCGATGACACGATCGTTGAGATCGACGAAGGCATGCTACGCAGGGAGATCGGTAGAATGAAGCGCAAGCGTCTTGCTGAGGAAAGCGTTCCGTCCACCGCTGGTGGCATGGATAGCAAGGTTTTCAAGTCCTTCGGCGGTGGATCCGACGATGGCGAGCCGCTCGATGCTGACATCAACGATCAGACAGATGCAGTTGCTGCTCTTCCGCTCGGCGAGGGTGAAGAGGATCTCGATGAGGCAGATGACCTCGACGAGAGCGATGATGCGCTCGATGAGATCGGCGATTCTACCACGCGTAGCGATCACGGTGCATCAGCGACCTCAGTTCCTTCAGCAGACAAGAGCAACCCTGCAATGCGTGAATCGCTATCAAGGCGAGTCACCTTCGAGAAGAACCTGCAGGAAAGGTGCCAGCGTCGTGCAAAGGCACTGAAGCTTGAGGCTCGTAAGGCTTCAGCCAAGAACGACAAGAAGTCGATCGCGAAGATCCGTGAGGAGTATTCGAGGGTCGCCAAGCGCTTCAACGAATCAGTTGTTCGCTCGAAGAAGTTTACCAAGACCCTGGCGGAATCCGTACAGGCGTCACGTAGGAACGCCCAGAATGGTGCTCCGGGAAGGCCCGCGGAGTCAACGGCCGAAAAGAACCTCCGCGCTAGATTGGCAGAAACGAATCTGACCAATGCGAAGCTGGCGTACACGAACAAGCTGCTTCAGCTCGAGTCATTGAGCGCAAAGCAGAAGGCTCGCGTGATCGAGGAGCTAAACGAGGCCAAGACGGTCCGCGAAGCTCAGCTGATCTACAAGAGCATGTCACGAACGTTGGCTGGCAGCTCGACCAGGTCCATCACGGAAAGCAGGGGCCGCGAGGTTCTTGGCTCTTCGTCAAGGGCAACCGGGCGCGCTTCGACCTCACAGTCCCTCAACGAGGGCGTCGAGACCGAGCGCTGGGCAAGGCTCGCTGGCATCAGCAAGTGAGCATCTGTTAGTCTAGACACCTTCAAGGAAGCACAGGAGTTTTTCGAATGAAGTATTTCTCACTAGACCAGCTAGCGGCTGGCATCAAGGAGCGCCATGTTGGCGCGGAGCGTGCAAGGCTCGTTGAGAAGTGGACCCGTACTGGTCTGCTCCGCGGCCTCGACGGCACGAGGCGCGAGACGATGTCTCAGCTTCTCGAAAACCAGGCAGCGCAGGTCCTCAAGGAGTCAAATGCTCTGTCCACCGGTGGCGGCTCCGTCACCAGCTCGGGTCAGATCCAGGGCTTCTCGAACATCGCGTTCCCGATCGTCCGCAGGGTGTTCGGTGGTCTCGTTGCGAACGAGCTAGTCTCGATCCAGACGATGTCGCTGCCATCAGGCCTGATCTTCTACCTCGACTACACCTACGGGTCGAACGTCGGTGGAAGCCAGCAGAACGAGGGAACTGAAGAGACCTACGCAAGGGGTCAGTCGATCTTCAACAACCCGGCAGGTCGCGGAATCCAGTCAGGATCGCTTGCCACCGGTGGTATGTACGATCTCGTCAACGTGGGCTACACCAAGGTCCACAGCGGCACCATGGGCGTGTCAGGTACCCTCGGCGACGTCGGTGCTTGGGGCGGTGTTTCAGGCGACACTTGGTCGACTGGTCTGACCGTGTCGGACGTGGGCATGATGTCCGGTACCAACGGCCGTATGCTCGGATTCGATCCTCAGGTCGAGGTTGATCTTCAGGCGAACGCGCTTGATGTGACCTTCGCTCATCTCTCGATCGCTCAGATCCAGGCACTCATCCCCCGCGGTGACTTCCTCGCAGTTGAGCAACTTGCAGTCTTCGGTTTTGCCACCACGAACGGCGCGGTTCAGTGGGGAGAGCAGTACCAGTCGGGTCTGAACGTCATGAACCTCCGCCGCCTCAACAAGCGCGGCAACTGGAACGGTTCGACCTTCACGCCAGCTCCTCTCAACGGAACGCACGTCCAGGTTGCTCTCCGCGTCTCGAACGGTGGCACGGTCCCCGTCCTCGGCGCATCGACCAGGCTCAGCATGGCAATCGCCGACGCGGTGCAGAATGGTGATTCGACAGGCGCAACCCTGACGGTCCCGTCCTTCGAGTCTGACTTCAACGTCAACCCGTCGCCGGTCATCCCAGAGATCGACATCAAGATCGAGTCGATCGCAATCACTGCAACCACCCGCAAGCTGCGTGCTCGTTGGTCGCCTGAGCTCGCTCAGGACCTCAACGCGTACCACTCGATGGACGCAGAGGTCGAGCTCACGAGCATCCTGTCGGAGCAGATCGCACTCGAGATCGATCGCGAGATCCTCAACGACCTGGTAACCCAGGCAAACGGTTCGGCGATGTACTGGAGCCGTGCTCCTGGTCGCTTCGTCAACAAGCTCAACGGCGTCGCTCAGCAGCTGGCATCCAGCCTTTCGATCGGCCCGCAGTTCACCGGCACCGTCCGTGAGTGGTACGAGACCTTGGTCGAGACCATCATCGACGTGGCAAACACGATTCACCGCAAGACGCTTCGCGGTTCGGCAAACTTCATGGTGACGAGCCCTGATGTCTGCACGATCCTCGAGAGCTCGGTCCTCTACAAGCCGAAGTTCTCGATCGACGGCGAGGGTCAGGTCGGAAGCCCGTTCACCATCGGCGCAGAGGCGATCGGTACGGTCTCCAACAGGTTCACGGTCTACAAGGACCCGTACTTCCCGAGGAACAAGATCCTCGTCGGTTACAAGGGCGGAAGCTACCTTGAGACCGGATACGTCTACGCTCCCTACGTCCCGCTCATCGTCACCCCGACGATCTTCGCGGCTGAGGACTTCACGCCACGTAAGGGTGTCATGACCCGCTACGGCAAGAAGATGGTTCGCTCCGACTTCTACGGAACGGTCACCGTCCTCGACATGAACATCATCTGAGAAATTGGCCCGGGTGACCGGGCCGCTCAGTAACTGACTTATGGGCCCTTGCGGGGGCCCTTCGTCGTTTAAGGTGCCCAGGCAGCCAAATTGACGGCCCACCCGCAGCCCACGGATAAATTTTCACGTTCCTGATGGGTGCAACAATGGTCGTGAAAAAGCAATTGTCCGCGGGCATCGTTGCCATTTGTGAGGAAATTTGCACCTAGCGCAAGTTTCTGGGTACTTAGTTGACATGGCAACGAAGCGTAGCATGAACGTCGGCGATCTCAGGAAAATCGTTACCGAAATGATCGATGATGTTCGTTCCGACTCAGAGATCAGGTCGCAGAACGGTGCAAGGGATCAACTTCTCAAGTCGACGATCGAGGAGTACATCGGAGCTCCTGTTGATTCCGTGCAATCGTTCGCTGATCCTCGTCATGCAGGTGTCTGGGCTGTCAGGGCAACGATCTCAGGTGCTGTAGAGGACTACGTCGTTTTCAATTTCTCGCCAAAGAAGTCTGCACAGGAGATGTCAGGCGACGTGAGCGAGTCTGAGTTTGCGACGTGGCCTCCTAAATCATCTGGTTGATCTACGTACGCTCTTCCCTTGTACACGTAGCCAGATCGTTTGTACGTTCTTTCCACCTGGTGATCATTGATCGCCAACCGGAGAAGGAACCGATGAGCAATTACAACGATAGCAACCGCAACGCAAGGATCATGAGCAGGATCGACCGCAAGGGGAAGGTCAGGACTGAGACAGTTCAGAGGGACACCAACGCTGAGACGATGGCTGTTTCCTTCGATCGTCGTAACAATGCGACGAAGGTCTTCATCGACAGCACCTTCGGGTACAACGATGTCGTTCTGAACGGTCATCAGGCTCGTACCCTGTACCGTCTGCTCTCAAAGCACTACGAGGCCACCGACGGTTTCAGGGTTCGCTGAACGAGCGAACAGCATGATCGTGGGGATCGACCTTCAAGGTTTGTCCCCTTCGTGCTTTGTAGAGTATGATGGTGGATAGATGAGCAATCAAGACAAGTTAGAGCAGTTAGAAGAGAGCGCGCGCAGCGATGCAAGATCACGCGGTGCTAGTGGTAGCCCAGTCACGCTCAGGCCGAACGAGGTGCTTCCCTTGTACACGTTTCTCGTGTCGACCTTGGAATCATCGAGGTTGAATCCGGGTGATCGGATCAGGCTCGACAACCTTCGTGCGGCGCTTCGTGCGAAAATCAACTGGGAACTTGACACGGATAGGTTTCTCGTCAAGGAACCTGTCAAGCCGGCCGATGATCTGGCGATGTTCAAGAAGTACGAACGAAAGCAAAATGCGAAGATTGCAGCCTTGAGGGAGGTACGAGAGTTTCTCGCCGAGGACGATGATCCGGATTACTTCGTTCCCAAGCGCTCAACCGATGCTGCCAAGGCTAGCGATGGGTCGCATTTCGACGATGATGGTCTTGGGAAGATGTACGCTTTCGATCCGATCATGACGGACGACGATGATGAGGTTCCTCGAGACCTCAAGTACCCTCACAAAAGGCCTCCCTCGCCGTTCCTGAAGAAATTCGGGAAGAAACCGGGTGGTTTCAAGGGTCGCTGAAAACGGTGCAACCTACCGCTCGGGCATGGTAAGTATTGCTTACAGGTCATTGACAATCAGGTCTCTGCGGGGCACTTTGGGGGTGCCCGGTTTCGACATCGTGCAGACGATTGGTTCTGCAGGCACCGGTGCATGAGGGTCCGGTTCAAAACCCAAATGACGTACAGACGCCAACGATAACGGCATCGCTCCTCACGCTCTCGCAGCCTGAGGAATGGGCGGGTACAGCCTAGAAACAGAAAGTGCCAAAGGCCCGCGCTTGCAACAAGGGAGTAGCTTCATGACGACAGCGAAAGTCATGAGGACAGGGTGCTACAGCACAGCGACCTACCTGAAGCATTGAGGATGCTCTAAAATCTGAAGGTCAGTGTGATAGACAAGGATGCAGTCGAGAAATGCATCACAAGCCTGTGAATGAAGGACTGAACAGACGCATGGTGGACAGGGGTTCGATTCCCCTCACCTCCACCGGTCAATCGTGACCGGTTCCGCAGAGACCTGATTGTCTAGACGCTAAACATTAGCATCGTTGTGCCGTAGTGTTGTTGGATGACAGCAACTACGAATCTCCTCATTGAGAGGATCAACGAGCAGGAAGATGCGATCAAGGCCGCGGCCGAATCTGGCCACGATACCAAAGAGATGCGCGAGGAGCTGATCAAGCTCAAGGCGCAGCTGCTCGCATCAAACAAGGCTCTTACCGAGAGCAAGAAATTGATCACGGGCTGATCGACATGCAATCAGTCGATCTTTACAAACCGTTCATCAACTCACGCATCGGACCAGCTCCGTTGACGTTACGTGTTGGTGTAACGCCAAGCAATGACATGATCGCCGGTGGTGTTCAGGAGAATGCTATCAAGGCGGAAACGTACGTGTTGATCTCTGCTTTGCCTCAGGAGCTAAGGGAGCGGATCAACATGGCTGTGCTAGCTCTTGTTTCAGGAAGGTGATGTGACATGGCAATCGATCTGAAGATCAACGCTGATCAGAACGGGACGCTCAAGCTTTCGAACGAAAGAACGCAGATCACCATCAGATCTGACGGCACCGTTGTTGTCTCGACGCGCGACCCATTGCAATTGACGGGAGCTTCCCTGATGAAACTAGATCGTGCAGCATCGTCAACTCCTGACAGCAAGCTTGCGTTCTCCCAGTTTCTTGAGGCTCTGGAGCGAGCTGAATGAGCTATCACGGAACGATACCCATCGTCAAAAAGTTCCTGCTCGAGCTTCCTCGACCTGTAAGCGTGCTTGAGGTCGGTGTCGACCGCGGCGTGACGTTTCTGTCGATCGTGACGTTCTTGGCACGTGCGAAGGAAAAGTTCACAGCGCTCGGGATCGACATCAAGGTGCAGGAACAGGTGAGCATCATGCTCCAGAATCTCGATCGTTCACCACAGCAGATGGCGTTTTTGCTCGAGAGAAACAGCCTCGAGGCCCTGCCCGATCTCGTGTCAAAGGGAATGAAGTTCGATGTCGTCTTTCTTGACGGCGATCACAACTATCACACGGTGTCAAAGGAACTCGAACTGATCGGATCGCTGCTGACGAACGAAGGAATCATTGTCATCGATGATTATGAAGGTCGTTGGTCGGAACGTGACCTGTGGTACGCAGAGCGTCCAGGGTACGAGGATGTCACGATCGCATCATCGAAAGTCGACACCGAAAAACACGGCGTCAAGCCAGCCGTCGATGAATGGCTCGCTAAGCATCCTGAATGGAAGAAGGGTGCTCCCGTCGGCGGCGAACCTGTGATTCTCACGAGACATGCTTGAGGTACGTTCTTCTATCGTTGCTCCTTCTTTTTTCGTGCAAGCCCACAGAACGGTACGAATCGATCAACGTTGTTGAGGTTCAACCTCAAAAATTGAGCATCATCGCTGTCGGTGATTCGTCTGCATGCGCGATCAGCGCTGTGTCAGATAGCGTCGTGAAAAAGCGCAGTGACATCGTAGACTATCACACCGTCTGTAAGGTCGGTTCGCGCGTTGAGTACTGGTCGGGCCGACGTTTCGAGAACGCTCTCTTCACACGACCTGATGCTACGAACGTGTTCATCTTCCTGGGTGGAAACAACGCTAGCGACAGTTCAGGACCTGACGTTTCTAAAATTCTCGAAACTGTTTCAAAGCATGGTCTTAGGTGCACATGGGTCGGACCTCCGAAGCTTCACGGTCGCCGGTGGCCCATCAATGAGCGATTGAAGGTAACAGTCGTACCAACGTGTGATTACTTTGATTCTGAGGACGTTGATCTGAGGCTCGTTGATGGGCTTCATCCGGATCGAGAAAGTGCCATCAGATGGCTCAACATCATCATGGACAGCGTGATCAAGGTGAAGAAATGACAAGCACAACATCCATTCCTTTGACCGGCCTGAACGGTTCGATCAAGATTCCGAACTACAGCGACAGCATGCTCGAGTGCGCTACCAAGGCAACAAGGAAGCAATTTCCTGATCCTTCGTACACTGGATTCGTTGGCGAGATCGATCAAGCTACGAAGGCGGCTCGCTCGCTCGCAGCCACAAGGGAGATCTTTGAGCACATGACGCCAGAGAATCTCATCGAGCCCAGCAAGTACGAGGTCGATGGCATCGTCGACACGATGTACGTTGTCAATGCACATCAACCAGCCGACGAGATCACGTTCAACGTTCTCGCTCCGGGAGGTTCAAAGCCCGTTGCGACGTACGTCAGGGTTGATAACCTTCCACCTGAGGTTCTCGCGATGGTGAGGGTATTCTCCGAGACGAAGAAGAAGGCCGACACCGCTGTTATGGATTCCATTCTCCTTGACACGGCTGTGTCGCAGTTGAAGAAGGAAAAATCCTCGCTTGAAAGCACTGGCGTCTGCGATGGCGTTGCGCTCAAGGAGCAGGAGTCGATCGATCGAAATTACACAGTGATGACATCAAAGGATGGCACGCCTGTCGTCATCAACAATGACGTGTCGAATGTTGTTAATCGACCTAGGCTAAGGGTCGAAGAGAATAACGGACACATCGACATCGTACCTGTCGGACCCGAAAAGGAGTTCGTAGCCTTCAAGGCACGGAATTTCGAGACTGTGACACTGACGGTCGATCTTAATCCCATCAAGAACTTCGATATCGATGCTGGACTTGCTCGCATAGCTGAAATCACTCAGGAAAATGAGGCTAAGCTCAAGACTGAGTGGGACGATCGCGAAGGCCCGATTTTTCTGGATCCAAGCGCTGTGGGTGAAAAGTGAGAACGTTACGCGTTGGTTCGACAGGCTCGGACGTAGAAGCATGGGAACACTTCCTCGTTGGCAGGGATCCTTTCTCAGCTGTCGTCGCTGACGGCACGTTCGATGCAGCGACGGAGGCTGCGACCAGAAAGTTCCAGTCTGAGGTTGGGTTCACGTTCCGCGATGTGGACGGCGTCGTCGGACCGGGTACCTTCGGCAAGGCGATGCAGCTTGGGTTTGATCCTCTTGACGATGATGATCCGTCAGACGACGGTCCAAACTGGCCAGAGCCGCAAGCTGGAGTTCAGCCGTTACCTCTTCAGGATCGTGTGAGAATCTTCGGTCAGTTCAACTACAGGGCGAACCCGACACCAGGAAATCCAGAAGGGATTGCGATCACGGATTCCTGGGCGCAGAGAAGCATCGTGACAGTCGATGTGCCTCAACTCGCCCGGCTCGGAGCTGCGAAGGTAAGCTTTCACAGGTTGGGAGCTGCTCAACTCCAGAAGCTCTTCAGCGATTGGGAACAAGCTGGGTTGATCGATCGTGTCATCTCGTGGGATGGTGCATGGGCTCCTCGGTTCATCAGAGGATCACGTACTACGTTGAGCAACCATGCGTGGGCAACAGCGTTCGATATCAACGCTCGATGGAACCCACTAGGCGCAAGGCCCGCTCTCAAGGGCTTCAAGGGGTGCACAAGGGAGTTGGTCGATATCGCTGTCGCGAACGGCTTCTTCTGGGGCGGTCACTTCAAGACACGTCCGGACGGAATGCACTTCGAGCTGAGGGAGGTCATCACGCCTTGACGTTCATGCCCATCGTGAGGCTGCAAGAACATTCGTAGCATCGGTCAATGGATGACCTGGGTATTCATGTCCTACTTAACGTGAGCGTTCGTGGGTGCTGCGTGACCGTCACGATCGTCAGGAGCTTTGATGACTGCGATTAGTGTACTGACGGATCACGACGAGCTTGATGGCTCAGGTGAAATCAGTCATGCGCAGATCGATTCGTACATCACGCAGTCGAGCTGGTTGGTTCTATCAGGAACGTCAGGACCGGTACCCAACAACGCTCGCCGCCTAAGATCTGGGCCCGGCATCGTTTTCACTGACGGTGGGCCCGGCGGCGATCTTCTGATAAGCGCTCCGGGTGCAGCTGGCGCTGCGATAGCGTGGAACGAACCAGTCATTGGTGATGCTGATGGTGTGAATCTTGTTTTTACGATCACCAACTCTCCAAGCCCGCAGAGCTCGTTGATGCTGTTCGTCAACGGCGTGAAGCAAAGATCGGGCGCGACAAGTGATTTTCTGCTGTCCGGCAGCACGATCACACTGTTGGCTGGTTACCGCAGTGGAAGCAACATAGACGCAACGTACCAGTACTGAGCCACGTATACTTAGACCTGCGATAATCGCAGGAGAAGATCGTGGCAAGGACATTCATATCTCAACCAACGCAGGTCTTCTCGTCGGAGCAGTACGACGATACGCTCGCCGCGGGTTCCACGCTTCAGTCGACATCGACAAGCATTCAGTCTGATCTGAACGCTATCAGGTCACAGATCAGGAAGATCCTCTGGGCTGGTGTTTCTGGGTCGTGGTACGACGCAGTGTCAGCACCGTCGGGTTCGAACTCAGCGAGGGGATTGAACACGCTCAACTCCGATCTGACAGATCTTGAGCAGAAGAGGTTCCTTTTCAGGTCACAGAACCTGAACATCGTGAACGTCGCGACAGGTTCGAACTTTGCCTTGCTGAGCGTGTCACTGGGTACCGCACCATCGAACTTCATCGCAACAACGCATCCATCGATCCCAGTCGGCAGCGCATTTGCCACGGGTTCGGTCGTAGCAATGCTCGGTGGCTCTGAGGGCACGTATGGTTCGCACTCAGTGACGCAGACGTCAGGTTCTTCTGTCCTGACACCAAAAAACCTGATCGTCGTTAGAGATGCCTGGTCCGGAAACGTGATCACCGGTACGCTCGGTCGCGACATCTACGGTCTTCTGCAGGTCGAATCCGGATCAGTATCAGGCGATGCATTCAATGACTCGACAAGAAGAACACAGATCTCGTTCGTCGAAGAGCTGATCACCAACGCTACATCCTCGTTGGTTGCGACACCGGTGTCGAGAATCGGTGGTCGTTCGATCGTCTACTCGTACGTGAAGAGGACAGCCCTAGACAACATCCCTGAGGATGCGTACCTCAGCAACACGATCTTCACAGATCAGACAGAGACCACGACAGCTGGAGCCAACTCGGCGACGCTTGATCAAGTCATCGACAACCAGGTCGGCACGGTGACGCAGGATCAGAGCATTGCGATCCGGATCGCGGCTGGATTTTCATGGTCGTTCCTGTCGGGAACGAAGGAACTCTGGAGGCTTGTTAGCTCCGACTCGGAAGACACCCTTACGGTTGCTGTCGATAGGATTGCATTCTCTAGCTCACAGCCGTCAGCGTTCCAGGCCGGCATCTCCGTTGCAACTGGTTCTACGATGATCAACATCGGTCTAGCTGCTGGAACGTTGGCAACACTCTTGGGCCAGAACCTCATCCTTTCAGGCGGCAATCAGCTGAGGTTCAGCGACAACTATGGTCCTGTTTCGACGTACACCGGCGGAACGATCCCGTTCGCTACGTCTTCAACCGAGTGGAATAACTTCGTCGCTGGGTTTGGCAACGCTACATCGATCCTTGGAGCGATCGGTGTTGTCTCGCAATCGCTAAGCTCTTCTTTGAGGCGAACGCGATTCACGGCTGGCGTCACGACCAACGTATCCGCTGACGCAAACGTCACGTTCCCAACAAACCTTGATGTCGCATTGGGTTCATACGTTGGTCGTGACTTTACGAAGGATCTCGAGATCTACTACAACGGTGTCATGCTACTTCCTGGAAGATCGTCTGGAGATCCGAACGATGTGTACCCAGGAACTTCCGCGGCTGGTGGTGATCTCAGGTTCCCGTACCCGATCAAGTCTGGCACACAGATCTCGATGGTCAGGTACTGATCGCTCACGTGCCGTAAGATCGGCACATGACTGACTACCAAAAAGGTCGTGTTGCGGCGACGCATCTCACGGGTACAAAAGTAGAAGATCTCAAGGAGACCTACGCAAAAGAAGCGAGTTCATTTGAAGCGATGAAGGTCGCTTTGGCGCTAGCGGGCAAGTCGATTGAGATGTACTTGTTGGAGCTTGACAAGGACGTTAAGCTTGCAAGGATCCCAATCAAGGAGGCGGAATACGGCAAACGCTATGTTACGAAGTGCGTTGAGATCGTCAAGATGCTCTACAACGAGACGGAGGCAAAGAGGCTTCAAGCAGTCGGTGCCGCCGAAGCGATGAAGCAAGCGATCGATAGCATCAAGCGCCTCTATGATGATGAGAAGATCAAGCTCGATAGTCACACTGAGTGGGAGAATGACCCAGAAAAAGATGCGATCGATCGCCCGGTCGGCGCAAACCCCGCTGACGTACCGGACGTGACAGTTCGCAAGAACAAAAAGCGTAAGGGCACTCAGACGCCCAAGGGAGATACTTAGGGCTCTAAATGCCTCGGACACCTGATTCGTTTCCCGGGACCCGATACGAAGACTCAATCGTCTTCTCCTCGGGATCGTCGTTTCCGTTGAACAGCGGCGAGCTAGGCTATGCTACGGGAACGGTCTCCGGCTCAGGTTTCTTTGTCAATGAAGGCAGTGACATCAGGAGGATTGCAAATCCTACGATGTCTGGTGGGATTGGCATCATCTTCGGTGTCAACATCGTTTCGAACGCTGTCACTGCTAGCGTTGACAACCGTGTCGTCGCGACGCTCACAGGATCAGTATTCACGGGACCTGTCGTAGCGCAAGGAGGTTTGTCAGGATCCCTTCAACGGCTGTCGACAGGGGAGACGTACCTCGCGCAGGGTACCAATGTGACAATCGTCACGCAATCGAACGGGCAGATCGTGATCTCTGCAACGGGTGAAGCCGGTCCAGCTGCTCCAACAGCACCAATCTCGAACGAACTTGGCGAGCTGTTCCTAGCAACTGTTACCGGAAGCGTCTACAGGAAATCGATTCCCATCGTTTCTCAACAAGGTTGGCTTGTCAACGATCTTGGAATGATGCTCGTCATGACGAGCTCAGTTGAACCAAACTACCTGACGGCAGGCACGGTCTACGTCAACGGACAGGGCGCTGACATTTCGGCGTCGTACATCACCATGGGCCTGACAAGCTCGTTGCCAAATGAACGATCGTTGGCTGTTGGTACTGGCCTCGCGATGGCTGATGCTGGCGCGAACAACACGGTCACGTTGTCGATCAAGAACGACGTTGTTGCAACGATCTCAGGTTCGAACTTCACAGGACCCGTTCTAGCAACAGGTGGCCTGTCAGGATCGCTGCAACGAACAACCGCGGGCCTAAGCTACATCGTCGGCGGGACGAACGTTACGGTCGTTAGTCAATCGAATGGGCAGATAGTCGTTAATGCTGAAGCGACTCCTTCACTAACAGGATCGGCTGGTAGCTACGACAGCGTTCAGGTCAACGAATACGGCAATGTTACGTCGGGTTCGTTGTCTCCGTTCGGTAGCAACTTTTGGTTTGTTGCGGGTGATTACACGTCGCCTGCAACAAACTCTTCTGCAGTGTATGCATCAGCATTAGCGATGACAGCTAGCAATTTGACGCCCGGACGTTACCGGTTGGGGTGGTCTTTCAACTATTTCTACAACATCATTACGACTTCTTATTTTGCCGCGGTATTCGTCGGCACGTCGTCAAGCTGGGAAATAGTTCAGGAACCAAAAGAACTCGGCGCAAATGAACGAGGCGCAGCGTGCGGATTTCAATACATTGTGATCACAGGTTCTGTTCAAACATTTGACATCAGGCAACGAGCTGAATCTGGTACGACTGTATCAAGAATGTATGATCGTGCTCTAGAACTGTGGAAGGTTGGCTGACGCGTGTGTAATATGGAGACGAACAGATGACAAGCCCGCTACACTCAAGGCAGACGTTAGCCGACGGTATTCACGCGACGATCGCGTTCGAATACGCTGACAGCGCAGCTCGCCTCGCCGCGTCCTTCGTAACGGAGGACAAGTACAAGATGGCGTTCCAGTCGTCAGACTCCACGATCTGGATGTTGACGTCCGTATCACCCATTACGTGGGTGCAGATGACGATCGCAGCGGCTGCTCAAGGTGGTGGCGATCCAAACCCGACGTACCTGGTTCTGTCGGCGACTGGTTCACTTACGACTGAACGTGTGTTTTCAGTTTCAGGATCGTCGGGTCTGATCGCTACTGATGCTGGCGCTGGATCAACGCTTGGACTTGCGATCAACAACAACATCGTTGCAACGATCAGCGGCTCGCGGTTCACGGGCCCGGTGACTGGAACGTTGGGAATCAACCTTGCATCTTCGTCGATCGAAACAGTCAAAACGTTTGGGTTCGATCAGGAGTACAACAACGGCAACTGCGGTGGCTCGATGTTCATCGACTGGTCACGAGGTCAGAAGCAGGTCATGACCATGACTGCGTCTGTCACCATGTCATTCTTCGCTTCCGGAAGTCAAAAGATCGGCAACTACCTCCTCAGGATCGTTCAAGGGTTCAGCGGAGGTCCGTACACGATCCTTTGGCCTTCTGGTTCGATCAAATGGCCGGGTGGCACGAAACCGACGTTGAGCACGGGATCGCTTGACATCGACATCGTGAGCTTCTACAACAACGGTGGCTCGTTTTTCGGGATGGCTAGCTTGGACTTCGTCTGATGGCAATTGCATTCGATGCAACAACTGGTGCTCAGGACTCCGATAACAGCGTAACGTTCGCGCACACGATCGGCAGCGGTTCGAACAGGATCGCAATGATCATGATCACCGGCACCGGACCGGACAACGCGTCCGTCACGTTGTCGACGGTTACGTACAACGGTGTCGCTGCAACGCAGTTGGTCAACACCCGTTATAACGCAGGCACGTTTTACCTGTACGCGATTTTCTATGTGCTTGAAGCAAATCTCCCAAGCGCTGGTACGTACAACGTCGTGTGCACCGGTGGGTCCGGACAGTACACGATCGATGCTTCATGCACGGTTTTGACTGGAGCATTTCAGGGTGCCCCGACGTCAGCGACAAACTCTGCCGGTGGTGTTGATTCGATCTCCACGAACATTTCGACGACGGAGAATGATTCATGGTTGTGCGACGTTCTGTATGCGTACTACGGTCTAGACGATCCAACGCTAGCGGGAACCGATCAGGTTATACGTATTGAAACACGTGACTTTGAAATCCATGCATCGTCCACAAAGCCTATCGCTACGGCGGGAGCTACAAGCGCATCATGGCAGAATGGAAACGCAGCTAACTGGTCAACCATCTTCCATGCTATCGCTGCCATCAAGCCGGCCGGCGGGGGTGGCGGGCCTGCTGCCCCAACACCAAACGTTTTCATGTTCGGCGCGAACTTTTGAGGTTTTGTAGATGGCGCTCCAACAGCTGAGAAACTGCAACTTCGGCAGAAGGAAGGGATACGCCACCGGATCCTCAGGCGTGGGTTACACGCTGATGGACGTTTCCGGCAGCGCTAGCTCACCCAGGACGACCTCTGGCGTATACGAGCTTTCTCCTGGGTGCGGGATCTATGCAGCATACATCACGTTCCCGAATGATTTTCGAGGGCAGCTTCTGTGGGATACCGGAACGGCGTTCACGACTGCATCGTACGCTACGGAGCAGTACAACGTTGAGGAAAACAACCCGAAGGTCGATGATGCAAAGCGTGCGATCGATAGGGTCGAACAGCTGACTCAGGATATCTGGCAGGTCAGCTTCGGGCGATGGCATATCGTGGGCAACCAGATGGTGTTTTACCGCGATGATGGTGCCACCGAGATCGCTAGGTTCAACCTGTTCGATGATGCTGGCGTACCCACGATGGATGCTGTATTTGAGCGTGTGAAGGTCTGATTGATGCGGTTGGGTTCCTAGTTATCGACCGCAATGACACTCATCGTCGACCCAGATCAGATCCAGGACAGCGCAGCTGATGATGCATCGCAGGAAGCATTCATCAATACATCGAACAGAACGATCAAGCTCAACACTGTCGGTGGGTTGTCCACCGACGGCGTAACGTTGAAAGCCCTCTATTCCTTTCTCAAGGAGCAATGGAGGAACGATCCTCTTTCGAAGAACCTCGCAGCATTCCCGTTTCCGATGGTTCCCATCACGGATGAGAGCTTCGAGGTCGTAGATGGTTGGGACTTCGCAAATGATGCAACGAGGTACCTGAT
>Ga0075163_10005011_pt1 | contig 17720 bp, 10 predicted proteins | sample JI1023141ADNA_FD_71478 | JGI IMG/M metagenome (GOLD analysis project Ga0075163, IMG submission 71478) | Wastewater effluent complex algal communities from Wisconsin, to seasonally profile nutrient transformation and Carbon sequestration -... | ecosystem: Engineered > WWTP > Effluent > Algae...
CCGCATCGTTGCCCAACCAGGCGTAGCGCTTGTCCACGGATTGGTTGAAGACAGCGCGCGTTTGCGCGAGTGCGCGGGGTGGTGCCAGGGTGGCGAGCAGGAGCGCGGCCAGCAGGGCGGGTCGGCTCAGGGTGGTGGGCAGGGTGCTCATGGGTTGGGTAGGGGTGCGGTGGGGTGAACGAGAAAGTGCTTCCAAGAGGCGAGGAGCTGGGTGCGGAGTTGCTGGTGGTCGGGCGACAAGTGGTCCACCTGGGCCTCCTGGTCCGCGAGGTGGACGAGCAGGTTGTAGCAGAGGGTGAAGCGCCCACAGGCCAGGAGGTGGTCGAGTCGTTGCGTATTGCCTGCGTCGAACCAGAGCGTGGTGGGCATGGCGGCGGCACTGTCGGCCACGTGCATCATGGCACGCGAGGGTTGGAGCAAGGCCGTGGCGGCCGTCCAGCGCGTGATGCGGTCCGCGGGGAGCTGCCCCTTGCGAACGGCTTCCTCCAGTTCCGCCAAGCGCTGGGCCATGCGGCGCCTCCGCAAGCGAGTGTTCTTCTGGGCCAGTTCGTAGACCATGCAGGCCACGATGGGCACACGTGGCTGCTGCCCTTCATACAACGCGCGGTACTGCTGTCGGCGGATCTCGTTCATGAACACGTTGTTCAGCAACAGGCCGAGGATGCGCAGGCGCGGAACAACGAAGTAGCGCAACGTGCGTAGCGACATGCGGCGCAGCAGTGGTAGGGCGTAGCGTTTCACCATGTGTACCCAGGAGCCGCTGCCCATGGATCGGACCGAACGCCACACGGCGATGCCACCGATCACCACAAGCGCTGCGGGTGGCACCAGCACCGCGGCAGCCACCCAAGCTCCTTCCCAAAGGGCGATACCAAGCCCTGCCACGATGCACCCTGCTGCCAGCAGGAGCCCCATCAGCACATGGCCCACCTTCCATCCGCCGCTCCATGCTCCCTTGGGTTCGGGCACCTCATACTCGTTCATGTGGAAGCTCGATACATCGCAGCTGATCATCAGGTCGAAGGGTTCCAGTCCGCGCTGCGTGCGACGTCCGGCCTCGATCTGCAGGCCGCGCAGGCCCTGGTTGTCCACCGCACCCCCGTCCACGATACCGAAGGGCAGTGCAGCGGGGGGCAGCGGTACATCGTCCTCGTCCACCAAGGCGGCACCCATGCCCGGCGCGTGCGCCGGCTCGAAGTCGTGGGGGAACACCAGCGGTTCGAAACCCACGGGAAAACAACTCGACGCGGCCGCGATATCCGCCATGCGCAACTGGTGTGCGATGGGCGCACTGCCGGCCGCGAAATGCTGGCGCTTGTTGCCCACGTCCATGATCGTGTTGGCATCGCCGTTGTGGTCGAAGCGGAACGACAGCCCGTGGTTGAGCTCGGTGGCGTTGAAGCAATAGCGGTCGATCGGGGGGCGCTCGCTCTTGTTCGCGAGCAGGCCGAGCGTCGCACCGTTGAACAAGTGCTGGTCGTACGCGATGGAGAAGGCATTGATGAGGTTGCGGCTCTTGCCCGGAAGCTGCGCCCATGCTGCGTCCTCCTCCAGGATGCGCATGGCCTCGGCCAGTAGCGCTTCGCCCTCCATGTGCGTGCGAAGCCCAGCCAGGATCTCAGGGAAGGGGTCGCCCCGGTACGAGCGTACGGCGTGGTAGGCCATGGCCAGGCTGCCACCCGATGTGCTGGAGCTGAAGGCCACGTGCTGCAGCAGGCTGCGCTCGCCCAGGCGGGCGTGGTGCAGCAGGTCCAGGCACCCGAAGGTGAAGGCCGTGGCGCGGAAGCCACCGCCGGAAAAGGAAGCGCCGATGGTGTGCATGGCTCAGAGTTCGATGTCGATGTAGCCCTCGGTGACGGTGGTGTTCGCGGTGAATGCCTTGCGTTCGGTGGCGCTCAGTTCGGTGAGGTCCTCGGCCGTTGGGTTCTTCTCGCGTGGGCCGGAGAGGAACACGCGGCCGCGCGTGCGCTCCTTCAGCCGCTTGGTGAGCGAGGGCCAGGGCATGGTGCGTCCGTATCCCTTATCGATCGCTTGTTTCTTATCCAAAGGCACCAGTGCCATCAGCCGGGGATCCTCCATCAGCTCCAGGCCCAGGTCTTTCAAGGTGCCGTTGTGGCTGAGGTGGTGCCCCACTTTGTACAGCACGGTGCGCCCCAGCAGCGCGGTGGCATCCACGCGCGCATGGCCGGTGCTGGCCTTGGTCCAACTCAGCTCATGCCAGCTCACCCAATTGCCGGCCTGTGCATCGGCGGCGAAGAGGAGTACCCGTTGGTCCGGCAGTTCGAAGGCCAGCACCAGGCTGGTGTTGTTGGTGGCATTGTCCAGGTCCATGGCCAGGGCTTCCAGTGCGCTGGCATCGGTGGTGGGCAGGCGCTTCCAGGCCGGGTCCTCCAGCTCGGGGCCGAAGTGCGTGCGGAACGCACGGTCATACCCCTCGCTCCGTGGACCGATGTTGATGCCTACACCGGCGGGAAAGGGTCGCCCGCTGCCGGGGCCGCTTGCATCGTTCGAGAAGCCCACGCGGTTCCCACTTCCGCCATAGGCTTCGTCCTGGGTGGGGTTGGCCCGTTTGATCTTGTGTTCATCGTAGGGCGGCCCCAGCACGTAGGTGTTCACGCCCCGGATGTCCTTGATGAGCTTACCGGGTTTGAAGTAGTGGGGCGTTCGTTTGCCTGCGCCGGTCAAGGGCGCTAGCATGGCGGCGCGGGTGAGCTTGCCCCCTTCCGAGGCGGAGAGCAGGTCGGCGCCCATGAAGCCCATGAGCCCGTTTATGTGGTTCATGCGGTTGCCGTCCAGCGCGAAGTGCGCGTCGGAAGCGTAGGCGCTTACGCCTTCGAAGAAGGCCTGCTCTTTGGCGCCTTTGTCCTTGCGCAGTGCCTTGGCCAGGTCGTCATCAGGGTCCTCGGTCCAGGCCATCCAGACCGCATCGATGTCCATGCGCTCCCATATCTCGCGGGCTTGTGTGAATCCGCTCACATGGTCATAGTGCTCATGGGTGATCACCAGCGCATCGATGTGCCCACCGGTCTCCTGTTCGATGTCGCTGGCCACCTCCTGCATGGTGGCCTTGCCGCCCTTGGCGCCATAGACCAGGCCGCTGTCGATGACCACGTGCACCACGTGATCGGCGGAGTAGGTGAAGCGGAGCAGGAAGCAATCGCCCAGCCCTTGGCGGTACATGCGCACGCGGACGTTCGTAAGTGCAGCAGGCTTGCGTGTGGTTCGCTTGGCCATATCAGTGGTGGTGGGGTTGGTGGAGGAAGGCGAAGGGTTCGGCCTGCTGTAAGGGTCGGCCGCCCCCCTGGGCGATGCGTTGGAGCAGGTGCTCCCGCTGCTCACGCAGTCGCTCCTCATCGTCGATGGGGAACCGGATGCAGTGGCACATCTCCAGCGTGCCGAGGTCGATGATCAGCGTGGCGCCACCGTGGAAGGTGAAGGTGCCCAGGCCGTCCGGTAGCTCCACCTGCCGGGATTGGGTGATGCTGAGGATGAGCTGGTCCATGATGCTGCCATCGGGTCGCGCGCGGAACGCGGTGCGGAAGTGGTGGACCTGGAAGGAGGGTAGGCCGGCGTCGTCCATTTTTAATCCCGGTAGCTTGTTGGCCTTCGCGGGGTCCAACACAATGCCGCAATACTCAGCAAAGGCCATGGTGTGGTCGAGGCCCTTGGTCCCCTGCTCTTTCAACTTCTTCTTCAGTTCGGCATGAAGGGCATTGCGTCGTGCGGCCCGTTTGGCGGTAGTGGCCCGTGCTGCGCGCTGGTGTATGGCGGCATCCAGCACATGGAACAGGAGGTCGTCGTGGAAATGGGCAGCGGCCCCCAAGCTCTTTCCGAAGATGTCCTTCCGGTCCGTTTCGTAGCGGAACCAGTCGGGGGTGTGCAGCAAGCGTTCCCGCATCCAATCCGCATCGTAGGCACCAGCGGGCGCTGCCTGTGGCCAGGCGATGCTCTCCTCGGAAAGGTCGGTGACCCCGTTGGCGAAGATGCCCCAGCTGCGGAACGCATGGATGATGGCCACGCGATAGCCCAGTTCATCCTCGGGCACCATGTCGCGGTCGGCGGTGATCAGCGCACGCAGGTAATCGCCGAAGGTGATGGCCACTGGTGGGCAATAATCGAGCGCGCGGATGCATATGGAGAGGAACTGCTTGGCGGTCTTGGCCGCTTCCTCGGCGAGGTGATCGATGAGGATCTCCGGCAGCGCGCCCGGTGCGAGGATGCCACTGCCGCCGGTGGCCAAGCGCATCAGCCGTTCGGCGCGGGTGTCGTACACGGTGTTGAAGGCCTCGAAGATGGCGGCCACCAGGATGGCCCCGCGGCCATGCGGTTCCAGGTGGTCCTCCAGGGCCAAGGGGTCCGGCTTGCTGCCCACCGCGCTGCGCAATGCACCTTCGCGCCCCACGGCGCGGCCGAACTCCTGGGCCAGTTCGGCCAACAGGTTCTCCTGGCGGAAGAAACCCCGGGTGCGGGCGATGGTGTGGCGCAACACCGCGGCATTGGCGAACCGTTGGAACAGGGCCACCACATCGGCGAAGGCTTCGTGGAAGGCGAGCACGTCCGGATGAGTGGGCTCCAGGTAGCGCCGGTGCATGCCATCCAGCAAGGCATGGGTGGTCTCGTGCGCGATCACATCGTGGCTCAGGCAGTTGAACACGATCGCGCCGGGGGGATGGCTGCCGCTGCTCTCGTCCGCGCGGAAATACCCGAATAGCAAGGCCTTCATGGAAGGGCTGTAGTAGGCGTTGGCAGCGCGCACCGCGTGCGGATGGATGCGCAGGCGTTGCACGAATTGGTGCGCACCTCCTGTTTCGTGCGGCGCCCACAGTACGCGACGCCCGAGCGCTTTCTCGAAGTTCTCGATGGTGGTCATGGCCACGGCATACACCATCTGTTGGTGGAACTGCGGGTCGGTGCCCGAGGGCGGAAGGCCATCGGTGGCGAGCAGTGCGGGCTGGCCCAGGTCCACAGGTTCATAGAACCGCCCGGACAGCGGGTCGTGGTCCATCACCTCGAGGTACTCGCCCACCGGTCCCGGCCGCAGCTCTTCCCAGCGCACGGCGTAGGTCACGTGGTTGATGCCGCGCGTGTTGGGATCCACGCTAAGGCTGGGGTCGAAGGCATAGCCGCGCAACCTGCGTTTGGAGGGTGGCTTCGCCTGGGAGCGGTCGGGCTTCGCGCTGGACATGGGGCGTGTGGTGTGGTTTGTAGGGTGGTTTTTTCGCACGGCCTGTGTGGAATGGCGCGGAGCGTCACGCACAGGCGACCTCCAGGACCGGGGTTGGGACGATGGCGCTGAAGGCGCGGTAAAAGTGCCGTGCTGGACCATGGGGTCCAAGCCCTCAGGGGGGTCATTTACAACCCCCCTTGGAGCCTGTTCGGGAACGCTGCGAACGCGTCCTCCGGTCTCTTTTCCGCCCACGTTTCGCCGGAAGTTGATCCCGTAGGCACCGCTACGCGATGATCTTCCCGCTGCGCCTGAACGAAGAATAGCCTCGGATCCCTTCGTTCAAGAGATCCCGAACAGGCGCTTACACCAGTCCCCAGCGGTGGGCCATGATCACCAGGCCGGTCTTGCTCTTGATGGGGAGCTTGCGGAAGATGGACTCGCGGTAACCGTGGATGGTGTTGAGCGAGACGCCCATGCGCTTGGCGATCTGTTCGTAGGTGGGTTCGACAGGGTCGCAGACCATGCGGATGAAATCCAGTTCGCGGGGACTGAGCAGTTCGAGCGCGTGGTCGCGTTCCTCCATCAGGGCGATGCGGGCCGCAGAGGGGTCGGTGGCCACCGGTCCGGTGTGGGTGTAGTGTCCATGCTGCGCCACATGGCGCAGGGCGAACTGGAACTCCTCCTTGGGTGCGGTCTTGGGCAGGAATCCGCAGGCGCCGGCCTTGAGGCTGCGGGCCACGGTGGTGGCGTCCACATCGAAGCTGAGGGCCAACGCACGTGTCCTCGGTTGGTGCTCACGGATCCACGCGAGGGTGGCGTAACCGTCCATCACGGGCATGTGCAGGTCCACGATGGCCACGGCCACGGAGGCGCCACCGGTGATGGCTTGCACGTATTCGGCGCCGTTGCCGGCCTGCACCGCTACCTGGTAGCCACCGAGCCCTTCCACCATGGTGGCCAGCGCCGCCCGCACCAGGGCATGGTCCTCTACGAGGGCGATGGGGAGAGCAGCGTCCATGGCAATGATCACCCAAGAGTAAGGAGTTCCGCGCACTTGGACGTAGCGTGCACCACGGTGCGGGCTACTTATGCGATCCGCGCGCTAGTGGTCCGATGTATCTTGGAGCCATGGTCCAACTGCAACTCCGCACGTGCGGCATATCGGGTTGTGCGTTGTTCGCAGCGCTGCAGCTCGCGGCACAACAAGGTCCACCGGTCGCTTGGCAGCTGAGCCACGGCGAATCCTACACCGAGCAGGTGGAGGGCCTGTGGGCCACGGGTGATGGAGGCTACGTGGTGGCGGGAAGCGTGTTCGTGACGGACAGCGTGGGCCCCATCCTGGTCGGCGACTGGGATGTCCGCCTATGGAAGGTGGATGCCCAAGGCACCGTGCAGTGGGAACGTACCTATGGTGGCAGCGATGCGGACAAGGCCATGGCCGTGGTGGGTGGTGCTGCGGGCGGCTACCGCGTAGCGGGCCACACCAGTTCGGTGGATGGGGATGTGAGCGGTGCCCTCGGCGGTGGTGACGTGTGGGTGTTGGAACTGGATGCGGACGGTATGTTGCTGGGGCAGCGCTGTTATGGTGGCAGCGGCACGGACGAGGCGTGGGACATGGCGGCCACAGCGGATGGTGGATGTGTGCTGGTGGGCCACAGCAACTCTACGGATGGGGAGGTGGAGCCCACGGCCGGTGTGCAGGATTATTGGGTGCTGCGCTTGGATGCCGCGGGTGACATCGTATGGCAACACACCTATGGTGGCGCCTTGAACGACGAGGCCTGGGCCGTGGTGGTGGCGCCCGACGGTGGCTGTTACGTGGCCGGTAGTACCCGCAGTTTGGATGGCGACCTGGGCGGTAGTGCGGGGGAGGAGGACTTCGGTGTGCTCCGCTTGAGCGCTGCGGGCGAGTTGCTGTGGCAACGCAGCCTGGGCGGTAGCTCGATCGATCTGGCCACGGCGATCGCGTTGCGCGCGGGTGGCGGTTGTGTGGTGGGTGGTGTCACCTACTCGTCCGACGGGGATGTGACGGAGCATGGTGGCATGGGCGATGGCTGGCTGGTGGCCCTGGACGCTGCGGGTGTGCTGCAGTGGGAGCGCTCGTACGGCGATGCGCGGGCCAACGTGGTGATCGACCTTTGTCCGGGGCACGGCGGTGGTTATGTGGGCGTGGGCACCGATGCGGACAGCCCGCAGCTGGACCTGTGGCTGCAGCGCGTGGACGAGGCAGGTACGGTGCAGTGGGAGGCAGTGTATGGTGGCAGTGGGGATGACCAAGGTCGTCGCGTGCGGGCCACTTCCGATGGCGGCTATGTGCTCGGTGGTCACTCCTATTCGAACGACGGCGATGTGGGTAGCAACAACGGCCTACAGGACCTGTGGCTGGTGAAGCTCGGAGTCGATGCCATCGGGATCGCTGAAGCAGGAACGGCACTTCCTGCTGTGCAGCTGCGCGTGGACGGGCGGCGTGTGTGGTTGCGCACGGCGGAGCCTGTTTCCGGAGAGGTGGTGTTGTACGATGCGCAAGGCCACCTCCTGCGCCAACTGCCCATGCGCGGTGCCGAGCTGGAGGTGGACTTGAGTGGCTTGGCCGCCGGTGGATACGTGATCAACCTGGTGGCCGATGGGCAACGACGTAGTGTGCCGGTGGTGCTTCGCTGAGGGGCCTTAGCGCACGATGCTCACCAGCAACGGCAACAGCACCCGCATTCCCGTTCCACCCTCCGTCCGCAGTACCACCAGACCACGCTGAAGGTCTTGACACGGATTAGTGTTGCTCGCCGCCGCGCAGTGCGAGGTCCAAGGGGCGGGGTAGGAGCGGAGCAGCGGTGGATTGGGCGTAGAAGCGTTGCGCGTCGGTGAACAGAGCGATCAGTGCGTTGGTCAGTGCGAGGGAGAGGCGGAGCATGTATCGGTGACGTATGCAAGGAAGCTCGCGGTTGCTTGGGGGATGGATCGTGTGATCCCGCTTCATCGCCACTTCTTCCCGCTTCATCCAGAATGGGCATGGTCCACCTGGTACGCCGCATCACCTTTACCCCTGCAGGTGCTACCGCCTTGCAGTTGATCTCACCACCATGCACCAACGGTTCCCCATCCTCCGCACTTTTTCCCTGGTCATCGTGTCATTTGCACTGTCGGCACCTGCCCAGTACACCATCGACTGGTCACACGCCGCGGCGGACACGTACAAGAACGGAGTGATGGCCGCGCGGGACACGTCGGACAACGTGGTGGTCGTCGGCACGCGCTCCAGTTTCGTCGGCGCTGCGAATAGCTACACACAGAAGTACGACAAGGAGGGCGTGCTGCTCTGGGAGCAGGTCGACGGCACCGGTGTCAACGCCTACTGGGAACAGCCCACGTGGGTGACGACCTCGGTCACCAACCACATCTACGTGACCGGCTACAGCTACACCGGTACCAGCAACATCTTCCCGGATTCCGTGATCGTGCTGAAGTACGACCCTGCGGGAACCCTGTTGTGGCGCAGGACATTGGGTCCCACGTTCATCTTCGGCGTTCAGGTGCGTTGTGTGGTGGACAGCGACGACAACCTGTACGTGGGTGCGGCCGGTTTGCAACCCGCGGGATTCCACCTGATCAAATACGACACCAACGGGGTGGAGGTCTTCCATACGATGGAAGTGGAACCGATAGGGGTCACGATGAACGCCATGCGGCTGAAGGAGGATCGCATCGTGCTTGCGGGCACCGGGATCGGCGCGGTCCACGGTGCAGTGGCGATGTGGGATACAGCGGGCGACCTCCTCTGGAGCCGGTTGGTGAGGGGCTATTCGGCACATGATGTGGAAGTGGATGACGCGCTTGTCACGTATGTGTTGACCTCGTATCAGGACCTCGCGCAGCCCCTGAGCGATCGGGATGTCATCCTCAAGACCTTCGATGCGGTTGGTGATTCACTGACCCAGCATGTATACGACTTCAATGGGACGGACCAACCGGTGCGCATGGCCCTGGTGAATGGACGGATCACGGTCACGGGTTGGACGATCCCACCGGCGGGCGGGTATATGAATTGGACCACATTCCAAACGGACCTCGATGGCACATTGCTGTGGAACGCGAGCTACGATGCCATGCCATCCAACGATGAAATACCCGGTTGGCTGGCCGTGCGTGAGAACGGCGACGTGTACGTGACCGGTAAGGGTGGTCCCTTGTTCCAAGGTCAGTTCCAGCAGTACGTGACGCTGAAGTACCGCAATGGGGTGCAGCAATGGGCGCACACCGACCCGTACTACGGCTACAACGGTGTGGCCTGCGTGCTCGGCAAGGACAGCGCCCTGTATGTGTTGGGTCAGGGGAGCATGACGGTCACCCGATACATCGACGAGCTTGCGACCGGAGGATCGGAACGACCTGTGACCATCCCACTGAACGCCTACCCGATACCGGCCAACGATCGACTGACGGTATACACCGCACATGGCACACCACTGCCATATCGGATCATGGACCTGTCCGGCCGCACCATTGCGAACGGGCTGATCGAGCCACTGATGCACACGGTGGATGTGTCCACCTTGCCGAACGGCACGTACCTGTTGCACGCCGATCAGGCAGAAGTGGTACGTTTCGTCATCCAGCACTAAGCCTACCCATGCGCCGTACCCTTACCCTTTCCACCGTCTTGCTCATCGCCACCACCGCCAGCGCCCAGGACTGGACCGGCGCGCTCAACAGCGATTGGAACAACCCCGGCAATTGGAGCGATTGGCCGCTGGATGGCGAGAACATCACGATCGATAGCGCCAATTACACCGGGGTCATGGCCGATCCGTCGATCAACGCGACGTCCGTGTTCACTCCGGACCGCTTGTTCGTGGAGGATGGCCACCTCACCATTGCCGCAGGCCTATCAGTGGCCGATCGGTTCGTGGTCGAAGGCGAAGGTGAAGTGGAACAGACCAACGGTGCATTGACCACCGATCGGTTGATCGTGGGCCTGGGCGGCTTGTTCTCCATTGCGAATGGATCCCTATCCGTGACGAGCGTGCTGGCCGTGGCCGATGGCAGCTTGGCCCGTCCCAGCACCTTCAGCCAGGTGGGAGGCACCGTAGCCATTCTGGGTGAACTCGGATTCGAATGCGAGGTGGGGGACCATCGTCCCAATTACCGCATCACCGGTGGGACCTTGACCGTGAACGGCGATGCGCTGTGGACCGGCGCATCGCCGGGCAGTGGGAGTGGCCGCCTGTTGGTGGAGGATGGTACGGTCGTTGTCCGCGGCGACATCGTTGGTGATGCGGGCAGCACCATGGACCTGTACATCGGTCTCAGCGGTGGAACCCTGACGACACAAGGAGGAATGGTCGAACTGGCGCATGGTACGGACAGCATCCGCATCACGGGCGGAGCGTTGCACTTCGATGCGAACCTGGAGATCCGCAATGAGGGAGTGCTCTGGTCCGACCCGGGCGATGTGTACTTCGATCAGCAAGCGGAATTGCGCGGCTCGGGTACCTACCGGTTCCACTCGGTCACCATCTCCTCGGGTGCGAACCTCCAGCATACCGATCCACAGGAGATCCTTGTGGCAGCGACCTGGATCGACCTGGGTTCCTTCGATCCCGATGGGAATACCGTGGCCTTCATCGGCCAAGGACCGAGCCTTGTCAGCGGCGGCAACTTCCATGGGATGCGTGTGGCCACCCCCAGCAGTGGCGTTCAAGTGGTGGGCACGTGTACGGTGGCCGGTCCGTTGTCGCTGGAACAAGGCCTGGTGCACACCCAATCCAATGACTTGTTGGTGCTGCTCGAGGGTGCTACCTCCACACCGGGCTCCACCATAAGCCACGTGAACGGCCCCATGAAGAAGATCGGTGGTGAGGCCTTCGTGTTCCCGGTGGGCAAGAATGGATCATGGCGTCGCTTGGGCATTCAGGACATCAATGACGCGGACACGGAATTCACGGCCGAGTACTTCCCACAACCCTATGGCAACACGGTCTCGCTAAGCGCGGACCTTGTTTCGGTCAGTTCGGTGGAACACTGGACGTTGACGCGCACCGGTAGCAACGACGATGCCCGCGTGCAACTGTTCTGGGAGGATGCTTCAGCGAGCGGCCTCGCTGGTTGTTCGGGTATCGCTGTCGCCTACTGGGATGGCAGCTTATGGCAGGGTCTGCCGAGTTCCGTGCAAGGGTCCTGCTCCGGTAGTGGGGCCGGCTCAGTGGAAGGCGATGCACCGGTGGAAGCCTATGTGGCCGTCACCATCGGGCAAGGCACGAACGGCATCGGTGTGGAGGAGGTCGCAGGTATGGCCCCTCCGCTTCTGGCGTTCGACGGTGGTGCAGCGTGGATGCGCATCGAAGGGTTGACCACCGGGACGTGGGTGGACGTGCGCGATGCATCGGGCAGGAGCATGGCACGTACACAGGAGCATACCCTTCCGACCGGGACATGGTCTCCGGGTGTGTACGTCCTCAGCGCGTTGGGTCGCTCGTGGTCCTTCTTGCTCGTGCGTTGAGTGAACGAACGTGGGTCGTGATCAGCGCAACACGTGTCGAACCTTTCCCGTTGGGGAACATGCTTATCACCTGCCGAGCACGAACTTCAGTTCCCGCACCTCACCGTCGATGACGGCCCGTAGGATGTAGGTGGAAGCGGCCCAGTCACTGTGTGCGATCCACTGTGGTCCGGGATGCAAGGTGAGCGCATCGCTCACCAGTCGCCCGCGCACATCATGGATGGTGCCGATACCTGTGATGAACGGACAAGGTATCGTGAGCCAGGATCCACCTTGCTCAGGTTGATGGTACCAGTGCATGGCTGTATCGGTACATGGCACTTCGCCGGCACAGGTCACGAAGCGCACATGAACGCTGTCCCGTGCGGTGCATCCATCGGGCTGCGGCACTTCCGCCCAGTAGGTGCCTGTGGTGGTCACCGTGATGGTGGTCGTGGTGTCACCAGTGCTCCAGTACACCCCTGTGGCAGGCGCCGCGTTAAGGGTGTGGGGTGTTCCGATACAAGCGACGACATCCGGGCCAAGGTCCATTGGTGCGGCATCCACCAGCTCCACCAGAACGGTGTCCGCTGAGGTGCCGCAGGGGGAGGTGGCGGTGACCCAATAGGTGCCTGTGTTCCAAGCGGTGTAGGTCGGTTGCGACCATCCGTCCTGCCAGGAATAGGCAGTGTATCCAGGTCCTGCATCCAACACCACCACGGCACCGGTGCACGCGCTGCGGTCGGGTCCCAGGTCCACGGGAGGGGCGGGTGGCACCACGTTCACCAGGATCGAATCCCGCGCGACACAGCCGTTGAACTCCACTTCGGCCCACACATCACCCGGTGTGGTCACCGTGGTGGTCTGTTGCGTGCTGCCGGTGCTCCATGTATAATTCCCATAGCCGTTGCCAGCGTCCAATACCAATGCATCGCCAAGGCACATGCTGGTGTCCGCACCCAAGGAGAAGGCCGGACCTTCCACGAAGTGAACGGTGGTATGCCCACTGATACCGCCACAGGCACAGGCTTTCGTAACCACCACCTGCACGCTATCCTGTCCTGCATAGGGGACCACCAACGTGCCGACCACATCGGGTGTTACCGCGGTGCCCGACACGTACCAGGTGTAGGTGCATGTGCTGTCGTAGGCCAGGGCTTCCACCGTGGCGCTGCTGCCGATGCACACCGTGTCCGGTGCGAGCAGGTTCACCGTGGTCCGGTAGCGCTTGCCCTTTATGAATGTGGGCAATCCGGCCACACCTTGGCCCGGGGCGATGTCGGCGCCCTGTTGCTGGTAGGTACATCCTAGCCCTGGTACATCGGGGGAAGCGATCCGGGGTAGCTTGTTGAACGGCGCCCAATCCCCGTAAATGCGTCCGTCCGGGGCCAGGCGCAGCGCGGTGGGGAAGGTGTTGCTGTATACGGTGACCCCGCTGTTCTGGATGCCCACGGCAGTGGTCTGGGACAGGTCGTACTGATCGAGGCCGATGATGCGCGAGAAGTAGAGGAATCGATCGCTCGGCGAGAATTCCATGGTCATCGCGCCGCTGTTCTGGATACTGGGCCAGGTGAGCGGGTCGGACAGGATCCCCGTCGTGGGGTCGAAGTCGTACAGTCGGATCACCCAAGTGGCAGGGGCTTGCCGGATGGAGCAAACGAGACGTTTGCCACTGTTCGAGAAGTACGACCGTGTCACGTACACCGCTTCGGGGAGTGGCACCACGTTCCAGGGGATGATCCCCGTGGCCGTGACCCGATATACATGCAGACCTCGCGCCGGTTCGATGACCGGGAACACCAGCCACACGTCCTCGCCATCGCTGTGGTAGCATGCACCCAGCGTCTCACCACCGGTGAACAACAACGGTTGGTTGGCGAGTTCCACATCGCCGAGTCCATTGTTCAACGTCATGTTCACCACGGACCAGGTGACACCGTTCTCGAAGTCGTTCTCCAGCTCATCCATGGCGATCACATAGAACCGATCGGGATCACCGGGCATGGGCACGATCAGGGTCTGGTTGATGCTCGACGTGGTGGGGCCGCCCAGCAGGCCGGTGCCGTTGGGCATGGGTTGATGCAGCCGGTCGTATACCGTGATCCCATTGGAGTAGAAGACCAGGTCCCCGTTCATATCGGTCCAGGCACTGGTCCCTTCACGGGCATACATGGGATTGTCGGCCAATGGCTCGGGGGCGCCTGTGTGGAACCGGATGGCGGCGCTATCGCCGAAGTACCAGTGCAGGTCGCTGCTGTGGTCCACACAGTTGCCTACTTGGATGAAGACCGTGGTCGAACTGTTGGCGCAGGCAGGGCCATCGGTGGTGAGGTACACGGTGTAGATGCCTCCTTCATTGATCACCAGGGTGGTGTCGTTCGTATGGCCGACAGCCGTTCCGTCCAAATACCAGGTGGGACCGGTAAGGCCCGCACTGGTGTTGCTGAGGTGTATGCTATCGCCGGGGAAGACCTCGGTGGCGCTGATGCTGAAGGTGGCGTTGCCCGGACAGTCCACCACGACCGTGTCGATAGCGACCGCGAGGCAGTTACCGGATGCGTTCGAGGCCTGCAGTTGCACCACATGAGCTCCCTCATCGGCAAATGCGATGGTGATGCTGGAGGACGTCCCCTGTGATTGACCGTCCACCGTCCATTGGAACACAGTGGCTCCTAGGGAGGTGTTGGTGAACACCACATTCTGGCCCGGTGCGAGGGTTCCTGCGGGTGAGGCCGAGAATGACGCGTTGAACGGGATGTCGCACGGCGACACGCAGCCTTGACTTTCCAGCAGTGATGAACGCGCGGTGGTCAAGGCCGCGAACATGCGATCGGATTGTCCGGCAGTGAAGTGGTCCTTGCACGCCAGGTCGCCATAATCCAGGTAGTTGTGGTAGGGGTCGGGTTGGTCGCCAAGGCCACCGAGGACTACAGGCCGGTAGGGATTGTTGGTGCTGGTATCGTCCTCATCGGTACTGCATGTGTTGGGCGCACCATCGCAGGGCCCCGAGGCCGAACTGCCATCAGGTGCGGTATCGCAAACCAGATCGCCCTGCGTCAGGCAATCGTTGTTCGCGCAGCCACCATCGAAGGTGTGGAGCAGCCCTAGGTAATGGCCCACCTCATGCACGGTCACCTTCGCCATGCCATCATCACCGCCGAAGAAGAGGTATTCCACGGCTACGCCGTCAGTAGGAGAACCGTGAAGAGCAGGTAGGTAGGCGTAGCCCGCCACCCCTTCGCCCACGAAGGCCGAGGTGATGGTCCGTACCACATAGATGTTGAGGTAGTGGAAGGGGTCCCAATGTGAAAGTGCTTTCAGTTGGTCGTCCTGGGCTTCCACCAGCACATTGGTCAAGGGTGAGGCGATGTGTTCGATGCCCGTGGTGGCGAGGCCCTCAGGGCTGCGTGTGGCCAAGCAGAAGCGGATGGGGGTGTTCGTTCCCGTGCCCACTTGGTAGGGGCCCGCGTTCGCGAACGCTTCGTTGAGTTGCGCCACACCATTGATCGCAACAGCGTCGCTGATGTTCTCCTCCCCGTTCTCATGGATGATGTGCACGACGACGGGTATCGTGAGTTCGCCGCCGCGTTCCGCCCCGGGGTGCCGTGCCATGCGCATCATCCGCTCCACCACTTGGGTGCGTATCCCGTAGGCACTGTCCGTCGCCAGCACATGGGCATGGCGTTCATCTGTCAAGCAGATCGGACCTTGCTCCTGCTGGGCGAACACTGAAAGTGGTGCGACGAGCAGGAGGACCGGGAGTAGTGCGCGCATGGCGGTCGAGCTTCGATCAACCAAGGTACACTTCATCCGTGACCGGTTACCGTCCATTCCGCACTGATACTCCTGATGGACCTTCGGATGGCCCCAACGCGCGATCGGGCCTCACTCCCGAACGAACCGCACCTGCCGCACGCCGTCCGCATCGGCCACTTGGAGGAGGTAGCTGCCCGGCGACAGCGCGCTCATATCCAACACGGTATCCACCACCTGCACGTGGTGAAGCACCCGTCCCTGCATGTCGTGCACGGTGGCTGTTGCTCGAGCGCGAATACCGGTCACCTGCAACAGTCCGCTGGTAGGGACAGGATGCACGCGGAGCGCCGGTGTCGTGTACTCCGATACTGCGGTGGAGACCTCCTCCACGATGGTGAGGGTCCCGTCGATGGGCGGGTTGCTCACAGTGTTCACAATACCTGAGGGGAAGCGCACGATCACTTCCTCGATGGCGGTCTCCTGGCCGATGCCGAAGTGCGCGGCCAGGGTGCTCATGAAGGTGAAGCCATCGCCGCTGCGGATCTCGCGCACCTGGCTGCCCACTGCGGTGGTGATGGTGACCCGTGCACCGATGGCATTGCGGTTGCTCACCGTGCCCACGGGTTGCACCCGGATCCAATGGTTGTCGTTGCCTGCGTTCAAGCGCAGTGCATTGTCCCGCAGCATGTCCAGGAAGCCATCGTTGTTCACGTCGCCCGCCGCGCCCACCTCGAAACCCACGGGATTGGAGGTGAAGGTCATGTCCCCGTTGTTCATCATGATGGTACCACCACCGCCCATGATGTCCAACCAACCATCGTTGTCGAAGTCGTGCGTGACGTGCTGGATGGAGGTGCCTGCGAAGTCCGCCCAGCCGGACCCGGCGGTGACATCGGTGAAGACACCGCCATCGTTCCGCCGCAGCTCATGCCCACCGGTGAAGAAGCTGCTGGTCCCCACCAGGGCGTCCATGTCCCCGTCGTTGTCCAGATCACCGATGGCCGTGCTCCAGTTCTGCTGGTATTGGTCCAACCCGATGGTTGCACCCACTTCCGTGAAGGTGCCGTCGCCGTTGTTGCGGTGCATCTGGTTGATGCTCGCGGGATCATTACCGCGACACTTGCTGAGGTACAGGTCCACATCGCCATCGTTGTCATAGTCGGTCCAGATGGAGCCGTAGTTGCCGCCATTGGGGGTATCGCCCAGCCCACCTTGATGGAAGGACAGCGTGCCATCGCCCTCGTTCAGGAAGTACACGTTGGGGTCCACATCGTGGCAGCTGAAGGCATCGAGCGCACCATCGTTGTTGATGTCCACCATGTTGCTGCGCTGGCAGAACACGTACTGGGCATAGGTGGTGTCGCGCGGGAACCCCGTGCCTTGGTCGTCCGCGAACACCAGTGAGACCGCCGAACCCCCGGCGAAGAGCATGTCGTTGTACCCATTGCCATCGAGGTCGCCGGCACAGAAACTCCACGAAGGACGGTTGGGGATGCTGTCGTGGGCGTAGGTCTGGGCCTGGAACCCGCCGCCGGGCAGTTGGTGATGGACCGTGGTACTGAGGGTGATGCCCAGGCTGGTATTGCTCTGCACCGCCACGATGTCGTCCAAGCCGTCGTTGTTCATGTCCACCACGCCGCGCACGATCCCGCCCAGCGGGTTCACCTGCACCGTGTTGAAGGACACGGCCGAGAGGAAGCCCGTGGTGTCGGCCAGGCGGAAGGTGAAGCTGTTCGCGTTCCAGTAGTCATCCCACGCGAAGTGGTAGGTGGTGCCAGCGCTCACATTGATGGTGGTGCGCGAGAGATTGCCCGTCCCGCTGTCGTCGTCACCACCCACACACAACAGTGCTCCGCAGCCGCCGGTGTAGATATGCAAACGCGTGTCGTCCCCACTGTTCACGCTCAGGTCGGAGCTGATGAAGAGGCCGCCATCCGCGCTGGGGGTGTATCGGTACCATTCGCCATGTGACGTGTTCACTCCTGCGGTCAGGCAGTTGGGCGGTACTTGGGTGCCATCCACGGTATCCACCACATGCAGACCGGGTGTGATGGCCAAGGCAGTGGCACAGGTGTTCTGGCCTCGTGCGACCGAAAAACAACAGACGAGGAGCAGGGTGAGGGTGGGGCGCATGGGTCGGGTGCTTATTCCGAAGGTACAGCTTCACAGTTCCACGTGCGGTACGGTCAGCGTTCAGTCCGCACCGCGCGTATCCTCTGTCGGATCCAGTGGACGAACCTCTTCCTCCGGCCGGGCCCGCCTCACCTGGTCCCAATAGCGGTGGTGCATCTTACGCGCCAAGGCCAGTAGGTCCTGGGTTGCGAT
>Ga0075163_10005013_pt1 | contig 17718 bp, 10 predicted proteins | sample JI1023141ADNA_FD_71478 | JGI IMG/M metagenome (GOLD analysis project Ga0075163, IMG submission 71478) | Wastewater effluent complex algal communities from Wisconsin, to seasonally profile nutrient transformation and Carbon sequestration -... | ecosystem: Engineered > WWTP > Effluent > Algae...
AGCCTGACGATCGACGCGGAGTTACACCATGCACGCACATACGATCGCGCGCCTCTTCCTCGGAGCCTCTCTCTTGATCGAGGGAGGCTCCGCGCTCCATCGATTCCGCCGCCGTCGTCAAGCGTTCGAGGCGGCCGCCAGGCGCGCCGCGGAGACCGGGCGCCCGCTGATCGTGGTAGGCGATCCAGACGCAGGAGCCCACACCCGGCTCATGCGAGCCTACGAGTGCGGGGACCTTTGTATCGACCTCCAGGGCTGTCCCCGGTGCCAGGAGATGAAGGCCGCCGATCTGACGAAGGGACCGATCGAAGGGGTCGCCGACGACTCGGCCGTCGTGTTCGTCTCGTGCGTGCTCGAGTACGTCACGGATCTCGACGCGGCGCTCCGCGAGCTCGTGCGGATCGCCGGCTCGCGCGAGAACTTGTTTCTCGTGCTCGTCGAGCCCTGGACGCTGACGGCCACCCTCTACCCGGGAGCGCGGTGGTCCGGCATCGCCAACGACCGCATCATCGCCATGCAGCCCGTGACGACGACGCTCAAGGCCGCCACGATCGGCGGCCTCGTCGTACTCACCGTGCTCGCCGCGCGGGGCAGGCGAGCGTGACCACTACGAAGTTGGGAGGGGCCGGTGGAGAAGAACCATCCTCATTATATAGTGCGTCCCGGGAGACGACCTGTACTTTCAGACAGTAGGGGATCGATCTCCGACAACTGCCAGAACGGGGGCGTGAGGTCGCGCAGCGCCGAGCTACCGCCGCCGCTGCTCACCGTGCGGGATCTGGCTCTACTGCTCGCCACGAGCAGTGCAGGCGTCTATTCGCGGGTCGCTCGCGGTCAGGTCCCTGGCGTGCTGCGCATCGGTCGAAGTATTCGCTTCGACCCGCGTGCCATCGCACAATGGCTCTCGGCGAACAGTGCGAGCGCAGGAGGTCACCCATGATCAAGCTGCGCCCGTGGAAGGGAAGTAAGAATGAGTTCGAAGTCGATGTCATCGTCAATGGCCCCCAGGGCCGGACCTTGCGCAAGCGCGTCAAGGCTCCGGTCACCGGCAAGTCGAGTGCGGAGCGGTGGGCCCGCTCGCTCGAGCAGGAGCTGCTCGCGCAGCTCCTCGCACCCGAGCCCGAGCCCGAGAAGCCGCCCGCGCCGATGTTCGAGGAGTTCGCCCGGATCTTCCTCGATCTGTGCCGGGCCAACCGTCGCGGTGTGAACACCATGCTCAACTACGAGGCCCACCTGCGGCTCTACCTGGTCCCGGTGCTCGGCAAGCGCCGGCTCGATCAGATCAAGCCGACGGACATCACGGCGATCAAGTCGTCGCTGTCCGCCAAGTCGCATAACACGATGTGTGAGGTCCTCAAGACCCTGCGCCGCGTCTTCAACGTCGCCATCACGCAGAAGCACATCACCAGCGAGCCGGTGGAGCTCGAGATCCCGCGGCGTCACCGCAAGGCGGTCATCGCCTACGACGCCGCGCAGCAGGCCGCCCTGCTCGCGGCGGCGCGCGAGCTCGGGCCGTTCTACGAGCTCGTCGTCCTTCTGGGGATCGACGGCGGCCTGCGCCGCGGCGAGATCGTCGGACTGCAGTGGTCCGACATCAACTTCAGCCAGGGCTACCTCGTGGTCCGGCACAATATCGTCCGCGGCAAGCTCGACCTGACGAAGGGCCGCACCGAGGACGAGGTCGGCCTGACGAGCCGCCTCGTCGCCGCGCTCAAGGCGTTCCGTCACGACGATGGGCCGTTCGTGCTCACCAACAAACACGGCGGGCACTTCAGCGAGCAGGACCCCAAGTCCTGGATGGAGAAGATCACGCGTCTGGCGAACGTGCCCTGGCACGGGACCCACGTCCTGCGGAAGACCTGCGGCTCCCGCATCGCCGACGGCGGTGGTGGTGTCGCGGCCGTCGCCGCTCACCTACGGCACAAGGACTTGCAGACCGCGAGTCGCTACATCGACCGCCACGGCGCCAGCTCCCGCGCGATCAACGCGCTGGAGAGCTGATGGAGGCGTGAACACGCCCTCGTCTAACTTGCCGTAACCATAATCATAATTTGCCAGACCTTCACTGCTCGATGCAGTACAGGTGGAGGTCGGTGTTGCAATTGACGTCCGAGAAGAAGGACCGGTCGTGTCGACCACAGACGAGAGGCCGGTGCCGCCCATGAAGTCGCCGAAGAAGGTGGTCCAGCCGTTGCAGAACTCGGAGCCGAACGCGGGCTGGCCATTGGCGAGGGTGCCGGTCCAGGACCGGTAGTTCTGGGTCTGGGACATCTCGTCGACGTCGATCGGGTGGAGGAGGGTGCTGGACACCAGCCCATCCCAGTCCTCGGCGACGATGAGGCCGTTGACGGGCACGTCGCGGCCCCGGGAGTGCAGGAGGCGGTCGGCTGCGGCCGTCTCGGAGGTGCTGAGCCACGCCCGGAACGTGTCGAAGTGCGCGCCTTGCCTCGTGCAGATCACGCGTCGACCACCGGGCCACGACCGGCGGACCCTCCGTTCACGGCGCACGGACCCGGCGTCCACGCAGCGCCGGCAGGCGCCAGTTGTCGGCCAGGCTGTCGAGCGTACTGTCGCCGTCGTCGGGTTGTCGGCTGACGAGCGCGCTGGCGGCGGGGTTGTCGAGCGCGCTGTCGCCGGGGCCGTCGGGTTGTTGGCCGGGTCACGCCAACGATCCGGCCCTGGCCGCCGCCGATCTCGGCGAGGGTGGCGGCGCGTCGTCGGGGTGCGCCGGGGGCGTGTAGCGACGGTTCGCGTCGCTCAGGCGCGGCGGCGCGGATCCTCGTCGAGGAGGGTGGCGAGCTCGGCGCACAGGCCGTGCCGTTCGGCGAGCTCGGCGAAGTCGTCAGCGACCATTCGCTGCGAGGCAGGGCCGCCGGGGAGCTCGCGGTCGAGAGGCGTCGAGAGTCGGCGGGCGAGGAGGCGGAGCTCGGGGAGCGGGCGGGCGAGGAGGCGCTCCGCGAGGGCCTGACGCGACGGGGCGGGCGGGGTGGCCTCGCAGGCGGCGAGGGCCTCGTGCGGGAGGCGGCCGAACCACCAGGCGCGGGCGAGGCGGACGAGGAAAGAGTCGTCGGGGCGGTGCTCGGCGAGGGTCCGCGCGCGGGTGATGAGGTCGGGGTCGGCGGGTCTGGCGGTGAGGTCGGCGAGCAGGACGTCGAGGGCGGCGGGCGAGTCTTCGAGAGCAGCGGCGAGGCGATCGCGGGAGGGGACGTCGAGCCAGTCGGGGTGGGCGGCGAGCAGGAGGCCGCACCGGACGGGCTCGGTCTGCGCGCGGGGGTCGAGCCAGGGGGAGCCGCGGTGATCCCACGCGCGGGCCGGGCCGTGGAGGAAGCGGGAGAGGTTGCGCTCGCCGGTGAGGAGCCGCGGGAGGAGGCGGACGCGGAGGCTGTCATCGTTGACGCCGAGGGCACGGAGGCGCTCGACCTCGTGGTGGAGCGACTCCTCGTCGGGAGCAGCGTCGAGGCGGCGCCACAGCCGGGAGATCTGAAACGGACGCAGGGCTGGGAGGTTCTCGAGCGGGTGGTACTGCCATTCGTCGTCGGACGTGGTCTCGCGACGGTGGAGGAGGTTGGGGAGGACGGCGTCGAGGTTCTTCTTGATGGCGTCGACGAGGCCGTGGAGGTGCGGAGCGCCGACGATGCAGGCGCGGAGCGCCGCGAGGAGGCGGTCGGGGTCGACGGACAGGGCGCGGGCGTGGCAGAGGGCGACGGCGGGGCAACGGACGCGCCAGCGAGGGGCGTCGAGGAGGGGCTCGACGAGCGCGGGGAGGTCGGCGGCGGGGATCTCGTCGTGGGCGGCGATGGCGATGGCGCGGGCGAGCTGGTCGGGCGAGAGGGCGCCGACCTGCCAGCGGGTGCGCAAGCGCGGCCAGACGGCGCGGCGCACGGCGGCGTCGTCCTGGGAGTGTTCGAAGGACTCGTGATCGCGTGCGGCGAGGATGTGGTCGAGGACGCGGTCGAGGAGTTCGTCGGGGGCGTGTCCGACGGCGGCGAGGACGCGGGCCGCGAGCAGGCCGTGGTCGGGGTCGCTGAGTCGGTCGCGGAGGGCGGCGACGAGGGCGTCGGGGGCGGTGCGCTTTTCGAGGATGCGCGGAAGGAGGTCCCAGCGGAGCTGGTAGGGACCCCGACGCGGATGCTCGAGGGCGAGGCGGATCCACAGGTCGGCGACGGCCGGGTGATCGGCGCAGGCGAACAGGGCCTCGAGGGTGACGTGCTCGCGGTGACGGCTGGCTTCGTCGCGGTCGAGGCGGTCCTCGGCGAAGGAGACGAGCACGGCCTCGAGGTTGGCAAGCGCCTCGTGGGCGGCCGGGCCACCGTCGTGGAGGAGGACGCGCAGGGACCAGGTGGAGGCGTCGTCGTGCCAGCTCTGCGGGCGGGGGTCGCGGAGTGTAGCGCGGGCCTCGTCGCGGAGGTGCGGGGGTAGCGGGGTGCCGTCGAAGTGCTGCAGAAGGGTGGCGGCGAGGTGATCGCAGCGCAGGTGCGGGATGCGGCCGACGGCACGGAGGAGGGGATCGGGGAGGACCCACCGGCAGCGATTGGAGTCGCCGTGAGACTTGCCGTGGGCGGCGGCGAGGGGGTCGAGGGCGGCGAGGACGGCGTCGGCGGGGGCGCCGAGCGCGAGCAGGAAGATGCCGGCGTCGAGGCGGTCGTGGGGGTCGTCGGACTCGCCGCAGGCGGTGAGCGCGTCGAGGAGTTCGTCGGGTGCGAGGCCGCGGGCTCCGGCGATCGCATCGCGGAGGGCGCACGGGTCGACGGGCTTCGGCAGGGCGCGCCCGGCGTGGCAGATGCAGGCGTCGAGGACGCGACGGCGGGCGGCGAGGTCGGCGTCGCGGAGACAGCGACGGATCGCGGCGAGGAGCCGTGGGCCGCCGACGCCGAACCACACGAGCTGTTCGATCGGGGGCGCGAGCGCGGAGGGGTCGAGGGCATCGAGGCAGTGGTCGTGAGCGCGGAGGACCCGCGGGTCGATCGGGCCCTCGGAGGAGAGGTCGTGGACGCGGAGCTGGAGGAGCCACGCGAGGTCGACGGACTGGTCGGGAGGGGTGGCGTCGATGAAGTCGCAGAGCCGGGCGGTGATGTCCGGATCTCGCCGGACGGCGCGGAGGATCCTGCGGGGGACGATCTCGTGGTCGCGCGAGGGAGCGAGGATCCGACGACAGACGAGCTCGACGGCGCGGGGGTTGGTGAACAGCCAGGCCAGATCCTGGAAGTCGTTGATGTCGGTGCGATCGAGGATGCGGGCGATCGTGACGTCATCCGGTGGATCGGTGATGGTGAAGGGGGTGCGAGGACGGGGGAACTCGTGGATGTGGGCGAGCCACAGCGCCTCGTGGCAGCGCGCGCGCAGGTCGCCCGTCGGTGGGGCGGGGCCGGCGAGCAGGCGCCCGGCGGCGGCGGCGGCGAGGTCGATCGCGGGCGCGGTGACGGCGGCGGCGAGGTGCGGGCGGAGGTTGGGGTGGCCCGGGTCGGCGTGGGCGAGCAGGACCGCGGCCCAGCCACGCAGGATCGCGGAAGGGGCATCGAGGGCGCGCCCGAGGGCGGTGGAGATCGTCGTGGTGGTATCGCGGTCGGACGAGGCGGCCTGGAGGAGGTCGAAGGCCTGCTCGCGGACCCGGGAGGGGAGGACGCGGGAGCGGGTCCCGAGGCCGTCGGACTCGTTGGGCCACTGCGCGTGGTCGGGGTCGTCCTCGGCGGCGAGGTTGGCGATCGCGGCGGCGATCGCCGTGGGGGAGAGCGTGGGGGGGCGGTCGATGCGGTGCGGGCCGAGGCGATCGAGGACGCTCGCGCGCAGCCAGGGGCGAGGGTCGGCGAGGCATGCGTCGACGAGCACCGGGGTGGCGCGCAGGGGCCCGGACCAACGGCGATGTTCGTGGAGGAGGATGAGCCGGAAGGCGAGTCGCGCGGGGTCGTCGGATTCGCCGAGGCGTGGGGCGAGGAGGTGCTCGAGGGCGGCGTGAAAGTCCTCGCCAGCGATCGAGCAGAGCCGGGATGCATGCGACCAGAGGGTGGAGGGCTCGGCGGTCGGGGCACGCAGAAGGGCGTCGGCGAGGACGACGAGCAGGTGGTCGCGCGTCTTCGGGTGGCGGAAGAGGCCCTTCAGGACGGGCCAGGGGTGGGCCTCACGGTCGTGGTCGCGCTTGCTGGCGAGGGCGGCCTGAAGGAGGCGGGCGGCGAGGGCGTGGTCGTGGAGGGCGAGCCAGCCGAGGGCGGCGGGGAGGCCGGAGGGGTCGCGGGAGTGGCGACGGACGACGCGGGGCGGGGCGTCGGGGTCGGAGGGCGGGGCGAGGGTTCGCTCGAGGGTGGCGGAGAGGTCGGGGTGTTTGGGTTCGACGAGGGCGAGGAGGAGGGCGGCGGGGACGGCGGTGTCGGGGTCGACGAGCTGGGCGGCGAGAGCGGAGCGTGCGGGAGCGTCGAGGCACGCGCGGACGTCGCGGCCGAAGCGGGTCGGGACGAATGGAGTGTCGCGGTCTTGGGCGGCGAACAAGTCGCGCTGGACGATCGCGGCGCAGACATCGGGACGGACGCGGCCGGCGCGGAGGAGGGCGAGAGCAGTCGGGAGGACGAGGTCGACGTGGGCGTTGGCGTCGGCGAGAAAGAGCTCGCAGCGAGCGATCACGCGGGCGGAGGTGAAGTCGCGGGCAAGGAGCTCGAGGGCGCGGGCGGAGAGCCTGGTCGCCTCGGAGGAGGCGACGGCGGGATGGATTGCGCGGTCGAGGAGGGCGGCGGACGCGGCGGGGCTGAGGCGGCGATCGGGGTAGGCGTGGAGGAACTCGGCGAGGGCCGCAAGGTTGGGGGCGTAGGGGAGGAGGTAGAGGCGATCGACGAGGCGGACGAGGAGGTCGTCCCACAGCGGGGAGGTCGACAGCGGGGTGCGGGGCAGGCAGGCGGCGGCGTAGCGGAGAGCGGGCGCGTGGAGGGGCTCGCACGGGCGGAGGGCCTCGGCGGCGAGGTCACGGAGGAGGGCCTCGGCGCGGGCGGGTTCGCCAAGGATGCGGGCGATGTAGCCGAGGGCGAAGGCGGCGATCTCGACTGTTCGGGGGTCGTCGCGGAGCTGCTTCAGGTGTCGGGGGTCGCGGGCGACGGCGTGACCTGCGAGGTACTCGCCGAAGGTCGAGTGCCAGAAGGCGAGCTCGCCGGAGGGGCGGCGGGTGAGCAGGCCGGTGTGGCGGGTGGCGAGGTCGAGGTACTCGTCGGTGAGGGCGTGGTTGTTCGCGTCGGGGTGGTGGCGGTCGAGGGCGACGCGCAGGTCGTACTGCCAGGCGTCGCGCGAGCGCGGGCTGCTGCCGTGGCGGAGCTGGGCGGAGAGGGCGACGTCCCCCCACACGAGCCAGAGGTCGGACTCGGGGATCTTGCGGTCGTGGTGGGCGAGGCTGCGGGCGTTCTCCCAGGTCTGGATGAGGGTCCGAAGGATCCGGTGGTAGAGGAGGACGCGGTCGTGCGGGAGGGCGACGCCGGCGAGGCTGCAGGCGGCGATGATGGTGACGAGCAGGGGGTTGTGGGCGAGGTCGTCGATCTGGTTGGCGGGGTCGAGTCGCTCGAGGAGGGCGTCGACCTCGGCGCGGAGATCGGGGGATGTGCCAGTGCGGGCGGCGTGGGCGCGCAGTAGGTTGGTGAGGAGTCGGCGGATCTGGGACTCGTCGAGCGGGGCGAGGTGACGCTCGACTGTGCCGGCGACCGGAAAACCGCCCTCAGGGCGGGTGGAGATCACGCAGCGGTTGTTCGGCGGGAGCCCGGCGAGGAGGACCTCGATGGCGCGGACGACCCGCGTGCGGCGATCGGAGGCGGGGATCTCGTCGAGGCCGTCGAGGAGGAGCAGGGCGGTGCCGGCGTCCAGGTGGACGTCGAGCGCGGCGGCTCCACCGGGGTGGACGGCCTCGGCGCAGGCGCGGAGGTGGTCGCGTAGCGGCGGGGTGGTCCGGGGGTCGAGGGTCGCGGCGTAGTCGGCGAGCGCGAGGTGGACCGGGAAGCGGCCGGCGACGGCGCGGAAGAGGTCGGGATGCCCGGCCGCGAGGGTCGGGGCGTGGCCGGCGGCGACGAGCGCGAGGGCCTGGAGGAGGGTGGACTTGCCGCTGCCGGGGTCGCCGCGCACGAGCACGTGCGGGGGGTCGGCGGTGCTGGGGCGAACCGGACCATCGTCGTCGTCGTCGCTGCGTTCGGCGGCGAATAGATGGGCCTGGGGGGTGTAGTGGCGGTAAGCGCCGCGGGCGGGGTCCCATGCGTGCTGGGCCTCGAGGGCGACGAGACGCCGCTCGCCGGCAGCGCGCTCGTCGGGGTCGAGGTCGGGGGCGGTGAGGCGGGCGCGGAGTTCGCGGAGTTCCTCGCGCTCGCGCTGGATCGTCCGGTCGGTGTGGAATCGGGGGGCGACGAACAGGTCGGCGAGGTCGAGTGTGCCGAAGCTGTGGCCGTGGTCGTTGCCCTCGATGTGGCGGAGGACGGTGACATTGCGCAGTCGTTGGGCCAGGGCGTCGCGGTAGCGGGCGTCGACGGAGTCTCGCGCGGGGTCCAGAGGGGCGATGGTAACAGGGTCGTCGGGCTGTCGGCGGCGCTGTCGAGCGCGCTGTCGGCGGCGCCGTCGGGCTGTCGGCGGCGCTGTCGAGCGCGCTGTCGTCGGGGTCGTCGTCGGGCTGTCGGCGGCGCTGTCGGTGGGGCCGTCGGGCTGTCAGCAGGCTGTCGGCGGCGCTGTCGAGCGCGCTGTCGGCGTTGACACGAGGGTCGTCGGGCTGTCGGCGGCGCTGTCGAGCGCGCCGTCGGCTGGGTCGTTGGGCTGTCGGCGGCGCTGTCGAGCGCGCTGTCGGCAGGGTCGTCGGGCTGTCGGCGGCGCTGTCGAGCGCGCTGTCGTCGGGGTCGTCGGGCTGTCGGCGGCGCTGTTGAGCGCGCTGTCGTCGTGGGCTGTCGGCGGCGCTGTCGGCGGGGCCGTCGGGCTGTCGGCGGCGCTGCCAGGCTGGCCGAGGAAAACCGCAAAATCCGGGGCGGGGCTGCCAGCACGACCGATCTGAATCTCAAGCTCTTGGACGAGCAGGCCAAACTCGACGCGGAGATCCGCCGGCTCCGGGATGAGGCCGTCAAGCGGGGCGAGGAACTCCGCGAAATCCAAACCAGATCGTACTGGACTCCAGGCAAGATCGTGGGTGCGTTCATGCTGCAGCCGGCGCTGCCGGGTACGCGTTGGGCAGCCGGAAGTGAGGGCAGCCCACTGACGACATAGGCCCCGCTTCCGGTCTTCCCGCGGGGTGGGCCGCGACCACTGACGCCCGTCATCGCTGTGATAGAACCCGGGTGGGAAGACACGCATGACGTCGCTCGGGGAGATTGTGCTGAAGTTCGGGGCCTCCGGCGCGGAAGGCGAGGCGCCGCTGCGGTTCGTGGCGGGGCACATCAACCTGCTGGTCGGGCCGAACAACGCGGGCAAGAGCCTGATGCTGCGCGAGCTCTCCGGCTTGAACCCCCGCGCTCGCCCGCGGCGAGGCTGGGAGGAGGTGGAGTACGCTCCGACCCGCATCGTCGAGGCGATGCACTGGAGCGCCGAGGTCGCGCAGGCACTGCAGCAGCAGGTGGTCGCCAGCGTGTTCGCGGAGAGTGCGTTCAGCTCGTGCCAGTCGGCGTGGGACGAACTGCGGACCAGGACGTGGGACCAGCTGTTGCCGGCGCTCGAGGAGGCTGCCCCGCAGCTGCAGGCAGCGCGTGACCGCCTGTTCACGTCGCTGCTTACGCTGTCGACCGGGTTGATGGGTGAGTGGGGGGAGTACGTGGCGGTGTTCCTGCACTCCGATCGCAAGGCGAGCTCCCCGCTGGTGATCGGCCTGGCGGTCGTGCTCCTGCTGGTGACCGACATGGGGCCGATCGTGGTCGAGGAGGGCGCTGCGGGGCCGGAGACCGCGGCGGTACGGCGGGCGGGGCCGTTGACGCCGGAGCAGTCGGCGGCGGTGCGGGAGGCGCTGGAGTCGGCGAGGTCGAGCTGCGCGCCGCTCTTGACGCGGCTGGGGGTCGATACGACCGAGCTGACCGTCGCGCGCCTGCTCGATCCAAACGCCTTCGGCGGGGCGCTGCTCGACGAGCTGGGCAAGGACCCGATCCTCGGCCGGTTAATCGCGAAGGACCCGCGGCTGGCGGCGCGGAGCAAGGCGACGGTCGCCGAGATCCAGCAGGTGCGCCGCCTGCTGGACTACGGCGGGCTGGTGCTCGACCCGACGCCGCTCACGCAGGTGGCGAAGCGGCTGCGCGAGGGGTATGCGGCGGAGACCTGGGCGGACCCGTCGCGGCGCGCGCACGACGCGGAGGAGGCGCTGTTCCTCGACGGGATGGCGCGACTGAACGTGACGCGTCCGGCGAAGCTCAACGCGTTCGGGAAAACTGACGGCGAGCAGCCCGCGATCCTGGCCCTGCTCAAGGACCCCGAACAGATGGGCCTGCTGCGCGAGCTCACCGCGGACGCGCTGGGCGGGTACCTCCTCCTCGACATGACGAGCGAGGCGCCGCAGGTGGTCTGGCGGGTGGCGCAGGAGGAGCCCCCGGAGGGGATCGAGACGGCCTACACGGAGGCGACGCAGCAGTTCAACAAGGGCGCCATCCGGCTCGACGAGCGATCCGACGGGATCCACGCGTTCGTCGGGATGCTGGCGGCGATCCTGGCGATGAGAACCGATCGGGTGTTCATCGACGAGCCCGAGGCGTTCCTTCACCCGCCGCTGATCCGCCAGCTGGCCCGAACGCTCGGGATGCTGGCGCGGGAGGAGGAGATACAATTCTTCGTCGCCACACACAGCGCGGACCTGCTCGAGGCGGCCGTCGCGTGCGGGGCGGAGGTCAACATCGTCCGCCTGACGCACGACGACGAGCGGTCGACAGCGCGGCTGCTCAACAGCGCCGACCTGCGCCACCTGGCGAGGGATCCGCTACTCCGCTCGGAGTCGACGTTGTCGGCGCTGTTCCATGAGGGGGCGGTGATTTGCGAGGCGGCGGGGGACCGCGTGCTGTACAAGGAGATCCACGAGCGGTTGCTGGTCGACGACGAGGAGGCGCTCGACAGCTGCGTGTTCCTGAACGCGCAGAACTGGTCGACGGTCCCGCGGATGATGGCGCCGCTGCGGCGGATGGGGGTCGCCGCCGCCGCGGTGCTGGACGCGGACGTGCTGTTCGAACAGGGGCTGACGCTCGTACTGGACGCCGCGCAGGTGGAAGTGGAGCTGCGTGACGGATGGTTGAAGCAGCGCGATGGGCTGCGCGACAAGATCGCAGAGCGGCTCGGCCTGGTCGGCAAGCCGGTCGAGGCGACGCCCGAGGCCGGGAGAAAGAAGAAGAAGAAGTTGAGGGAGCAGGAGGAGCTGAAGTTCAAGCGCGAGCTCATCGCGACGCTCACTACCGGAGAGCAGAAGATCTTCAAGGCGCTGCGGAAGTCGATGGCGGAGTACGGTGTGTTCATCGTCCCCGTCGGCGAGCTGGAGGACTGGCTGCAGCCGATCGGCTGCAAGCCACCGAAGGATGAGAAGGCGAAGGGGAAGTGGTTACGCGAGGCGATCGACCAGCTCGGGCAGGATCCGCAGGCGGATGCGTACGTGCGGCCCGACAAGGGCGACATCTGGGACTTCGTGCGCGCGATCAACGCGTGGATCCTCGACCCGGAGCGCGAGGGCACCTCGCTCACGACCCGCGGATCGTCGCCTGGGCCCGCGCCTGCACGCGAGCGCCTGCCGCCTGTGTGACATTGCCTTTGCTGAACTCGCCGAGGACGCTGGCCAGCAGGGCCGAGGCAGTGCGACGTGGCGCCGAGCCTACTCTTCGGCCGACTTGGTCGGATCGACCTTCTTGACGAAGGTCTCGAAGGCGTAGCGGAGTGCGTCCTCGCCTCGAGCTCGATCGTCGCAGATGCGTTCAAGCCAGCGCTGCCGCAGCGTGCGGAGGATGACCCGCTCCTGCGCGAACTCCTGCTCGTACTCGTCACGCATCCGGCGGAGCTCGGCGCAGAGGTACTCGTGCTGCTGGACTGCCATCTCGGTGAGGCGCTGGACCTGCGCCAGACTCTGACGCTCCTGCGGATCCGGCCCGCGGGTGACGACCTCGCCGTCGACCACGATGGTGAAGCCCGCGCCGAGGTTCGGCCCCAGGAGACGTCGCAGCAGGTCCACGTGCGCCGGCTCCACGTCGGCGAGCTCGGCGACCACCATCGGCTTGCCCGTCGCGGCATCGACTGGCCCGAGCATCATGAAGCGGTGACGTCCAACACCCTCGACCATACGCATCATCGTATCGCATCATGCGGCGCGAGCAGGCGGGCGTCTCCGAGCGCACCCCGCATCATGGCGATGATGCGCCTCGTTGGACATGATACGCCGCCGCTGCGCGCACCATGATGCGTCACACGGCGGAGATGCGCCGACGCGGCCGCATCTTCGCGCGAGGATGCGGCCCCGTATCCTCGGACCTGCAGGGTGCTGCGCTCTGTCGCGCGCCGCGTCCAGGTAGGCTGAAGGCGTGGACGCGGTGGGACTCCTGCAGGCGATCCGGGCTCGTGCGGCGGCGCGGGGCATGACGCTGGCCGCCCTGGCACGCGCCGCCGGGATGCAGCCGAGCAACCTCCGGCGGATGCTCACCCAGCCATCGGCGACATCACGGCTCGGCACGGTGATGCGCCTCTTGCCCCCGCTCGGCTGTCGCGTCGTTCCACCGGGAGCGAACACCGCCGACGAGCTCGTCGCCTTTCTAGGCGAGCACGGTCGTCGCCTCGGGCGTTCGTGGGATTCCCTCATCGGCGATGTCGGGGCAGCCCACGCCCGCACGACTCCCGAGCGCCTCCCCCTTGAGGCTGTGATGCGCGCCGCGGCGACCCTGAACGTGGAGCTGACGCTCGCCGATGATGCGCATGCCGGTACGAGCGGGGACCCGCCGACGTCGACGGCGGGAGACGCATCATCGCCGGCCGGGCGGGCAGCTTCCCCGCCGACAAGGTCGACGAGGAAGACTCCGAGACGAAGCGCCCGCCGCCCCGACGCCGCCGCTGCCCCGCTGCCGCCCTCCGCATCACCCCCAGCGAGCCCGTCCGATGGGACCGTCTCCGCGCCCAAGCCGTCGGCGGCTTCATCGTCTAATACAGCGCCGATCACAGTCCTGCACGGGCTCGGTCCGCTTCGGCCGCCGCGGCTCGGGCGCTACCGTGATGCGCCGTCTGAACCTCAGCGACCACGATCGAAACCACCGCCGTTCACCCCGCGCGAGCACAAGTCCGCGAGCGACGGCGCCGTCGTCCAACAGCTCGCCGAGTTCTCGGGCGACGACTGGCGGGGCATCTACACGATCGCGTGGAGCATGTTCTCGGGGGCGGCGGCCTTGCCCGCCCGCATGCTGGAGGCGCTCGGCCAGTGGACCGCGGAGGGGTTGGCCCGGCTGCGAAGGGCCCGCACCTCGTCGGCGCAGCCAGACCTGCCGGAACCCCCGGAGGGCTGGTTCGACGGGCACGACCTCCGCAGGTTGCGGTACCACTGGAACGCCGCACGCGAACCCGGGTACCAGCCCAGCGGCATCATCGTCCAGCGCAACGAGCACGGACTGTTCGTCGGCCACCTCTCGCTCGACGACGACACGATGGCGGTGATCCGGCCGGCGCCACGGGGCCGTCCGCATTCCCTTGCGAATCTGGTCCAGCTCCTCCTTGGTGGTGGACTTCGATCCTGGATGACGAAGGAAGTCCCGCTCGAGATCAAGGTCGGCGACGAGCGGCACCTGTTCCGACACGTTCGGGCCGGTCCGATCTTCGGCGAGCTCGCCCTCGGCGACCGGACCTTCTTGCTGGCGGCGATGTCCGTGTTCCTCGTCCTCGTCGAAGTCCGGGGTGAGGACGCCGCGGTCGTGTGGGTCGGGCGGGGGGAGATGTTACCCACGCTCACCCTGGATACCCCGCCCTCTGAGGCCGTCGTCGAAAAACCTCTACCCGGGGTCGAGGCCTCAGAGGCCGCTGCCGAGGTCGATGCCTGCGCGGCCAACCGCGAGCTTGACGACGAGCGGCAGAGGCGGCGAGCTGCCGAAGAGGCCCGAGTCGAGGCGTTGCAGCAGCTCGAGGCAATGGTCCGTGACTTCGGCGAAGAGAAGCAACGTCGGGCCGGTGCCGAGCGTGCCCATACCCACGCCGTCCGGGAGCTCGCGGCGCGAACCGCCGAATTGGCGGACGAGCGGCAGCGCCGTCAGGTGCTGGAGCACGAGCAGGCGGCCGCGATGGTGGCCCTGGGGCTGGCGAAGCAAGCCGCGGTGGTCCTGCCGGCGGAGCTGGCGGCGCAGGCCGAGGCGCGCGAGCGGTCGGCGACCGAGGCGCACCTGGCGATGCAGTTGCTCAGGAAGACCATGGAGATCCTGATGCGCCATGCGACGGAAGAGGTCGTGGCGGACTGGAAACGGCAGATCGTCGGGGTCCTCGTCAAGGAGGGTGCCGAACTCGGGCCAGACGTACTCGCGGCCACACGGTTCGCGGAACAGTTCCTCGGTGCGTTCCGCAGCGCTGACGCGCCGCCGGGGGATACGGCTGGGGAGCCGGCACCGATGCCGTGGTCGGAAGCTCCTGCCCCCGTGGAGCCCAGGCCGCATCCTCCATGGGTGAGCGTCGAGCTGCACGCGCCAACGACCACACCCGTATTCGATCCGCCGACCCAGGCCGACACTGGTGACGCGGCAGGAGTCGCCCCGTGCCCGTGGGATGCGGCGCCACCACGGGAGGCGACACCGTTGCCTGATCGAGATGCGGTACCCAGTGATCCTGGGCCGGACGCCGTCACGGCGCCTCGGGTAGACGGGGAGTCGAGCGACACGTCACCGCCACCGGCCGCTCCGACGTCCGATGGGCCTGCGGCTCCTCCGAGCCCCCGCCGAGTGCGGCAGTGGTCGAAGTGGCCGCCCCTCGATCCGGTGGACGTAGCGAGCAAGTCGCCCGCCGAGCCCAAGGTCGGCCGCAACGACCCGTGCCCGTGCGGGTCGGGCAAGAAATTCAAGAAGTGTTGCTGGCGTCCCTGACGGAGCTGATCCTGCCGACGCGGTGGGCAGGCGCTCAGGTGTACTCGCTGACGGTTGGCCGGTGTTCACCGACGCAGCCGGATCCTTGAGGTTCTCCCCGGCGACTCGGTGACCGTGTCCGCCGCGACCGGCGAGACCAGGCGCTTCCCTGGGCGGCAGTCCACGCCCAACCCGTCGAGCTCAAGCTGTTCGAGGTCGCCGGCGAGGTCCATTCCTTCTTCATGGGTCCGTTCTCGGCCGACGCCATCCGCCCGGTGCTACTCGAAAAACGGGACGGAGCAAGAGCCGATCGTGCGGACCAGGGTCGAGCGGTCGAGGTAGCGGTTGCCGCGCTCGCAGGACGTCTCGGGGGCGAACAGGCAGGCGTGGCAGGCGGCGCCGTGCAGGCTGGTGCCGTCGGGTTCGGGGCGGTGGTCGGCGCACAGGGGGTCCGAGGAGCAGGTGCGGGCGTCGTGCAGCACCCGCTCGATGTGGGCGTCGAGCTCGTCGGGGTGGCCGCGCCGGACGAGGCCGCCGAGGGTGCCCTCGGCGTCGGGGGCGGCCGTGTAGATGAGGATGCCAGCCATGGCGCCGAATGGCTCGTCGGGCTCACGGGCGTAGATCCGTTCGCGCAGGCTAGCAGCGGCGTAGCCGCACTCGAGCGAGAGCTCGCGCATCAACGCGTGGGCGAACGAGTGGAGCAGGATGTAGCGGGCGCCGGGGTAGCTGGAGCGGGGGAAGGGGTGTCGTCGGCGCTTCCGCCAGGCCGTGTGAGCGCTGTGGAACTCCTCGTCGAGGTCGTTCATGGTGTCGCACCAGGCGCGGACCCTCGCCTCGGAGAAGCGCAGGAACAGGCCCTCGCCGCGGATCTCGGCGGCGGGGACGAAGGTCGGGGCGCGACGCGCGAGCGGGGCGTACTGGGCCAGGGTCGTGTCGTCCTCGCTGGCGAGGTCCTGGGGCGGACGCAGGCGGCTGAAGCCGAGGAGGGCCGTCACTTCGCGCATGCGGTCGACCAGGAGGACGCGATCGATCCACGGCCGCCAGCGGGCTGGCACCTCCCCCTCGCGGAGTTTGAAATCTGCGGTCTGCTGGCGCGCGTCCATCCGCTCGAGGGCGATCCATTCGGGGCCCTTGAGGTCCGGTGGGCGATCCCCCGGGGCCTGACGTGAACGGAAGCGGTCGATCGCGGCCCACAGGGCCTCGTCGCTGGCGTCGTGGAAGGCCGATAGCTCGCCGCGTTTGCGCAGGAAGGCGAGGACGGCCCGGTCCGTGACGTCGACGAGGACGCTCCAGTGGCGCTCGACGAGGCGAAGGAGGGCGTCCTCGCTGGCGGTGGGGATGTGGAGGATCGACCGGGTGAACGAGAACCAGCTGTTGCTGGCGCCGAGGAGGATGGTCCTGGCGGTCTGCTTGCAGCCGTCGTCCTCGAAGTCGCGGAGCTGCGGCCGCCGGCCTCGACAGCGCGGGAGGCGGCGCTCGGCCTGCTCGCCGAACGCGTCGGACATGCGTCGGGGCGGCTTGTCGCAGCCTCGGCACCGGACCTCGACGTCGAGGGCTTCCCCGGAGACGCCGAGCTCGCGCAGCTCGAGGGGGCCGTGGCACGGGTCGGGTCCACGGTGGACGAACCATAGCCACGGGAAGTCGTCGAGATGTCCCTGCGGACAGGCGACGAGGAAGCGGGCCGGGAGGGCGGTCGGCTTGGCCGCCCGGTTGCAGTTGCGATGAAAATAGCGGGCGAGGTCGGGGCGGCCGGGGACATCCTGGAGCTGAAGCAGGCCGCTGCTGAGCGGCGCGAGCAGGTTGCAGGCAGAGCACCGCAACCAGCGGGGGAACGGGGCGACGGGCACGCCGGCCACGCTCCGGACATCGGAGGGAGTGAAGAAGCCGACGTTCTCCTCGAGCGGCACAGGGGGGCTCACGAGTCGTTCGACCTGGGAGCCGAGGATGCGGCGCACGTCGGCGAGCAGTCGATCCTCGGCGACGACGCCGCACTGCTCGGCGTGCCAGTCGTCGAGGCCCATGATCATCGCGGAGATGTGCGGGAGGTCGACCACGGCGCCGACGCCGTAGGTGTAGAGGAGCTGGCTCGGCCGCAGCTCGCCGACCTTCAGCTTGCGATTCGGCGGATTCACGCGGCTCCTCCCGGCGGGCGGTACGGTGGGTCGTCGTCGAGGCCGCCGTCGGTGAGGATGAGCGGGGCCGTACTCTCGACGTCTCGCAGGGAGTTGAGGCAGGTGAAGTCGTCCCAGGGGCCTTGGCCGGCGGGGTGCAGGAGGCCCTGCGTAAGGCCGTCGCGCTTGGTGCGATAGCCGAGAAGCGCTCCCCCTGGTCTGGGCCTGGCCTGGGCCTGCCATGAGGTGAGCAGGCGCGTCAGCTCGGCCTCGACCTCGCGTGTGACGGCTGGTTCGGCGCCGGTGCGGATCGACCGCTCGACGATGGCGTCGCGGGCCTCGCGGACGATCGGGTGATCGGGGTCGATAGTGGCGGCGGACTCGTTGCGCGCGAACTTCGGGGCGGGCAGCCGCACGAGCGAGACGAGGAGCGCCGCGAGGCCGCGATCGAGGGCCCGCGACGCGAAGGGGGTCAGGGAGAGGGCCTCGACGTGCTGGTAATAGGTGGCGTGGTAGTGCTCGAACGTTTCGTAGTGCGAGAGGTCGCGCGGGCGGGCCCAATTGTACACGGTGACGACGAGGCCGGGGCTCGCGCGGCCGACGCGGCTGGTGGCCTGGATGTACTCGGCGGTGGTCTTCGG
>Ga0075163_10005014_pt1 | contig 17717 bp, 12 predicted proteins | sample JI1023141ADNA_FD_71478 | JGI IMG/M metagenome (GOLD analysis project Ga0075163, IMG submission 71478) | Wastewater effluent complex algal communities from Wisconsin, to seasonally profile nutrient transformation and Carbon sequestration -... | ecosystem: Engineered > WWTP > Effluent > Algae...
ATCCAGCTGTTCGAACGCCTCGCCTTCCTGGCGCGGCGGGAGAATGGCTGAGGCCTGGCCTGCCGGGGGCTGAACTTCCAGGGGTGAAGTGGGGGGACGACAATGGACCTGATGACTATCGTGCGTATCGCCAAGGTTGTGGCGCTGCTGGCGTTCGCGCTGCCCTGGGTGGCGGTGTCGTGCCAGAATGTCGATGTGGCGACGGCTTCCGGCATCGAACTGATGCAGGGCAAGATGACGGCTAACCCCGAATTCGAGAAACAGCTTGGCCAGCAGATGGGCGGGCTCGGCGGCGGGCTCGGACGAAATTCGGGAGGCGATCGCGGGATCGACGCTTCGGCGTCGACGTCTGAGCTCGGCATCAACTTCTTCGCCATTGCGGCGGCGATCGTGATCCTGGCGGGCCTTGGCCTGACCTTCGCCGGCAAGGGCAAGACGGCGGGTCGCAACGCGCTGGTGTCGAGCCTTCTGGGACTTGCGCTGGTGTTCGGCACGGTCTGGTGGTGGAAGGACAGCGCGAGCCGTGACATGCGCGAGCAGCAGGGCGGCCGTGCGGAAACGTCTTCGCCATTCGGCAATGCCGGCGCGAGCCCGTTTGGCGGCGGCAACATGGAAGCGATGGGCGCGCAAATGCTGGGCAATATGCTGCAGGAACGGTTTGGCTACTGGATCGCGCTGATCGCGCTGGGCGTTGGCGCAGGCGCCGGCGGTCTGGTGATGATGGGCGGCGTGCCGGCCGCGAAGCCGGAAGGGACGCCTGCGGCGTAGGCGTGTGGGGGCGTTCTCGCAGGTGAGCCTGCGAGGTGTGGGTTTTGGTTTTCGAAAGTTGAGGGTGTCGGAGGTCCGCGCGGGAACGCGCAGCCCCCTCCGTCTCGGCGCGAAGACGCGCCGATCCACCTCCCCCGCCTGCGGCGAGGGAGGACTTCGAGCAGGATCGCTGAGTCCTCCACCATGCGGAGCATGGGGGAGGTGGATTGCAGCGAAGCTGCAAGACGGAGGGGGCTGTTGGCCTGCTCACGCTGCAGGCGCTCGGCGCGTTTCTGCGCGAGGCGTTCGTAATCCTGGAATCGGATGACCAGACGGCGGAAGCGCGCCCAGCATTCCTGCGGCGTGCGGCCGGAGCGGGTGGCGACGCGGTTGGCCTTGAAGGCCTTCGCGCTGGATCGGACGCCCAATATCTCGCAGGCGCGGAGATAGATCAGCATGTCGAGCTTCACATTGGCGTCGGCGATGCCGGCGAGGATCATCGCGCAATGGTCGGGATCGTCTTCCATCAGGGCGAGATCGTTGTCGTCGGCGAACATGGCGAGGCCCGAGGCGACGATGTCGCCAAGGTTCGCCTCCACCGCCAGCACGGGGCGGAGGCGCCATAAGATCCAGATGATGATCTGCGACAGGTCCATGCGCGCAGTATCGTGTCGGGTTCGGGTGGGTGGGGATGGAAGTTTTTCTATCCCCCATCTTAGGCGTTGATCGGCAAGGGATTGTGAGGGGTGGATTCGGCGGGATTGGCCGACGGTTTTGTCCGCCCAGACGCACAAATTCGGCAGAGGCTTTCTCCCTCTCCCCCCTTGTGCGGGGTGAGCCGTGGCGCCGAAGGCGCGATTTGGTCCGGGGGATCAAATCGAACGGCGAACGGTGGGATGTGGGGGGCTGCAGGGCGGTAAGTCGTCTCGATCAGCTCGCATGCCGAACAGCCCCCCACCCCTGCGCCCCTCCCCACAAGGGGGAGGGGGAAGCGGGCGGTGGTGAGCGTGGCCCCTGGGTTCCGGCTCACGCGCTTTGCGCGTGTCCGGAATGACGGCGCGGGTGCTCTCCTACCCCGCTCGAGGGGAGGACGGGAGCTGGGGCTTGCGCGGTTTAGGCGGCTTTCGGTTTCGCCATGGCTGGGGGTTTTGCTTCCGCTTCTTCCGCGCCGGTCCACAGGCGGCCGTCGGCTTCCATCGGGTGATGGTAGTGGCGGCGGGCCAGTTGGGCTTTGTAGAAGCCGTCATAGTCGCTGAGCGCGCCCATTTCGCGGATCTCGTGATCCTGCGCGACGCCGATCTCGAAATAGCTGTCGAGGTTGGCGAGGCGCGGCTGCGGGAGATTGCCGGAGCGATAGTCGTCGCGCATCTGGCGATAGAGGCCTTCGAGCGAGCGCGAGAGTTTGGCGACGTCGAACAGCGTGCACGTATCACGATTGGCGAGCAGACGGGCGCGGATGACTTCGAGTTCGCCCTTCCCTGCCCCGGCCAGATGGATGGCGCGGGAGACGAAGTCTTCCGGCGTCTCTGTGACGAGATCCGGCAGGCCGGCGGAGCGCAGGAGGCTGCCGCAGACGCGGCTGGAGAAGCAGCGGCCCGACCAGGTGAGCACGGGCACGCCCATCCAGAGCGCGTCTGACGCCGTGGTGTGGGCGCCATAGGGCGTCGAGTCGAGGAAGAGATCCGCGAGCGGATAGCGCGCGAGGTGACGCGGGTTGGGCAGTTTGGGCGCGAAGACGAGACGATCGCCCGAGACGCCGCGCGCCTCGGCCTGTTCGCGCAGGCGCTGGTTGGTTTCGGGCGCGTAGTCGAGCAACCAGAGGACGCTGCCTTCGGTGGTGCGCAGGATTTCCATCCAGCGGTCGAAGGCGAAGCGCGTGAATTTGTGGCTGGCGTTGAAGCAGCAGAAGACGAAGGCGTCGTCCGGCAGGCCGAAATCGGCGCGCGTGGGGACATGTTCATCGACGATGCGCTTGCGGTCGTTGGGCTGGTAGCACGGCACGCGGAGGACTTTTTCGGAGTACCAGTCTTCGGCGTAGGCCGGGATCGTCCAGTCGTCGGCGACGATATAGTGGTGGAAGGACGAGCCCATCGTGCCGGGATAGCCGAGCCAGTTGACCTGGATGGGCGCAGGCCGACGCGCGAAGACGCCGAGGCGGGCGTCGCGCGTGTGGCCGTTGACGTCGACGAGGATATCGATGCCGTCTTCCGCGATCATGGCGGCGGCTTCGTCATCGCCGATGCCGCGAATGTCGCGCCAGTGATCACAGCACGCCTTGATGCGCGCCTGGATCGGATCGTCGGCCTTGATGCCGGTGTAGTAGGCGAAAACCTCGAAGTCCTTGTGGTCGTGCTCCTCGAAGAAGTTGACCATCAGATAGCCGACTGCGTGATGGCGCAGGTCTGAGCTGACATAACCGATGCGCAGCTTGCGGTTCATCTCGATCGGCGCGGAGCGGCGGTCGAAGCGCGTGGTGCGGTCTTCGATCGGAGACATGTTGCGGACGTACTTGTCGCTGGCGGCGAGCTGGAACAGCGGATCGTCGGTGTAGGCGCAGACGGAGAGTGGGTGCAGGCGCGAGACCAGCGTGCGGCGCGAGATTTTCGAACCTTCCGGCGTCATCGGCCATTTGCATTGCGACAGGCGGGCGGCGACGTATTGCTCGGCGACATCGCGCGCGTCGGGCGCGAGTTCGAGGCATTGCGTCAGCGCGATTTCGGCGGCGGAGAGCGCCTGGTTGTCGGAGAGGACGCGGCTGATCTGCTTCAGAAGCGTGGTCTTGTAGTTGATCGCGTCGCCCGAGACGGCGGCCATCTGGTCAACGCCGCTGCGCCATTGGTCGATGGCTTCCTTGGCCATGCCACGGCGCTCAAAGGACGAGCCGAGATTGATGCAGGCGGGCGCAAAATCCGGCTTGAGTGCGAGGGCGGCCTTCAGCTCGGCCTCGCCGCCCTGCTCGTCTCCCATCTGCTGAAGCAGCGTGGAGCAGTTGAAATGGGCGATGAAGAGCAGCGGATGCTCTTTGTTGAACGAGATCCAGACCTGATAGAGCTGGCGGGCCTGATCGGGTTCGAGGCCCTGCGCGGCGACGAGCAGCTCGTCGAGGGGCAAGCCGGTGGCGGTGATCTTCTGGATGGCCGCAAGGAATGAGGTGTTCGACATCGATCGCTGCCCGGAAGGCGCACTTCACCCCGACGGCCAATACCGTCGCTGGACGCGCCAATGCCGGTCAGGATTGAAGTTCGTTGCTCAACAAATGGTAAATCCCCGGGGGCGACGTGCTTACGCCACCCCCGAGGACCTTGATTTTACAGCCTTCCCCCGCCCTTAGGCGATACCGAGGAGGTAGGCTTCGAGTTGCGCGTCGTCGAGGCTGGCGACCTGGGTCGAGGTGAACGCCATCAGCTGTGTCGAGGACAGGGCCGAGAGGTTCGTGGTCGACAGCTGGTCGAGCTGCGTCGTGGCGAGTTGCACGAGTTGCGTGACATCGAAGGCGGCGATGGCGTTCGACGAGATGTCGGCGATCACGGTCGTCGTCAGGGCGCGGACCTGAGCCGCCGAGAACGAGGCGACCTGCGTCGTCGTGAACTCGTCGAGGTCGGTCGCGGTGAGCGAGGCGATCTGGCTCGTGGTGAAGGCCTGGACCTGGGTAGACGACAGCGTGCCGAGCTGGGTGGCGTCGAGCGCTTGAACCACGGTGTTGGTCAGGCGGCCGATCTGCGTGGCCGTCAGGGCGGCAACCTGCGTGTCGGCCAGAGTGGCGACGTTGGTTGCGGTCAGCGCCGCGACCTGAGCGGTCGTCAGGGCTTCGAGCTGGGCGTTGCTCATCTCTGCAATGTCGGCGGCTTCGAGCGCGCCGATCTGCGTGGCGGTGAGCGCCTTGACCTGTGTGGTCGTGAGTTCGCCGAACTGCGTCTGGTCGAGCGCGCGGAGGTTGGTCGTCGACAGGCCCGAGAGCTGGGTCGTCGACAGGCCGCCGATGTGCGTCGTGTTAAGCGCCGCGATCTGCGTCAGATCGAAGGCCGACAGGTTGCTGGCCGAGATCGACTGGACCTGCGTGAGCGTCATGGCGGCGATCTGCGCGTCGGTGAGCGCGGCGTACTTGGTGGAGTTGAACGCGCCGAGCTGGGTCACGGTCAGGGCCGCGATCTGGTCGGTGGTGAACTCCTGCACGTCGCCAGTCGACATGGCGGAGATCTGCGCCGTCGTGATCGAGCGGACCTGCGTGGTCGTGAGAGCCGCAACCTGCGTGGCGTCGAGATCCGAGATAGAGGTCGTCGAGAGCGCCTGGACCTGGCCAGTCGTCAGCGCGGCGACCTGCGTTTCAGCCAGCGCGCCGACCGCGGTGGCCGTGAGCGCGCGGACCTGCGTGGCTGTCAGGGTGGCGACCTGCGTTTCCGTGAACTCCGCCACATCGCCGGCGCCGAGGGCCGCGATCTGCGTCGTGGTGAAGGATTGCAGCTGCGTCGTGCTGAGGCCGGCCAGATGGGTGGCGTCGAGGGCGACCACCGCCTGCGTCGTCAGGCGCGACAGCAGCGTCGAAGCGAGAGCGCCGATCTGCGTGGCGTCGAGTTCGCCGATATCCACCGCGTTGAGCGCGCCGACCTGCGTGGTCGTGAGGCCCGCGATCTGCGTCGTGGTGAGCGCGGCGGCCTGCGAGGCGTCGAGGCCCGACAGGTTCGTGGTGGACAGCGACTTGATCTGCGTCGCCGTGATGGCCGCAATCTGCGTCTCGGTGAGCGAGGCAACGTTGGTTGCGTTCAGCGCGCCGATCTGCGTGGCGCTGAGGTTCGCGATCTGCGTGGCGGCCAGCGCAGCGATCTGCGTGGCGCCGAGCGAGGTCAGGTTGGTGGTCGAGATCGAGGCGACCTGAGCGGTCGTCAGGGCTTCGATCTGCGATTCCGTGAAGGCGCCGAGCTTGGTGGAGGTCAGCGCGTTCAGCTGGGTGTTCGAGAGCGCGGCGGCCTGTTCCGTCGTGAGCGCGGCGAGCTGGTCGGTGGTCAGCGAAGCGATGTTGGTGGCCGACATGGCGCGCAGCGATGTCGTGGTCAGCGCCTGGATCTGCGTATCGACTAGGTCCGCCATGTTGGTGGACGTCAGGGCGGCCGCTTGCGTGTTCGTCAGGGCGCCGAGCTGATCGGTCGTGAGTTCGGCGACATCGGTGGCCGTGAGGCCGGCGATGTGCGTTCCGGTGAATGCGCGAAGCTGCGTGTTCGTGAGCTGGCCGACCTGCGTGGCGTCGAGCGCGTTCAGGTTCGTGGTCGAGAACGAGGCCAGCTGCGTCGTGGACAGCGCCAGGATCTGCGAGTCGGACAGCGCGCCGATATTGGTCGTCGAGATGCCACGGACCTGAGCGGTCGTCAGCTGGCCGATCTGCGTGGTCGTCAGCTCGCCGATATCCGTCGTCGTCAGGCCGTTGAGCTGCGTGGTGGTGAGCGTCTGCAGCTGCGTGGTGCGGAAGGCGTTGACCTGCGTTGCATCCAGCGCCGAGAGGTTGGTGGTCGAGATCGAGGCAACCTGGCTGGTGGTCAGCGAGCCGATCTGCGTTTCCGTGAAGGACGCAAACTTCGTCGCATTCAGCGACTGCAGTTGCGACGTGGTGAGAGCCGAGACCTGCGTGGTCGTCAGAGCGGCCAGCTGGGTTTCAGCGAAGGCTGCAAAGGTCGTGGTCGTGAAGGCCTTGATGCCGGTGCTGGCGATCGCGGCCATCTGCGTTTCCGACATGTTCGCCATGTTGGTCGAGGTCAGGGCCAGAAGCTGGGTGTTAGCCAGAACGCCAACCTGCGTCGCCGTGAACTCGGCGACATCGGCGGCGTCGAGGCCGTTCAGCTGGGTCGCGGTCAGCGACTTCACCTGCGTCGTGGTCAGCGCGGCGACCTGCGTGCCGTCAAGCGCCGAGAGGTTTGTGACCGTGAGAGCGGCGACCTGGGCGGTCGTCAGCGCGGCCAGCTGCGTGGCCGAGAGCGCCTGGGCGTTCGTCGAGGTCAGGCCGGCGACCTGCGCGGTCGTCAGGGACTGGAGTTGCGTGGTCGAGAACTCGCCGATGTCGCTGCTGTCGAGCGCGCCGAGCTGGGTCGTTGTCAGGCCCTGGATCTGCGCGGTGCGCATCGCGGCAACCTGCGTGGAGGTCAGCGCCGAGACGGCTTCCGTGGCCATGTTGGCGATCTGCGACGTGACAAGCGCCTGGATCTGCGTGGTCGTCATCTCGCCAATGTCGGCGGCGACGAGGCCGGCGATCTGCGTGGTCGAGAGCGAGGCGATCTGGATGGCCGTCAGGGCCGCCATCTGCGTCGTGTCGAGCGCCGAGAGGTTGCTGGTCGACAGGGCTTTCAGCTGCGTGCCGTTGAGCTGGGTAAGCTGCGCGGTCGTGAACGAGGAGACCTGGCCGGCGTCGATGTTGGCGATCTGCGTGGTCGACAGGGCGCGCATCTGAAGCGTCGTGAGAGCCGCAACCTGCGTGCCGTCGAGCTGAGCGAAGTTGGTCGAGCCGAGGGCCGCGACTTGCGCGCCCGTCAGGGCCGCAACCTGCGTGGCGGCGAGCGAGGCGACGTTCGTCGTATCGAAAGCGGCGACCTGGGTTGTCAGCAGGCCGGCGACCTGCGTGGTCGTCAGCGCGGCGATCTGCGTGTCAGCAAAGGCGACCAGCGACGTCGTGGTCAGCGACTGGACCTGCGCCGTCGTCAGCGCAGCGATCTGGGTTGCGGCGAGTGCGGCGACAGCCGTGCCGTTGAGGCCGCGAACCTGCGTCGTCGCGAGGCCGGCGATCTGCGTGGTCGTGAATTCGGCGATGTCCGAGGCTTCGAGGTTGCCGAGCTGCGTGGTCGTCAGCGCGCGGACCTGGGTGGCGCTGAGAGCGCCGAACTGGGTTGCGTCGAAGGCTACCAGCGCTTCGCTGGTGAGGCGGCTGAGCTGGGCAGTGGTGAGAACGCCGGCCTGCGTGGTCGTGAGCGAGGCGATGTTCGTGGCCGAAAGAGCCGTCGCCTGCGTGGTGGAGAGGCCGGCCACCTGCGTGGTGGTGAGCGAGGCCATCTGCGTCTCGGTGAACGCGTTCAGGTTGGTCGAGGAGAGCGCGTTCAGTTGCGTGGTGGCGAATGCCTGCACCTGCGTTGCGCCGAGGTCGGCTATGCCGGTGGCGGAGAGTGCGCCGATCTGGGCGAGGCTGAGAGCCGAAATCTGCGCCGCGCCGAACTTGGCGACGTCAGCGCTTTCGAGGTTGCCGATCTGCGTGGTGGTGAATGCCTTGACCTGCGTGGCGAGCAGCGAGCCGTAGCGCGTTTCATCAAGCGCCGACAGTGTCGTCGAGTCGAAGGCGATCAGCTGCGTGCTGGTGAGGCCGCGGACCTGCGTGGCGCTGAACGAGTTCAGCTTGGTCGCGTCGATCGAGTTGAGGTTCGTGGTCGACAGGTTCGATATCTGGGTGGCCGTGAGGGCCGCGACCTGCGTCGTGTCGAACGCCGCGAGGATGTCGGTCGTCAGGTTGCGGACCTGCGTGGTCGACAGGGCGGCGATCTGCGTGGTGGTGAAAGCCTGGATCTGCGTGTCGGCGAGGCCGGCGAGTTGCGTCGAGGACAGCGACTGGGCCTGAGCGTTGGTCAGCGCGCCGATCTGCGCGGTGGTGAATTCGCCGATGTCGGTGGCGTTGAGCGAACCGAGCTGAGTGGTCGTCAGGCGCTGGAGCTGAGTGGTCGTGAGGGCGGCGGTCTGCGTGCCGTCGAGCGCCGAAAGGTTCGTGGTGGTCAGCGAGCCGAGCTGCGTCGTCGTCAGCGCGGCGACCTGCGAATCGCTGAGGCCGGAAAGGAAAGTCGTGCCCAGGCTGCGGATCTGGGTGGTTGAGAGGTTGGCAATCTGCGTCGCGGTGAATTCGGCGACATCGGAGGCTTCGAGCGCGGCGAGCTGGCTGGTGGTCAGGGCTTGCAGAACGGTGCTGGAGAGCGCGCCGATCTGCGTGGTGTCGAGCGCGGCGACGGATTCCGTGCCGAGGCGCGCGATCTGCGTGCGCGTGAGGGCGCCGACTTGAGTCGATGAAAATTCGCCGATGTCGGTCGCGCTCAGGCCGCTGACTTGCGCGGTCGAGAAGGCGCTGATTTGCGAGGTGGTAAGCGCGCCAGCCTGCGTCTGGTCGAGGCTGGAGAGGTTGGTCGACGAGAAACCGCCGATCTGCGTGATAGTGAAGCCGCTGATCGCCGTTGCTTCCATTGTCGCGACTTGCGCGGAGGAGAGGACGTTGAGCTGCTGGGCGCTGAGCACGAGCAGCTGGTTGGAGGTGAAGGAAACGCTCGAGTTGATCGAGGGGATCTGGGTGGCGGCGAGCGCCCTCACCTGCGTGGTGGAGAAGTCACCGAACTGGGTGGAGCTGAGCGCCCCGATCCCTGTTGTGGTGAAAGCCGCGACCTGCGTGGTCGTCAGCGACTGGATCGATGTGGTCGAGAGGCTCTGGATGGCGGTGGTCGACAGTGCGCGAATCTGCGCGACCGAAAGGGCTGAGATAGACATTTCCGGACCATCCTGGTCGTGTAGTTCAGTCGACGTTCGGTCGACGCGCAGCTCTTCGGAGACGGATTCCCGATCTCCACGCTGGCACTTTTCTCACTGAATCCTTTCCATCCGGTTTCCGGCAAATTTTGCCGATTCATGAGGAGTCACAAAGGGTTCCACGGGTTAACGGCTTTGCGATTCCAGGGGGGATTCCGGCGTTCGCGAGGGCGGGAATCTCCAGCGGCTGCGGGCGAATATTCCCCGCGTCACAATGGTTTTCATTGCGCCGCAACGGCCTGCGCGACGCGAGGCAGTGCGATTAGGAATTCGGCAACATTCATTACCTGGACCGCGCCGCCCATGTCTTCGCGACTCATGGCTCGACTCGGCCGGGCGCGAGTGATGATGTCCGGGCAGGCGCGGCGGAGAGGTCGATGAGAAAGATTTTTGTGAGCGTGGCGGCGATATGCGCGGCATGTCAGCCGACCGAATCGCCGAAACAGGCTGTCGCGCCCGAGGGGTTCGCGGGGCTTGTAAGCGAGCCGAAGACGGCCGTGCAGGTTGCCGCCGATGTTGCTGGCAAGACGTCGACAGCGGAGGCGGTGACCAAGGCTTATCTCGACCGCATTGCGGCGGTGGATGATGCAGGCCCGATGCTGAATGCGGTGCTGGCGATCAACCCCAAGGCGCTGGATGACGCGAAGGCGCTGGATGCAGCCGGGGCGAGCAAAGGCCCGCTGCATGGCGTGCCGATCCTGCTGAAGGACAATATCGACACGGTGGATATGCCGACCACGGCTGGGTCGCTGGCGCTAGCCGACAACATGACGGGGCGGGATTCGCCGCTGGTGGCGCGGCTGAGAGCTGCGGGGGCGGTGATAATTGGCAAGACCAATCTGAGCGAATGGGCCAACTTCCGCTCGACGGCGTCGACATCGGGATGGAGCGGCGTGGGCGGGCAGACGAAGAACCCGCATGTGCTGGATCGCAATCCGTGCGGATCGTCTTCGGGATCGGGGTCGGCCGTGGCGGCGGGGCTGGCAGCGGCGGCCATCGGAACGGAGACGGACGGTTCGGTGATCTGCCCGTCATCGGTGAATGGGATTGTGGGCATCAAGCCGACGGTCGGACTGGTGCCGCGCACGCATATCGTGCCGATCAGTTCAACACAGGACACGGCGGGGCCGATGGCGCTGACCGTTGCGGATGCGGCGCTGCTGCTGACGGTTATGGCGGGATCGGATGCGAGCGACCCGGCGAGCGCCGAGGCGGATGCGAAGAAGAGCGATTACTCGCAGGCGCTAGATGCGAATGCGCTGCAGGGCAAGCGGATCGGCGTGGCGCGCTATCTGGCCGGCTATCACAAGGGCACCGACGCGGTGTTCGAGAAGGCGCTGGAGGAGCTGAAGGCTGCTGGCGCGGAGTTGGTCGAGCTGACGGAGCCGGCGGGCAAGGACGAAATGAACGCGGCGGAGTTCACGATCCTGCTGGCTGAATTCAAGGCGGGGGTGAATGGCTATCTGGCCACGACGCCGGAAGCCGTGAAGGCGCGCACGCTTGATGATCTGATGACGTTCAACGCAGCGACGCCGGCCGAGCTGGAATTCTTCGACCAGAGCATTTTCGAAATGGCCGCCAAGGCCCCCGCCCTGACCGACAAGGCGTATCTGGATGCGAAGGCGACGGCGGCGCGGCTCGCGGGCAAGGACGGCATCGACAAGCTGGTCGCCGAGAACAATGTCGTGGCGATCGTTGCGCCGAGCGGCGGACCGGCATGGACGACCGATCTGGTGACGGGCGACCATTTCCTTGGCGCGTCCTACTCGATGGCGGCGGTGGCGGGCTATCCGAGCATCACCGTGCCGATGGGCAATGTGCGCGACCTTCCGCTTGGCCTGTGCTTCTTCGGGCCGAAATGGTCGGAGGCGACGCTGATCGGTCTGGCGTATGCCTATGAGCAGCGGACGAAGGCTCGGACGACGCCGAAATTCCTGCCGCATTCGCCGTGAGATGCTCGCGCTTCTGGAACCGCTAGGGCTCAGCGCACGTTGTTCAGGGTCGGACTGCACACCGATTTCAGGAGACATTTGATGAAGCGGATATTCCTCGCCTCGGCGCTGTTGTTCACGACGGCATGCTCGTCGATGGGCGGAGGACCTACCCTGCCCTCGGCGCCGGCATCCAGCTTTACGGAAGAAGCGATGTCGGGCGGGCGTTATCGGATCGTCTATACGTCGCCGACTGATGCGAGCGCAAAGGTGGTCGGCGAGCGCACGCTGGCGCGCGCGGCGCAGATCACGCTCGACAAGGGCAATGAGTGGTTCGAGATTTCCAGCAAGATCGACGGCAAGAACATGCAAACGCTGGTGATCGTGATGGGCAAGGGCGAGACGCTAGCAGGCGGCCCGAAGCAATATGACGCGAAGCAGACGCTTGCCTCGCTCAAGGGCAAGACCGGCTGAGCGGGTTGACGCTGTCTGGCAGTGGGAGATTATCCCTCGCAGGCTCGAGGGGAATAGACCATGGCTCACGTCCTTGTCACAGGCGCGTCCGGATTCCTTGCGCAACACCTGATCCTGCAATTGCTGGCGAGCGGACACAGCGTTCGCGGCACGCTGCGTGCGATGAAGCGGGCCGATGAGGTTCGTTCGGTTCTGGCGAAGTTCGATCCGCGTGCGCGCGACATCGCGTTCGTGGAGGCGGACCTTTCATCCGATGCGGGCTGGGACGATGCGGTGCTGAACTGCGATTTCGTGCAGCATGTCGCATCGCCCTTCCCTGCGGTGCATCCGAAGGACGAGATGGAGCTGATCGCTCCGGCGCGTGATGGCGCGCTGCGTGTGCTGAAGGCCGCGAAGGCGGCGGGGATCAGGCGCGTTGTCATGACATCGTCGATGGCGGCGATCGCCTATGGCCATGGCGACAATCGCGCGGACGTTTCGGACGAGACGATGTGGTCAAACCCGGACGGGCCGGACAACACGCCCTACACAAAATCCAAGACGATCGCGGAGCGCGCAGCGTGGGACTATGTCAACGGCGCGAGTGATGGGGGCGAGGGAAAGGGGCTGGAGCTTGTCACGATCAATCCGACGGGCATCCTGGGGCCGGCGCTTTCGGCGGATGTATCGACCTCGCTGGAGATTCCGATCTGCCTGCTGAACGGCAAGACGCCCGGCCTGCCGCGGCTGGGCTTTTCGTTCGTGGATGTGCGGGACGTGGCCGAGTGCCATGTGAAGGCGATGGAGATTCCCGAGGCGGCGGGGCAGCGCTTTCTCGCGACCGAAGATTTCATGTGGTTCACGGAAGCGGCGGATGTGCTGCGCAAGGCGTTTCCGGCCTATGACAGGAAGATCCCGAAACGAAAGATCCCGGACTGGGCGCTCAAGCTGATGGCGAAGTTCCAGCCGGTCTACGAGCAGACCGTCACCGAGTTGGGCCGGACGCGGAAGGCCAGCAACGCAAAGGCAAGCCGCGTGCTGGGCGTCAAATTTCGCACGGCGCAGGAAGCGCTGATTGCGTCCGCGAAATCATTGATTGATCTCAAGGTCGTCTGAGGCGGAAAGCCCTTTCAGGCAGCTCGTTCACGGGGCTTTGTGCGGGCGCGGCGATGCGGCCGCTTCGCATTTCGCGCGGGGATGCGCTAAGAGGCTTTCAGTGATCGGCTAGCCAAGCCGGCGGATAGAACGGGGAGAGATTCATGGCCTTCTTCAATCGCGGACTCATGGCCGCTGCAGCGCTGGCCGCGCTGGGGGCATGTGCGACAACTCCGCAGGAGGCCGCGAGCGCGGCGCCCGCCGCCTATGCCGGGAAGAGCGTTCTGGACGCCGCGATCGAGGCGGCGGGCGGACAGGCGGCGCTGGCGCAGGTGAAAGAGATCGAGTGGACCGGAACGGCGACGGTGAATGCCGACGGCAAGACAAGCGTGCTCGAAGTCATGACTGTGGTGCGGCCGCAGACCAACTGGGCGCGATCGACGACATGGACGAAGGCGGACGGGCCGAAGAAAGCGAAGACGCTGCAGGCCGAACAAGGCAAGGCCTGGCGGGTTGATGTGGTGACGTGGACGCCCCTGCCCGAAGCGCAGGCGGTTCACGAGAACCAGCAGTTCGGGCTCTACAAGCTGATGCTGCTGGCGCCGCTGAAGGAGGCTGGCGCGACGGTAACGGAACAGCCGGTGGGCGCTGATGGCACACGCGCCATCAAGGCGGCGCTGCCGGACGGACCGGCGGGCGAGCTGGAGTTCGACGCGGCGGCGAAACTGGTTCGCGCCGGGATGGTTGTTCGCAATCCGGCGGGCGGGCCGGACATTGTCGAGACCGTGAAATTCTCGGGCGAGATCGTCAGCAATGGCGTGAAATGGCCAAAGCGGATCACGATCGAACAGAATGGCGCGCCGTATTTCGATCTGGAGATCGCGACGTTCGAGGCCAACGCGACGATCAAACCGCGTCCACTCCAGCACACGCTGGACGACGGCCAGACGCCCCCAGGAGAACAGGACGCAGGCTGAGGCGCGCCGGGCTTCGAGCCTAGACTGCCTCTTCCAGTCCGAAAGCCTTGAACGCGTCTCTGCGTGATCCCCAGAACGTTGTGATGTGCGAGGGGATCTGCAGGCGCGTGACCGGCTGAAGCGCGAATGGCGCAGCCGGCTGAGGGCCGATGAGGATCGCACTGATCCCGTTGCCGTCGGCCGAGCGCGTGACGATCCAGTCCGGTTTCTTGCCGATGAGGCGGATCATCTCGCTACCGAACTTCTGGCCCTTGCGATAGTCCGCCTCCCATTGTTGCCGGTACGGGCCTGGGTTGAAATCCGGATTGAGCTTGCGCGCGGCGGCGATGCGGTCTGCGACCGGGATCGCGCGGATGGGCGCGTCGGCATAGCATCTCCTGCTCGGCGAATTGTCGAACGACACGAGCGCGGTTCGCGCTGCATCCGTGCCGTTGGCGACCGAGCTGGCGTCGTAGGAGTTGACCACAACGCCATCGAGGCTGGCGCCGGGCGCTAGCTGGATGTTCCAGAGGATCGGATCGTAGGACGACAGGTAGAGGAAGACGGGCGCCGTGGTCTCGGTGACCAGCACATCGATGCGTGACGACCACTCGACCGTGTTGCCGGCCCGGAAGGCGACGAACTCGCTTGCCATGGCGCTTTTCTGAGTGACGCCCTTGAGGTTCTTCATGGCTTCGCGGCGCGCGTCGGCCTGCTCGGACGTATCGCGGAAGTTCACGTGCTGGAGCGGCACGTGGACGCCGCCGCCATAGGTGTAGACATAGGCCGCCTTCGCGCCCGGCCGCGCCTTGGGCCTGTTGCAGCTGGCGCTGGACTGGAGTGTCTCGAAGGCGACGGGCGGGCTGGCGGTATTGAATGGGACGCTGCCGGAGACGACCTGCCCGTAGGCGGCGGTCTCCTGCCCCTCGCCCACCGCAAGCAGGGTGTCCGCCGGGATGGCCGATGAACCAGCGGCAAGGGCATCGCAACCAGCGAGGCCAAGCAGAGCAACGGTAGCCAGGATAGCCCGCATCGCGATTCCCCCAGGCAGCGGCAACTGGCGAGAAACCTAGCAAGGCAGGCTTTCCAGTCCGTTAGAGGCATGTTTGGAATTGGCGCGAGAGCGCGCTAAACTGCGCTTTCCTGCCGGAGTTGAGCGATGTTCCAGCATTTCTTCCATGAGCTGCGCGCGGCCAAGGTGCCGGTGACGCTGAAGGAATATCTGACGCTTCTGGAGGCGATGGATAAAGGCGTTGTCGGCGGCGATGGCGGCAATGAGGTGCAGGACTTCTACTTCCTCTCGCGCGCGGCGCTGGTGAAGGACGAGAAGCATCTTGATCGCTTCGACAAGGTGTTCGGGCATGTCTTCAAGGGGCTGGAGTCGTTCTCGGACGGAATCGACGTGCATCAGTTTCCGGAAGAGTGGCTGAAGAAGCTCTCCGAGAAATTCCTGTCGGAAGAAGAGAAGAAACAGATCGAGGCCATGGGCGGCTGGGACAAGCTCATGGAAACGCTCAAGCAGCGGATGGAAGAACAGAAGAAGCGCCACCAGGGCGGCAACAAGATGATCGGCACGGCGGGCACCTCGCCCTATGGCGCGCACGGCTACAATCCCGAAGGCGTGCGGATCGGGCAGGACAAGTCGCGGCATCAGCGCGCTGTGAAGGTGTGGGACAAGCGCGAGTTCAAGAACCTCGATGACTCGGTGGAGATCGGAACGCGCAACCTGAAAGTGGCGCTGCGCCGCCTGCGGAAGTGGGCGCGCGATGGGGCGCAGGAAGAACTCGATCTCGACGGCACGATCAGCAAGACGGCCAAGCAGGGCTATATCGACATCGTCATGCGGCCCGAGCGGCGCAATGCGGTGAAGATCCTGATGTTCCTCGACATCGGCGGATCGATGGACCCGCACGTGAAGGCCTGCGAGGAACTGTTCTCGGCTGCGCGGACCGAGTTCAAGAATCTCGAATTCTTCTATTTCCACAACTGCATCTACGAAGGCGTGTGGAAGGACAATCGCCGGCGCGGGGTGAGCAAGATCCCGACCTGGGATGTGCTGCATCGTTTTCCGTCCGACTACAAAGTCATCATCGTGGGCGACGCCGCGATGAGCCCTTACGAGATCACCTATCCGGGCGGATCGGTTGAGCACTGGAACGAGGAGCCGGGCGCTGTCTGGCTGCAGCGGATTGCCGAGATCTATCCGCATCTGGTGTGGATCAACCCGACGCATCCTTCGGGGTGGGATTATTCAGGCTCTACCGAGCTGATCCGGCAGATCGTGGGCGCGGGGCGGATGTTTCCGATGACCGTGAAGGGTGTTGAGGAAGCGACGCGCGAACTGGGGCGCTAGGCGCGCGGGCGCGTTCTCGCTGGTGGCGAGTTGGGTGGGTTTGGGTTTTGAGCGCGGTCGCCTAGGCGGCCGCGCTTTTGTTTGAGCTGGTGAGTGATTCACCGCTCATCCCGGCGCAAGCCGGGATCCAGAGCTGCTGGTGCAGCCCTGTTACGCAGATCACCCTTGATGCTCTGGGTCCCGACTTTCGTCGGGATGAGCGGAGAGAGGGTGCTGCGGGGTCGTTGGGGTGTTCTTGTTGCTGCAGCTTGTGGCTGGCAGCGGTGAGCACGCCCTCGTGCTTCGAGACGCGCAGCTTTGCTGCGCTCCTCAGCATGAGGGCTAAGGGAGAGCTGCTTTGCGGAGCAGCTGTTTGTTCCTTTGAGGTGTCGTGCGTCTCTCGGGGCAGAGCCGACGGCATGGCCTGTGTGCCAATCACAGGGCCACGGCGGCGGATCATCTGGAGAGTTGCGGCGACGTTGGACACGAGCATCGCAAATGCGCGCAGCACAGCTGTCAGCAAGAGCTGAGGAAGCTGCGGGGTTACCAGCCCAGTGTGCGCGTGTTTGTGCCGTGTCATGGGGCGCATTATACGCCCGCTCCGGCCCCGGTCGGATCTGGGAGGCGCTATCCTACGATCTTTGCAAGCAGAGCTTTGAAATCGTTGGCCAAGAATTTTGTCTGTCCTACGAATTCGGTACAGGCTTATCCCCCACCTGCGGTCATTCTCGGGCTTGTCCCGAGAATGACCCGTTGAGAGGGTAGTGGGTGTGGCTCCTGGGTTCCGGCTCACGCGCTTTGCGCGTGTCCGGAATGACAATGGAGGAGAGCGATCTTGATCGAGGGGGGGGGTCCCCCACCTGCTCTGCGTTCGTGGAGACAGGCGTGCGTGGGGCTCCTCCCCCGCTCGGGGGAGGAAGAGGTCGGTGTGCGTGTCTGGGATGACGGTGAGAGGACGGCGGTTGTGGCGCGTCTCAGAACTCGATGTCGAGTTCTTCGATTTCCATGGGTTCGGCCTTGGACTCTTCGATCCATTCCTTCATCGGCGCCCAGTCGAGGATGTGGTCGCGGTATTGGGCGGCCTTGCCTTCGAGGGCGACGTCGTAGGTGAGGAAGCGGGTGCAGACGGGGGCGTACATTGCATCCGCGAGCGTCGGTTCCTTCCCGAAGAGGAAGGGGCCGCCATATTGTTCGAAGCATTCATTCCAGATCGTCAGCACACGGCGGATATCGCCCTTGGCGCCCGTGAACACCCGGAAGCCGGGATAGCGGGCGCGCAGGTTCATCGGCAGGGCCGAGCGCATATTGTAGAAGCCGCCATGCATCTCGCCGATGATCGAACGGGCGTGGCTGCGGGGCTTCTTGTCGAGGGGCAACAACCCCTTGTTGGGGAATTCCTCTTCCAGATACTCCGCTATGGCGATCGTATCCCAGATGCTTGCCCCCTTGTGGTCGAGACGGGGGGTGAGGACGGTCGGGCTGAGCAGCAAAAGCTCTGCGCGGGCGGTCGGATCATCGATCGACACGCTCTCAACCTCCACATCCAGCTCTGCCAATTGGCAGAAAAGCCAGGCCCGGAGGGACCAGGAGGAGTAATTCCTGCTCGAAATCGTCAGCTTAGCGCCTGCCATCACGGCACTTTCCTTGCCCTTAATTCAATTATGCAATCGT
>Ga0075163_10005015_pt1 | contig 17716 bp, 16 predicted proteins | sample JI1023141ADNA_FD_71478 | JGI IMG/M metagenome (GOLD analysis project Ga0075163, IMG submission 71478) | Wastewater effluent complex algal communities from Wisconsin, to seasonally profile nutrient transformation and Carbon sequestration -... | ecosystem: Engineered > WWTP > Effluent > Algae...
GCCGGTTTCCGGCAAGGCCTGTGCGCAGAAGAACAGCAGCTCCTTGGCCATTCGCTCCGATACATGCCGCTCGCCGCGCGGTCCGGCGGCAAATTGCATCAGAACCTGGGATGCAGCCCGCTTGACATACAGATCCACCGGAAGCGAGCCGCTTGCGACGGCCTCGAAAAAGCCCGAACAGAGAATCCAGAAGACTCCCTCCGCGCCTTGGGGATCCAACTTCGCCACAGCCAGGCTCAGGTCACGCAACTCCGCCGCGGCTGTGGTGTCGCCCTTCTGCATGAGCCGCAGAACGGCTTGATCCATGCGGCCGCGATCGGATGCATCCCCGGCGAGGGAAACCGCCCCGTCGAGATCGACATCCGGCCGAATCCAACGCCATTCAACCGGCCACAGGTCGGCTGGATGGATGCGCTCAGCGCCCGCGAGCACCTGTGCATCACGGTATTGAGGGAAAAGGCCAACCGCCGACTCCTGGACGCCGCCCATGATGACGTCCAGATACTCGAGCAAGGCAAAACTCGCGCGCTCGAGAAGGGCAGCAGAGGCTTCGTTGCAGCGCTCCGGGCGTTGCACGAACTGCTGAACGGCTGCCTCCATGGCCCGGAGCATGTGCGCCGGGGCGAGCAGACCGACCATTTCAAGCGCGCCAACCGCCTGATGCATGTGCTGTCGGGCCATGCGCAGCTGGCTCGCATCAACCGAGGCCAAGTCTGTTCCCCGCGCGGCCTCAGCCTCCCGCACATACCGTTTCAACGACTTGTTGGCGACTTCCAGCGACTTGCGCAGCTCATCGAGCACCCAAGCCAGCGGCCCCAGGTCCGCCACACCGGCAGCCGAAACGGCCCCATCGACAGCGTCTTCAATTTGCATGACTGAGCGAACTCCGCAAGTTAGGGGCGAGGGTCAACAAAAAGTCGCGGCTCAGGCGATCTTGAATCGCGCAACCGATTCGCGAAGTTCTTCGGCCATTCGTGACAGTTCGCGCACCTGATTGGCCGTGGAGCGTGTGCCTTCACCGGTCTGCTCGGTCACAGCGAAGATGTGCTGGATGTTTCCGGCCACCTCGTTCGCCGAAACAGCTTCGCGCGAAGCGGAGTCTGAGATCTGAGCGATCAGGTCCGCCAGCTGACGCGACACACGGTCAATCTCCGTCAGCGCCGTACCGGCGTTGTCCGACAGCCTGGCTCCCTCGACCACGCCCTGCGTCGAACGCTCCATGGCCGCAACCGCGTCCTGCGTGTCGGTCTGAATCGCCTTCACCAGCGCGGAGATCTGGCGCGTCGCGTCGGCAGAGCGTTCAGCGAGTCGTTGCACTTCTTCCGCAACCACCGAGAAGCCGCGCCCGGCTTCGCCGGCAGACGCTGCCTGAATGGCGGCGTTCAAGGCCAGCACGTTGGTCTGTTCGGTAATGTCCGAAATCAGTTCGGTGATTTCACCGATCTCCTGGGACGATTCGCCCAGCCGCTTGATCCGCTTGGACGTTTCCTGGATCTGGTCACGGATGGAGTTCATACCGCCGATCGCATTCTGCACCGCGGACAGGCCCGACTCCGCGGCCATCAGAGAATTGCGCGCCACCGAAGCCGATTCCTGGGCCTGCGATGACACCACGTTGATTCGGGCCGCCATGTCCAGCACCGACTGGCCGGTTTCGCGAATTTCACGCAGCTGCTCGGTCGAGGCTGCCAGCAGTTCGGTCGACGTGTTTTCCACCTGCGACGTCGTCTGCGCCACCCGCGTGACCGTGTTCTGAACGTTGCCGACCAGCATGCGAAGTTCCTCGACGGTGTAGTTCACCGAGTCGGCGATGGCGCCCGTGATGTCTTCGGTCACGGTGGCTTCCTGCGTCAGATCACCCTCGGCCACCGTCTGCAGCTCGTTCATCAAACGCAGAATGGCCGCCTGGTTGGCGTCATTGACGCGTTTGGCTTCCTGTTCCTGACGTTCGGCGTCAAGGCGCTGGCTTTCCGCAACCCGCTGACGCTGACGGCTGTCCTGCAGCTGGACATAGGCCAATCCGCCCGCGAACAGAAGGGCCAGCAACGCGGAGAGCAAAAGGATGGCCAAGGCGCCAGCGCCGAGGCCCGTACGCGCCGACAGTTTGGCCTGCAGGTCTTCAAGTACCCGGCGCAGTGGCTCGCTGTCGGCAACGATCGAGGCCTGCGCCTCGCGCGCAGAAACCAGGCCCTGAAGGTTGCCCAGGATAGCGCCCGCCTGACCCCGGGTGTCTTCATAGAGCTTGAGCAACGCTTCAAGCCGTTCCCGTGTCTGGGGATCCTTGGAACCGGCCAGACGCAGCTCAGGGCTGCCATCAAGCAGCCCCTGGCCAATTTCCTTGAACGAATTCAGGTCTTTGCCCAGCAAGAAGACGGCCTCGGGGCTCACGCCTTCCATCGTCAGGAATTCGTTGGCCGACTTGCCGATACGTTGGGTCAACATCACCAGCTGACCAGACGCTGAAATCTCCGCGGCGGCAGCGTTCTGCTGCAGCTTCAGGGAAGAAATGGTTTCCGCGATCTCCAGGAGGTCGGACGACTGCCGGTTGATCGTGCGCAGCGCGGTGCCCACCTGGGTCAGGATCTTTTGCTGGCTCATCACGGTGTTGGCACTCTTCTCAGCCCGGTCAACCAGGGGAATGGCCTTGTCGACATCACCCATTTCCGCCTGTGGCACTTCCTTGAGACCCGATTCGGAATCGCCGTCGCGCAAGCCACGCACGGTCTTGGCCAGCACACCGGCACTCTCACGGACATCCGGAAAAGCCTGGGGACTGCCCACCAGCGCCTGTGAAACCGATTTGGCCAGCCGCTGAGACTGCATCAGTGCCTGACCGGTTGCCGCCACCTGTTGCGCAACCTTGTCGGCCTGATTGAGCGCGACGAAAGTCACGCCGGTCAGAATCACGAGGGCTGTACCCAGCAACACAGCCAGAATCCGCTGGTGCTGAACGATGCTGCGGGTACCCAACACCGGCAGAGTGAGCAGCTCGGCCGCCCCTTCATTGCCGCCCCCTTCATTGCCGCCCGCGCCAAGCGCCATCTTGCTGTCGGGAAAGTCCGCCGTGCTGAACTGCCCGCTTTCTGCCGCAGGCATGCGGTCGTCTGCCCGGTCCTGGTCGCCGGACACCTCTGCGGCCAGCGGTGCATCGGTCGGCGCCTGAGCGGGCGAGGCATTCTTGCCTAGAAGCTTGTTGATCTGGTCAATTACGGACATGGTGACACCCTTCCTGGGACTTAAGCACTGATGCTGAGAAACTGGGGATTGAGAGAAAGTGCCTGCAGATTGATTTCCTGCCACGCAGCACCTTGCGAATCGACATAGCTGTGACCGAAAAACTCCGGGGCATCAGCAGCAGGCGGATTTGAAGCAACAAACGACTCGACGCTTTTCAGCCCCAGCAGCTTGTCGATCAGAACCACGCAATTGATGTTCAGGGCATCGCTGAATGCCACAAGCCGGCACTGGCTTTGCGCCAGATCACTGCGATGTGACGGCGGCGCGTGCTTCACAAACGCCCCAAGATCAACGACGCCGCTGACGCCGCCGCGCAGGTTGACGACGCCCAGGAACCAATCCCGGGCGTGCGGAACAGCCTGAACCGTCCGCCATGGAAAAATTTCGCCCGCGTGATTGAGTGGAAACAGGTATCTGGCGTCCGCGGCCTCGACGGCAAGCCAAGCTGCAGCTGCGCCTGTTGTGCGAGCCTCCTGCAACCGGTTGGCAAGGCGGCTCTGAAAGGCCCGGAGTGCTTCACGACTGGCCATGGGTGGACGATCAGTTCAAGGCGCTGATCTTTGCCAGCAGATCGGTGACTTCAACCGGCTTGGTGATGTAGTCTCTCGCCCCTTGACGCAAACCCCACACCCGGTCGGTCTCCTGCGTCTTGCTGGTGCACATGAAGATGGGAACGTCCTTGTAGAGCGGGTCGCGGGATATCGCCCGCGTCAGCTGAAATCCGTTCTGCCCCGGCATCACCACATCCATCAGGATCAGGTCGGGTTTCTCCTCGGCCAATCGACGAAAGGCATCTTCGGCGTTTTCGGCCGTCTTCACGGAAAAGCCGTTCTTCTGGAGCAGGCCCGTCAGGTGCATCAACTCAGTCTTCGAATCGTCAACGATCAACACTTTCTGGATGGTCATCACATTACTCCTTGATTGGCGGAACCGAACTGCGCGACGGCCTGAAGCAGCTGATCCTTGGTAAACGGCTTGGTCAGGTAGTCCTGCGACCCCACCATACGACCTCGAGCCTTGTCGAACACGCCATCCTTGGATGAAAGCATGACCACAGGAATCGAGGAAAAATTCACGTTTTTCTTGATGATCGCGCAGGTCTGGTAACCATCCAGGCGCGGCATCAGGATGTCACAGAAGATCATGTCGGGGCGGAAGTCATTGATCTTTGCCAGCGCATCGAAACCATCCTCGGCGAGCAACACTTCATGCCCACCCTGCTTGAGGAAAATCTCCGCACTGCGGCGTATCGTGTTGCTGTCATCGATGACCAGCACCTTGTATCCCGATCCAGTCGAACTCACTGCATTGCACTCCTGGCTATGTTTCGGTTCCCGCATCGTCCCGGACCGAAGTCCGGGCCAGGCCTCAGATTTCCACCATCTCGAAGTCTTCCTTGCGGGCACCGCATTCGGGACACGTCCAGTTCATGGGGACATCGCCCCAAACCGTACCGGGCGCGATCCCGTGATCCGGTGCGCCCGCAGCTTCGTCATAAATCCACCCGCAAATCAGGCACATCCACGTCTTCGTCGAATTGGTCACAGCTTAAAAGGCCTTCACATAGAATGCAATCATTGTATAGAGGCAAGACGGCTGATCCCGGCCATTGACACCGAGTTACGCCCGCTTTCAGGCTCATGACAAACCCGAAATCGCCTCCCTCCCCGGAACCCGTGACGCCTACCTCCGAGGATGCTGCGCCGCCCAGCGTTCTGGTGTTCAATGCCAGCGACCCTACGGGTGCCGGTGGAGTGACCGGTGACGTCCTGTCCATTGCATCGGTCGGTGGTCATGCCTTGCCGGTGGTCACGGGCGCCTATGTCCGCGATACCACCCGGATCTTCGATTTCTTCGCCCTTGAGGAAGAGGCAGTCACCGAGCAGGCGCGGGCCATCCTCGAGGATGCGCCGGTGCAGGTCATCAAGGTCGGTTTTGCCGGAAGCCCTGAGAATGTCAGCGCGATTGCCGAACTGGCCTCCGACTATTCCGAGGTCCCGTTGATTACCTGGATGCCCGACCTTTCCTGGTGGGAGGAGGGGCAGATCGACACCTACCAGGATGCGGTTCGCGAACTGCTGTTGCCACAAACCACCGTGTTGGTAGGAAACCACAGTACCTTGTGGCGCTGGCTGTTGCCGGACTGGACGTCAGACAAGAGCCCGAGCGCGCGCGACGTCGCCAAGGCGGCAGCCGAGATGGGCGTTTCCTACGTGCTGGTCACCGGCATCGTCCTGCCCGACCAGTTCATCGAAAACGTGCTGGCCACACCGCAGACCGTCATGGGCAGCGAGAAGTTCGAGCGATTCGACGCCTCTTTCGCGGGCGCCGGCGACACACTGGCGGCCGCGCTGGCCGCACTGATCGGAGCCGGAAGCGACCTCTCGGAAGCCACCAGCGAAGCGCTGAGTTACCTGGACCGGTGCCTGGACGCGGGTTTTCGGCCCGGCATGGGCGCGGTCGTTCCGGACCGCCTTTTCTGGGCCCAACCCGAGGACGACGATGCCGAGGATGATGAAAGTGCCGCAGCCCCCGACCTATACGAAATGCCCTTCAATGAAACCAAACACTGATGCCAACGTGAATCTGTTCGAGCGCGCCCGCCAGGTCATCCCCGGCGGGGTCAACTCGCCGGTGCGCGCCTTCCGGGCCGTGGGCGGCACGCCGCGCTTTGTGAAACGCGCGCATGGCCCCTATTTCTGGGACGCAAACGACCAGCGCTACATCGACTACATCGGCTCCTGGGGCCCGATGATCCTGGGCCACGGCCACCCGGCGGTGCTGGAAGCGGTGCAGAAGGCGGCGCTGGACGGGTTTTCGTTTGGCGCACCGACCGAACGTGAAATTGAACTGGCCGAGGAGATCATCCGTCGGGTGCCTTCGCTGGAGATGGTCCGGCTGGTCAGTTCGGGCACCGAGGCCGCGATGAGTGCGATCCGGCTCGCCCGCGGTGCCACCGGCCGCAGCAAGTTCATCAAATTCGAGGGCTGTTACCACGGCCACGCCGATGCGCTGCTGGTCAAGGCCGGTTCCGGCCTGGCGACGTTTGGCAACCCGACCAGCGCCGGCGTGCCGCCGGAAGTCGTGCAGCACACGCTGGTGCTCGAATACAACAACGTCGCGCAACTGGAAGAGGCCTTCGCGCTGCACGGGCCGGAGCTGGCCTGTGTGATGATCGAGCCGATCGCCGGCAACATGAATTTCGTGCGCGCCTCGGTGCCTTTCATGCGGCGCTGCCGCGAGCTCTGCACAGAGCACGGCGCGCTGCTGGTGTTTGATGAAGTCATGACCGGTTTCCGAGTGGCGCTCGGCGGCGCGCAGAGCGTTTATGCGCGCGACATTGCCGGCTTCCAGCCCGATATCACGGTGATGGGCAAGGTGATCGGTGGCGGCATGCCCCTGGCCGCATTTGGCGGACGCCGCGACCTCATGGAGCAGATGGCTCCGCTCGGCCCGGTGTACCAGGCGGGCACGCTGTCGGGCAACCCGGTCGCCACCGCCTGCGGCCTGGCCACCTTGCGTGAAATCAGCCAGCCGGGATTCTTCGACGAGTTGACACGCAAGACCCGCTTGCTGGTCGACGGCCTGAGCAACGCAGCCGCTGCGGAAGGCCTGGCGTTCAGCGCCGACAGCGAAGGCGGCATGTTCGGCTTCTTCCTGCTTGATGCGCTGCCGCAGAACTATCCGCAGGTCATGAAAACCGACGGCGCACGATTCAACCAGCTGTTTCATGGCCTCCTGGACCGTGGCGTTTACATAGCGCCAGCGCTCTACGAAGCGGGTTTCGTCAGCGCCGCACACACGGACGCGGACCTTGCCGAGACCGTCAGCCTGGCGCGTGAAGTCTTCAAATTACTATAAATTCAGTAGCACTATATGACCATTTTACGCTGGGAAGCAGTCAATTGAATGCAAAAAGCGGCTCATGAGCCGCTTTTTGCCTGCCGCGGGCCCCCCTGCTGCCAGGTTCTCAATGGCGGAAGTGCCGCACACCGCTGAACACCATTGCCACGCCGCGTTCGTCGGCCGCGTCGATGACTTCCTGGTCGCGCATGGAGCCGCCTGGCTGGATCACGCAGGTTGCGCCTGCATCCACCACCACATCCAGGCCATCACGGAACGGGAAGAAGGCATCGCTCGCCACGACGGTACCCGCCAGTGACAGGCCGGCGTGCTGGGCCTTGATGCTGGCGATGCGCGCCGAGTCCAGCCGGCTCATCTGCCCCGCCCCCACGCCCATGGTCATGCCGTTGGCGCAAAAAACAATCGCGTTGCTCTTGACGTACTTGGCCACCTTCCAGGCGAACAGCAGGTCCTGCAACTGCTCGGCCGTGGGCTGTACCTTCGTCACCACCTTGAGATCGGTCAGCGCCAGTTCGTGGTTGTCCGCGGTCTGCAGCAGAAGGCCCGAACCCACCCGCTTGGCGTCCATCGCATTGCGGCCCTGCTCCCAGGCCGTGGCACCGCCTGCGGGCAGCACGATCTTCATCAGGCGCACATTGACCTTGGCCTTGAAGATGTCAAGGGCCTCCGGCGTGTAATCGGGCGCCATCAGCACCTCGACGAACTGCTTGCTCACCTGCTGGGCCGCCGCCCCGTCCACCGTGCGGTTGAAGGCGATGATGCCGCCAAATGCACTGGTCGGATCGGTCTGGAATGCCTTGCTGTAAGACTGCAGCGCATCCTTGCCCACGGCCACGCCGCAGGGGTTGGCATGCTTGACGATCACGCAGGCCGGCGCGTCGAAGCCCTTGACACATTCCCACGCGGCATCGGCGTCGGCGATGTTGTTGTAGGACAGTTCCTTGCCCTGCAACTGCACGCCGGTGACAAGCGAGCCCGGCGCAGGGTAGAGGTCACGGTACAGCGCGGCCTCCTGGTGAGCGTTCTCCCCGTAGCGCAGATCCTGCACCTTGATGAACTGGCCATTGGACTGGCCAGGGAACAGCGAACGCGCGGGCACATAAGCCTCGGACAGCTTGTTCTCTTCAAATGTGACGGACGACAGATAGTCACTGATCGCGCCGTCGTACTGGGCGATGCGGTTGAAGGCGGCCACCGAAAGCGCAAAGCGCAGCCGGTCGGACAGCTTGCCGTTCGCCTTGAGCTCTTCGAGCACCGCCGGGTACTGCGAAGCATCGGTCAGCACGCCCACATCGGCCCAGTTCTTGGCGGCGCTGCGCACCATGGCCGGACCGCCGATGTCGATGTTCTCGATCGCGTCGGCCAGCGTGCAGCCAGCCTTGGCCACCGTGGCCTCGAACGGGTACAGGTTGACCACCAGGAGGTCGATGGTGTCGATGCCTTGCGCAGCAAGTGCCGCCATATGCTCCGGCACGTCACGCCGAGCCAGCAGGCCGCCATGGACCTTGGGATGAAGCGTCTTCACGCGGCCGTCGAGCATCTCGGGAAATGCGGTGACTTGCGCCACCTCGGTCACGGGCAGGCCCTGCTCTGCCAGCAGCCTGGCGGTGCCGCCGGTGGAAATCAGCTTGATGCCCAGCGCGTGCAGGGCCCGGGCGAAGTCAACAACGCCGGTCTTATCGGATACGGAAATCAGTGCATTCATGGCGGGGTGAGTGACGCGCGACGTCACTTGAGTAACTTGTGTTCGACGAGCTTCTTGCGCAGCGTGTTGCGGTTCAGGCCCAGCCATTCGGCAGCCCGCGACTGGTTCTGCTGCGCCTGTTCCATCACGACATCGAGCAAGGGTTTTTCAACCGCCCTGATCAGCATGTCGTACATGCCGCCCGGTTCGGTGCCATGCAGGTCGCGGAAATAGGTCTCCAGATTGGCACGCACGCATTCGTCGATGGTCTTGTTGCTCATTCAGCGTTTTCCAGTAAGGCTTGATTCATGTGGTCGGGTCCGACAAGGCGGTTCGCTGGCAAACGGTCCATCGCGGCGCCCAGCGCGTCAATAAAAACGGCCACTGCCTGAACCTGCTGCTCGCAGTCGTCGATGGCCAGCATGCGGCTGCGGAACGCGTCGCCGCCGGGCAGTTCGCGGACATACCAGGCAATGTGCTTTCGAGCCGAGCGCACACCGGTATAGGCACCGTACAGGCTGTAGTGATCGTGCAGGTGCTCCAACAGCGCGCGGCGCACCTCGGCCACCAGTGGCGGCGCCAACAGCTCCCCTGTGGTCAGAAAGTGGTTGATCTCGCGAAAGATCCAGGGGCGGCCCTGCGCCGCGCGGCCGATCATGACGGCGTCGGCGCCCGTGGCCTGCAGCACCGCACGAGCCTTGTGCGGCGAGTCGATGTCGCCGTTGGCCACCACCGGCACCCGCAACGCGGCCTTCACGGCGGCAATGGTTTCGTATTCCGCCTCGCCTTTGTAGCCCTGCTCGCGCGTGCGCCCGTGCACCGTCACGAGCGCCACGCCAGCCGACTCGGCGGCACGCGCCAGTCGCACCGCATTTTTCTCGCTCTGGCACCAGCCGGTGCGCATCTTCAGCGTCACCGGTACGCCGTGCGCAGCGCAGGCCGCGACCACCGCCTCGATGATCGAGAGCGCCAAAGGCTCGTCCTGCATCAGGGCAGAACCGGCCCACTTGTTGCAGACCTTCTTGGCCGGGCAGCCCATGTTGATGTCGATGATCTGCGCGCCCCGGTCGATGTTGAAGGCCGCGGCCTCGGCCATCATCGGTGCGTCGGTGCCGGCGATCTGCACTGCGATCGGCCCGGGCTCGCCGTCGTGGTTGGCCCTGCGCGACGTCTTCAGCGTGTGCCAGAGGTCGCGTCGTGAGGTCACCATCTCGCTGACCGCATGGCCGGCACCGAACTCCCGGCACAACTGGCGGAACGGCCGGTCCGTGACGCCCGCCATCGGCGCGACAAACACGTTGTTCGGCAGGACATACGGTCCGATGTTCATTGGCGCGTGCAGGCAGGAAAGGGGGGAAAGGGCTGGGGCGGCGAGGTTCGGTGAGGGAATTGTATATGCCCAATTTTTCAGCAATTGAAATGCGGGCCGGCACGCCATCTCGGCTTCGCGGGCGCCACCGCTACACTGACCTCCATGGAAGCCTGGCTGCAACACCTTCTCACCCAGCTTGCCCTGCCCGAGTACGGCCTGAGCACGGTGTTCGTGGTCGCATTCGTTTCGGCCACCCTGCTGCCGATGGGCTCCGAGCCGGCCGTCTTCGGGCTGGTCAAGCTCAACCCCGACCTGTTCTGGTCCGCCGTGCTGGTGGCCACCGCCGGCAATACCCTGGGCGGTGCACTGACCTGGTGGATGGGCCTGGGCGCCCACGAAGTCGTCGATAAATACCGCCACTCGGCCACGCACATCAAGGCGCTGGAGTGGCTGGAGAAGCTCGGCCCCAAGGCCTGCCTGCTGGCCTGGCTGCCCGCAGTGGGCGATCCGCTGTGCGCGGTGGCAGGCTGGCTCAAGCTGCCGTTCTGGCCCTGCGTGGCCTACATGGCCGTCGGCAAGCTGGCGCGCTACGTGATCATGACCGCCAGTCTGCTCTGGGTGTTCCCGGGCAAGCTGCCGATGATCGGATGACGCTATCTTTTATGTAGCATTCGGTGACCATCCGACGCTGGGAAGCCTCGGAAAATCGCATGAAGCAATGCTGAAGAGCGCTTCTCAAGGGTCTTCGAAACACCGGCACAGCCCGGATCGGCCGCTCAGACGTTGAACAGGAAATTGAGCACGTCGCCGTCCTTGACCACGTACTCCTTGCCCTCCGAGCGCATCTTGCCGGCCTCCTTGGCGCCATGCTCGCCCTTGTGGGCGATGTACTCGTCAAACGCGATGGTCTGGGCGCGGATGAAGCCGCGCTCGAAGTCGCCGTGGATCACGCCGGCTGCCTGCGGTGCGGTGTCGCCGATGTGGATGGTCCAGGCGCGCACCTCCTTCACGCCGGCAGTGAAGTAGGTCTGCAGGCCCAGCAGCTTGAAGGCGGCACGGATCAGGCGGTTCAGCCCGGGTTCGTCCTGGCCCATCTCGTGCAGGAACAGGGCGCGGTCCTCGTCGCTCATGTCCGCCATGTCGGCTTCCATCTTGGCGCAGATGGCCACCACGGGCGCATTCTGCGTGGCGGCGTATTCGTTCAGGCGGTCCAGGAAAGGATTGTTCTCAAAGCCGGTCTCGCTCACGTTGCCGACGAACATGGCCGGCTTGGCCGTGATCAGGCACAGCGGCTTGAGAATGACAAGTTCGTCCTTCGACAAATCCATCGTCCGCACCGGCTGGCCTTCGTTGAGCACAGTCTGCACCTTGGTCAGCACCGCCACCAGTTTGGCGGCGTCTTTGTCGTTACCCGATTTGGCGGCCTTGATGCTGCGCTGCAGGGTCTTGTCCACCGTGCCGAGGTCGGCCAGGCATAGCTCGGTCTGGATCACTTCGATGTCGGAGATCGGGTCCACCTTGCCGGCGACGTGAATCACGTTGTCGTCTTCAAAGCAGCGGACCACGTTGACGATGGCGTCGGTCTCGCGGATGTGCGCCAGGAACTGGTTGCCCAGGCCTTCACCCTGGCTGGCGCCCGCGACCAGGCCGGCGATGTCGACGAACTCAACGATGGCCGGCACGATGCGCTCAGGGTGGATGATGGCGGCCAGCTGCTGCAGACGAGGGTCGGGCACTTCCACCACGCCCGTGTTGGGCTCGATGGTGCAGAAGGGATAGTTTTCGGCGGCGATGCCGGCTTTGGTCAGCGCGTTGAAGAGGGTGGACTTGCCGACGTTGGGCAGGCCCACGATGCCGCATTGGAGGCTCATGACAGGGCTTTCGGAGAATCTGGGGTGAACCGGGCATTTTACCGGCGGTGCCACCTGGCATGCCGACCTTGGTGGGCCACGCGCGCCGAGAGGCTCGGGGCCTCAATCGAAACGGAAATTCGCGCCCACGGACTGGCCGACGCGCAGCAGCTGCCCGTCACCCTTCAGCACAATGGCGTTCATCCCGAAGGTGACGGCACCATTGAGGCGGCTGTCGCGCCGGTACGCCTGCAAGATGTTGCCCACCGCAGGCTCGGATTCGGCCGTGGCCGGGTCGATATTGGGGATCGGGCAGCGGGCACAGGGCTTGACCGGCTTCAGTTCGGCCACGCCCGCCTCGGTCGCGATGCGCAGCACCTCCAGCCGATCCTCGTCGTGCGCCTGCACCCCGCTGAGCACCAGGTTGGGCCGGAACCGGTCCATCTCGACACGGTGGTGGCCGGTTGCCTGCAGGCGCCCATTGAGATCGTGCAGCGAAGCCTCGCTGGTCACCAGCACTGGAAAGCCATCGCTGAACTGGTTCGGCGCCTCGATGCCGCCGGTCCACTTCAGGCTGGACAGGCGCCGGTGCGCCGGGTCGAAACGCACCAGCCGCAGGGGCTGGCCCAGGAAATCGCTGAACCATTGCGCCGCGACCGCGCCCATGTCGTAGGCCGGAACCTCGTCGTCCCAGACGCGCACCCGCACCGGCTGCTCCACCGCATCGATCGCCAGATGCAGCGCCAGCATGCCGGGCGCGCGAAGGATGATTTCGAAGGTCCTGAGCTGGGGCCGGATCAGCGCCATGCGCGGCAGCTCGCGCTGGCTCACGAATTCCCCCTGCGCGTCCACCACCATCCAGGCCCGGTCCAGGTCGAGCCCGGCCTCGGTCAGCACCGCTTCGTTGACCGGCACGCCGGCACAGGACTTGACCGGGTAGACCACGAGGGCGGCAATGGTGGCGGTGACGTCTGGATCGGCTTGGCTCACGGGCAGGACCTTGCTGGGACGGGAGGGTGGGCAGCTTGGCGGCCGCAGGAAACCCGATTCTGCCCTGCCTCCTACAATCCCCCGCATGGCAAACACCTATGACATCTGCATCCGCGGCGCCGGCATCGTCGGGCGCACGCTGGCGCTGTTGCTGGCCCGGGAACGGCTGCGCGTGGCACTCGTGGCCCCGGCCGGCAGCGCCACGGTCAACGCCAGCGGGCATGGGGATGTGCGCGCGTACGCCCTGAATGCCGCATCCCGGGCCGTGCTCGAATCTCTGCGCTGCTGGCCCCCGGAGGTTTCGGCCACCCCGGTCCTGCGCATGGACGTGCAGGGTGACGACGGTGGGTCCGTGCGGTTCGACGCCAGCGAACAGGGCAGCGCGGCATTGACCTGGATCGTCGACGTTCCGGCGCTGGAAGGGCAACTGGCGGACGCGGTGCGCTTCCAGCCGCTCATCGAAGTGATGGACGTTCCGGCCGAGGCCGCGCTGACCGTGGTCTGCGAAGGCAAGTCGAGCCGCACCCGCGCCGAGTTCGGAGTGGATTTCAACGTCAAACCTTATGGACAGCACGCCATCGCGACCCGCCTGTCGACCGAAAGACCCCACGGCCAGACCGCCTGGCAATGGTTTTCCAAAGGCGAAATCCTGGCTTTTCTCCCTTTGGGCGGTCCGCAAGGGAACTCCGTGGCCGTTGTCTGGTCTGTTCCTCATGAACGCGTACCCGATCTGCTTGCCGCCAACCCGGAGGATTTCGCCCTGATGCTGGAGAACGCCAGCCACCACACGCTGGGCCGGCTCACGCTGCTGGGCGAACGCGCCAGCTGGCCGCTGCAGCTGGCGCGGGCCGCACACTGGGTGGGCCCGGGTTGGGCATTGGCCGGCGATGCCGCCCACACGGTGCACCCGCTGTCGGGGCAAGGCCTGAACCTGGGCCTGGCGGACGTCGCCGCACTGTCGCAGGTCCTGCAGGCTCGCGAAGACTGGCGCAGCCCTGGCGACCTGAAGCTGCTGCGACGCTACGAACGCGCCCGACAGGCTGATGTACTTTCCACCGGTCTTGCCACCGACGGGCTGCAGCAGCTGTTTTCGCTGGCCGGCGGCCCAGCCCAGGCCCTTCGCAACTGGGGCATGAGCAGCTTTGACCGCAGCGGCCTGCTGAAGGGCTGGGTGGCGCGACGGGCCATGGGCACGCCATCCGGCATCTGAACCGAACCCCAACGGACCTTCCATGAAAAACGCACTGAAAGCCATCCTGTCCCTCGCTGCCCTGGCCGTCGCCTGCGGCGCCTTCGCGCAGGAGGCCGCGATCCGTAAGAATCTCAGCGAGCGCATCCCGCAGCTGCCGAAAATCGACGAAATCACCAAATCCCCCATGCCCGGCCTGTACGAGGTGCGCATCAACGGCACGGACATCGTCTACACCGATGCCGAGGGCAATTTCCTGATTCAGGGCAACCTGATCGACACCAAGCAGCGGCGCAATCTGACCGAGGAGCGCATTGAGAAGCTCACCGCCATCGACTTCAACTCCCTGCCGCTGAAAGACGCTTTCACCATCGTGCGTGGCGACGGCAAACGCAAGCTGGCGGTGTTCGAGGATCCGAATTGCGGGTATTGCAAGCGCTTCGAGGCCGACCTGCAAAAGGTCAACAACGTCACGATCCACATGTTTCTCTACCCCATCCTGAGCAAAGACTCGACCGACAAGTCGAAGAACATCTGGTGCGCCAAGGACAAGGCACGGGCCTGGAACGACTGGATGCTTCGCGACGTGCAACCGGCGGCGGCCAGCTGCGACGCGGCTGCCCTGACGCGCAACGTCGAATTCGGCAAGAAGCACAAGATCACCGGCACGCCGACACTGATCTTCGCCGACGGCTCGCGCGTGCCGGGGGCCATTGGCACCGCGCAGGTGGAAAAGTTCCTCACCGAAGCCAAACCCTGAGCGTCGCCACACCGAAGGCGTGCGCCCCATCCCCGAATCCGCCTGACCGTGCACCACGATCCGACCCGCGCCCTCATTGACGGGCTTGGCTATGCCGGCCTGGCGCCCTTCGTCGGACTCGCGCTGCTGCTCTGGCTGGTCAGTCCCGATCTGCATCCGTTCGTGGCCCTGGCGCTGGCGGCCTATGGCGCGGCTATCGTGTCGTTTCTCGGCGGTATTCACTGGGGCATCGGCCTTCGTTACGCCGCCACCCAGACACCGGGGCACGCCTTTCACCTGGTCTGGGGCGTGGTGCCCTCCCTGCTGGCCTGGGTGTCGATGCTGATGCCCGCCTACGCCGGCCTGCCCCTGCTGGGACTGGTCCTCGTGGCCTGCTACGCGGTGGACCGCAAGACCTGGGCCGATGCCGGTCTGGCGCACTGGTTGCCGCTGCGCTGGCGGTTGACGGTGGTGGCCACCTTGAGTTGCGTGTTCGGCGCAGCCGGAACCTGATCCCCCAAACAATTGGCCGGCCGCCGATGGCCGGCAGGGTCAGGCGGTCTCGGCTATTCTTGCCAGCACGATGCCCAGCCCACACAAGACCTGCGCCCCGGTTCACTACCGGGTCGAGATGCCCGACCTGCACACCCACCTGTACCAGGTCACCCTCACAGTGCCCGAACCCGACGCCCTGCAGCGCCTGACGCTGCCGGCCTGGATTCCGGGCAGCTACCTGATCCGCGAGTTTGCGAAGAACCTGCAAGGCCTGCAGGCTCGCCAGGGACGCCGTGCCCTGGAGGTGCTGCAGACCGGCAAGAGCAGCTGGGAGGTGGGCTGCAAACCCGGGCAGCCGCTTCAGCTGGCGTACACCGTGTACGCCAACGACGCGTCGGTGCGCACCGCCTGGCTGGATGCCTCCCGCGGCTTCTTCAACGGCACCAGCCTGTGCCTGCGCGCAGAGGGGCACACGCAAGGCCCACACGCGCTGGAGATTCGCGCGCCCAAGGCCCGGCCGGCCTGGTCAGTGGCCACGGGGCTGACGGCGCTCCAGGTCAACGCGCAGGGCTTCGGCACCTACCAGGCGGCGGACTACGACGAATTGGCCGACTGTCCTTTTGAACTGGGCGCGTTCTGGAGCGGCACCTTCAAGGCCTGCGGCGTGCCACACCGATTCGTCGTCGCCGGCGCCACGCCGGCATTCGATGGCGCGCGCCTGCTGGCCGATACGAAGAAAATCTGCGAAACGTCCATCCGTTTCTGGCATGGCGGCCGAAAGCCGACGCACAAGTCCTACGTGTTCATGCTCAATGCCGTGGACGACAGCTACGGCGGCCTGGAACACCGCAACTCCACCGCGCTCATCTGCGGCCGGCGCGACCTGCCCCGTCTGGGGGAAGCCAAGACCAGCGACGGCTACACCACGCTGCTCGGGCTGATCAGCCACGAGTACTTCCACACCTGGAACGTCAAGCGCCTGCGGCCGGCCGAGTTCGCGCGCTACGACTACGCACAGGAAAACTACACCCGGCTGCTGTGGTTCTTCGAGGGTTTCACCAGCTACTACGACGACTTGCTGCTGCGCCGCGCCGGTCTGATCGACGACGCGCTCTACCTGAAGCTGCTGAACAAGACCCTCAACCAGGTGCTGCAGACGCCAGGTCGCGCCGTGCAATCGGTGGCGCAGGCCAGCTTTGACGCCTGGGTGAAATACTACCGCCAGGACGAGAACACCCCCAACGCCACCGTCAGCTACTACACCAAGGGCGCGCTGGTGGCGCTGTGCCTGGACCTGACGCTGCGCCAGGAGGGCCACACCTCGCTGGACGCCGTGATGCGCGCGTTGTGGTCGCGCTGCCAGGCCGGGCCGATGCGGGAGGAAGACCTGGCGGCCGTGCTGTCCGAACTCGGGGGGCGCGACTTCAGCCGCGAGCTGGCCGACTGGGTGCATGGCACCGCCGACTTGCCGCTCAAGGCGCTGCTGGAGCGACACGGCGTCGGTGTCCACGAGGATGCCGCGCAGCCGGCGCAGCGATTGGGCCTGCGCGTCGCCGAAACGGCGGGCATTCAGGTCAAGGTGGTGCTGCGGGGCGGGGCCGCCGAACGCGCAGGCTTTGCCGCGGGTGACGAATGGCTGGCCGTGGCGGCTGAGGGCGACCCCGGCGACGGCTGGCGCCTGCACAAGCTGGAGGATCTGGCGCTCTACGCCGGCCCGCAGCGCAAACTGACTGCCCTGGTGGCGCGGGACAAGCGCCTGCTGCGGCTGCCGCTGGAGCTGCCGGAACACGCGACCACCTGGCGGCTTGCCCTGCGCGATGCCGCAGCGGTCGCAAGTTGGCTAGAGGACGCCGCCTGAGGGACTCTCAGAAGTGCTATTGAAATGAAGTAATCGATTTCTGTTTCGAGACCCGGCAGCAGTGGCGCATCCTGCATCGTACTTCCGCAGGGAGTTCTGAAGCCTTGGCAAGCACGTTGGCGCTTGCTTGGCAGATGCTTGATTCGCATGATGCGTCGCGACGTCACTAGGCACGAAGGTTCGCTCTTGGGTTGGTACTGGCGGAACAGTAAGATCGTGTTCTCGTTGCTGCCGCGTTGATTGGGTTTACAGGTATCGCGGACATAAAGGCTCGCACCCACCAGCGTGGGCAGGCGAGAAAACTCACCGCAGCTGTCAGCAGTGACACTGTGCACATCCAATTCGTGGTCGTGTAGCAGGGCAGGCCGGGTTTCGCGGGCAGGTCGACCCGGCCTCAAGGCACCGGCCCCATGCCGGCCCACAGCCTGGGCACGCTGTCGGGCTGCGGCGGGCTCGCCGAGTGCAGCGCTGGCAGGCAGCCGTCCCCGATCACCATCA
>Ga0075163_10005016_pt1 | contig 17714 bp, 11 predicted proteins | sample JI1023141ADNA_FD_71478 | JGI IMG/M metagenome (GOLD analysis project Ga0075163, IMG submission 71478) | Wastewater effluent complex algal communities from Wisconsin, to seasonally profile nutrient transformation and Carbon sequestration -... | ecosystem: Engineered > WWTP > Effluent > Algae...
AGTTCTTTCTGGGCCTTAAGGAAGGCAGAGCGTTTGGAGTTGGTAGCGGTCAGTACCGAAGGTCGGACCGCTTTTAGGGTTGCCGTCTGGCGTGCCGCACCGACGGCGTCGGACCCCAGCCAGTGCTTATAAAAACGCACCATGAGTTCCTGCGTGGCTTCATCATTTACCTTCCACAAACTCATAATCAGGGTTTTTGCTCCGGCCACTTTAAAAGCCCGCTGCAAACCGTAAACGCCCTCGCCATTCTTAACCTCACCTAAACCCGTTTCGCAGGCGGAAAGCACCACCAGATCTGTATTGTCCAGGTTCAGGTTCATGGCCTCGTAGGCAGTAAGGATGCCGTCTTCGCCTTCGGCTATCTCGCTTCCCTTCAGGCTATTACCTGCCCCGGCAAGCATAAGACCCGACCGCAAAAGCGGGTTGCGGGAAGAATCTGTCTGGAAATATCCATGAGTCGCAATGTGAAGCAGGCGGGGCTTATACAACTCCTTCAGGTTTTCTTCCAGTGCATTTTCTGCTTTGTAATTGTGAATTTCCCAGGCTTGATCAGACAAAAGTGCCTCAATCTGGTTCATCTCTCTTTCTGTGCCCGGAAGATCTACCAGGGTGTGGGTGGTGTCTATATCCAGCCGGTATTGCAGTTCCGGGCTTTTTCGCTCCTTTATGGTTGCCAGCGCCTCTGTGGTTTTGGCACCATAGTAGTTGGGGTGGCCAAACAGATAGGCAAGCTTGTTTTCGGTTTCTTCAATCCGGGGTTGTAGCAGGTCTTTGGTTACGGTTACCAGGCGGATGTCTTTTTCATCCAGCAGGAATGCCTTGGTTGCCGGGTTGAAGAGGGTGTTCAGGTTGATTTGATGAAAAACACCATCTGGCGACAGGTAAATCCTGCGGCAGTCTTGGATTTGATCTTCTATTTTTTTCCAAAACTGGAGGTAGCTTTTGTCGTCGTTGGCTTTGGATTTGATCAGGTTTTTGTACCGGTTCAGGTATTTGCCTTCCAGATCTGTTCCGTTTTCAAACAAAACCATTTGCGGATGCAGAAGACCGGGCTTTACAATCAAGGCCACATAGAAAATGGTATCGGTCAGTCCTTTTTCCCGGTACACGGGTTTGGCCGGATCGCTGGTGTCAGTAATCGTCCGGAAAAAGCCATACTTATTGAGTCGGATGATTTCAATGGCGGCCTCGCCAGGCTTCAGTTTTGCCTGAACATCCTTCCAGGAGTAGGTTTTTTTGTCGGCCAGTTCAGCAAAATGGTCGGAGCGCCGGGCAAGTTCCTTTTCGAGCAGGGCTGCCTTTTCTTCCAGGCTATCTATACCCAGCCGTTCGGTAGAGTCGGCCGACTGGTACAACCGGTTCAGGCGGTTGCGGTATTCTTCCCATTCCGTAAACTTCAGAAGGAGCTTTCGGTCGTGGCTGCTTTTGATTCGCTGCTTCCATTTGGCCGAACTATTGAGCAACAAGGCTTTGATGGCCAGTTGGTTGTTGTACAACTGGTCCAAAATGGCTGGATGGGTAGCCGCCTGCTGCACACAAAATGAATAAAAATAAGCCAGATCATCTGACACCTTCTGATAAAACTCCTCCTTTTCTTTTTCTGAAAACATGGAAAAGTATTTCTGCACCTGGGTAAGTCGGTGGTCATTCATCCGTAAGAACCATCGCTCTGCCAATTCGGTTTTATCCTGATCCAGAAAGATAAGCGCCATCCGGAATTCGGCCAGGATGTGTTCGGGGCTCCCGGGTCCGTATTTCTTTTCAGCCAGTTTCATGGCTTCTGCTATCTGAGTTTCTGCTTCTGCATAGCGGCCCATTTTCCGAAGCACATTGCCCATATTCAGCGGGGTGAAGACCGATTTCATGTGGAGCTTGTCATATCCTTCCAAAACCTGGTGGTAGTTGTGCAGGGCAAGCTGGTACTGGCCCAGCAACTCGATGTCTTCTGCCAAATTGTTCAGGCTAATCAGGTAGTTTTCACTCCCTTCGCCATAAAGTTGCCTGAACTTCTGCCCAGCCTCCCGAGCCAAACGGATCGCCTCCGCATGGTTTCCCCGAAGGGTTGCGATTCGCCCCCGGTTGTGCAGCATTTCAGCATATTCATTGGTCTGCGTGAGTTGCAGGTTTATCAATATGTCGGCCGCCTGGTTGGTAAATTTTTCTGCTTTATCCAGGTACCCGATGGCGATAAAATAACCGGTCAGCAGGTTCAGGGCATTGGCATATTGGGTACTGTTTTCTCCCTGCGTTTCTTTGCGGATATTCAGCAGTTGGGCCAGATGCTTTTCCCCATCTTTAAATTTCCCGGCCTCCAGTTCACCTCTGATCAAAAACTCAAGAGCTATTGCATTATCAGGGTGATACTCAAGTCCTCGCCGGGCTCTTGCCTGTAATATCTCTTTAAACTCTTTAATAGAACCCTCATAGTTTCCTCTTCGGAATTGAATGGATGCTATGTTGATTTTAGGAACCAGATAGCGCAGGTCTGTTGTATCGGGGTTTTGCCGATAAGCCTGAACGGATGCCAAATAAAATTCCAGTGCTTTATCAAAGTGATTGGCTGCAAAGTAGATGGTGCCCAGGTTGTTTAAAACAGTTCCATAAAAAGGATGGTTTTCCAGGTGGGCGGCCTGCATGGTTTTAGCGGCCTCATTGCATAAGCGTTCGTGCAATTCCTTGTTTCCCTTCTGTTTCCCAATAATTCCGATTAAATTTTGTGCTTTGGCAAGTTCCAAATTCGGTTTTGAGTAAAGCCTTCTCCGGAGTGCCAACACCTCTTCTGCGGTTTGCTGTGCTTCGGGCATACTAAGCTCGAATTGAAAAATCGCTACCTGATACAGGGCATTGGCATTCTCGATACTCTCTTTGCCGGCTTCTTTGGAGGCTTTTTTTGTCCATCGTTGGCTTACCTCTAGGGCTTTGCGAAATTCTCCGGCATTGTCCCAATAGGTAACGGAGTCGGCCAGGCTCATGGGTTGTGCCTTTGCGCCAGACCAGTTGCCGCAAGCCACAAGGAAAATGAAAGTAAAAAGGAGCCTGAGCATGAAAGGGTTCGGAAACAAAGGAAAGAAAATCATTTGAATGGCGCTCCTCCCAATGCCATACCCGAACAAACGACCGGGATTAAGACCAGAGTAATTGGATACATTTAAAAAGGGCCATTGAGGTAACTCTGGTAGTGGTTTTGCAAAAACGTGCTCAAATCTGCCACCCTTATGGTGCCTTAGCTTTCGGTAGCCAGAATTTCGGCCGAATCCCAGCGGCGTGGTAAAAGTGAAGAATATTTTTGCCAGCACCCTGCTTGTATCGCTTTTCAAATCCAGATACCTGGCAATGGCCTCTTAATCAATTCGTTTTTGGCCATATTTTACTTTTCCTGCTGATCATTCAATTGTCTGATCGTACTAGCGTTTGCCGACTCCCAATCTGCACAAGGTCAGACGACTCCCGGTCGTCAGGACGCTTCTGGGAGCAGGAGAATCGTTGAATGGTGAAGCTGACCCAAGAGGTAACGAAAAAAAAATTGTTACCCGCCCACTTTGTTATCTGCCACCAGATGTAATGGAAACCGATCGGGATTTGTTGAATTACCAGCCACGGTGTGGTTTCCTCAACCCATAAAGCCAGATGCGCCCTGCTAACATCTGACTCTTCTTGAAAAAGCTATAGGCGTTTACCCTGTGCTGGATCCAAGCTATCCGGAACTTTCAATATTAAGATTAGCTTTGTTCCTTATTGTCCTATCACAATGAAATTGCGTATTTCGATCCTTCTCGTACTCTGGCTATCCTTTTTTATTGCGCAGGCGCAAACCAATTCAAAGCCAGGCTGGCATCCCATTTTAGCAAATTTTTATCAGGTTAAGTTTACAGATGACACCACCGTATTTGCCATCGGAGCGCAGGGGAGTATTTTGCGATCGACAGATGCCGGAATAACCTGGAAAGTTATGGATGTTGAAACCTTTTATAATGGTGGACATATAGAGGCGCCATTTTGTCTCCAGAAATTTGAAAACCAAACCATTAAAATGTTTTGCACCCGGTCTTCATTTAATGGCTATGGTATACAGTTAGCCCTGGAGACTATTGATGGAGGATTTACCTGGAAAACAAAACTCAATTCATTTAAAGATGAAAATGGTGTAGAACTGGAGGAGAATATTTATTCCAGACCTATTTTTGAATGTTACTCCTTTAAAAAAAACAGCTATTTTCTCATTTATGGCAGTAAGATGCTTCATACCATCAACGGGGGAAAAACTTGGAAAGTAATCAATCCCATAAACCAAAATCTACCTTTTTGGGGCGCCAATGGGCGGATTCTTTTGGTTTCTGATTCTGTGTTTCTCTATAATTATTCGGCTAGCTCATACTATCGAACCACCAATGCAGGTGCAACCTGGCAAACTACCACCGTTGGGGCAGAACGTACTGCATTTTATGGTCCGAGAGTGGGTTGGAATTTAACCGGGAGCGGTAAAATCTTAAAAACAACCAATGCAGGGGAAAGCTGGACTCAGATTTCGGCTGCCTTTCCAGCACAGAATATAAAGCCTTACATCAGGAAGCTCATTTTTAGCAGCCTTACCAATGGCATTGCCATTGGTGATAGCGGTTTGATTCACCATACATCGGATGGAGGTGTTACCTGGACAAAGCGGTTTACGGGCCTGAAAAACGATCTGACGTATGGAAGCTTCAACAGTGCCAATGTTGGCATTGTGGTGGGAGATAAAGGAACCATTTTAAGAACATCAGATGGAGGTTTAAACTGGACCATCATTTCACAAGGCCCACTACGTTTAAATCGCAACGGGCAGGATCCACTTTTTCATCCGGTAGTGGCCTTTGACTCTCTCACTTACCTGGTGGGAGGATGGAGCGAAATGTTTAAATCTACCGACGGCGGCAATACATGGAAGAAAAAAAATGTACCCTTTTCGGGATGGTCGAGCAGTAAATGTATCGATAACCGACATGTCTGGATGATGCAGGGTAAAAAGGTGTTTTACACGTCAGACAAAGGCGACAATTGGCAAGAAAGAAGCCCGGTCATGCCCGATTCCTTATATGCATTAAGCCTTTCTTTTGTTGATTCTCTTCATGGCTGGATTTGCGCAAGTTCATTTGCAACGGAGCAATACCGGAGAGGGTACTTTTTCCGGACGCTAAATGGAGGCCAGTCCTGGGAATTTATCAACCCACATCGGCTTTACCTCTTCAATTCGGTTGCTTTTTACAATAAAAACTATGGATATGCCGTTGGCTACAGCACGGCGCCCAATGACACTTATCCATACCGGGGTTCCTATAAAACAATGGATGGAGGACTTACCTGGCTTCCCTGTTCTCCTGATTCAGGTAATTATTGGTGCCCGAGAGGGGATATTTACCTGATCGACTCTCTCCGGATCTTTGCAACCAGTGGAGATTACAATTTTAGATCTGAGGATGGGGGCGCCCATTGGGCCTATTCCGAAAACAATGGCTACTCCAACATTTTTGGCATAGGTCAAAAATATATTTGGGCTGTTAACTATTTTGGAGGAATTGCCAAATCCTTCGATGGTGGGAATATTTTTCATCATAGTAGTGCTTTTGGGGTTTCTCAATCTAGTTTTTCCATTACCAGTATTTCCATGGCAGATACAAACAGAGGATTAGTAGGGGGTGAAAATTATTTGATGATCACCACCAGAGGTGGAAATCCCTGTGAAATGGAAACGCCAACCCTGGCTGCCTCTGGCAATCCCTCGTTTTGCAGAGGGGATAGCGTTATTCTCCAATCTTCTCCCGGCGATTTTTACACCTGGTTTCGAAACGGAATCCGGATACCTAATGAAAATGGCCCAATGTTAAAAGTGAAAACAAGTGGCTTTTATTCCGTGGCCGTACGACTGGGAAAATGTCTGGAATCTTCGGAGGCATTCGAAGTCAAAGTAAATCCGGAAATTCCCATCCTTCAGTTGGATGGACAAAATCGGGTTTGTCTAGGAGATTCTGTCCGGTTGATCAGTTCTGCTACGCTGGGTAACCAGTGGTTGAAAAATGGCCTTGTTCTTTCAGGCCAAACCAGCAAAGATTTATCTATCACAGCTTCTGGCATTTACTCAGTACTGCTTACAGACTCATTGGGTTGCCGGGCAACCAGCGATACGGTTCGGATCGATTTTGTGCCACCTCCGCCCACACCCTTGGTTACACCTGCGGCCGATTCGATCCAACTTTGCGATGGTGATTCTGTACTGTTGACCAGCTCCTCCTTAACCGGAAACCAATGGCTGAAGAATGCGGTTCCGATCTTTTCCGAAACCAGTTCAACGCTAAAGGTAAAAAACGCCGGCGTCTACAGCGTAGAAGTAACCCAGGTTTGCAAAAGGCAAAGTGAAGTAAAGGTTGTAGCGTTTCGACCCTCTCCACCAAAACCAACCATTTTCCCGGCAGGAGATCTAAGTTTTTGTTCTGGTTCCACCCGCCAAATTTCCACATCAGCCAATGGCAACCTGGAATGGTTTAAAGACAGCACCGCCATTCCCAACGCCAACCAACAGAATTTAGTGGTGACCAGCACCGGAAAGTACCATGTTTTGGTACGAAATTCAACAGGTTGTACAAACACATCATTGCCGAAAATAATCACGGAGAAGCCCAAACCCGAGATCATAAACCAACCGGTAGATCTGGTGCTTGCCTTGGGCGAAACGGCAGAATTTACTGCCCTTGCCGACCTTTCAACCGCAGCTTACCGATGGCAAACCCAAAACGCACAAGGTTTTCAGAATTTTACAAACGGTGGCCAATACAGTGGCACCTCCACGAATAACCTAACCATTTCGAACGTCAACCTCTCCAACAACGGAAGTGTTTTCAGGTGTATTGCCAGTTTAAATGGATGTAGCGACACCAGCAACCATGTAACCTTATCCATAGTTACTTCTGCAAAACGAGTCCAATCGGGCCATCAGATTTCCATTTTTCCCAATCCCGCCTCAACCTCTTTTCACATTGCATCCGATGTGGAATTGATCGAAGTAGTGGTGATGGATGCCAGGGCAAAAGTGTACCGCACCTGGCGGCAACCAAATGGAAACTTGCCGCTCGATGGATTAGCCAGTGGCATTTATTTGGTTAAAATATCCACCTTATCGGGTAACAGGGTATTGACATTGGTGAAAAACTAAACGGTTGCACAAAAGTTAAGGCAACCAACCTCATGCTGCGCCGGGCCATCACCTGGCGTAGCTGGGGAGCAAGTGGAAACCTAAGCAAACTCATGTTTTGCCAACACCCCGACGAGGAGTAATTCCTAGCCGAACGGGGGTTAAGCCATCATACCTTTTTACCGGCCTACTAAACAAAAGAAGGTCCTTAAACTGGTTTTTGAAAACCTGTAATGTTTGGAGTTTCCTTTTCGCTTATGAAATAATTACGGCTTTCTTGCGGTTATGAAACTAACGATAAAGGGATTTATTGTAGCAGGATTGGTCCTATCCTCGCTTCAAATGCTCAATGCGCAGACCCTGCAATGGGCCAAACGAATGGGAGGAACTTCCTACGACATAGGCCAATCGCTCACCAACGATAAGCACGGAAATATTTTCTCGACCGGCTACTTTTACGGGACCTCGGATTTTGATCCGGGCTCATCTACATTATACATTACCAGTTCGGGTGATGCCGATGGGTTTGTCCAAAAGCTGGATAGTACCGGTTCCCTGGTCTGGGTGAAGTCAATTTCGGGTCTGGAAGGGGCGGCGCCATATTCGATAGCCGTAGATCCGTCGGGTAATGTGCTTACCACAGGTCGGGTAAGTGGTAAAACGGATTTTGATCCGGGTGCAGATTCGCTCATGATCCTTAGTGCCGGGCTGGACGATATTTTTATACAGAAACTCGATGCAGCCGGCAATCTGGTTTGGGCCAGATGCCTGGGGGGAACTGACAATGACTGGGCCTTATCTGTTGCCTGCGATAGCCTTGGAAATGTGTATACGACCGGGCGATTCAGGGGCACCGTGGATTTTGATCCGGGTCCGGATTCTGCCAAAATCTCAAGCCTGGGATTTGAAGATGTTTTCATTCTGAAGTTAGATGCATCGGGGAATCTTGTTTGGGTAAAGCGCATTGGAGGACCAGCCGACGAGGTAGGCAATTCTATCGCTGTGGATAAGGAAGGCGCTGTTTACGTTGCCGGTTATTTTAGAAATACAGTCGATTTTGATCCAGGGCCAGAAGAAAACCTGGTCGCAGCCGCCGGAATTACAGATGGTTTTATTTTGAAAATGAGCCCATTAGGGGACTTTGCGTGGGTTCGGGCCATTCAGGGTTCTGCCAGTGAAATATGCAACGCCATTCAGGTCGATCACACCGGAAATGTATTTGCCACAGGGCTTTTTGAAGGAACTGTCGATTTCGACGGAGGGGTGGGGGTTTCAACCCTCGAAAGTGCCGGGCAGTACGATGTTTTTGTTTTGAAAATGAATTCGCAGGGAAGCCTTCTATGGGCGAAAGGATTTGGGGGTATCGAAGGAGATGAAGGTGTGTCGCTCAGTCTGGATGCTTTCGGAAATGTATTTACGACCGGTTATTTTTATCGTACCGTAGATTTTGATCCGAATCAGGGAACGGCGAATCTTTCTGCCACTGGCACCGAATCTGATATTTTTGTTCAGAAACTCGATCATGTGGGCAACCTGGTATGGGCAAGACGGATGGGTAGTTCGGGGGAAGATGTCGGCCGGGATATAAAAGCCGGTCCGATGGGAGATTTGTACACCATTGGCTCTTTCAATGGAATGGCAGATTTTGATCCGGGCAACGGAATCGTAGAACTGAGCAGTGCAGGCAACAGCGATATTTTTATTCAGAAGCTGACTGATCCCATAACCTCTGTATCCCATGCAGTGTCGTCTGATCCCTTCTTTGTATTTCCCAATCCCGCTTCCAAGGAGATTACAATCCAGGGAAATATCGAATGGCAGTCGATACAATTAACCGATGCACTGGGAAAAGATGTAGGGTTGAACGAAAGCAAAACGGCCAATTTCCAGCTTGGACATCTGGCTCCCGGAGTATACTTTCTCCATATCAAGGGTAGAAATCAGAAAGTAGTGAGAATTGTAAAAGAGTAGATATTTTAAATCCTTAAACACGATGAAGTCGCTCCTCCCACTATTTCTCCTGTTTTTTCTGGTTCCCAATTCATTTGCCGGGAAACGCAAATTTTCAGACAGACATCTGGAGGAGATTCAAAAGGTTTTAGCTCAGATTGTTTTTGATGAACTGGCGATAGGAGCTCCAAGGACGGTTCTGCAGCGGATCATTTAGTCCTGACACTTTGGAGTTGGTAGCGGTCAGTACCGAAGGTCGGACCGCCTTTTAGGGTTGCAGTTTGGCGTTCCGCACCGACGGCATCGGAAAAGAACGAATCAACCCTTTTACTCCCCCACCATCATAAAAGCGCCCAAGTAGTAAGGATCGGGGTATTTGGCTTTCAGTTCTTTCTGGGCCTTAAGGAAGGCAGAGCGTTTGGAGTTGGTAGCGGTCAGTACCGAAGGTCGGACCGCTTTTAGGTTTGCCGTCTGGCCTTTGGAAGTTTCCGAGGCCGTCTGGCGTGCCGCAACGAAGGCATCGGAAAAGAATGAATCAACCCTTTTACTCCCCCACCATCACAAAAGCACCCCAGTAATAAGGATTGGGGTATTTGACTTTGAGTTCTTTCTTGGTTTTGAGAAAGGCAGAGCCTTTGGAATTGGTAGCGGTCAGTACCGAAGGTCGGACCGCTTTTGTCAAATCGAACCCCTGCAAACTACCTTTTCAGAATCCGGACCCGGATCTTGCCCTCCTGCAGGTGGTATAGTCCAGGAGGCAGCGATGCAATCCGAATGGAGATGCCATCTTCCTCATTTTCAAAAGGTAAGGTAAAGGTTTTGCCGTTCAAGGCATGGAGCTTGATTCTAGAGCCAATCACAAACAGGTTTTTGAGCGTTACTTTGTCCTGTCCGGGGTTTGGGTAAGCAACTACCTGGTTTTCACCTGTTATAATTTCGTTGGCAGAGGTGGGGATAAAGCCATTGGTATCCAGGCTTGAAATGTAGAGCTTCCGGCCAAAAGACCCTACCCAAACCGGAAATGCAACACCTCCGGGACCTGTTGTGAGCGTATACTGGCCGCTTCCTGGCATTTCGCTGCTGGAAGTCGCAATAATTCTTCCCGTAGGAGACCATGCAAAAGAACTATCGGGCCTGATTTTCTGGCCGATAAATCCTTCGTTCAGGGTTATGGTAGTTACAATCATGTTCTGGTTTTCTACCAGCAAAATTTTAGGCGTGCATAGATATACCCCAGCAGCAAAAACCAACCTGCCGTTTGGATTCCACATTCTGTTTCCATTCAAATCTATCTTTTGCATGTAGGTAGAGTTCGTCTGAAGGCGGTTGTCGACAAACACCACGTACCAATAACCATTGTTATACACCAGTTTTGGCAGGTCCTGGTTAGAGCTGTAGGTGCAAACCGGTTTATGCGCAGGTGTCCAAACGGCTTGGCCTGTGCTATCCCAACGGGTGGCCATTAGGTCTGCATTACTTACATACACCATGATGATACCCCCTGAGCCATCGGCCTGTACCTTAAAATCATAACTAAGGCCAGGGGTTCCGGTGGTAAGAGACTGCGGCCCCCAGGCTACAACTCCCTTTTTGTCGATTCTGCGAGCCGTTACGCCAGAGCCCGAACCATTTCCGTTTCGCTGCACAATGTAAAATCCGCCCGACGGATTGGGCAACATTTCGTAAGGGCCACCGCCCGCATTAAAACGGGTGTTCTGAGGCAGCATAGGCGTCCCATCGGGTTTCAGCCGGTTCCAGCCCAATACATTAGAACCGCCAATCCAGGTGCTGTACCAGGTTACAATCAGGGTGTCTGCATCGGGAATATGCCTGGTTTCCAGCATGTAAATCGGGGTGAAGTTTGGCCCTTTGGTTAGAAAAGCTTTTGGTCTCGCCCAAATCGGGTCGAGTGTGTTCTGATCAAATTTGCATGCCACCAGGCTGTCGTAGGTTTGGTTCAGGGCGGCATACGTTATCCAGAAATTGCCCTGCCTGTCTCTCGAAATGCCGTAGGAGTTGGTTTCCAGAATTCCCGAAAATTTGGTGCGGATCAGTTTTCCGGTATCTGGTAAAAGCCGGGTGCCATCTGCAGAAAAGTGCTGCGCAAAAAGAAGTGAATTGCCACCGGTTGGAGACGCAGATCGGTTGTCTTCCCAAAAAACATAAATACCACCTTGTCCGTCTGGAATGGAAATCGGATTTTTTTGATTGCTGTTTACCGTACAAACCCGGGTAGGTGCGCCAGGATTTTGCGACCATTGGGCGAAGGTAGAACCAGAAAAAAAGAATAAGAGGAGAGAAAAAAGGAAGGAAAATTTCTTCATCAGGTTTAAGAATGGAGGGTAAAGATAAAGACAAGTTTGAAACCTCAAATCCCGATGTTGCGCTGCTCCGACGGTATGGGTTCTGGATTGCAAAACCGGAACAGCGAGGGTCAGTTCTGTATCGCCGTGAGAATTCCGTTGTTGAAATACAAGTAATACTTCATGCTGTAGACCCACTGCTCAGAAGTACCAGAACTATTGGTAGTTTTATTTATATCAATGGGAGGGCCCCAAGCTAACTTACACATTTCCTTACTCATACCTATTTGAACCTTACCCGAGATAATTATTGCTGCCATTTTTTCTCCGAATCGCTGAACCAAGCGGAGGCGGTATTTCTTCAGCTCAGTAGCTTTGGTCTGCTGACCTATCGTTTCTTGCTTCTTAAGCTTTTTCAGAAGTTCCTGGTACTCGCCGGACTTTTTCCTTTCATTAAGGGCTTCTAACTGATATTTTTGATAATCTATAAATGGTTGATTATTAATTTCTTCGATGCTGATTTTAATCTCCTTTCCTGTCTTGTCTTTCAGTATATAGTGTGGCTCCATAAATAGAGACTCTCTTGTTTCTATGAAGCTAACCTCCGTGCAAGTCCAAACGGACCCTTTTTGAAGAAGGAGCAGTTCGCCAGTATTAATTTCAACAAAATCTCCTTTCCGGACATCTTTATCATAGAAAAAATGATAGTCTTTTGGAGGGTACCAAACGAACTTCCGTTTTAGTGCCGCTTTCCGAATTTTCTCATAGAAGCCTAGGACGTATGACTCTCCATATCCCTCTTTACCATCCGGGTAAAAATCAAAAAATAAGGTATCCATTGTGCCGTTTTTGACTAGGATGAAACTTACGGCCTCAACGTCGTCCAAATATCTCAAATCATGCGTCTTAGATTTAGAGCTAATAGGGATTACATCAATTATTTTGAAGTAGCAGCCTCTTACCTGTTTTGATGAATTTGCATATATCGTATCACCGCTCAAGCTTGAAATTCCTGCATAATAGGCAGCATATCGTTTGATAGGGGAATTAGGAACAGAACTATAAAGACATAGACCATAAATGGCAGTATCAGTATTAGTTACACTTTCACCTCGCTCCACAAGGAACTTCTGGGATACTTGTGGGAAGTAGATTGATTGCCCTATGTATTTATAAAAATCCACTGGATAATATTGCCATTTTAGATTTTCCAAGCTATCGTAACTAATTGGTTTATAGATACCTTGTTCGACAATATTTGTTCGAGTACTAACTTGTGAGAATGCAGTTAAGTTTACAATTGAGATAGCGGAAAACAGAACAGCAATCCTGACCATTAACAATTAGTATTTTCGTCGTTTAGGCCGCAACCTACCCCATTCCCTGACCATCTCCAAACCCCTTCGCAATGCGGTAAACCGGGCAGAAAAGGTTCTAGCCAGAGTAAGGTCCTTAGGCTAAACGACTCGTAAAATCTTTCTCATAACATAGAAAACTGATCCTGGCATTACCCATTTTTGGTAACTTTACCTAAAGATCGATAATGAAAAATACATCCATTTCTCTTGGACCCTATTTTGAACAGTTTGTAAGCCAGCAGATTTCGGAGGGGCGATACAAAAATGTAAGCGAGGTCATTCGTGCGGGCCTACGGCTTTTGGAAGACGAAGAAAGTAAAACCACCGCTTTAAGAGCAGCCATTCAAAAAGGATTAGACAGTTCGAGGGTGGAGGATTTCGATTTCAAGAGAAATTTAGAAGTCCTTAAGAAGGAAAAGAGACAAAATGGCTAAGCTAGTTTTCAGACAGGAGGCCATTGAAGATTTGAACCATATTTGGACCTACACCAATGAAAAATGGTCTGAGAAACAGGCAGATCAATATTATTCCGCTCTTGAGTTGGCTTGCAGGCAAATCGGTGAAAATCCTGAAATAGGAAAATCCTACCATGGCGTAAGAAGTGGACTTTTAGGACTTCGGACAGGCAAACACATCATATTTTATCAAGTCATATCAGGTCTGGAAATCGAAATCATCCGGATTTTACATGTCCAGATGGACTTAATAGACAGACTGATGGATACATAGATAAAAGCTGGCTCAAAACCCTGGCCCTGGTCTTGCCAACTGTCCACAATTCCAACGATGATGGACTTGTATCGGTGCGATTCGCAACCCGACTATCCTTTCCAAATTTAAAACACCGCCGGAGTCATAAACCCGATCCGTTTCTGCCATTTGGTATGAGGTGGTAGTTAACAGATTACCAATCCGGAATAGCGGATTACCTTTGATTATGGAAAATCAATTAGTTGATAGGGCTGTCACTGGCCTTTTAAGCAAGGAAATCAAAATTTCAAACACCATTTTAGACCTAACCCACATTCAAGGGAAAGTTATTGATGTGTCATTTGCGAACGCAGAAATGTATCAGCAGGCTAGAGTTGAAAACGGATTTAATCGACCCCATATGCCAGAGGACGAGGGTTTAATGGTTAGAATTAAAATTCAAGGAAAATGGGGAGATCAACTAAAGACAGACTGGTTTTATCTTGAAGAGAAACACGTCGATCAGTTGATCAATACATTGGAATTAAAGTAGCTGAAAATCATCCTGATTCCCATTCCCCATCCAACTCCAAACCCCTCGGCAAAGCGGTAAACTGGGCAGAAAAGGTTCTTTTGGTGGAGCGGATATTTCAGCTAGGGTTTTGTGGGTGCAATACACGGAAAATTTTCTGCCCATTTGGATTTCCATCATGGGCCATCAATGGGTGTAGAAACGGTCTTTGTTCCACCGGGCCGGATTGGTTCGTATGTATTCTGAAATTCGTTGGAAGGAGGCATCTTCTCGAATAATGTGTTCATGGTAATTGCGCTGCCAGATGGATCGTTCCTGGACACCAAACCGTTCCCGATACCATTTGGATACGCCCGTTTTAAATCCTTTTACAATAGATCCAATAGATCGGGGTGTAGGGTGTTGAAACGATGGTTGCGGTTGTAGGGGCAGAAAATTGGGCAGAAGATGTTCTGCCCCTACGCCGTCACGAACGGCTCCGGTAATTTCAATAATTCCGTGTACATGGTTGGGCATCACGATGTGGTAGTGCAACACAACGGCAGGAAAATGGTCGGGAATGGCCAGCCAGCAGGCATCGGCTACACGGCCTGTTTCATTAAGGATCATGGCCTCCTGGGTAATTTGCCCAAAAAGGCATTCCCTGTTTTCGGTACAGATGGTGATAAAATAACGGCCCGGCTGGGCGTAATCGTATCCCTTTAACCGCACAGATCGGCGATGATGGATTTTGGGGTTATAGGGCATGGAGGGGTATTGTTTAATACCAGGGCAAAAGACGATTTTCTGCTGTCACCCGCAATCTACCCCATTACCCGACTATCTTCAAACCCCTTAGCAAACCAAGCGGCTCCCTTTTTTAGGACATATGGTTGAGTTACGATCGCTACTTCCTCAGCTCTACGCTCTGATACATAAACCCGTCGCCTTTCTTTATCGATAGAAAATAAATGCCATTTTTACATTCCCGGAGGTCTAAAAAATGAGATTCCGAATCGTAAATGCCCGATTTTACTACCCTTCCGGTAAAGTCTGTTACTGTAAACGGGTAACTGCCACTCTTCAAATCCGAAAAATAGATCCGTCCATCGGTAGGGTTTGGGTAACAAACAGAATTCACCTCCACTGCTCTGCCAACGGGAGTAACACAATTGGAACCCACTACATAAGAAACATATCGGGTTACGGCAAGCCCACCAGCAAAAGCAAATTTTACGGCATAGTTGATGTTGGCACCTACGGTTTGCCCTGTTATGGTGTGGGTAAAAATTCTGCCGGTTACGTTGGTCATCTGCACTTCAGAAAATGGCGACTGCCGCCATAAATAGGCCACCAGGCCTGGTTTATTGTCAAGCAACTCAAAGGTGATTTTGACATCGGTTCCAAAGGTTTCAAACTTATAGCGGTAGCCTTCGGTAAAACTGCCCTGTGTGGCCAGGTTATCGGTTCCTTCGCATTGGAGTGTTACCAAGGTGGTGGCATTCAGTATGATCGGGTTGTTGGCGGCACTGTTACCGGCCAAATCCCGTGCCGATACAGAGAATGTGTAGTTGGTTTGTGGCGAAAGCCCCGAAATAATGGCCGACTTCTGAACGCCGGAAAGCCCATACACGGTGTCGGTTTCTGAACCATAATTAATGATATAAGCCACCGTTCCGGAATTATCTACGGCGTTCAACTTCAGCTCAACAGTAGAACCTGTTAGGGCACCTACCGAAGCAGTAAAATTGGTTGGCGGCTGGCTATCGGGCGTAACATTCTGGTATACACGCACATAATCCACAATCATAGAGGCTTGGCTAAAACTGGCAGGAATGGTTCCGGCATATCCACCCATGGCAATATTGAATAGGAGATACTGCTCCTTATCAAACGGCCAGGTTTCCGCATTTTTCACGGCCGGGTTGTACGTATAATAAGCAACACCGTCCAGCAAAAATGTGATCTGAAAAGGCGACCAGTTCATGGAATAGATATGATAATTCTGAGCAATATCGGTTGCCTGGATGCCGCCTTTGTTTACTGTGTTTCCAGAAGAGGAAGGCGTATGAATGGCACTGCCCACGTAATTAATGGGCTGGTTGGGAAAAATACCATGCTCCATGATGTCGATTTCGCCACAGGCAGGCCAGCCGGTGGTTCCATGCTGCGCATCGAAAAAGCCCCCATCTTCGTTTACGTTTTTCCCGAGCAGCCAAAGGGCCGGCCAGGTACCGGAGCCATTTGGCGCTTTGGCACGAATGTCTACCCGGCCATACCGGAAGGCAAATTTGGAATTGAGCCGGGCCGAGGTGAACTGTTTGGTTACATTCTGATCGGTAAAATTTTCTCTTTTGGCTACAATGTTGAGGTCGCCATTGGAAACGAAAGAATTGGCCAACCGGTTTGTATAGTGCTGAACCTCATTGTTATACCAATTTCCTCCGGCCGGAATCTGGGTTTGGTGGTGCCATTTTGTAGCATTCACTGGGCCATTCGAGTCAAATTCGTCTGACCACACCAGATCGTTATACACAATATCGACCTGGGCAAAACCCGGCAGGCAGATGAACCAGGTTATGGCACAAACCCAAAGGAGGAAATAAGTTGGTTCGTAATTTTTAGAGCGCATATAAAGTGGTTAAACACGTAGGAGGAATTTTAAGCAAACGGCTAACCAAATCCTACCTGAAATTTTTTCATAAAGCAACCTACCGGAAAGTAAAGGGTAGTAGCAAAAGCACCTGGATTGGAGGCTTGCCGAGACGCAAAATTGCGAAACTCCGGGATTTGACTGAAACGGGTAAATGGAGTGGAAATCTTCATTCATATTATAAAGCCTTTATAAGCAGCAACTTAAAATGGTTGATTGGGTGCTGGTACAACCTGCCAGAACCAAAAGCAAAAAAAAATCCGAAATTTTTGGTTAGGCGCAATGTAAACAAGCCTCTTGGTGGTTGGGCGAATCTGCTTCGGATTCGTCTCGACCAAGTAACCTAATATTTAACACTTTTTTCAATGAAAAAACTCTTTACGCTGCTCCTTGGACTGATATGGTTCTCGGGATTCTCGCAACCCATTTCGCTGCCCATTACCTGGGACGTGGGCGGGGTTGACTATACCACTTCTTCCTTTGGAGGAAATGTAAATTCATCGCCGACGGTTGTAGACCCTACCGATGCCACCAACCAGGTGCTTCGGCTTCAAAAACCAGGAGGATCTCAGACCTGGGCCGGTACTACTCTGGGCAGGCCAGGTGTAAACAATGGAGGCTTTCCGGTTCCCATTCCTTTGGTAGGCGGAAATTCCAGCGTCACCATACGGGTGCGGACCACCAAGCCAGCCGGAACTCAAATGATGGCAAAAATTGAAGTTTCTACCAATGGTGGAATTTTTGTGGAAAAGCGGGTGAACATGACCAAAGCTGCCGGCGAATGGGAAAACCTGGTGTTCGATTTTTCGACCGGCGACCAGGCCATCAACTATGCCAACAACTATGGCAAACTTTCGTTTTTTCCGGATTTCGGACAGGGAGGCGACAATACCGCAACGTACTGGATAGACAATGTGGCCTTTGGTTTGCCCCCCATAATTTCATCTTTTGCGCCTACCAGCGAAACAACCGGTAACACGGTCACCATTTCGGGTAACAATTTTACAGGTGCAACGGCAGTGAGCTTCGGTGGTTCGCCTGCTACCAGTTTTACAGTAGTGAACGACAACACCATTACCGCTGTCGT
>Ga0075163_10005017_pt1 | contig 17712 bp, 14 predicted proteins | sample JI1023141ADNA_FD_71478 | JGI IMG/M metagenome (GOLD analysis project Ga0075163, IMG submission 71478) | Wastewater effluent complex algal communities from Wisconsin, to seasonally profile nutrient transformation and Carbon sequestration -... | ecosystem: Engineered > WWTP > Effluent > Algae...
CCTTGGTCGCGATAGCGCTGCTATCGCTCGGTCGGTCAGTCCAGGCGCGCTCGCGATCTGCTCCGGCGATGGCGTCCTCGCGACGAGGGGTGGGATCGAACTTCCGATTCGCTGTACTTAGAGCTTGCGGTAGGGCCCCTCGTCGGGCTTCTCGGTGGCGGGGGCCGCGGGTTGGGTGGCGGGGGCCTCGGGTTTGGTGGCGGGGGCCGCGGGCCGGTGGGGCCGCACGGGCGGTGGGGTGCGGACCACTTTCTCGGGCTCGAGCGTCACGGCGACGTCCTGGGGCCCCAAATCCACGAGCTGGATGGGGCGGGTCTCGGTGGCCTCCTTGTGCTTGTCCAACACCAGGCGGAAGGTGATCTCGCCCGCGGTCTCGGTGGGCGTCCAGCGCAGGGGGGTGATGCCCACCTCCTCTTCGCCCACCCACACGCGAGCGCCGGGCGGCACCGAGGTGATGCGGAACGGGGCGGCGGCCTTGGGCTGGGCGGCGAGCTTCACCTGGCGCGTCTGCTCGGCCTCGCCTTCGCCGGAAAGCTCAAGCGTTTGGGGCATGTGGCCGGCCAGCTCGAAGCGCAGTTGCTTGCGCAGGCCCCGCCGCCACTGGCGCTCGATGGGGGTGGTGCCCAGCTCGGCGGCGCCATCAAACACCGCCGCACCGGGCGGGTCGGACTCGAGGCGGTAGCGGACCACCTCGATGGGATCGGAGCCCAGTTGGGCGGCGTCGAGGGTCGCGGGCGGCTCCACCACCGGCTGGGCGGCCCAGGGGCGCCAGACCATCAGGCCCATGCCCACCGCCATGGCCAGGCTGAGCGCCACCCAGGGGCCACGGCTGCGCTGGATGACCGGCAGCTCATCGGACGGCTGGGTGCCGAGCGGCGGTCGGGTGGCCAACTGCCCCACGGCCTGGCCGGTGGGCTCGTCGTCGGGCGGCGTCATGGTCGGCTCGAAGGCCCCCCCACGCTCGCCCCCCCGATCCACGGCACGATCGGCGGCGGCGCGGCTGCGGGGCGTCTCCTCGGCGGTCACCGAGGCCCACTGGCCGTCGCGCAGCAGCATCTGGCTGTGGGCGATGTCGCCGATGTCCACCTGGACGCCCTGCAGCGCGCGCTGGAGCTCGACGGTGGTGGCGAAGCGGCGCTCGCGCTCTTTGGACAGGCAGCGATCGAGGATGCGGAGGATGGCGTCGTTGACGTCGGCCTCGGGGCACACCTCGCGGATGGGCGGCACGGCCTTGGAGGCCTGGGCCATCATGATGGCCATGGGGGTGGCGCCGGTGAAAGGCTGCTGACCCGCCAACATCTCGTAGAGGATGACCCCCAGCGAGTAGATGTCGGTGCGGTGGTCCACTTTCTCGCCGTGTACCTGCTCGGGGCTCATGTAGGCTGGGGTGCCGAAGATGGCGCCGGCCATCGTGAGGGCCTTGCCCTCCTGCACGCCGCCTTCGCCGTGCACGATCTTGGCGATGCCAAAATCCAGCACCTTGGCGAACCAGGGATCGCCGCCCACCTTGTCGATCTGGATGTTCTCGGGCTTGAGATCCCGATGCACCACGCCAATTTGGTGGGCCTCGGCCACCGCGCCGACCACCTGCGCCATGATGTGCAGGGTGCGGTGCAGCGAGAGGCGGCGCTTCTGGCGGAGGAGCTGGTAGAGGCTCTTGCCCCCCAAGAGCTCCATGGCGATGAAGAGCAGGCCGTCGGGGGTGCGGCCGTAGTCGTAGACGGTGATGGTGTTGGGGTGGCGCAGCTTGGAGACCGAGAGGGCCTCTTGCTGGAAGCGAGCGAGCAGGTGGTCGTCCAGGGCGAGCTGGGCGCGCAACACCTTGAGCGCCACCATGCGGTCCATGGAGATCTGGCGGGCCTGGTAGACCCGGCCCATGCCACCCTCGCCGATCAGCTTGACAATTTCGTAGCGCCCATCATCGAGCGTGCGGCCGATGAGGTTCTCCTGACCGAGGGGTTCGGGGGTCAGGCTGTCGGGGATGGGGGCGGGCGCGTCACTCATGGCGGTCAGAACGTCCATCCCAGGCCAGGGGCGCCGCCGGTGTGCGCCCGGGCGGGGGCGTCACTGCCAAAAAAGAGGAGGACTCCGCCCGTGATGGCCGCAGCCAGCCCGCCAATGGCGAGGCCGTCGGCCAGGTAGGCGTACGTGCGGCCCTCGCTCTGAATGTCGTCGAACTTCTGGGGGGTGGCGGCGCGCTCGCCCGTCTCGATGGCGTCGAGCTGCTGGTTGCGATCGAGGGCCAGGACGCCGGCGATGCCGCCGCCCACCAGCAGGGTGGTGCCCACGCCCAGCAGAATCCAGGCGGCGACGCCATCCCCTTCGCCCGCCAGCGGCTCGGAGGCGGTGGCAACCAGCGTGACGGTGTGGGTGAGCGTCTGCTCCTTTTCGATCATGATTTCGCGGGTATCGCGGCTGAACCCCGCTTTTTCCACCGCCACGAAGTGGGGGCCGACGCCCAGCTCGATCTTCAGCGGGGTGGTGCCGGCGGGCCGGCCGTTGATCAGTACGGAGGCGCCGTCGGGGATGGCCTGCACCACCAAGAGGCCCTGGGCGGGCTTCTCCTGGCGGGCGGCGAGCACCTCGAGTGCGCGGATGCCCTCTTCAACGGCGGCGCGGTCCTCGGCGTTGGGGGCCACCTCCAGGTAGCGGCGGTAGAAGCGGGTGGCGGAGGCGTAGTCCTTGAGCTCTTCGAAGGCCCGCGCCATGTTGAAGATCAAGATGGGGCTGGGGGCGACGCGGTAGGCCTTGTTGAACTCGGCGATGGCGTCGGCGTAGCGGCCGGCCTGGAAGTGGGCGACCCCCGCGTCATAGGCGGATTTCGCCTGGGGAGGCGGCTCCTGGGCGTGGACGGGCAGCGCCAGGAGGGCACACAGCAGACCCGCGGTGCTGGAGCGGCGCATCGACTCCCTCAAAGGAACAGCGGCAGCGACGCTAACACACGCCCGATCGCGCCGACAATCTTCCGCGCGTCAAAGACGACCGCTCGGCCGGGGTCCTGTTCTGGGGCTCGGCTCTGGGGCCCAGTTCTTGGGCCAAGGTTCTTGGGCCGGGGCCGCGAGCCTGTTAGACTCGCCCCCGTCTTTATCGGGAGTGGCCGCTCTTGCCGTTCAAGGCCTGCCTCAATTGCGAGCTGTTGTTCGAGGTCGACTCGAAGGGGGCGCTGCGCTGCACGCAGTGTGCGGGCGAGCTGGTGGACTACCAGCCCGAGCCCTGGGAGCTGGAGCAGCTCGGTGAGGAAGCGGAGCAGGGCGAGACGCTGATGCTGGCCGCGGAGGACGTCGCCTCGGCCACGTCCTCCGGGGTGGTGGCCACCATGGCCATCGAGGGGCTGGCCGAGAAGCTGCGGCGCCTGGCGGCCGAAAACGGCGATCCCAATGGGATTTTGCCACCCCGTACCGCGGATCCGCCGCGCCCGGCGGCGGCCGTCCCGGTGCGGGTGGCCGAGCCGGTGCGGGTGGCTGAGCCGGTGCGGGTGGCTGAGCCGGTGCGGGTGGCTGAGCCCATCCGAACCGCCGAGCCCATCCGAACCGCCGAGCCCATCCGAACCGCCGAGCCCATCCGAACTGCCGAGCCCATCCGAACCGCTGAGCCCGTGCGATCCCCGGTGCCCGTGCGCGCGGCCGAGCCGGTGCGGGTGCCCGAGTCGGTCCGCCCCGCGGAGCCCCGCCCGGTGGAAGCCCCGCGCCTGGTGGCGCCGTCGCCCCGCGCGGTGGATCCCGTGCGCACGGCGCCCTCCGCGCGCCCCACCGCCGACGACGCGGGCGGCAAGAGCCGCGCCACCAAGATGCTGGATGTCAGCGGCATGAAGCCGGGGGAGTGGCCTGACGAGCCCATGGCGCCCCCCCCACTGGAGCGGCCCGCTGAGCGGCCGGTTGAGCGGCAACCCGAGCGGCAACCTGAGCGCTCCATGGTCACGCCGCGCCCGATGGCCGGGCCCCCGCGGCCCGTGGCCGTGCCCACCCCGCGCTCGACGGTGGATGTGCCCACCGCGCGCCGCAAGAAGAAGAGCAAGGCCGGCCTGCTCATCGTGGTGGTGGTGGTGGTGGGCGCGGTCGGCGGTGGGTTGGCGGCCTGGTACTTCACCCAGCGCGATCGCGGCCCCCAGGTACCCCCGACGGCGCCCGTGAGCGAGGCGCCGGCCACCCAGGCTGCCCCGCTGGCCTTTGGCCCCCGCCTGGTGGCCGACGTGCAGACCACCGGCGCCCACTTGCCCGAGCTCGGCAGCGCGCCCGCCCTGGTGGAGGGGCCCATCCTGGTGGGCGGCCCCGACGGGCTCGTCTTCAGCGAGGGCCCGGTGGCCGGCCTCGCCTCCGCCCAGATCGGTGATGCCGTGGTGGGCAGCGAGAACGGCCGCGAGTTTGTGCAGCCGCTGCGCGCCGCCTTCGAGCGGTCGAGCTTGGGCGACAAAACCTTGATTCTCGCGCTGGATGGCAAGCTGCCCGCCCGCGACACGCTGCGCATCGCGTGGTCGGCCTACCTCGGGGGCACCCGCACGTTTGTTTTTGCCGCCCAGGTGGCCCAGGGCCAGGGCGGCGATGCCTTCACCCTGGTGGAGCAGCCCGGCTCGCCGCCGGCCGACGGCCGGGTGGAGGTCCGCGTGGGCCGCCTGGGGCTGTTGGTCACTGTGCGCGATGCCGCCGACCAGGTCATCAGCCAGGGCGAGCCGCGCATCGATCTGCAGGCCGACGGCGGCTTTGATCTGGCGGCCTTCTCCGCCCGCCTCGACGCGCTGGTGCAGGCCCATGCCTCGGTGCGGGAGGCCGTGGTGCACCCCAGCCCCGAAATGACCCACGCCCAGCTGGTCACCGTGATCGATCGGCTCCAGCGTGCGGGGGACGCCGTGCGCTTCCCGGACGTGCGCTTGGTGGCGCCCTGAATCCCAGCTCACTGAATTTAAAGAAAAAATGACAACGGAAACACGGCCTCGCACCGGGGTGCTGCTCATCAACCTGGGCTCGCCCGACGCCCCCGAGCCGGGCGCCGTCCGCCGCTACCTGGCGGAATTCCTCAGCGATACCCGGGTGATCGACATCAACCCGGTGGGTCGCTGGCTGCTGCTCCACCTGATCATCTTGCGGTTTCGGCCCGCAAAGTCCGCCCACGCCTACCAGAAGGTCTGGACGACCGAGGGCTCGCCCCTGCTCGTGCACTCGCGGGCCTTCACCGAGGCGCTGGCCGCCGAGCTGCCCGATGTGCCGGTGGAGCTGGCGATGCGCTACGGCCGCCCCTCCATCGCGGCGGGCCTGGACGCCCTGCGGGCCCGCGGCTGTGACCACCTGGTCATCTTCCCGCTCTATCCGCAGTACGCCGCCAGCAGTACCGGCACCGCCCTGGAGGTGGTCTACCGAGAGCTGGCTGCGCGCTGGAATACGCCCTATGTGTCCGTGATTCCTCCGTTTTTTGACGAGGCGGGCTTCATCGCTGCCGAGGCGGCCATCGCGCGGCCGGTGCTGGACGCCCTGCAGCCCGACCACGTGCTGTTGAGCTTTCACGGCTTGCCCGAGCGCCACATGCACAAGAGCGACGAGGCGCGCATCGCCGGCCAGGCCCCCCACTGCCTCGCCTCGGCGGACTGCTGCGCCACCCTCACGCTGGCCAACCGCAACTGCTACCGGGCCCAGTGCTTCGCCACCGCCCGCGCGCTGGCCACTGCCCTCGATCTGGCGCCCGAGCGCCACACGATCAGCTTCCAGTCGCGGCTGGGTCGGACGCCGTGGATCCACCCCTACACCGACGAAGTGCTCAAGGCGTTGCCCGCCCGGGGCGTGAAGAAGCTGGCGGTCCTCTGCCCGGCTTTCACGGCCGACTGCCTTGAAACCCTTGAGGAAATCGGCATGCGTGCGGTGGAGGACTTCCGCGCGGCGGGGGGCGAGACGCTGCAGTTGGTGCCTTCGCTCAACGCCCACCCCGCCTGGGTGGCGGCGGCCACGGCGCTGGTGCGCCGGGCGCTGTAGGTCGGGCCGCGGGCGGCTACTCCCGGGTTTTCTGGCTGAAATAGGGCAGGGGATCGGCGAGCTTGCCGCCGTAGAGCGCCCGGTAGGTGGCGTAGGACGCCATCACGCGCTTGGTATACCAGCGCGCCTCCTCGTAGGGGATGGTCTCCACAAAGAGGTCCAGCGGCAGGTCGCCGCGGGCGTCCAGCCACTTCTTGAGCGCCCCGTAGCCCGCGTTGTAACCCGCCGGCACCAGCGCCCAGGGCGCCCCGCTCTTGGCTTTCACCGTCGCCAGGTACTTGCTGCCCAGCCGCACGTTGGTGGCCGGCACCTTGAGCCCGTCGCGGGTGATCGCCTTCTCCTTCTTCTCCTGCATGGAGCGCGCGGTGGGCAGGATGAGCTGCATCAGCCCCACCGCGGAGGCCCACGAGGCCACCGCAGCGTTGAAGCCGCTCTCTTCCCGCATGATGGCCCAGATGAGGTAGGGCTCGACTCCGGTGTCGGCGCTGCCCTTTTTCACCAAGGATCCAAAGGGGTTGGGGAAGGCGATCTCCCAGTGCTTGCGCAGAAAGCCCTCGGGCGCGAACCGCTGGAACTCGGGCAGGCGGCGGCGCAGCAGGTCGTGGCTGCGGCTGTAGGCGCCCGCCCGATCGAGAATCCAGGCCGAGATCCACACCAGATTCGGCCGGTCATCGTTCACCCCGGCGGCCTCCAGCGCCGTCCACGCCGCCTCCGCCAGGCCCAAGCGGGCCAGCAAGAGCGCCTGCTCAAAGGCGGGGCCATCCAGCTCGGGGGGCAGGTTGAAGGACCACCCCGCCGCGTCACCCGCGGGCAGCGTGGGGCCGGGGGCCTCGGGCTGCAGGGCCGCCTGCGCCGCGGCGCGGGCTTGCCGCGGATCGATCTCGCGCAGCCGGCTGTAGGCGAGGATGGCGTACCAGGAGTAGGGCGCGGTGGCCAACACCGAGCCGTAGCCGGCGATGGCCTCCTTGCGCTTGTCGGTCAGGTCGTCGATGCGCGCCAGCCAGTAGATCGTGCGCCCGTTGTCATGAGGTTGCACGGGGCGGGGCTTGAGGCGCTCCTCCATGGCGAGCAGCTCCCGGGCATCCTGATAGCGCTTCTGCTGGAGGGCTTCCACCACCACAAAAAACAGCGCTTCGGGCACCATGTCGCCGTCAGGAAAGCCGCTCACCAGCGATTCGGCCAATGCTTTCGCGGCCTTGTAGTCCTTCTTGTCCTCCAAGAAGTGCCGCACCAGGAAGAAGCCAGCGTCGTCGGAGAGGCGGTGATCGGGGAAGGCCTTCATCTGGGCCATGTTGTGCTCGGCGGCGGCGTCTTCCATGCTCAGGCGCTCGGTGGCCTGGCTGGCCAGGTGGCGGGCCCACGGCGCCAGCTCGCTCTTGGCGTCGGCGCAGAAGGTCACGGCCTCCTCTACGCGCGGCAGGGCGTCGGTCCACTTGCGCAGCTTGCGCAGCGCGCGCGCCAGGTTGTAGCGCTGGCGGCAGGCCAAATCCGGCGTCAACTTGGCCTTGGTGAGGGGGGCGAGGGTCTCCACCGCTGCCTCATTCTGGTTGGCCTCCGCGAGGCGCTCGCCGCGGCCGATTTCCTCGGCGGGTGTGCGGTTTTTCCAGAGCCGCTCCGCCGCGCCGTCGTTTTTGATGAGCTTGAGGGCCAGTGCGCGCCCGTCGCGGGCCGTCCAGTGCTCGGGGCGCTCGATGTCGAGGCGCCGCAAGAGCTCCACCGCCTTGACCTTTTGGCCGCGCTCTTCCTCGATGCGCGCCAACCCCAGCAACCCCACGGGCACCTCGCCCCCACGCCCGCTGGCCACCAGCGCCTGGTAGGCGGTGCGGGCTTCGTCGAGGCGCTTGCCCTCGCGCAGCACCCGCGCGCGCTCCCGGGCGGCCGCCCAACCGATGGTGCCCCGGGCGGGCAGCGCGGACAGCACCGCGGCCGCCTCATCGAAGCGGTTGAGCCCGGCCAGGGCCTCACCGCGGGTCAGGGCGACCAGATCGGCCAGCAGGGGCAGGCTCTTCTCCACGCCCGACAACGCTTCCAGCGCTGGCCCGCCGCGGTTGGCCCGCTCCAGCAGCCAGCCACGCACAAACTTCGGCCCGGCGCCGGTGGCGTCCACCTTGGCGGCCGCAGCGGCCCACTCCTGGCGGGCGATGAGCTCGCGGGCCCCGGCGTCGTCTTTGCCCAGCGCCACCGGGGTGAGATCGGCGTCGGTCAGCTTGCGGGCCGGGGCGAGCCCGGGCACCAGGAGGATGAAAATCAAGGAGATTCGGCACACCATGCCCGCCGGTATACCAGAATTCGCACCGGGGAGGGGCAGGCGTGGTGGGCGCGGTGGTGGGTCACTTTGAAAGTGACCCACCACCGACGTTGCCCCCGCGCTCTGCTCCGCTCCGCTCCGCTCCGCAACCGCTCGGGGCGCGAAAAAGGGAAGAGGAGAGGGGGCCTCTCCTCTTCCCTTTTTCGGCCACTTCGGCGTGCCAGAGATCAAAGTGGCCCACTGCCGTGGGCGCAGGCCTCTTCCCGCTCCGACGGGGGCCGTATACGATAGGGAACGTCTGCGGGGGTGGCGCTGTCTGCTCCTCCATGCCGGACGAAGGGAGCCCGTTGAACGAAAAGCGCCTCTTGCGGGGCCTCCAACGCCGAGAGGAGGCCGCGTTCAACGTTTTGGTGGTCCAGCACCAGGGGCAGATCTACAACGTCTGCTACCGGATGCTGGGCAACGCCGCCGAGGCGGAGGATGTGGCGCAGGACGTCTTCATCAAGTCGTTCCAGGCCATCGACAGCTTCCGCGGCGACTCGGCGTTGGGCACCTGGCTGTACCGCATCGCCGTGAATCTCTGTAAAAATCGCCTGAAGTACCTCGGCCGCCGACACTATCGGCAGAACGCGGCCATCGAGGATGTTCAGGAAGGATCATTTGCTCCGGAGAGCAGTGGCCGCGTCACCGGCGAGCCGGTGGGGCGCCCCGACGAGATTTTGGAGGGCAACCGCGCTGAATCCCGCATCCAGCGCGCCCTGGCGCAGATCGAGCCGGCCTTCCGGGAACTCCTCGTCCTGCGCGACGTCCAAGGCCTCAGCTACGCCGAAGTGGTTGACATCACGGGGCTGGCCGAAGGCACCGTGAAATCCAGACTCCACCGGGCCCGCGCTGCGTTGCAGCGCGCCTACGAAGCCCAGGAGGATTTGCGATGATGAACCTCGACTCGGGCGAGCACCCGCGCAGCACCCGCGACGCGCGCCTGACGGAGATCCTCGATGCCGGCCACACGCCCACGGCGGCCGAGATCGAGGCGTTGCTGGCCGACGATCCCGAGGCCCGCCAGGCTTTGGAGGAGGCACGGCGTGCCCGCGAGCTGCTCAGCGAGCTGGCCGCCAAGGCCCCCCCCCGCGACTTCTTGCGCAAGGTGCAGCGCAAGCTCGGTCGCCGCAGCGGCGGGCGCTACTTCCACCCCGCGCAGGCGGTCATCAGCTACCGCATCTCGGTGGAGGTCTTCTCGGTCATCGCCGTGGTGATCTTCTTCGCGTGTGTTTTCATGATGGAAGCCGCACGGCCCAAGGCCCCGGGGCCCCTCGTGGAGGAGCCGCCGGTACCGGTCAGCCACCCCAACATGCCCCCGAAGCAGCCCGCACCCGCTGAAGCACCCGCGACCGAGTAGCGTGTGCTGGGGGCGCAAGTCCCTGAAACAGCTGCCATTTTTGGCCGCGTGCGCTCAGCGCTTGGGCCTCTCTTCGGGTGTCTTGGGCACACGCCCCTTGTTCTCCAGGTCCCGCACCACGATCACCCCGGCCAGCGCCAACACCGGCAACCCGATCAGGTTGAGCACGGGCACCGCCAAGAGCAGGGTGCCGGTCAGCCCCAGGCCCACGCAGGTGAGCAGGTTGCTGGCGATCAGGGCCTTCTTCTGCTTCCACTCGAGCTGGCGCCGGCCCAGCGAGGGATCCATGGCGTCAAACGCTAAGAAAGTGGGCGTCCAGACGAAGGTGACCAGGGGCACCGTGATGAGGCCGAGGCCGGGCACGAGGCCCAGGGCGAAGAACACCAATGCGCCCATCAGGCCCAGGGCCACGATGCCCAGGCTGCTGGCCAGCGTGCGGCGCAGCTCGGCAAAGAACTTCGCCTCCACCGTGCGCCCACCCAGCAGGGCGTCGGCCTTGGCCATCAGCGGATCGCAGAGCGGAAAGCCCACCAGCATCACCAGCCAGGGGGTGATGACCAGGGCCAGCGCGGCCGAGGCGAGGCTGATGATCCAGGTGAAGATGGACCAGAAGAAGTGGGCGAACCAGCCCGAGGGCTCGGGCCACAGCGTCGCCACCAGGCCGTCGCCGAAGTGGGCCGCGGCCCAGAGGCCCAGCATCGAGAGCCCCAGGCCGGCCACGGCCGGGATGAGGGCCAGGGGCAGCAAACCCTTGCCGGAGAACAGCAGCCCAAGGCCCCGGACCGCTGCCGATGGACCGGTAAAAAGCCCCATGATTCTCTCCTGTTACAGACGGATGGCCTATGCCATGCCCCGCGGTGACCGTCAACGGGCCGGCGGGACCCAGCCCCCGAAGGCCTCTTCGAGGGCCAGGGCGGCGGCGATGGGCACGTGATCTTCAAACCACCGGCCGGCCACCTGCACGCCCAGGGGCAGGCCCTGGTGGTCGAGGCCCAGCGGCACCTGCGTCACGGGGACACCCAGCACGTTCATGATGCCAGTGTGCACCCAATCGAACGGGGTCAGCAGCGGCCGGAAGTGGCGCGGCGCCGTGCGGCTGTAGGACGGGTGCAGCCACACGGTGCCCGGCGGCAGCAGGTCGTCGATCTCAGCCCGCAAGGCCGTCGCCTCGGCGAGGTTGCGCTGGTGGCGCGCCGGCATCTTGGCGGTCAGCCCCTCCAGGCCTGCCAGCACCAGGGAGGGCAGGGTGTAGGGCGAGCGCAAGAGCAGCCAGCGCGCCATGGCCGGCCCCATGCGGAAGGTGGGCGAGCCGGTGAGCAGGGTGACGAAGGAGGTCTCGGCGGCCTCGGCCATGCAGGCGGACCAGATGTCGAAGGCCTTGCGCAGCCGTGGCAGGTGGGCCACTTGCACTCGCGCCCCGCGGGCGGCCAGGGCCAGCGCCGCGCGGTCAAGGGCGTCGCGGAGGGGCTTGCTCACCCGCTGGCCCGGATCCTCAAACATCAAGACGGGGCGGCCCACCATCGACACCGTGGCCGGATCGCCCAAGGCGTGGGCCTCACAGCTGTTGTCTTCGCCATCGGGGCCGGCCAGCACGCGCAGCAAGGGCATCAGGTCTTCGGCCCGCCGCGCGATGGGCCCGGTGCCCAACATGAGCCGCGCCTCGCCCTCGGCCACCGGGTGCTGGCCGGTGGTGGGTACCAGGCCACCCGTGGGCTTGTGGCCAAAAACCCCATTAAAAAACGCGGGCATACGAATGGAGCCGCCGATGTCGGCCGCCAGCCCGAAGGGCGAGCCCCCCGCACCGATGATCGCCCCTTCACCCCCGGAGCTGCCGCCGACGATGCGGCGCTCGTTGTAGGGGTTCTTGGTGCGCCCGTAGACCCGGTTGTCGGTCTCCATCCACAGGCACAGCTCGCTGGTGTTGGTGAGCCCCAGCACGATGCCGCCGGCGGCCTTGAGGCGGGCCACCGTGGGCGCGTCCACCAGCGCGCAGTGGCCCCGTCGGGCCAGGTGGCCAGCGGTGTTGGGGCACCCGGCCACCGCAAAGCTCTCCTTGATGGTGCAGGGCACACCGTGAAAGGGCGGGAGCGGCTGGCCGGCCGCCTGGCGGTCATCGGCTTCGTCCGCCTCGCGACGGGCGTCGGCGAAGCGGGTGTGCACGACGGCGTTGAGGCGGGGGTTCACGTGCTCGATGCGGGCGATGTGGGCCTCCACCACCGTGCGCGCCGTGACCACGCGCTCGCGGATCAGGCGGGCCAGAGCGGTCCCAGACAGGCGGCAGAGCTCAACGTCGGAGGGGAGGCGGGTCGGAGCGTTCATGGCGGTGATCCAAGGCTTTCCGACGCGCCGCGTCAACCCATGGGTGCGGGGGCGATGCGGTTCACCCTTGACGACACCCCGGCAGGCCGCCTATTTTTCAACTGGTCAGACCAGTTGAAGGAGAGCTGCCATGGGGATGGTGATTGCCGCGGCGCTGGGGGTCTTCGCCTGGACGTGGGTCGAGTATGTGCTGCATCGGTTTGCCGGGCACTGGGCGCGTGGGCGCAACCACTTTTCGCGGGAGCACCTGCGCCACCACGGCACGCCAAGCTACTTCAGCCCGCTGCCCCAGAAGGTGCTGTCGGCCGTCATCGTGGGCCCCGCGGTGGGGGCCGCGGTGGGCCTCGTGCTGGGGCCGGGGGTGGGGGTCGCCTTCGGCGCGGGCTTCTTGGTGGGTTACTTCGCCTATGAGTGGGTCCACTGGCGCATCCATGTGGCGCCGCCGCGCGGCCGCTGGAGCCGCTGGGTGCGGCTGCACCACCTGCACCACCACTTCAGCGATCCCAGCGCCAACCACGGGGTGACCACCGATCTCTGGGATCGGGTGTTTCGCACCCACACCGCCGTCGGGCCCGTCGCCGTGCCCCGCAAGCGGGCACTGCCGTGGATGACCGATGCCACCGGGCAGCTGCGCCCCGAGCTGGCCCACGACTACGCCCTCACCGATCGCGGCCTGCCCCGCGCCGCATGAACGGCACAACCCCGCCCGTCTCTCACGCATCGTTGCCCTGCGTCTCGACTTTGGAGGCGTGAGGTGGTAGGGAGCCCGCGTCTCGCGAGCGCGCCGCGGCGGCCTGTGTGACCTGCCCTCCGGCAGGCCGACGCCGGCCCGTGGGTGGCGTGCGCGCGAGGTGGGCCACCGTGGGTGTTCCGCCCCGGCCCATGCCCAAAGCTCCCCGCATCAGCGCGGCGGAGCCGTGCGAGGAGGAAAGTCATGCGCTCCGTGAGCGGTTCGGCGCTCGGCCTGAAGGACACCACGATCGGCAAGAAGGCGATCATGGCGGTCACCGGGTTGGTCCTCGTGGGTTTTGTGATCGCCCACATGATCGGCAACTTGAACGCCTACCGGGGACGGGAGGCCTTCAACGGCTACGCCGCCTTCCTGCACTCGATGGGCGGCCTCCTGTGGGTCGCCCGCGGCGTCTTGCTGGGCAGCGTCGCCCTACACATCTGGGCGGCGGTGAGCCTGGTCCGCCTCAACCGGGCGGCACGCCCGGTGCGCTACCAGGTCAAGCAGAACCAGGTGACCACCTACGCCGCGCGGGTGATGCCGGTGGGTGGGCTGGTGCTGGCTTTGTTCATTGTTTATCACATCTTGCACCTCACCGTGGGCACCGTGGCGCCGGGCGAGTTCCGGGGCTGGCAGGACGCCTACCACAACTTCGTGACGGGCTTTCAGGTGCCGGCCGTGGCGGGCATCTACGTGGTCGCCCAGGCCGCCCTGGGTCTGCACCTCTACCACGGGGTGTGGAGCCTGCTGCAGACGCTGGGTGCCAACCACCCCCGCTACAACGTTTGGCGCAAGCGCGCCGCGGTGGCGGTGGCCATTGGGGTCGCCGGCATCAACCTGTCCTATCCCATCGCCGTGCTCGCCGGCGTGATCAAGTAGGAGGCCCCCGATGGAGCTGAAGTCCAACGCCCCCGGCGGGCCCATCGAGACCGCCTGGGATCGCCACCGCTTCGAGATGAAGCTGGTCAACCCCGCCAACCGCCGCAAGTTCCAGGTGCTGGTCGTGGGCACCGGCCTCGCCGGCGCCTCGGCCGCCGCCACCCTCGGCGAGCTGGGCTACTCGGTGAAGGCATTCTGCTTTCAGGACAGCCCCCGCCGTGCCCACAGCATCGCCGCCCAGGGCGGCATCAACGCGGCCAAGAACTACCGCGGCGACGGCGACAGCATCTACCGGCTGTTCTACGACACCGTGAAGGGCGGCGACTACCGCTCCCGCGAGCGCAACGTCTACCGGCTGGCCCAGGTCAGCGTGGACATCATCGATCAGTGCGTCGCCCAGGGCGTGCCCTTCGCCCGCGAGTACGGCGGCCTGCTCGACAACCGCTCCTTTGGTGGCGCCCAGGTGGCCCGGACGTTCTACGCCCGCGGCCAGACTGGCCAGCAGCTCCTGCTGGGGGCCTACCAGGCGCTGGAGCGGCAGGTGGAGCTGGGCACCGTCGAGATGCACCCCCGCACCGAAATGCTGGACCTCATCGTGGCCGATGATCGGGCCCGCGGCATCGTGGTGCGCGATCTCGTCACCGGAAAAGTTGAAGTGTTTCAGGGGGATGCGGTTGTGCTCGCCACCGGCGGGTATGGCAACGTCTTCTTCCTGTCCACCAACGCCATGGGCTCCAACTGCACGGCGGCGTGGCGGGCCCACCGCCGGGGGGCGCTGTTTGCGAACCCCTGCTACGTGCAGATCCACCCCACGTGCATCCCCATCCACGGCGAGCACCAGTCCAAGCTCACCCTGATGAGCGAGTCGCTGCGCAACGATGGGCGGGTGTGGGTGCCCAAGAAGAAGGAGGACATCGAGCGCGCTTCCAAGGATCCCAACAGCATCGCCGAGGGGGATCGCGACTACTACCTGGAGCGCAAGTACCCGTCCTTCGGCAACCTGGTGCCTCGCGACATCGCCTCGCGCAACGCCAAGGAGGTCTGCGACGCGGGCCGTGGTGTGGGCCCGGGCGGCCAGGGCGTCTACCTGGACTTCCGCGATGCCATCAATCGCCTGGGCGACAAGGTGATCGCGGAGCGCTACGGCAACCTCTTCGAGATGTATGAGCGCATCACCGACGAGAACCCGTACCGGGTGCCGATGCGCATCTACCCCGCCATCCACTACACGATGGGTGGGCTGTGGGTGGACTACAACCTCATGAGCAACATCCCCGGCCTGTTTGTGCTGGGCGAGGCCAACTTCTCCGATCACGGCGCCAACCGGCTGGGGGCCAGCGCCCTCATGCAGGGCCTCGCCGATGGCTACTTCGTGGCGCCCTACACCGTCGCGGACTACCTGGCGAAGAACGGGCACGCCAAGGTGGCCGACGACCACCCGGCGGTGAAAGAGGCCCTCGGGGCCACCCAGGCCCACGTGCACCGGCTGCTCAACACCCCCGGGCGGGCCAACGGCCGCTCGCCGCTGGCCTTCCACAAGGCTCTGGGCCAGATCTGCTGGAACAAGGTGGGCATGGCCCGCAACGAGGCTGGCCTCACCGAAGCCATCAGCGAGATTCGCGCGCTGCGGGACGAATTCTGGAAGGAAGTTAAGGTGTTGGGCAGCGGGGAGTCCTTCAACGAGAGCCTCGTGCTGGCCAGCCGGGTGGCCGACTTCCTGGAGCTGGGTGAGCTGATGGCGCGCGATGCGCTGCAACGCAAGGAGTCGTGCGGTGGGCACTTCCGCGAGGAGAGCCAGCAGCCCGATGGCGAGGCCAAGCGCGACGACGAGAACTTCACCTTCGTGGGCGCCTGGTCCTGGAATGGTGAAGGGGCCTTGCCGGAGCTGCACAAGGAAAACCTGGCGTTTGAGTACGTCAAGCCCTCGCAGCGGAGCTACAAGTAATGAGCCAGAACACCGCAACGCAGTCCATGAACCTCACCCTGCACATCTGGCGGCAGAAGAACGCGGCCGACAAGGGCGGGTTTGCCACCTACAAGCTGGGCGGCGTCAGCCCCGACAGCTCCTTCCTCGAGATGCTCGATCAGCTCAACGAAGAGCTGATCGGCAAGGGCGAGGAGCCGGTGGCGTTTGATCACGATTGCCGCGAGGGCATTTGCGGATCGTGCGGCATGGTGGTCAACGGCGTGCCCCACGGGCCCGAAGTGCGCACCACCACTTGCCAATTGCACATGCGCAAGTTCCACGACGGCGATGAGCTGTGGCTCGAGCCGTGGCGGGCGGGGGCCTTCCCCGTGGTGCGCGACCTGGTGGTCAACCGCGACGCCTTCGACCGGATCATCCAGGCGGGTGGCTACGTGTCCATCAACACGTCCAGCGCCCAGGACGCGAACCTCATCCCGGTGCCCAAGGTCAACGCCGATCTGGCGATGGACGCCGCCCAGTGCATTGGCTGTGGTGCGTGTGTAGCGGCCTGCCCCAACGCCTCGGCCATGCTGTTCACCGCGGCCAAGGTCAGCCACCTGGGGCTCCTGCCCCAGGGCCAGCCCGAGCGCGGCCCCCGCGTCCTCGCGATGGTCGCCCAAATGGAAGCCGAAGGTTTTGGTGGCTGCACCAACCACGGCGAGTGCGAGGCGGCCTGCCCCAAGGGCATCAGCGTGAACTTCATCGCGCGCCTCAACCGCGACTACCTCAAGGCAGCGGTGACCAGCCGCGAGGTCCCCGAGCGCCGCACGGTTAAGCGCTAAGTCGTTGTTCCTCCTGCCTTTTGTTCTGCAGGTGGTGTTGGCCAGTGCGGCAAACGTGCTCGGCCTTGAGCCCATCAACGCAGACTGCCGCGGGGAGGTCTGGTCCCGCGGCGAGCTGCACATCCGATACTTCAGCGCCGGCCAGAGCTGCCCCCCGGGCGGGCCGTGCAGCCTGATGGGCATCCGCAACCTGCCCCCGAGTGAGGTGCGCCTGCTGGTGCAGGGGTGCAAGCGGCCGCTGCCAGGCCGGTTTGTAGACACCGGGCGCAGTTGCCGCCGGGCGCGGCTGCTGCGTTACGACGGGGTGGTGCCGCCCGGGCGGGACCTCACCCTCACCGGACCGCGCACGAGCTATGGCTTCTTCCGCAGCCCGGGCCGTCGCCAGCCGCTGGACTGCAGTGGCGCCCGCCCGCCCTCGCCAGCGCTGATGCGCGATGTGATGCTGTTGGCCCTCGATCCCGGCGGCTTGCCGAGCTTCTGCTTGCGCCAATTGGTGCCGCTGTCTGCCGCCGGCCATTGAACGGCCGGCCTCCCAGGCCGCCGACCAGAGCGCGCCCGCCGTGTGGGCTTGACCCCCATCGCGCCCCCTCATGCCGATCCGCGCATTGTGAAATAGCCACCGCTGCCCGGTTCAGCTAACCTCGCACCGTGCGCCAGCCGATGGGGAACCTTGGCCGAACGACATGACCGCGCTGCCCCGGGCGGCGCTCCGGATGACGAGCAGGTAGCGGAGTGGGCCCGGACGCTGAGCGCCGAGCCCGAATCGCCCGTTTTTTTTGAGCTGGCCCGCGCCCTGCTGGCTCGCCGCGCGCCCAAGCGCGCCGCCCTCGTGCTCAAGACCGCCCTCGTCCACCACCCCGACTGGCTCGACGCGCGCCTCCTGTTTGCGGAGGCATTGCTGGCCAGTGGGCGTGACCGGGCCTGCATGCGCGAGCTGGGGCGGGTGCTGGACCAGGTGCCCGAGCACATCGGCGCCATGAAGGTGCTCGCTCGTGCTCTGCGCTATGCCGGCCAGCGCGAAGAAGCCCAGGTGATTCTGGAGCGGGCACGGGAGCTTGCGCCCCACGACCCCGACCTGGGGGTGCTCCTGTCCGATGGGGTGCCCTCCGCCGCCATCGGGGTGCGCGAAGCCGACGGGCGCGTGACCGATTTGGGCGTGCCCCGCGTGGCGCAGCCGCCCGTCGACCCCTGGGATCGCCGCTCACACTCGGTGGTGACCGGCTCCTTCGGTTCTTCGGTGCCCTTTCCGACCGATCCGCTGGCCGAGCCCACGGTGCGCGAGGTGCCTCTCACCCTGGAGGAGGCGCGGCGCTTTGACCGGCCACCGAGCGCGGCTCCACCCCGGGGATCGGTGGACCAGCCCCGGGTCGATCCACCGGAGGTCTTCACCTCGTCTCACCGCCTTGAGGATCTCAGCGGCTCCTCGGGATTT